>JAEEGI010001658.1_pt1 | contig 55276 bp, 44 predicted proteins | sample 8958751 | NCBI WGS metagenome assembly JAEEGI01 (sample SAMN16246545, study PRJNA631951) | gut metagenome | biome: gut microbiome; feature: rumen; material: KS-attached | host: Bos | place: Iran: Karaj | collected 2018-10
TAGTTTGTTTTAGGTTAAATGTTAGGAAAAAGCTCTTCTTGTAAGAGCTTTTTTTTATCCCCTTTCTGAAACTTTTATTGGCGTGATAACGTAAAAGAGTCTGTTTTGGCTGTCGTAGTGGCCGTTGTCCGCCGTGGAGGTGGTGGCAATGCCATGACGGTGACTTTTTTATCAGATATCGAAAAGCCATTATATGAAGAATAAATATATTGACGAATTGTTTAGAGACGTGATGCGTTGCGACGAGATGAGCCATGCCCATATTGATATCGTGCCGGTGGCCGATGCCGACAATGCCGACGAGTTCCTCTTCGAAAAGCATCCCGACTGTCCTGATGTGATTCCCATCCTGCCGCTGACGGGCAATGTGATTTTCCCGGGCACCATCACTCCGGTGACCATCACGCGCCAAAGCTCGTTGCAGTTGCTACATGAGGCGTCGGATACGGGTCACTATATCGGTGTTGTCACGCAGCGCGACGACTCCGACAAGCCTTCCCGCTCCAAGCTCTACGATGTGGGATGTATCGCCATGGTGGTGAAGGTGATTGAGATGAATGGCGACGATGTGATAGCCATCATCCGTGGAAGCGCCTGTTTTCGCCTTGGCCGACTGGTGTCGACCGAGCCGTACTTGATGGGCGAACAGCATCCGGCCGAAGTGGCCGACACGATGGACCAGCTGGAAAAGCAGGACCGAGAATCGATCAAGATTCTGGTCAGAAAATATACCGCTTTTCTTAAATCGGCCAATCCCAATGATATTACAATCAAGACACTGAAAGAGATACGCGGTTCCCGCATGGTGCTGAATTTCATTGCCACCCATATTGAGATGGATGTGCAACGCAAACAGCAGCTGCTGGAGATGACGACCTATTCCGACCGTATTCTGGCGCTTATCCGCGAGGTGAAAGCATTGACGTCGATGGAGGATTTGCGCCATGAAATCCAGGAGAAAACACGGGTGTCGATGGACCGCCAGCAGCGTGAGTATTTCCTGAGCCAGCAGATGCATGTCATTCAGGAAGAGCTGGGCGGCACCAACTCCGACAGCGATATCCGTCAGTTGCGCGAACGGGCAGCCAAGATGGAGTGGCCCCAAGAGGCCGCCGAACATTTTGAGAAAGAGTTGGCCAAACTGGAGCGAACACCGCAATCCATGCCCGACTATGGGGTGCAGCTGAACTATCTGAATTTGATGCTTGATCTGCCGTGGGACCATCGCGGCGGCTATAACGGCGACTTGGCAAAGGCCCGTCGCCGACTCGACAGTAACCATTTCGGACTCGAGAAAGTCAAGGAGCGTGTGATGGAGATGATGGCAGTGCTCAACCTGACCGACCAACGCAAGTCGCCGGTGCTCTGTCTGGTGGGTCCTCCGGGTACGGGAAAGACCTCGCTTGGCAAATCCATAGCTTCCGCATTGGGACGAGCTTATGTCCGTGTGGCGTTGGGCGGTGTGCACGATGAGGCGGAAATCCGCGGCCATCGTCGCACGTATGTCGGCTCCATGCCCGGTCGTATCATCAATGGAATGCTCAAAGCAGGGGTGAACAATCCCGTATTTGTGCTTGACGAGATCGACAAGGTGCAGTCCAACAACATCAGCGGTGATCCGATGTCGGCACTGCTCGAGGTGCTGGACCCTGAACAGAATCACGCCTTCCACGACAATTATCTTGATATCGACTACGACCTGTCGCATGTCCTTTTCATTGCTACAGCCAACAGTGCTTCGACCATTCATCCTGCCTTGCTCGACCGTATGGAGATTATCGATGTGCCGGGCTACGTGATGGAGGAGAAACTGCAGATAGCCAAGCAATATCTGGTTCCGCGACAATTGAAAGACAATGGCTTCAAACGGGGCGATTTCACTTTTTCGGCCGAAGTGCTGCGCAGCATCGTGCAGGACTATACTCGCGAGTCGGGCGTACGTCAGTTGGAGCAGATGATTGGCAAGATGATACGCAACCGCGCGGTGAAGGTGAACTACAACGAGGAGCCATCCAAGAAGATTGCCCTCGACGAACTCCGTCCGGTGCTGGGACTTCCCATCCATCAAAGCGAACGGTCGGGTTCCACCCCCCGAGTGGGAGTGGTCACCGGATTGGCTTGGACCCAGGTGGGCGGCACCATCCTCTTTATCGAGGCTTGCACTTCGAAAGGGAAAGGTGTGCTGACGATGACCGGCAACTTGGGCGACGTTATGAAGGAGTCGGCCACGCTGGCATTCGAATACCTCAAGGCCAATGCCTCCACCTTCGGCATCGATCCCGACCGGTTTGAGAGTACCAATATCCACATCCATGTGCCCGAGGGCGCAACGCCCAAGGACGGTCCTTCGGCTGGCATCACCATGTTTACCGCCATGTACAGCGCCTTCACAGGAAAGAAGGTGAACCCCGACTATGCGATGACGGGCGAAATCACACTGCGTGGTGCAGTGACACCGGTGGGCGGCATCCGTGAAAAGATACTTGCCGCCAAGCGGGCTGGAATCAGCCACCTGGTGCTTTGTGAGGACAACCGGCGCGACGTGGAAGACATTCCCTCCGAATATCTCAGCAAACTCACGTTCCATTACATCAACGAAATGTCCGAAGTCCTTCCATTAGTGCTGGTCGACTGACGGCATGAATGACATGATTCGAACACAAAAACGCATACCAAAATGAAATCTCGCTTCCTGCTATCGGTGCTGTTGTTCGTTTCCCTCCCTTTGGCGGCTTTCTCACAGTCGAACGAGCGGGTGAACAATTCGCTGCACTTTTCAGTGGCATCGAATGTGCGCCTTTCACAGCCCGTAGGGTCGCTCTATTGCTTTGATGGCGAGCTGCGTCTGTCGTCGGGTGGCATGCTGCTTCATGCGGCCTATGCCGATGGCGTCACCAGCGATTTGGAGATTGACACCCTTTTGCTGTCTGTCGACAAGGAGATGGACTACGTGGTGCGTCATCCCGTGAGCCGTTCGCTCTTTTTTACCAAAAAAGACAGCAAGGGTAATGCAAGCCTCTACGAATACTATGAGAAGAAGCCGGGCAGATATGATGTGCGTCGTATACGTCCGTCTCGTTTTTCCTATTCCATCGAGCATCCTGTTTTTTCTCCGGACGGCAACGTCATGGTGTTTGTCTCCAACTGCCCGCTAGGATTTGGCGGCAGCGACCTCTGGTATAGCGAAAAGCGCAATAACGAGTGGCAATATCCTCAGAATATGGGTCACCGCATCAATACGTCAGGCGACGAGTCGATGCCGACCATGTATGGCGATTTTTTGATTTTCTCCACCAATGGCCGCAAGGCCGGCAGGACGGATTATGACCTCTACGCGGCACGGCTGATAGCCCAGGAGCAGACGGGCGATACGGTGATGATGCTGCCCGTGGGGCAGTGTGACGCCTATAGTCTGGAGTCGCCGTTCTGCGGATCGTCGGACGATCTCTTCTTCACGGTCAACGACAAGGGTAATGGCGGCTGGTGGGTGTCACGCGACACGGCAGGACACGAGACTGTCTATTCCTTCCAAGGGCGGCTAGATTGCATCATGATGCTGGGCGTGGTGACCGACAACAACGGACGCCCTATTGAGCATGCCAGCGTGACAGTGCGTCAGAATAAGGTGTCCGATCGAGTGGTCTATACCGACCGCTACGGCAACTACACGCTTTTTTTGCAGCCCGAACAGTCGTACGAGCTGTTCTTCTCGGCACCGGACCATTTTGCCGTCGCCCATTCGGTAGTGCCCAGACGCCTCTCCGAGGAGTTGCTCTACTGCCGTCTGTTCCACGATGCATCGCTTTTTGCTTTCACGCTTGATTCTGTCTATGCCTACAACGACTGCTTCAACGGCATAGCCGGAAGTGAGCTGTCGTCGGCGGGACGTAGCCGAATGGATGTACTGGCCCGCTACATGCAGGAAAATGAACACCTGAAACTATGGCTCCGATGCGACTATCGTTCGGTGGACGACACTGCCTACTGCCAACTTCTCAACGAGGCCCGCCTACAGTCGGTGAGGGATTATCTGACGCAGCGTGGGGTTCGGTCCGACAGGGTGCTTCTGTACGGAAAGACGGAAGTCGACAATGGTGTCTGGTCGGATATGACTGTCGAAGGGTTGGACGACGCGGAGATATCCCGACGACTTTTCTTGGTCCTTTCCCATTGATTTTTTTCCATGACATTAGAAAACAACAGATACGGCAATAGCTTCTGGTCGTCAGTCGTTTTTTTGCCGTTAATGCCCAATGTCAGTAAAGGTGCAAATCCCTTTTAACATTTTTTTTGTTTTGCCGACGCAACATTTTGCCCGTTTGTTGTGTCGTAGTAGTATTTTTATAAGGATAAATAATAAAAAAAGCAAACTGTCGTTCACTAGAAAAATAATATGATGAATATGCATAAAAGATTTTTTTTCCGGACTTTGGCTGTGGCCGTCTTCATGCTGGCAACGGTTATCACTCCAAGCACTACCAAAGCTCAATTGACAATCACTCCTGGATCGTCGCTTTCTAACTGGACCCCGGACTCGTTGGTGCGCAACGTGCTGCTTGGTGAGGGTGTCGATGTCTATAATGTCAAATTCAATGGCAGTCTTACAAGCATCAACTGCACTGGTGTGGGAAAATTTACTACAGGTACCACTCCGACCAACTTGGGCATTTCAGAAGGATTAGTGCTCTCCGCTTCTGGAATGGATTATATTACAACCACTTCAGGTTCGGAAACGTCAAGCTGTTCCAACTATTCCGATGCCAGTCTTACGGCTTTGACATCGCCGTATGCTGCCAACAATGTGGCACTTTTGGAATTTGACTTCATCCCCAAATCCGACTCCATCAAGTTCCGGTATGTTTTTGCCTCAGAAGAATACTATGGTTTTGAATGTTCGCAATTCAATGATGCATTCGCTTTCTTCCTTACGGGTATCGACCCCCGTCCCGAGAATCCTACGGGTATGTATACCGACTCGAATATTGCTTTGATTCCCAATACGAGGACTCCTATCACGATCAACACCGTCAATGGTGGCCAGTCGAATGGAACGACCACTCCTTGTATTCTGACCAATACGCAATATTTTGTCAACAATCAGGCGATGACTTATGTGCATCACATGGACGGTTTCACCACCGTCCTTACAGCCGAAGCAAAGGTGGTGCCCTGTCAGACATACCACTTGAAGATGGCTGTTTGCAATGTGAGTGACAATTCATTGCCTTCGGCGGTGTTCCTTGAAGCCAACAGCCTTTCATCCAATGCGCTTCAGTTTAGTTTTGAGAATCCTTCCAATCCCGAAACCCCTTCGGATTTGTATGAGGGTTGTATGGCTACCATCCATATCCACCGTCCTTCGCTGTCCAGTGTGCCGACCAATATCGGAGTGGAATTCATGGGCGAAGCGGTCAACGGACATGATTTTCCGCAAATCAACAACTCTTTCACTTTCCCGGCCGATACACAGGATATGTCTATCACCATCATGCCGACGCTGGATGGTACGGCCGAGGGTACCGACGGACGTGAATTTGTCAAGTTCCGCATGAGCCCTGCCAATGGGTGTCCCCGTTCGGATTCGGTAGAATTCTATATCGTCGACACCGACCCCATGCAGGTGTTCATTGATCGAGACACCATCCATTGCGCTTCCAGCAATGTGGTGCTGCGCAGCCGTATTGAGGGAGGAATGCCCAACCGTCAGTACGCATGGTATAAGGCGGGGCAACCGAATGTGTTGGCCACCACGCCCAATTACACGGTGTTTCCCATTCCCGATTCGGCCGACTATGTGCTCGAGGTGAGTGATTTCTGCGGCAACTATGGCTACGACACGATAACCATCGGCGTGCGACGCGAATTTGCCTTGCAGCCGCCAGATACGATGTTCTGTCAGGGACTTCCGCTGGTGCTTGAGATGCGTGGCGCCGACAGTTGCGTTTGGAATATCATCGGACAGGAACCGTTTGAGATGCAGGACACTTCGGTGTCGTTGCATCCGGAGGGTATCACCACATTTGCTGTGCGTTCGTACATTTGGTGGAATGGACAGATATGGGAAGATTTGGACACCATCCGTACCATCGGCATTCCTACGCCCGATGTGTCGGTGTCCGTGTCGACAGAACGCCTCTGTGAGGGTCAGTCGGTCACCTTTACGGCAACGGGCGCTTCCGAATACTCGTGGGACGACAGCGTCTCGTTTGTCACCACCAACACGTTCACCTATATGCCCGACACCACTACCCAATACATCATCTATGGATTGGCTCAGGGTGCCGAATGTGTGGGTAGGGATACGGTGGTCATCACGGTCGACACCATCCCCGATGTGATCATTACAGGTGGTGGCGGCGTCTGCGACGGCGAAGAGGTCCACATCTCTGTCGCCACGACTGCCGAATTCTTCATGTGGGTTGCCATGCCTTCCGATCCGTCGTTGACCGGACAGGAACAGCACAATAATATTATCGTCAACCCGCTGGAGACAACGGTCTATACGGTCAACGCCCAAAACGGAGTCTGCTCCAATTCGAGTCAGACAACCGTACCGGTGGAGCTTTCGCCTGTGGCCATAGGCGAAGTGTCACCCCGAACCGTCTCGTTGGGTTCGATGGAGGCTGTCTTCACCAACCGCAGTGAGCATGCCACAACCTGCAAGTGGGAGTTCCCCGACGGGACGGAGAAGACCGAAGACCAGGTGACCTATGTTGTTCCCGATGATGTCGACTCCATCAATGTGCGTCTGTGGGCCTACAACCCCTACATGTGTTTCGATACCACCACCATCACGGTGTATGTGGACCACACCACCATGTGGGTGCCGAATGCTTTCACACCGGAAGAGAGCACCAACAACACCTTCCTGGTCAAGATGAACGATGTGCAGCGTTATCATATTCTCATCTATGACCGTCGCGGTCAGTTGGTCTTTGAATCGTTTGACCCCGAAAAACCATGGGACGGAAACCTCCAAAATGGCAAAAAATGCCCCCAGGGAGTCTACACTTATGTGGTCACGGCGCACAAAATCACTTACCCGTTTGATCAATTATTATATCGCGGAACGGTTGTGCTTATCAGATAGTTATTGGCTACTGACCAAAAAAAATTGAACAAAACTGAAAAAAAATTTGGTCAGTATTGCAAAATGTAGTACTTTTGCACCCGCATTCAGGCAAGGAAAAGCAAGTTTTTTCCACTAGAATTAAAGGTTAGCCTGAAGCATTTGATCGGGGCGTGGCGCAGTTGGCTAGCGCACTTGCATGGGGTGCAAGGGGTCGGAAGTTCGAGTCTTCTCGCCCCGACAAAATAAAAGGATTCTTCTTACGAGGAATCCTTTTTTTTTGTCTGGACTGAAGAGTTTATTTTTGTCGGTGTTTCATTTTATACACTATTTTCTTCTTTTCGCCGTTTCCATAGACATAGTTTAATACAATCTCGCAATCTTTGTCAGTTATGAATATCGAATCGCTTTATGCCACTTATCTCCAAAGCCGCCATGTGACCACCGACTCGCGTCAGGTGCGAGAGGGCAGCATCTTTTTTGCGCTGAAAGGCGAACATGTCGACGGCAATGCCTATGCTGCTGCTGCGCTCGAGAAAGGAGCCGCATGTTGCGTGGTCGACAATCCGGAGGCAGTCGTGGACAACCGTTGTCTGCTGGTCGATGACAGCCTGAAAACGCTGCAGGAACTGGCTCGTTACCACCGTTCGCAACTGGAAATACCGGTCGTCGGCATCACCGGAACAAACGGCAAGACCACTACCAAAGAATTGGTTCACGCCGTGCTTTCCAAACGCTATCGTACTTGGGCCACACAGGGGAATTTCAACAATCATCTGGGTGTCCCGCTGACGTTGTTGGCGATGCCTGAAGACACGGAAATAGCAGTGGTGGAGATGGGCGCCAACCATCCGGGCGAAATCGATTTTCTGTGCGGTATTGCCAATCCGGGATTTGGCTTGATCACCAATGTGGGGCGTGCCCATCTGGAGGGCTTCGGCTCGTTCAAAGGCGTGGTACGCACCAAGACGGAGCTGTACAAACACCTTGCTGCCATGTGTGGCGTCATTTTTGTCAACGCCGACAATGACATCCTCATGGAACGGGCTGAAAAGGCGTCGGTACTGCCATCCAGCCCATCGGTGCTGCCTGGCATAGTGCCAGCCTTTCCGGGGGTGACGCCGTCTGATTACGGCACCGCTTTCAAGCCTCGAGGCGTCAATCTGCCCAATGCGTCGGTGGTGACCTACGGAAGCAGCATGGCTGCCGAATACAAAGGTGCTTTTGTATCGTCGGACCCGTACTTGAAATTCTATTTTGAAGATGGCGACAATGTCTACACGGTGCAATCGCAGCTGATAGGAGCCTATAATTTCGATAATGCCATGGCTGCCGTATGTGTGGGCCGTTACTTCGATGTGCCGTTGTTCGACATCAAGAGTGCCATTGAGGAATACATGCCTTCAAACAATCGCTCGCAGTACAAGCGCACTGCCCACAATGAACTTATTTTGGACTGCTACAATGCCAATCCTTCGAGCATGCAGGTGGCTGTGGATAATTTTATCGGTATGCACCGCGACCATAAAGTGGCTATTCTGGGCAGCATGAAGGAGTTGGGAAACGACTCCAAACGTGAGCACGAACTGCTGGTGGCCAAACTGCGAGACGCGGGACTGCAACAGGCGTTGCTGGTAGGGGAGGAATTCCGCTTTGCTTCCAAGGAACCTTTTGTGCAGTGGTTCTCCACCAGCGCCGATGCCCTCGACTATTTGGCCGACCATCCGATCAGTGATGCCCTTGTGCTGCTGAAAGGGTCAAATTCCAACAAGATGTGGCTGCTGGAAGAAAAACTATAACATGTTTAGAATTGAGAATCGGCTTGCTTGGCTTTCAGCAGTCGATTGATCAGTATCCCAACGCTTCACAGTCAAAAAGAAACCATTCTACAGACGACTCGTCGGGTGGGGACTGTAAAGGATAAAAAGAAGAAGAGGTTGCCATTTAAGGCAACCTCTTCTTCTTTTGTTAGGGTGGAATTTATAGACCTTATGGATAATAAGGCCCATAGAATCTTTTCCTGTTTTACAGGGACGGGTTATTTGTTTTGTTTGGGGGCAGCGCCGGCAGGTTTGGAGATGGATTCGCGCATGTCGGTATCGGCTTGGATGTTCTTCATGCGGTAGTAGTCCATGATGCCGAGGTTGCCGTTGCGGAATGCTTCGGCCATGGCTTTGGGCACTTCGGCTTCGGCTTCGATGACCTTGGCGCGAGCTTCTTGGGCTTTGGCTTTCATCTCCTGTTCCTGGGCGACGGCCATAGCGCGACGTTCCTCAGCTTTGGCCTGTGCGATGTTCTTGTCGGCGTTGGCCTGGTCCATCTGCAGTTGTGCGCCGATGTTCTTTCCGACGTCAATGTCGGCGATATCGATGGAGAGGATCTCGAAGGCGGTGCCGCTATCAAGACCTTTGGTGAGGACGAGTTTTGAAATGCTGTCGGGGTTTTCGAGCACCTGCTTGTGGCTGACGGCAGAACCGATGGAGGTGACGATGCCTTCGCCGACGCGGGCCAGGATGGTCTCTTCACCTGCGCCACCAACGAGTTGCTTGATGTTGGTGCGTACTGTGACACGTGCTTTGGCGATGAGCTGGATACCGTCTTTGGCGACAGCGGCAACAGGGGGAGTGTCGATAACCTTGGGGTTCACGGAGGTCTGAACGGCGTTGAGCACGTCGCGACCAGCGAGGTCGATGGCTGTACAAGTCTTGAAATCGAGGTTCATGTTGGCTTTGTCGGCCGAGATGAGGGCTTTCACCACGGAATTGACGCGGCCGCCGGCCAGATAGTGGGCTTCGAGTTCGTTCTGGCTGACCTTGAGTCCGGCTTTGGCGGCCGAAACCATATTGTTGACGATGACTGAGGGGGGGACTTTACGGAAGCGCATGAACACCAACTGGATGAGGGAGGTGTGAACGCCCGAAATCAGTGCCTGGAACCAGATGCCGATGGGTACCAGCCACAAAAACAGTATCAGGAAAATGATACATGCAAAGATGATAACTAGTGTAATAGGATCCATAATTTGTAATTTTTTTAGATGATTATTGTTTGAATTTGATTTGTTTCGTTATCGGGGTGGATGAGGGTCAGTCTGCTGCTTTGCGGACAATGATTTTGTAGCCTTCGATAGCGATGACCTCGAGCCGACTGTTTTCGTCAATGAACTCGCCTTCGCTGTGTACTTCGACGAGTTGGTTGCCAAACTGTGCTTTGCCGGCAGGAGCGAGACGCGAGATGCTGGTGCCGCGGGAACCGACAGCGATGCCGCTAGATTCGACTTGGTTGGTCTTGCCGTCACTCGATTCGTTGAGGCTGAACCGCTTCCAAGTGCCACTTTTTAGCATCAGCACCAGCAGTATGATGGTGGCGAAGATGCTGACGAGCAAGAAGATGATGCCGACGGTGCTGCCGTAGTGGACATAGCTCTGCCAGATGCCGAGTGCCATCATAATGCCGCCAAAGATGCCGCAGATGGCACCGGGTAGGGCTACGATTTCAAGCACCACAAGGGTTATTCCGACAAGCGTGACGATGATGATGAGAGGGAGAGACACTTTGAAATATGTTTTTTATAATATAAAATGACAATTGTTTTGCGTCGGGGAGATTGTGAGAGAATGGTAAATTGAAGTGTTAGCAGGTTAGGTTTTTATTTGTTATCGCCGTTAAGATTCTGGTTGTTTGGTTATTGAATGATTTCGCTGGTTAGTTGTTTGTTCAGTAGGGCGGTGTGCATGGGGAGGAGTTCTTCGTAACCGCCGTTTTTGACAATGCATTTGCCGGTGTAGTGGACCATGATGGTGCATTGCTCGGCTTGCTCGTAGGTGTGCCGGCAGATGTCGACAAGTGCTTTGATGACATAATCGAAGGTGTGGTAGTCGTCGTTGTAGAGTACCAGTTTGCAACCGCTGTCGTCGAGCAGTTCCACCTCTTGTTCTTCTTGTGATTTGTATTGGTTGTCGTTCATGTCGTTACTTGTAGATGAGTACGTTGGCGAAGGCAGAGATGCCTTCTTCCCGACCTTCGAAGCCCAGGTGTTCGGTGGTGGTGGCTTTGACAGAGACATCGTCGGTTTCAAGACCCATGACCTCGGCAAGTGTTTGCCGCATGGAGGCGATGTAGGGGGCCACTTTGGGGCGCTGAAGGCATAGGATGGCGTCGACGTTGCTGATGTTGAATCCTTTTTGTCGCACGAGGAGGCATGTTTTGTCGAGGAGCACTTTGCTGTCGATGCCCTTGTAGGCGGGGTCGCTGTCGGGGAAGTGCTTGCCGATGTCGCCGAGGGCGGCGGCGCCAAGGAGAGCGTCGCAGATGGCGTGGATGAGCACGTCGGCGTCAGAGTGGCCAAGCAAGCCTTTGGAATGGGGAATCTGAATGCCGCCCAGCCAAAGGGGAAGTCCTTCTTGGAGCTGATGAACGTCGTAGCCTATGCCGGTGCGGATTTTCATTTCTTTTTGTCGTTGAAGTTGAGGGTGACGGATACTCTGAGGGTGTTGGCCAGGGGGTTGTTGGAGAAGTTGGCCGTAGGAATGAGGTAGGAAAGGTCGAAGACCATGATGTTGTAGCGGACGCCGATGCCGAGGGTGAGGTACTGGCGGGCGCCTTTGGTTTTGTGCTCGAAGAAGTAGCCGACGCGGGCGGCGAAGGTGTTGGCGTACCAATATTCGGCGCCGGTGCCGATGGTGATTTCGTGGAGCTCTTCACGGAGGCCGCCGGGGGCGTCGTAAAGTGACTGGATGGCACCGAGGATGGAGCTGGTCTGATGGTAGTCGGCCATGTTGCTGTAGTAGCCGCTATAGGTGTTGTCGTCGCGTAGTACGGGCGGGGTGGGGACCAGCAGTTTGTTGAGGTCAATCATGACGTTAAGCTTGTTGTATTCGTCCACCTCATAAGTGTAGCGACCTCCAAGGCGCAGGTTGGCGGGAAGGAATTCGTTGTCGGTGTCGTCGTCAGAGTAGGAGAGTTTTGAACCCAGGTTGCTGATGCACAAGCCGGCGGCGAAGCTTTGGTTCCGGTCGATGGATTGTTGGTAGTAGAGACCCACATCGGCGGCCAAGCCGTTGGCAGCCTTAGTGGTCTGGTCTTCGACGTTGAGGCCTTGGGTCAGGTCGCTGTGGACGAAGCGACCGGTGGCGCCGAGTGAGAGGTTGTCGGAGAGTTTCATGGCATAGGTGACGTCGAAGCAGAATTCGTTGGGGTTGAAGGTGCCGAGGTCTTCGCCGCCTTCGCCGGTATGTTCGATTTTGCCTAGGGAGAAGAATGTGAGTGAGGCACCGACGGTGCTACGTTTGTTGATGCGTTTGTAGCCTCCGAGGTAGAGGAAGTTCATGTCGCCGTCGAGTTTGCGGAGCCATGGGGTATAAGTGGTGCTGATGCTGAATTCGTTGGCGGCGAAGGCCAGTTTGGCGTTATTCCAGTGGGAGGAATAGGCGTCGGGTTCGGTGGCGGCGCCCACATCGCCCAAGGCACCGGAGACGGCATCGGGGGCGATTTGGAGAATGGGCATACCAGTGGGGATGTAGTTGTTGGTACGACCAGTCGACACGTCATAGTCGTCGGGATTCACCTGAGCGAAGAGGTTGTGCGAGGTGGCGCCGCAGACAAGGAGTAGGAGAAGCAGTACGTGTCTTTTTGTCAAAAAAATGTTCTTCATGCGGTTCTTTTTTGTAAAAAAGATAAAAAGAGGTTTGATTTTAAAAGGTGTTATTTAAAACGGCTTTTGTGACGGATTATTGTATTGGAGGGAAAAATAAGGTTATTAATTGAACGATAGTCCTCAGTCGGAACAATACAAATGGGGATGTTTCTTCATCTGCATGTTGTTTGGGTCTTTGGAAACCTTCTACAGGCTTCCACATGGTGGGGCTGTTGGGATGAGGTCTCTGAGAGCCTTTTGGGAAACTGGCGTATTAACATAAGAGCCTATTTGATGACGATTTTGCCCTGTTGGCAGAGACGGTCGCCATCGGCGGTGGTGACGACGAAACGGGCGATGTAGATGCCTGGAGCCAAGCGTGCACCGCTGCCGTTGCAGAGGTTCCAGCGGACAGGTCCCACGACGTAGCTGTCGGCCGACACGGGCGGTTGGGTGCTGAAGACACAGCTGCCGCGCATGTCGTAAATGTGCAGTTCGGCGTTGGTCACCGAGTGGCAGTTGTTCAGTTCCATGAGTAGGGTTGCCTGGTTTGTGGCCGGATTGGGGAAGGCGTGGAAGTCGGAGGCGTCGTCGTCGGAGGCGTGTACGAAAAAGGAGACGGAGTCGCTGTTGGAGTAGTTGAAAATGTTCCAAGCCTTGACGACGATGGTGTGGCGTCCGGGAGCGAGGTTGGAGAGTTTGTAGCGGATGGAACCGGAGTGTTCGTCGTCGATGTCGGTTTCGTAGAAGTCGTTGAGCGTGATGATGTTGTTCGGGTTGCCGTCGATGGTTGCGGTGATGTCGTGCCCGATGCCCGAGCCGACGGCATTGATGCCGATGCTATCGTGGAGGAGTGCCAAGAGGGTGGGGTTGGGATCGGTGATGCCGCCGTCAAGAAAATTGGTGTCGTTGATGAATAGTCGGACGGAGGGTCGGCTGCAGGAGATGTCGACGTTTTCGTCGAAACCGCCAAGGTAGAGGTTGGTATAGGCACCGCAGGCATCTTCGGAGGCGCTTTTGGCGTAGAGGCTGATGCGAGCGCGGTCGTACTTGAAGACCACGTCGCGTGGGACGACAAAGTGGAAGGAGAAACGGCCGTTTTCGACTGGTGTGCGACCTTTGTAGATGAGGTTGTTCTGCTGGGAGAAAAATACCTCGCATCCCTCGTTGTCGTTGGCCAGGGTGAAGCTGTTGACGGCGCGGTCGTAGATGATGGGGAAAAGGGTGCCGTCGAAATCGGAGACAAGCTGGCCCGCATTGTCGCGTATTTCACCTTCGATGGTTACGGTGGAGAGCACCTGGGCGCTGTCGTTGCGGTTGGGGTCGACGGTGCGGCCGTTGATGGTGGTGACTGTGGCGTCGTAGATGGGGAAGCTGAGTTTCAGGGCCGGGTCGCCCAAGAAGGTGAGGGCCTGAGTGGCGGTACGATTGTTTTTGGCGATGCGCATGGCGTCGCCAATGGTGTTGTTCGGGTTGAGCGCCTGGAGGACCATTTCGGTGTTGACCTGTTGGATGTGGGAAATGGGACGGGAGGCAGCGACGCAGCCGATGCCGGCGCCGTCGGCCAAAAGGAATTCTTCGGCGCCACAGGTCTCGTCGACCATGTCGAAACGACCAAATGTGCAGGTGCTGGTGATGAAGAATGCCAGGCGGTCGTGGTTGTTATAGGTGCTGATGGTGGATTTGGTCATGTAGCGCTCGGTGCCGATGTATTGTGCGGATCCGTGGCCGATATAGTTGAGCAGAAGGCAGCCGTAGTCCATACGCTTTTTGAGTGCGTTGTTGACGTCGGGGTAGAAGGAGCCGTCGGCGCCCGACTGCTGGATGTAGGCATCGGCGTATATCTTGTCGATAATGTAATGCGGGTAGCGGGACTGGATGAGTCGGGCGGTGATTTCGGAAGAGTTGGTGAAGATGGTGTCGCCGTTGCAGCTGGGGTCGGCGTCGTCGGCCAGAAGCGCCACGCAGTTGCGCCAGTCGCCGCGCGAGTTGTCGTCGAGGAGGTCGCTGCGAGTGATGTAGCGTTCTATTTTGTCGACGAGATGGGTGGCCTCATTGGTGTTTTTGGCCGGCAGGCGGCCTACGCTGACGTCGCGGGTGTCGTAGAGGGCGCCGCTTTCGCTGTCGTCAAGGAATGTGAAGTAATCGTCAGAGGCCATAGAGAAGCCATCGTCGTCGAAGGACTGGACGGTTTGGTAGGTGACGAGGGTGGGCAGCCCCTTGTTCAACAGGTCTCGGTTGTCGAAGGTGCCCTTGCCGATGAGCAGCAGATGGCGGGGCGGGGCAAGGCTGCTGTCGATGGAGGCCCGTTGGTAGAACATGCGGAGCAATTCGCGTATGGCGGTTGGGTCGGTCTGGCCGCTGCTGAATTCGTTGAACACTTGGTCCTGAGAGACGGTGAGCACCTGAAGGTTGTCGTGGAGGCTGTGGATGGCTGCCAGCCGTTGGGCCTGTTCCATGAAGTTGTTGTGGCAGACAATGACCATGTCTGGCTGGTTGGCGCCGTGGAGGTCTTGGTTGTCGATTTGGGCTATGGACACTGGGGAGCGGAAGGCACCAGGACTGAAGACGATGTAGGTGCGGGTGTCGGTTGCACTATCGTTGAATGTCAGTGTGCTGTTGTTTTGGCTGGTGGCAATTTCGGTGGGGTTGGCGGCGTCAGACACATTCCAGATGCGGCATCCCTGGCCGGTGCCGTTGACGCGGTGGGGGTGGATGTCGTTGTCAAGGGCTGTCAGACGGAGCATGGACTGGGTGCCGCTGAGGGTCATGGGGACAAGGGCGTCGATTTCGATATAGTCCAGATAACCGTCGGACAGATTGGAGCCGTATAGGTAGGAGAAGGAGGCGTTGACGGTGGCACTGGAGCCAGCGGGGAACCATTCGGAGAATGAACCATAGGGGTTGTGGGCGGAAAGGTTGTGGGTGCGTGATTCGCCGTTGATGGCTACGGTAAAACTGCTGTTGCCGCTGCCGAACGAGGCTAGGGCGTAGTGGACGCTCAAGGTTCCAATAGGAGCGGCGGGAAGTGAGAGCGAGATGCTGGTTTGGCTGTTGGCACTACTAAAATGTTCACCAAACCATACCTGACCGGTTTTGTAGTAATTGGTGAGGTCTCTGTTGTGTACTGCCACGGCGTGGCAGGAGGTTATTTCGCCGGCCGAAGCTTGAAGGTTGCGGGATCCGATGCGTTTGTGTGGCTCGTTGTTGACGGTGAGAAAGAGGAAGTTGGCGTTGCTGAAGGCGTGATGTTGCCAACGGTAGCATTGGATGTCTTTGTCATAGACCCAACGGTCGGGGCCGGTGGCGAAGCAAAGGATGTAGTCGTCGTTGTCGAAGAGACCGTTACTGTTGGCATCGTAGACTTGGATGGCCAATTCTTGAAGGTCGTCGATGCGGGGGACACCGTTGGTTTTGTCAAGCATGCCGCCGGGTTGGCCGTAGAGAGCCAGTTGGCCGACGGGAGTGCCGGATAGGGCAGGAATGTCAGAAGGGCTGATTTTGTATATGCCGTCTTCGCGTATTTCCAGCTTCCACCAGTTGCCAAAGGCGAGTACAGAGTGGGTTGCATGCTGGGCTTGCACCCCGTCGGCAGGTGACAGGATTAAGACGACAAAGAGTAGTGTCAAGGTGATGATTTTGGAATATTTTTTCAACATACGGTATAAATAACGACGTTTTGTCGAAAAAAGTATGTTGTGGCTATGTGCAAATGTCAGTGGGAAAAGTGAAGCAGATGTCGCCGACGAAAAACGACTTGATGGAAATGCGAATATGGTCAGTTCTTTGAATGCGAAAGTGTGCTGTTGCCTTTTTGTTTGACTTTGGCGATCGCTTCCAGAACAAGAGAGTTGTTCTATGCGTTATGCCTTTATTATGTGTTATAGATCATTATTTTGTCGGGTGGTAAAACGATAGTAGCGCTTGCGGATCAGGATGAGACGGATGAGCCATAGGACAAAGAAGGCGTCGGAGATGATGCGGTAGAGGGGTGGGAAGGTGACAAAGAGAGAGACGGCCCAAGCGATGAGGTCGATGTCGAAAAGAACGTTCCACAATCGTTCGCGGTCGTGGAAATTGACAACGACAACAGGCTCGTCGCCAGCGCTGTGGCGAGGAGCCTGTGGAATGTCGATGAGATGGGTGCCACTGACGGAAAGATCAAGGCTGCGACCGCTTTTGCTGAGGGGGATGCGCCATCCGCATTGCACACGGAGTCGGTGCTGCCCGGGTGGGACTAGGATGTCGAGTTGGTCACCTTGCATGGTTCCGGCATAGAGGCCGTCGACAAAGACAAAGTGTGGCAGCCGGGGTTGGTAGAACCTGCGTTGGTGGCAGAGGATGAGCATGGGCGGCAACTAGAGGGTGCTGTCTTCGATGTTCCATACGAAGGCGCGGATGCCGACTTCCTCGTTGCGTTTGTCGAGCTTGCGCACTGCGGTGAGGATGTCGTCGACTTTGGCGTCGTCGACAACGGTCATGATGGCGTTATTCATCTCGGGCCATGCGTGGGTGCCGCGATGGGGTTCGCCATTGATATGGCCGCGACCTTGTACGTTTTCCCAGAAGGTGAATCCGCGGATTTCAAGGGTGTCGAGTAGGTATTCCACTCGCTCGTTGTTGGCTTGATTATATACGATTAGGATGCTTTTCATGATGCGGTGTTAGTGTTGTTTCGGCCGAACTGTTTTCCTTGTTTTTTTTGGGCGGATGGGCCCGTCCTTGCTTTTTGCTATTACTTGCGGACGGGCCTACCGAGTTCAGCCCATTTTAATTGTCGATTATTATTCGTTGAGGTCGATGTTCATGAAGACGAATTTCTTTCGGATCTTGGCTTGACGTTCCTGTTCGCCCTTGCGGTTGAAGATGGAGTAGAGGAGTGGCACCACGATGAGGGTGACGAAGGTGGAGACCGTGAGACCGCCGATGACGACGATGCCGAGGGTGGTCCACAGTTCGGAGCCTTCGCTGGTGGAGGTGGCCATGGGTATCATGCCAAGTATGGTGGTGAAGGCGGTCATCAGGACCGGGCGGAGACGGCTCTTGCCGCTGAGGGCGATGGCTTCGTTGAGCGAGGTGCCGCGTTCGCGAAGGAGGTTGATATAGTCGACAAGGACGATACCGTTCTTGACGACAATACCGATGAGGAGTACGACGCCGAGCATGCCGACCATGTCGAGGTTCTCGCCGGTGATGAGCAGTGCGAGGACAACGCCGCTGAGGGCGAAGGGTATGGCGAACATGATGATGAAGGGTTTGCTGAACGACTCGAACTGGGATGCCATGACGATGTAGACGAGCATCATGATGAGGAGGGCGAGGGTGACCATATCTTTGGAGGTCTTCTGCTGGTCCTCGTAGTTGCCGGCAAGTGCGACATGAACGCCAGAGGGGATGTTCATCTGGTTGATTTCGTTTTGGACACTCTGTGCGAGTTGTCCGAGCGAGGTTTGATAAGGCATGACGGTGAGGGTCAGGTAACGCTGGCGGTTCTTGCGTTCAATGGTGGGCGGGCACCAGTATTCGCTGATGGTGGCCAGCTCCTTGAGCTTGACTTGTCGTCCGGTGGCGGTGGGGATGGAGAACTCCTCGATGTCCGAAATGGAGGAACGGTATTCCTCTTTAAGGCGGACGACGATGTTGTACTCTTCGCCATCTTCCTTCAGGAAGCCTGCAGCCATGCCGTTGACACGGTTGCGGACATACATGGCCACAGTGGAACCATTGAGGCCGTGGAGGGCGAGTTTCTGCTTGTCGAACTCGATTTTCAGTTCGGCGCGGTCCTCGTCGCGGCTGATTTTGGTGTCGCGGGCGCCTTGGACATTCTCCATGACGCGGCGACGGAGTTCCTGTGTGAAGTTGGTGGTCTGGTCGAAGTCGTAACCATAAATTTCGACCTGGAGGGTGTTGTTGCTACCGCCACCCATGCCACCTTGCGAGACTTGGAAGTTGACAAGTTCGGGATACTCGTTAAAGCATTGGCGGAGTTCTTCCTGCATGTCGAAAATGCTCTTGTCGCGGTCGTATTTCTTGGTACAACGCACAGACATGCTGATTTTGTTGTTGGTGGTGCTGTTGAAGAGTGCGGCGAAGCCGGCGTCGTCGTTCGAACCGGCGGAAGTGGAGATCACGATGACATCGTCGCCAAGAATCTCCTTGATGTCGGCTTCCATACGACGGGCGGTCTTGAGGGTTTCCTCGATGCGCGTGCCGCGCTGGAGTTCGGCGCTGATGCTGATGCTGCCGTTGTCCTGTTCCTTCATGAAGTCCATGCCGATTTTGCCAGAGATGAACGGAAGCATGGTGACGACAAAGAAGGCGAAGGCGATGAGGAGGGTGACTTTCTTGTGGTGGAGGCACCAGCGAAGAAGGTTGGAATACCAGTCGTCGATGGCGTTGAAGACGCGGCCGATGGTTTTCTCGTAGGTGAATCGTTTGCTTTCCTGCTTGCGGCGTGCCTCCTCTTCTGCAATCTTGGTGAGGAAGAAGGGCTTCTCTTTCAGCATGAGGCTGGACAGCATGGGAATGAGGGTGATTGCGGCAGTGGTGGAAACGCAGACAACAATGGTGATGATCCATCCGAGTTCCTTGAACATGATGCCGGCCATGCCGTTGAGCATGGTCAGGGGTACGAAGACGGCGACAAGGACAAGGGTGGTGGCAATGACGGATGTCCATACCTCGTTGGTGGCGCAGATGGCGGCCTCGCGGGGATTCTCGCCGCGTTCGATGTGCTTGGTGATGTTTTCGAGCACTACGATGGCATCGTCAACCACCATACCGATGGCGACGGTTAGGGAGGCGAGAGAGATGATGTTGAGGGAGCTGTCAGAGATGAGGAGGTAGATGAAGGAGGTGACGAGTGAGATAGGGATGGTGAGCGCGATGATGATGGTGCTGCGCCAGTTGCCCAAGAAGACGAGAACGACAAGAACGACGAAGAGGAGGGCGTAGAAGATGCTCTCACCAAGGCCGTTGATGGCGTTGACAATGTCCTCGGAACCATCACGGATAAGTGTGACTTCGAAGTCAGGAGGAAGGGTCTTCATGATTTTGTCCATCTCTTTCTTGACGGAATTGGCGATGGCAACGGTGTTTGCGCCGGTCTGCTTGGTGATGATGAGGCGTCCGCCGTCACGGGCGTTGATTTTCTCGTCTAGGGAGAGATCCTTGATGGTGTCGCGTACAGTGGCAAGGTCGCGGACGAAAATCTGGCGACCGGTGGGCATGGTGGCTACGACGATGTCAGCAATTTCGGAGCTTTCAACATATTCGCCCTTGACACGCATCTGGTATTGTTCCTTGCCCATTTTGACGGTGCCGGAAGCAAGGTCGAGGTTGTTGACAGAGATGGCGTTGCCGACGGCTTCAAGGCTGAGTCCGTAGGCGTCGATCTGTTTGGGGTCAAGGTCAATATAGATGTAGCGCTCGGGAGCACCGCTGACTGTGATGTTGCCGATGCCGTCAATACGGTTGAGGACATTGGTGACATTGTCCTCAAGAATGCGGTCCATGCCGGAATAGCTCTCACCGGCTGTGAAGCCATAGACCATGATGGGCATGGCGCTGCTGTTGAGTTTGAGGATCATGGGACGGGAAACACCGTCGGGGAGATTGTCGTAGAGAAGGTCGACGTAGCTGCGGATGTCGTTTAGGGCTTCGTCGATGTCGCTGCCCCATTCGAATTCTAGGGTGACGACGGAGAGGTTGTCACGGCTGTTGGAGGTGATGTTTTTGAGACCGTCGACGGAGTTGAGCGAGTTTTCGACCAGCTTGGTGATGTTGGTCTCGATTTCGCTGGCATTGGCACCGGCATAGGTGGTCATCACGGTGACGTAGGGAGGGTCCATTTCAGGCATCTGGTCGATGGGCAGACGCGAGAGGGAAAAGAGACCTAGGATAATCACCGCCACGAAAATCAATCCCGTGGTGATGGGCTTATTGATAGCTGTCTTGTATATGGCCATGTTTAAAAATGATAATTGAAATTATTAGGGAATTGTGAAACGGAAGTGTTGAGGGTGATTGTGTCAACAAACTTTAAGGTTCGGAGGTTTCGTTGTCCGAACTTGGGTGTCTTGAAGATGAGATTGATTGGGTCTTCAAGGTCTATTTATTCGACTACCTCGAGTTTGCTGCCGTCGACCAGACGAGCCTGGCCGGTGATTACGAGCTTGTCGCCCTCTTTGAGGTCGCCAGGAACGACAGGGATGACTTCGATCTGGTCGTCGAAGCGCTGGCCGAGGGTGACAGCAACACGGCGTGCGGAGCCTTCATCCTCGACAAAGAGGTAGCGGTCGTTGCTGCCGGTGAGCTTGAGGACGCTCTGGTAGGGAACTACGATGGCGTCGATTTCGCCAAGGGCCAGGGTGGTGCGCACATACATGCCGGGACGAATCTTCTCGCCGCCATTGGGAATGTTCAGCTTGGCCTGGAAGGTGTGGGTGCTGGGATCGATAGTGGGGTAGACAATTTCGATGGTGGCAGGGAAGACCTTGTCTGGGTAGATGTCACTGAAGACGTTGACTTTCATGCCCTGCTTGACCAAGGGGAAATAACTTTCGGGAATGTTGATGAGGGCCTTGAGACGGCTGATTTGGGTGAGTTGGAGGATGGGTGCACCGGTGTACATCTCGCCGTCCTCATAGTTTTTGGCACTGATGACGCCGCCGAACTGGGCTTTGACAAAGGTGTTTTCGGTTTGGAAACGTTCGGTCTCGACCAATTGGTCGTAGGCGGCCTTGGTCTGGTCGTAGACTTGTTCGCTGATGCTGCCTGAAGCTTTAAGGGCGGCGACGCGTTCGAACTCGGTCTTGGTGCTTGAAAGGTTGATGCGCGTGGTGTTGAGCTGGGTCTGGTCCATACGGACAAGCATGGAGCCTTTGGCAACGCGGCTGCCCACCTGGACGTAGATGTGCTCGATGTGTCCGGTGATGCTGGGCGAGATGTTCATGGTCTCGTAGCCCTCGAGGGTGGTGCTGAGTTCAAGCTGCTTGGCGATGCGCTGGCTTTTGATTTCTTGTACTTTCACTTTCTCCACCTCTTTTTTGGTGGTGGTGGCGCTTTTGGCCTCATTCTTTTTGCCACCGCAGGCGGCGATGCTGACAGCGGCAATGACGATGAATGCGATTCGGAAAATCTTGTTCATGATGGTATGATTACTTTTTTATTTGATACGTTAGAAGTATGGCTTTGTTATTGGTTGTCGTTGTTGAGGAGCTTTTCAAGCTCGATTTGGGCGGCAATGACGCTCATCACGGCTTGGATGTAGTTGCTTTGGGCCGAAATGATGTCGGTGGAGGCATTGGTGACCTCTAGGCTGCTGGCGCGACCGAACTTGTATTTTTCGGTGAGGTTGTCGAAGACGCGTTTGGTGACATCAATGTTTTCGCGTTGAATCTGATAGCTTTCAAGAGCTGTGGTGAGGTCGTAGCATAGCTGGTTGAATTGGACTCGGAGCCCGTCTTCGGCCTGACGCTTGTTGTTGAGGGTCTCTTGGTGGGCAATTTTGGCGCTACGCACGCTGGCGATGCGGCTGCCGCTTTGGAACAGAGGAATGCTGATGGAGGCTCCTACCATGTTGGGTGGGGTCATATTCATGCCTTCGTCTCCGAAGTATTTCTTCTCGCTGTACTGGTAGTAGGCCGAGAGGGTGGGCATGTATTCCATCCAGGCCATGAGGACTTGCTTTTCGGACAGTTTCTCGTTTTGTTCGAGCAACTGATAGTTGTAGTTCTGTTCGATGTTGAAAGGCTGGAGGACCAGTTTGGCGGCTTCCTGCACGTTCAGGATGTCGTCGACGGGCGTGGTGAGCTCGAGCTGGGCGTTGACGTCCGCTCCCAATTGGAGAAGCATGGAATTGCGGAGCATTTGGAGCGAACGACGGGTGCTGGCAATGCTGTTGCGCATGGTGGCCACTTGGACACGTAGCTTGTCGGCGTCGACTTGCTCGGCGGCGCCCACATTGACGCTGGCCTGGCTGGTGGCCGAGAGACGTTCGAGGTTGGCCAATGAGGAATCCAGCAGTCCGACGGTTTGTTCCATGACGAGAATGGAGACATAGATGTTTTTGACATTGGCGCGGGTGGATTGCTCAGTCTGGTGGCGGGTGATGTCGGTCATTTGTGTGGCGATGTTTTGCATCATCACGTTGACGATCTGGGCACCGGTGACGGCCACGGAGGCGTTGACGCTAAGGGTTCCGTTGGGGTCCATAGGGATGCTGAATCCGCCCATATTCATGGTATAACCGCACATGTTCTGGTAGTCGAACCCGAAGCGGACTTGTGGCAGCATCGAAGCCCAGGCTTTCCAACGGTTGAGGTCAGCGGTGATAGAGTCGAGGCTGGCGTTTTGCATGGTGTAGTTGTGCTCTATGGCGTACTGCTGGGCTTCTGCCAGAGAGAGTCGGAGTGTTTGAGGCGTTTGCGCCCGAAGTGCGATAGGGATGCACAGAGCCGCTACAGCTGCTGCAAAACGAAGTCGCTGTAGGGCGTTTGCTTTGTGTTTGTGTGAGATTGATATCTTCATATGATATTGTTTTTATTATCTGGGGGTGAATTGAAAAAAATGTTGTTAGTGGGTTTAGTTTTCGAAATCTTGGGCGGCGAGGAGTGCTTTGAATTCCTGTTCGCGTTTGTCGTATCGTTCAATGGCCGGCAAAGAGAGGAGCCCGCGTAGATATGTGTAGATGCTGTCTTTTAGGGTGCTGATATAGGCGGGGTCGGTGGTGTGCCCTGACTGGTAAATGCGGTTGATGGTGGTGGTGATGGTGTTGACTGCCACATCAATATCCACGGTGGCGTGAAGGTCGCCTTTTTCGGCCGCCTGACTCAGGATGCTGTGCAGAACTTGGCTTAGCTTGTCAATGAAGCGTTCGAGGATGGCGTTGTTGATTTCCGGATAGTAACGTTCGGAATCCTGGAGCAGATGGGCGTAGCGACCGTTATGTGCAACGGTGGACTTGATGATGTGGATGGTGAGCAGCAGCGGGTCGTCAGCTTGGTTGTATACTTCCAAGTGTTTTTTCCCAATGCGGCGATGTACTTCAGTCAGACAGTCGAGCAGCAGTGTCTCCTTGTTGGCGAAAGTTTCATAGAGGGTGCGCTTTGAGATTCGCAGGCTGGAAGCAATTTGGTCCATCGTGACCCCCTTGCAACCGTAGCTGTTGAACATCTCAATAGCTTTTTCGATGATTCTTTGTTTGTTATCTTCGCCTTCCATTATGTTGATTTTTATGAATATATAGGTTTTTCAATGTTTTTTTGAAACTGAAAAACAGGTTGCAAAAATAGAAAAAACCGCGAAAACTCTTTTGGTTTTCTCGGTTTTTTTTATTCTTAAAAATACTTAACGCTTGTCGGATGTACTGCAATGGGACCTCGAATAGGGTCGCGTGGCTGCAGGTTAAAAAGTGTTATCGTTTGGGCTCGGGGATGGGTGTGAGGGTGGAGGTGGCTACCTTGATGATGGCATTTTCGGCAATTTGGATTTGCGCCTGTGTGCCGTTGTTGCTTACCACAGTGGCGTGGATGCCTGTGTTGGTCATCACTCGGTCGCCCTTTTTCAGGCCGTTGCGGTAGGCTGCTTCTTTTTTGGCCTGTTGCGATTGGGGGCGGATGAGGAATAGGTAGAATACTGCTATCATCAAGATAATCATGATGGCTGTTTTCCATCCGTTGGAAATGTCTAGTAATATGTAGTTTAGCATAATTAATTATGTTTTTTATTGTTTGAAACAAAAGGTTACTTGTGGGTAATCTATGGGGTTGATTCCAAGCGCAGAAGAAAGTCTTATTGCATGGGTTCTTGAGTGGCGCTGTTCTTCTTTTTGGGGAAAGCCAGTGAGAGCAGCACACTGCCGACCAGGATGCTCAAAATGACCATGAGTGACGCCATGGTGCTGACATGGATACCAAAGAATTCGTTGGCAATCATCTTGAGACCGATGAAGCAGAGTAGGGCGCCCAGACCGAATCGGAGCATCCAGAATTTTTCGGTGACATCACTCAGCAGGAAGAAGAGTGATCTCAAACCCATGATAGCGAAGATGTTGGAGAAATAGACGATGTAGGTGTCGGTAGTAACGGAGAAAACAGCAGGAATGGAGTCGACAGCGAAAATGATGTCGCTGAATTCGATGACCAGAAGCACAAGAAAGAGGGGGGTGATGTGTCGTTTGCCGTCAATGTGGGTGAAGAAGTTGTGACCGTCGAGGGAGGGTGAGACCCTGAAATGCTTGGATGCGAAACGTACGGCAGGATGACTTTCTGTGTCGATTTTCTCGTCGTCTTTTTTGCGGAACATTTTGATGCCACTAAAGATAAGGATGACGCCGAAAACCGCTAGTATCCAGCTGAGACGGGTGACGAGGGCTCCCAGTGCAAATATAAAGATGAAGCGCATGACGATGGCGCCCAGAATGCCCCAGAAGAGCACGCGATGATAGTATTTCTTGTCGATGCCGAAGCTGACGAAGATCATGATCATCACGAAGATGTTGTCGATGGATAGAGATTCTTCGAGGAAGTAGCCTGCCAGGTATTGTTCAGCGATTTCGTGGCGGTAGATGCCGAGAGCTGATTCATAACTGTCGGCGTGCTGAAGTGCATCTAGGAGTTGCGGTTGGTTGGCGGCGTAAGCGAGCAGGTCGTCCATGTTGCCTATGCCGTGCACCCATTCGGCATGGAGATACAGCAGGAGCGCCATAAGCATCGAAAGGCTGATCCACACCAGCGTCCAGGCTCCGGCTTCCTTAATCTTAATTTCATGATCTTTTTTGTGAAAAACGCCCAAGTCGAGGGCCAGCATCACAATGATGAAAACCATGAAGATGACGAAAAACAGTATTCTTGACATTGTCCTTTAGTATGTGAAAAAACAAGTTGCAAAATTACGTATATTTTTTATTGCGGCAAAAATTTTTTTGTCGAACGAAACAAAACTGCTTTTTGAGACGTAAAAAATAAACCTGGCATCATTAGGCCGGTATCATTTTTATGTTGCTATCGAATATCATCTACAAATAATCATAATCTATGTTGTTTCGCCAGCTATTTGTCAGTTTCTGGAAAATCGGCACCTTTACCATAGGTGGCGGCTACGTGATGATACCCATCATGGAGCAAGAGATAGTGGACCGGCGGAAGTGGCTCAGCCGTGATGATTTTTTGGACTGTCTGTCGATTTCGCAGGCCATGCCGGGTGTTTTTGCCGTCAATATGGCTACATGCATTGGACGGCGTTTGGGTGGTGTTAAAGGTGTGGTGTGCGCAATTGCTGGCAATGTAATGATGCCCATTGTGTTAATATTGATTCTGGCTGTTGCATTTCGCCATTTCCGCGACAATGAGGTGGTGGAACATATTTTTATGGGTTTGCGTCCTGCCGTGGTGGCACTGATTGCGGCACCTGTGTTCCGTCTGGCGCAATCGGCCAAGGTGAGTTGGCGCAATTGTTGGATTCCTATATCTTCTGCGCTGATAGTGTGGCTTATAGGTGTTTCGCCAGTTTGGATTATTCTGGCCGCTATTGCCGGAGGGGTGTTGTATGAGGTGAGGGACAAACATTGAGATGTGTAATACGATTGATTTTAATATCTTGAATGATTTGATATAAAACAATATCTATGATACTGCTGCAACTATTTTTCACTTTTCTGAAGATCGGTATCTTCACTTTCGGTGGAGGATACGCCATGGTGGCGCTCATCCAAAACGAGGTGGTGGAGAAGCATGGTTGGATGACGGGTCAGGAATTCACCGACGTGCTTGCTATCAGTCAGATGACTCCTGGTCCTGTGGGTATCAATACGGCTACATACGCCGGATACACTGCCGTGGTCAATGCAGGTTTGCCTGCCTGGCAGGGAGTGGTAGGTTCGCTGTTGGCCTCATTTGCAGTTATTCTGCTGCCTGTCGTTGCCATGTTGATAGTTTATATCTATTTGTCTAGTCATAAAGACAATCCTATGGTAGCTAGAGTTTTAAGAGTGTTACGACTGACAGTCGTTGGTCTTATTGCCGCTGCCGCACTATTGTTGCTCACCCCCGAGAGTTTTGGACAACCAGGCTTCAACAGACAGTTTGTTGTCAGTGTGCTGCTTTTTCTGGGTGTGTTCTATTTCTCCTGGCGGCATCGGACCAACCCCATTTTGCTTATTTTTTCGGCAGGCGTGGTCGGGTGGTTGGCCTACTCGTTTTGACGCCTTTGAAAGCTTTCGAAAAAGGTCCGATTTTTGTATTTTGTCATTTTTTTTTCTCCTTATTTCTCTGCTGATTATCAAGATGGGTTGGTTGTAAGATACTAGTAACTAAAAAATTATATTTTTTTTTGAATAATTGTGTGTTTATTCGAAAGAAAATTCGTAATATTGCCGATTATTTTTAGGCTCATTTTATACTGATTAAAAGATGAAGAAACTCAAAAAAATTGCCATCGTGTCGCTACTGCTTGTCGTCGCTGCTCAGGGAGTGCGTGCACAGGATGTGAACTTCTCGCAGTTTTATGCCAATCCGTTGTATATGAATCCTGCATTTGCGGGCTCGAAAGTGTGTCCCCGACTGTCGCTGAACTACCGTTCTCAGTGGCCGTCCCTCGTTTCGGCATTTACGACGGTTTCGGCCTCCTATGACCAGTATTTCGAATCGTTGCACGGCGGTGTCGGTGCCATCATCATGGCCGACCGCCAGGGTGACCATGGTGCCCTGTCGACGACATCGTTGGGTGTGATGTACGCCTTCCGTTTCCAGCTGGCCCGCGAAGTGTGGGTCAATGCCGGTTTGAAAGCAGGCGTGACCAATACGAGCCTGAATTGGGACGATCTGCGTTTCCCCGATATGATTGACTACGTGACTGGTTTCACGGGACAGACCTCTGCTCAGATGCCCGAACATACCAATGTTTGGTATCTTGACTTTGATGCTGGTGTGATGGCCTATGGCCCTTCGTGGTATGCCGGATTTGCCGCTTCTCACCTCACACAGCCCAGCAACGGCTTTTACGGTGTGGTGAAACTGCCTATGAAACTGACGGCCAATGTCGGTGCACTCTTTAACATCGCTGAAGAGGCTCGTCGCACTTCGTCGCTCGGACTGGGCACCCCAGTGCTCTCGCCAAACTTCATCTATCAGTATCAGGGCGGCATGCATTATTTCAACTATGGTCTCTATCTGGATTGGATGCCCTTCTTGGTTGGTGTGTGGTTCCGCAACGGTATCGAAAATGCTGACGCTTTCATTTTCCAGGTGGGCTTCCAGCAGGACTACTTCAAGATTGGCTACAGCTATGATGTCACGGTGTCCAAACTGTCCAACAACACCTCCGGCGCCCACGAATTATCGTTGGGTGTGATTCTGCCGTGTCCTGAAAAGAAACAGCGCATCAAGGCCATCCGTTGCCCGTCGTTCTGATGGGCTGCGTCCTTTGGACTTTTTGTTTGAAAATATTTGAAACTTTTTTGAATAAAATTCGTAAGAATACAGAAAATAATTGGCGATAAAAGGTGGCAAAGACGGAGACCCTCATGATAGGCCGAACTGGCACCGGATATAAACCAAAACGAACGTTACGTAACGAAACAAACATAAAATTATAAATATATGAAAAAACTCAGCATTGCATCACTCTTGTTCGCTGCCGTACTGGTCATGACTTCGTGCAGCAAACAGAAATCGGCTACTACGGGTTGGAACTATAACGACCCGGAATGGGGTGGCTTCGAAGTGTCCGAGTACAACGAACAGATTACGGCTCCGGGTCTTGTCTTCATTGAAGGCGGCTCGTTCACGATGGGTCGTGTCTCAGACGACGCCCGCTACCAGTGGAACAATGTCGCCCACAATGTCACTGTCTCTTCTTTCTATTTGGACGAGACCGAGGTGACCAACCAGTCTTATCGTGAATATGTCTATTGGATGACCCGTGCTTACGGAGAGGAATATCCCGAACGTGTGCGTGCCATCTATCCCGATACCAACGCTTGGCGAGACAAACTGGCTTGGCGTGAAGGTTTTGTGGACTATTACTTCCAGAGCCCCATCTACGACCAGTATCCTGTGGTGGGTGTCACTTGGGAGCAGGCCTCGAAATACTGCATCTGGCGTACGGACCGCGTGAACGAGAAGATCCTTGTCGACAAGGGTATTATCGTTCTCGACTTGACCGATTTGCGCGGCGAAACTGCCTTCCAGACCGATGTCTATCTGGCTGGACAGTATCGTGGCGAATCGAAGACCGAACTCGAGAATCTCGACCCCAGCGCTGGTGGCGAACCGCGTCAGGTGCGTCGTGAGGACGGTATCCTCGTTCCCCACTATCGTCTGCCCACCGAGGCTGAGTGGGAATTTGCAGCCCTCGGTCTCGTCGGCAACACTTACGACGAACGTATCGTGGAGCACAAGACCTATCCTTGGGCTGGTTCGAGCGTCCGTTCGGCCAACAAGAAATACTATGGTCAGTTCCTGGCCAACTTCAAACGTTCGCGTGGCGATGCTATGGGCGTTGCCGGCAACCTCAACGACGGTTGGGACTATACCTGCCCCGTCAAGTGGTACTTCCCCAACGACTACGGTCTGTACAACATGGCTGGCAATGTGAGCGAATGGTGCATGGATGTCTATCGTAAAGACCAGAACCCCGTGGGTGGCGAAGACCAGAACCCCTTCCGTGGTAACGTCTATCGTACCCCGACCTTCATCGACGAGGAAATCGCCATCAATGACACTACCGGTAGCATCGTCTATCGCAATGTGGATGACGACCTGAACCGTCGTAACTACCGTCAGGCTGACAATATCAACTATCTGGACGGTGACTACGCCTCCAATATCTACGACTACAACAGCAACTCGGGTATCACCGAATGGATCAGCCAGGGTGATGATGATGAAGAAATGGATGCTATGTCGTCGGAGGACTCCTACCTCAACAATCCCGACAGCGTTACAAATATGATGTACCGCCGCAACTTGGCCAACCAGCGTAACGTCACCTCCCTGCTGAGCAACAAGGTGCGTGTGGTGAAGGGTGGCTCTTGGAACGACCGTTCCTACTGGATGCAGGCTGGTACACGCCGCTTCTACGAACAAGACCGCTCCACTTCTTGGATTGGTTTCCGCTGCGCAATGGATCGCCTCGGACCTCGTGCAGTCAAGTAAGATTTGAATTCTTATTCCTAAATAAAGGGAAGGTCTGTATGAACCTTCCCTTTTTTGGTGCCTTTGCGAAGGATGGTTGCAGTTTTTATCATTTTGGGCGGAACTCTATGATGCCAAATTGTTAAAACAGTATCTGATACGAACTTTATGAATACTGATTCTCTACTTTACACAAACTTATCATGCTTATCATGAACAAACAAAAAACATTTCACCTCATTTCACACAACTCTTACCGCTTCCGTCGTTTCTGTCGGGCTGCATACGCTATCTTCAATTCGCTACACCGAGAGGTCACTATCGGACGGCTGGCCTCCTATGTTGCAGATCACCAGTTGCGTAAATCGGCAGTGGCAGTGCTAGTAGCGTTTCTGCTGACGCCGCTCATGGCTCAAGCGCAAGAGGACGATCCGGTCGAGGAATTGGCACTCCCAGCAGTTCAGGTTGTTGCGCAATCGGCTAGTTCTCAGACCGCCGCTGAGCCTGCGGTGGTACTTACGTCCAAGGACATATCAAACCATTCGGTACATAGTGTCGGCGATTTGCTGACAATTGTTGCGGGCATCGATCTTAGGGTGCGAGGCGTAGGCGATGCCCAAGGAGACCTCTCTATGCGGGGAGGTTCGTTCGACCAGATGCTGGTTCTGATTAACGGCATCAATCTGACCGACGCTCAAACAGGTCACCATTTGATGGATGTCCCTATTGACATCTCAATGGTGGAACGAATCGAAATCCTCACTCCTTCAATGTTACTTTCTCGCGGTATTGTCGCCTTTTGCGGTGCCATCAATATCGTCGTCAACGAGAAGACCCAAAATCGCCTGGTGGCGGAATTGGGCATTGGTTCTTACGGTACTGCCCGAGGGTCTGTGTTGGCTACAGCGTCCCGCGGGGCATGGAGCCATACCTTTGCTGGCTCATATGCCCGTAGCGATGGCTATATGGGTAATACCGACTACAGGCAAGCGAATCTTTACTGGCAGTCGGACCTCAGAGACGATAGCGACCACTGGACGCTAAGTGCAGGCGTCCAGATGAAGGATTTTGGAAGCCAGGCCTTCTACAGCATCTCCTATCCTGACCAGTTCGAGGCCACCCGTACGGCGACCCTTACGGCAATGAATGAGCACCGTTGGTCGGTGTTCCGACTGGAGAGCGCTCTCTATGGAAGGCTTCATAGCGATCGTTTCGAGCTTTTCCGCGAGGGAAGGGTGGAGGCTCCGTCATGGTACGGCGGACACAACTACCACCTTTCCGAGATTGCCGGTGTTCGTAGCAGGCTGGTGAGGCAGGTTGGCAGAGGTGATCTCTTTGTTGGCATAGAACTGCGAAGCGAGGGTATTGTCAGCAGTGTGCTTGGAACCGTTGACACTACGTTCTGGCTCTGCCGCCCGCCGTCGGAATACAATCATCGGGCGTCGCGCCTGTCGGCGAGCCTTTTTGGCGGCTATCGCCTCGATTTCAGCAATGGGAGCATTGAAGCCGATGCACTGGGCTGTTTCAACAGCGTGTTTGGATTCCACTATGGTGGTTCGCTCAATGCTGTGTGGCAGCCGCTGCCCCAATGGCGATTCGGCGCTTCACTCACGCGCACCTTCCGAATGCCTACCTTTACCGATCTTTACTATCAGAGTGTCAATCAGGTGTCCAATCCTGACTTGAACAGCGAAAGCAGCCTGTCGGCCGAAGTGAAGGCACGCTATTCTACCAGTTTCTCCACTTGCCGTCTCTCGTTGCTCACGGCCCTTTATTATCGTGCGGGTCGTGACATCATCGACTGGATACGCCGACCCGATGAGGAGGTCTGGTATTCCATGAATCACACCGTTCTAGATGCGATGGGCGCCGAGATTTCCTTGCTGCTACATGTCGGCAAGGGCGTTGACGAACTGGGCGGAAGCTTTTCCTACTGCACAGAGCGTCAGGATGCTGCAGGCATGGTGAGCGGCTACGCACTAGATTATTTGCGGCACAAGGGCAATTGCTATCTCGTTCTACGTCCTGCCAAGATGTTCTTCAGCAGCGACTTGCCTTTACGTTTGAAAGGTGATTTTGTGTGCCGCCACCGTGTTGGGGAATATGTCGACAAAGAAGGCGCTCGCATTTCCTATCCCGACGCTGTGCTTCTAAACCTTTCGCTAGAATATGCTTTTCCGAAACTGACGCTTGCCGCCGATGTCCACAATGTCACCGATTGCCAGTATCGCGACTATGGTGGTGTGCCCCAACCCGGACGCACTTTTATGCTTTCTGCACGGCTGAAACTGTAGGTTCGGTGTGAATAATTGGCTAAGTTGCTATAATATTGTCTGTCAGTGGTTAGGGCTTGGGCTACTGTTTTTTTTAGGTTGCCATGTTTTTTTTTCATAACTTTGCAAATTCTATTATTGGCTTGGTATGTCTGTCAAATACTTGAAAATAACACTCTTATTTGTTTTGGGGTTGGTTGCAGGAACCACTCTTCAGGCGCAGCGTATCATCCAATATGCAGCAGGCATGGGTACACGTGACCCCAACAATCCGGATGTATGGATTCTGTACCAAAAGGTGAAAGCATCTCATGAGGGTATGACCTTGTACACCGACTCGGCTTCGCTCGATACCAAAAACAACATCTTTGTTGCCCACCGCAACGTCCGTATGGTCATCACCGACACCACCACCTTGCTGGGCGAAACAGCCATCTACGACGGTACAACCCGCATTGCCGAGGTGTGGGCAGACACTGTGGTGCTCATCGACGGTAAAACAGTCCTTAAAAGTGACAATCTGACCTACAACCGCAATACCAACACGGCTGCCTATTACAATTGGGGCCACACCACACATGACAGCGCCACCCTCGACAGCCGCATGGGTTTTTACCATACCGACACGCGCGATCTGTTCCTTTACGGCGACGTGCAGCTGTACGACACCACTTCGTGGCTGGAAACCGATACGTTGCACTACAATACACGAACCTCGCTGGCTGTTTTCGTGTCGCCGACTTATATCTATAGCGATTCGTCGACGGTCTACAGCGAATCGGGTTCGTACAACACCTCGTCGCATGAGGCGGCCTCATTCAGTGCTACCCATCTCACCAACCGTGACAAGTGGCTCACCGCCGACACACTCTTTTTTAACGACGACACAGAACATGGTGAGGCTTACGGACATGTGACCATCATGGACACGCTTAACAATGTGGCCTGCTCGGGTCGGATGGGCATCACCGACCAAAAAGAGCATTTCTCATTTGTGACCGATTCGGCGCTGATTGTCTATGTCGACAAGGGCGACACGCTCTTTATGCATGCCGACACCATTTGGGCTTACAACAACGACGACCGCGAATTCGAAGCCGCAAGAGCCTATCGCAACGTTTGCCTCTATCGCAACGATGTGCAGGCTCGGTGTGATTCGCTCGCCTATTCGTCGGCCGATTCTACTGTGAGTCTCTATGGTAGTCCGGTTGTGTGGTATGAGGATTATCAGTGCACGGCCGACACCATCATCTGTATCTATGACACCGATGGTGTGAGGCTGATTCATCTGCGCAACAATGTCTTCGCAGTTGAGCAGGTCGATCCGCTCAAATTCAGCCAGCTCAAAGGCCACAATGCCGACGTCTATTGCCACAAAAACGAGCCCCGCTATGCTGATATACTGGGTTCGGCCCGCATGATATACTACGTGATTGACGAAGAGGGCGCCAGCGGTCGCGAACTGCTGGGCGTCAACTGCGGTATCGGCTCCGATATGCGAATCTACTTCAACGACGACCGGAAACCGTCACGCGTCACTACCTTCGGCAATCCCGATATGAAAATGTACCCGCCCGACAAACTGCCGTCCGACCAAAAACAACTGCCCGGTTTTTCTTGGCAAATCGACATACGTCCACAATCGCCTGCTGATGTCTTCCGGACACCACCCGCCAAGGCAGCAACCAAACAAACTCCGTGATGTGACAAATTGTCATGCCGACAAGTCCCTTCTCGTTTTGGTTGTGTTTTTGTTATATATTAATTAAAAAATAAAAAGATCAATCATATGGAACAAGAAAATAAGGAACAATTGGAAACCGAACAACCATTGAACCCCGAAACGGAGGAACAGTCAACCCAGAAGGCCTCGGAGGCGAAACCTCAGACGGCAGAAGCGGAGGACCATTCGCGCCGCGCCCGTAAGAAACGTGCAGAACGGCAAGCCGATGAACTTAATAGCAAGATTGAAGAGATGGGTATGAAACTGGCGGAGATGAACGACAAGTACATGCGCATCTATTCCGAATATGAAAATTATCGCAAACGAACCAATGCCGAAAAGGCTGGACTGATACTGAATGGTGGCAAAGATGTCATCAAACTGATGCTGCCCATTGTCGACGACATGGAACGTGCACTTTCCAACATGGCCGATGGCGACGCCGCCAAAGAGGGTATGCAGCTTATTCTTAAAAATATGCTCAACGCTTTGCAGCAGAAGGGATTGAAGGCTATGGAGGCCATGGGTGCCAAGTTTGACGAAAACTTCCATGAGGCCATCACGCAGATTCCTGCTCCCAGCCCCGAGGCCAAGGGGACCGTAATTGACGTGGTCAAGAAAGGCTATTTCCTCAACGACGAGGTGCTGCGCTTCGCCCAGGTGGTGGTGGCCAACTGATGCGATGACTGCGCAGCAATTCCATTCAACAACAATCGAACATACAGAAAGAAGGTAACAAAATAATATGGCTACAAAGAGAGATTATTATGAGGTACTGGGGGTCGACAAGAACGTGTCGCCCGAAGATTTGAAGAAGGCTTACCGTAAATTGGCACTCAAATACCACCCCGACCGAAACCCCGGCGACAAAGAGGCCGAGGAGAAATTCAAGGAGGCTGCAGAGGCTTACGACGTGCTGAGCAATCCTGACAAGAAGGCTCGTTACGACCAATTCGGACATGCCGGACTGGACGGTGCCGGCGGATTCGGTGGACAGGGTATGAGCATGGATGACATCTTCTCGTCGTTCGGCAGCATTTTTGGTGACATCTTCGGCGGTGGCGGTTTCAGCTTTGGCGGTTTTGGCGACGCCCGTTCGGGTGGCGCTCGTCGACCTACTTCCCGAGGGTCCAATTTGCGCATCAAAGTGAAGCTGACCCTTGAGGAAATTGATCAGGGTGTGGAGAAAAAAATCCGCGTCAACAAATACAAGCCATGCAAAACTTGCGGTGGAACTGGTGCCCGCAACAATAGCTTCGAGACCTGCTCTCATTGCCACGGAACGGGTGTGGTCACCGAAATGCGTCGGTCACTCTTCGGCCAGATGCAGACCCAGTCGGCGTGTCCCTACTGCGGTGGACAGGGAAAGATAATCAAAGACAAATGCCATGATTGTCACGGTGACGGCATCGTCAAGGGCGAGGATATCATTACGATCAATATCCCTGCAGGTGTGTCGGATGGCATGCAACTGTCCATGCGTGGACAGGGTAATGCTGCACCGCACGGCGGTGTTAACGGCGATCTGATCATCCAGGTGGAGGAACAGCCGCACGAGTTGTTCGAACGCCAGGATACCAACCTCTTCTACAACGCCTTCGTCACCTTTGCCCAGGCGGCTATGGGAGCATCCATCGAAATCCCGACGCTGCATGGACGTGTGCGTGTCAAAATCGAACAGGGGACACCTTCCGGCAAGGTCATCCGATTGAAAGGGAAGGGGTTGCCTGACATGAACGGCTATTCGCGTGGCGACATGTTGGTCAGCATCAATGTGTGGGTGCCCAAGAGCCTCACCAAGGAGGAGAAGGGCATGCTTGAGGAATTGAGCAACCATCCCAATTTCCAACCCAATCCTACAAAACAAGAAAAGGGATTCTTCGACAAAATGAAGGATTTGTTCAATAACGATTAAAAAGATTATTCCCAGACTGTTTCGTGCAATCGAAACGGTTGGGGATTGATGTATTTCAAAAATTCAATCTTATGACCGAGGCATTTCTCCAATACATTTGGCAGCACCGCCTGTTGGAAGGTCCTTTGACCACCGTCGATGGGCTGCCCGTTGTGGTGGAACGCCCCGGAGAACATAATCGCGATGCGGGTCCCGACTTTTTCGATGCCCGAATGACAGTCGACGGTATCCGCTGGGCTGGCAACGTGGAGGTGCATATCAACGCCTCTGACTGGCACTTGCATCACCACAACGATGACCCTAACTACCACAATGTCATCCTTCATGTTGTCTATTGTTACGATGCCGACATTCGGCTTCCCGACGGACGGATCCTCCCTACCATGGAACTGCGCAGACATATTCCTCAAGGTGTATGGGACCGCTACGACCAGCTGATGCATCCTGCTGACGGTGAAACAATAGCATGTGCTTCGCGTATAGCGGACATTCCCGATTTCCTGATCCATGCTGCCAACGAACGTCTTGCGGCCGAAAGGCTGGAACGCAAGGTGGGGGAGGCGCAGCATCTGCTGGACGAGACTCGGGGCGATTGGGATGAGGCTTGTTATCGTCTTATGGCGCGTAGTTTTGGTGGAAAGGTGAACGCTTTGCCTTTCGAACTGTTGGCAAAGACAACCCCGCTTTCGCTGCTGGCCAAAATCAAACACCGTCCATTGAGTGTTGAAGCATTGTTCTTCGGCCAATCGGGGTTGCTAGAGGATGAATTTGCTGACGATTACCCGTTGTCGCTGCAACGTGAGTACGCTTATCTGCGCGCCTCCTATCGGCTGCAGCCCATGCCGGGCCATCTGTGGAAATTCTTCCGCCTCTATCCCGCCAGCTTCCCAACACTGCGTATCAGCCAGTTCGCCAATTTGTTGCTGCATACGGACAATCTTTTCTCGAAAATGCTCGACGGCGCGAATGTCGACACCTTGCGCCAGCTCTTCTGCTGCGAAACCGATCCCTATTGGATGAACCACTATCTTTTCGATCAGTTGGCCCCATCTCGCCCCAAACGGCTTGGACGTTCGGTGGTGGACCGCATACTGATCAATGCTTGGGTGCCACTCCTTTTTGCTTACGGCAAACTGCACGACAGCGACCAGCATAAGGAGCAGGCCCTGTCGCTATTGCAGCAGCTGCCAGCCGAACGCAACCGTATAGTCGACCGCTGGACCGATCTGGGGTTACAACCGGACAATGCGGCACAGAGTCAGTCGCTCATTCAGCGCTACAATGAATACTGTCAGCGACATCGTTGTCTGGACTGTAATCTGGCATTCCGCCTGCTGAAGACAGAGGGTGGGAGCGGACAAGGTAGGCTGTCAGGTCGGAAGCCGCCATCGCCGTAGGACGCTTCTCCCGCCTGCGACATATTGGCAACAGTACCTTAAAACAAACGAACCATACCAATTCTACACAAGACATAATACATCTTTTCATTCTAAAAAATCAATGACTGTTAGCGAACTATCCTCCATACTGAAACCTTCTGTGACCAGCATCGGCAGCCCCGATGCCACCTTCACCCGTATACTGACCGACAGCCGAAAGCTGACGGATGCAGACGACACGCTCTTCTTTGCCATTCGTACCAAGCGCAACAATGGCGCCAACTACATCGCCGAACTATATGCCAAGGGAGTGCGCAATTTTGTGCTTTGCAACGAACTGGACGAGAGCCTCCAAACAGAATTACAGTTGCTCAAGCAGGCCAACTACTGGTTTGTAAAGGATGTGGTGTCGATGCTGCAACGTTTGGCAGAACACCATCGGAAACAATTCGATATACCTGTGGTGGGCATTACGGGCAGCAACGGTAAAACCATTGTCAAGGACTGGATTGTCCAATTGCTGGTTCCGGACCACCATTTGGTGAGCAGCCCTAAAAGCTACAACTCGCAAATTGGCGTTCCTCTCTCGGTTTGGCAGATGGGTCCGGAACATGATTTCGCTGTTTTTGAGGCCGGTATATCCGAAACGGGCAAAATGGAGGCACTGAAGAACGTCATCCGCCCTACCATCGGCATCTTCACCAACATCGGTCAGGCGCACGATGAGAATTTTCTTACCCGTTACCAGAAAATAGCAGAAAAACTGCAGCTTTTCACCCATTGCGAAGTGCTGATATATTGTTCCGACCACAAGGACATCCATTCGGTGGTTTCCGAAAAGGAGAGCCTGCGTCAGCTGAACCGCTTCACCTGGGGCAGTAGCGACGAGGATCAGGTGAAGTTGCAACACGTGGAGGTGCTCGAACGCAGCACCATGCTCAAGGTGATTTATAACGCTATTGGCTATGATATGGAGATTCCGTTCGTGGACCGCGCCTCCATCGAGAATGCCATGCATTGCATCTCACTGCTCTTTTACTTGGGCTACGACGGCGACGACATTGCCGAACGCTGCAGTCACTTGTTGCCTGTGGCTATGCGTCTCGAAATGGACGAGGGCATCAACAACTGCCTGCTGATCAACGATAGCTATAGTCTGGATATCAATTCGCTCTCCATCGCACTCGATTTCTTGCAACATGAGCACCAGCATTACCATAAGACGCTTATCATGAGTGATTTTATGCAGTCAGGTGTTCCGGAGCAGGAATTGTATTCGCAGGTGTCGTCGCTCATTCGCCAGCGTGGCATTACCAAGTTGGTGGGCATCGGCGAGGCACTGCAGCGCAATCGAGCCCAGTTTGAGGGTATCGAGACATTTTTCTATCCGTCTACCGATGAATTTATTCGTCAGCACCCTGCCGGCGATTTCCAGAACGAGACCATCCTGTTGAAAGGCGCCCGTGTATTCGGATTTGAGAATATAGCCAAGTTGTTGCAGCGCAAGTCGCACGAGACTATCATGGAGGTCAATCTCGATGCATTGGTGTCGAATGTCAACTACTACCGCTCACGCATCAATTCGTCCACCCGCCTGATGGCCATGGTCAAGGCTTCTTCCTATGGGGCAGGCAAGGTGGAAGTGGCCAATACCCTACAGTTCAACCATGTGGACTATCTGACGGTGGCTTATTGTGACGAGGGTGTGGAGCTGCGCCGCAATGGCATCAAACTGCCCATCATGGTGATGAACCCCGAAGAGGAGAGCTTTGACAGCATGATTCGTTACGAATTGGAACCGGATATCTACAGTTTCCGCATCCTGCAGCTTTTCTCCGATACAGCGCGCCTCTATACCGACCAGGCGAACCCGCTGTCCATCCACATCGAGTTGGATACTGGCATGCATCGCTTGGGTTTCTCGGCTGCTGACATGCCGGAACTGGCTCGCCGGCTGAAACAGGCAGACTGCCCGTTGCGTGTCAAGTCGGTTTTTTCGCATCTGGCTTGCAGCGAAGACCCTGCTATGGATGACTTTACGCACCGCCAGATCGACCTTTTCCGCCAGGGTTCTTCCCAGTTGAAGCAGCTGCTCTCCGACGACAGTATTCTTTGCCATATTCTCAATTCTTCGGGCATCACACGTTTCCCCGAGGCACAAATGGATATGGTGCGTTTGGGTATCGGACTCTACGGCATTTCACCCGAACCTGAGGTGCAGAAATGTCTGGCTCAGGTCAGCACTCTCAAGACTCGCATCTCTCAAATTAAGCCCATACCCAAGGACGATTCGGTGGGCTACAACCGGCGGTGGATTGCGCAGCGCGACTCGCGCATTGCCATCATTCCCATCGGATACGCTGACGGCCTTTCGCGCCATCTGGGCTATGGCAATGGCTCCATGGAGGTCAACGGACACATGGCGCCTATTATCGGTAGTATATGCATGGATATGTGTTTTCTCGATGTCACTGACATTGAATGCGAAGAGGGCGACGAGGTCGTCATATTCGGTTCTGCCGAATCGCTCTGTCGCATGGCAGAGGCTTCGGGCACTATCCCTTACGAAATATTGACATCGGTCTCTCCTCGCGTGAAAAGAGTTTATGTGAGCGACAACTAAACATTCTGTTTTATTCAATATCAACCCTATGACCCGTTTTTCTCCTCGAATGAAATTGGCAGATGTCATCGCCACCAACCATACGCTGATTCTGCTGCTGCCCCGACTCAATATTCCCTTGGGCTTTGGCGACAAGTCGGTTCAGGAAGTCTGTCAGGCGAACCAGGTGCCAGTCGATTTTCTGCTGCTGCTCTGTAACTTGTACACCTTCGACGACTACCGTCCTTCCGTCGAGGAATTGAGAGCCGTGGACATGAGCCCATTGGTGCCCTATCTTATGGCATCGCACGACTATTACTTGCGCGAACGACTGCCTCATATCGAGATGCATCTGCATCATATCGCCGATCGCGTGTCGCCGCGCTACGGCAACATTCTGAAACAGTTCTATGCCGATTTTCGCAACGAGATAGCGGACCATTTCCATCGTGAGGAGACTTTCGATTTCCCTAATCTGCAGCGCGTTACAGAGGGCATAAAGAGCAAAGGCTCTGTGGGAAAAAACATCGAACGTTCGCATGTCGCCCTTGTGGACAAACTCAACGACCTGACCCAGATCGTCTATAAGTATCTTCCCGGCAACGTCCTCCCTGAAGAATCCATCGAGGTCGTCTTCGACATCCTGCAACTGTCGGCCGATATCCAGAAACATGCGCTGATTGAGGAAAAAATCCTCATCCCGTGGTTTTCCTGGATGGAAAGGAGTGCCCGATGAAAGCATTACGTTCGGTACTTGTTGTTGAACCTTCGGAAATCATTGCTGAAGGTCTTCGCGTAATCCTTACCGAAAACAGATCTTTCAACGTTCTTGCGCCTCTTTTCAATGCTGACAATCTCGAGGAACGTCTTCCGGCCATTTGCCCCGACATCTTGATTATCAATCCAACGCTTATGGCCTCTTCTACACGCCAGCGGCTGAACACGATCATGCGGATGCGTCCTTCGATGATTGTAGTGGCGCTGGTCTACCAGTACGTTGAACCTGCGTTGTCGGATTGTTTTCGTTTCCAACTTGATATTCGGGCGGGTCGCAGTGCCATAGTCTCGCTATTGCAGTCGGCCATGGCAATCGACGAGGAGGAGGAAACCAAGCCGATTGGAAACTACGAACTGAGCGATCGCGAAACCGATGTGCTTGTGCTTGTTGCCAAGGGCCTTAGCAGCAAGGAGATTGCCGAGACGCTGCACATCTCTATTCATACGGTCAATTCGCATCGTAAAAACATCACCCATAAGACAGGTATCAAGTCGGTGGCTGGTCTGGCGGTCTACGCCATGATTCACAATCTGATGGAATAATAATAAATAAGTATGGGCCGGATGAAACAAAGGGAAGGTGAGGATGCCGTGCCACGACTTTGGAATGCTAACTATACCAAGGTGTTCGTGGCCAATTTTATGATTTTCTTCTCTTTCATGTTGTTGACCCCTTTGTTGCCTATCTACCTCAGCGAGACCTTCGGGGCTGACAAGCACACCATCGGTACGGTCCTGTTCGGTTATTCTGTCCTGGCATTGATCGCCCGTATGTTCAGCGGTTACATTGTCGACAGTTTTTCGCGCAAGCGGGTGCTGCTGGTATGTTTCTTCTTTTTTTCATTGTTTTTTGTGGGCTATATTGCTGCAGGTTCTTTGCTGCTTTTTGCCATTGTAAGGACGCTTCATGGGGCGCCGTTTGGTGCCACTACGGTGGCCAATAGCACTATGGCTATCGATGTGCTTTCCTCCGAACGCCGTACCGAGGGTATTGGGTACTACGGATTGGCCAATAATATTGCGTCGGCTATCAGTCCTTCGGTGGCTATCTGGATTTTCCATGCCACGCACGATTTCAATATTCTTTTCTGGCTGGCCATGCTGATAGCGCTGGGCGGCATGTTGATTGTGGCCACCGTGAAAGTGCCGGCCAAACCCGTCGTCAAAGACAAACCTCCCATATCGCTCGACCGTTTTTTCCTGGTCAAGGGCACAGGCGAAGCGCTCACCATGGCGTGTTTTTCCTTTTCCTATGGTGTGGTGTCGACCTATGTGGCAATCTACGGACGCGAGCAGTTGGGCGTCGAAGGCGGCGCGGGGACTTTTTTCCTGCTGCTTTCACTGGGTCTGATCCTGTCGCGTTTGCAGGGAAGTCGTGCTTTACGCCAAGGGCGATTGGTGCACAATGCTGCGGTCGGTGTGTCTGTTTCTCTGATGGGCTATATGCTTTTTGCTGCATTGCACAATGAATTTGGCTATTATGCTGCCGCTTTGGTTATTGGACTTGGAAACGGCCACATGTATCTTGCCTACCAGAATATGTTTGTCAATCTGGCTCCCCATTCACAACGTGGAACTGCCAGCAGCTCCATTCTTGTTGCTTGGGATGTGGGTCTTGGCATCGGCGTTCTGCTAGGCGGTTTGTTGTCTGAAAAATGGGGCTATTCCATTGCTTTCTGGGCCGCATGGCTGGTTAATTTAGTCGGATTCTTGGGCTTTTGGCTCTATGTCAAAGCACATTTCAACCGGAACAAACTGCGCTGACCGCAGAGAGGTTTGTTGGCGAAAAGCAAAGCTGGTCGTTGTTTTTGGACTTTCTTGGTGTTCCGCTTTATGAATGTTTTTTGTCGCATTAGTTTCATTTCCAAAAAAAAGTGTATCTTTGCATTGTCTTTAGTTCCTTTATTTCTCATCAGGAGACAAGGACTTTCGCCATGCACAGAAAGATAAAAACAACAATCCTGTTCGCTTTTTTTGCCGTCATCTTTTTTGCTGTCGGTGCGCAAAATCGTGTGGTTATCTCCAAGCCTGCTTTGAAAATATTCGTCATTTCTGACGAGGGTGATACGCTTCATCGTGCGCCTATCGCTTGCGGACGGCTCTATGGCCCTAAGCGCCATGCTGACGACTGGCGGACTCCCGAGGGACGTTTCAAGGTGAAACGTATCTCGCCATGGTTGGCAAAGACTCCCGAACTGGCTCCCTTCGGCACCTGTTTCATGCTGATTGATACGCCGGGCTTTACGGGCATCGGCATGCATGGCACGAACAACCCTAAGTCGATAGGTACCCGATGCTCGCATGGTTGCATCCGTATGTATAACGAGGATGCTCGCAAGGTGCTGGGATTGGTGCAAGTGGGCACACCGGTCACCATTCTGCCCGATACGGTCGGCCTATACAGGTCGCGCACGCGCAATCCTATTGTTTTCTCTACTGTCGATTGCTCGCCGGGTGGCGGCGCCTATGCCGATGAGGTGATGGAAATGATGTGTGGGGCCTCCGAAATCAAACTTTCGCGACCGATGGTTCGCAAAATGAAGATTAATCGTTTGTTTGAGGATTAGTATGAACGGTTGGGGGTCAATTGACCTCTAGGTTGGTCAGTGCCCCCAAATGTTGCTGCATTTGGGGGGTGAAATAGCGCATAATTCCACCGAATGAGGTGAATGTCATCTCTCCGAAATAGATTTTCCCGTTGATGTTGTAAAGGTCCACCCGTACTTCCGGATGCCCTTTCGAGAGTTGTTCTGCCAGTTGGAGCATCTCGTCATAGTTGGCCGGACAGACCATGTATGGCTGGTCGGCAGCAGGTCGCTCGGATTCGACAAGTCCTTCTCTGAAGGGATTGAAGTCGTGTGCGGTGTAGAGGTCTTTCATCACATGGTGTTGATGGGCCCCTTGGCCTCGGTTGTAGCAGATGAAGCACAACTCGGCATGTCCGTTGAAGCACCAAAATTTATAGTCGGTAAGCGATCGTTGTTGTGTGGGATCGCTACTGCTGTCTATAAGCTCTTCGGCCATAACACGCCTGGGGATGTCAATGTAGTGCAGTTCAGTGGAATGGTATCCGTAAGGAGATTTCAAGCGTTTGGACAGTTGATGTACAACCCGTTGACAGTCCAGCTGCTTTTTGTCGTGAACCACAATGGTGGAACCGCAGTCGTGAGTGCATTTCAGCACAAAACGGTCGGGAAGGGTCGTGAAGTCTATATCTTCGGCACGGTCCCAAATGCCATAGGTCTGGGTGAGGTAGCACTCCAACCCGCATTCGCGGAGTAACTCTTTGGCACGGTATTTGTCGGCCCATTCGCTCCACAAGCGACGGTCACCGTAGAGTTTCAGCCACTGGATCTTTTCGTTGAGTGTTTGCGGATGCTCCAGCTCGAGAGGCTCCCGCATCTTGTAACGCCAATAGGTCTCGACAGCACGCCGCGGATTACGGTCAACGCTGTGAGGCCACAGCGGCGACTCCACAATCGCTTTCAACCATAAATGTTCTATCAAACCTCCCATGGCGTTTTGTCTCATTATTGTCAGATGTAATGCTCAGGAAAGATTACCAAAATGATCTCAACCTTTGCAATACTGATTCAAATAATCAGTGCAATCCTCAAAAGTCTTAAAGGTGTGTTCCTCAGGAACGACAGCTGGAATTACATTGTGGGTCTTCAGCATGTACATGGGCTGGGGTTGGATGATGGTCATCAGAACCTGCGTGCCGCGAGACTGGATGTCTTTGATGGCTTCTTCCATAGCGTAAAGACCGCTCTGGTCCATAAATGAGACCAGTCGCATGCGGATGATGACAATTTTGGCATCGTCTGGTACGTCGGTCATGACTTCCTTGAACTTGTTGATGGTGCCGAAGAAGATGGGGCCGTTGAGTCGTTGAACATAGATCTTATGAGCCACAACATCGGGCATGCCGTGCTCGTCGTCCCAAGGACTTTCCTTATCGAAATTGGTGAGCTCCTGGCTGCTGTAGCCGCCTTCCACCAAGTCGCTGGCACGTTTCATGAAGAGTACACAGGCAATGACCATTCCGATTCCGACGGCTGTGAGGAGGTCGACAAAGACAGTGACAACGAAGACAACGATGAGCACTACAGCGTCGGCACGCGGTATTTTGAACAGATCTTTAAAGCCTTTGAAGTCGATGATGCCCCAACCTACGGTGATGAGGATGCCGGCGAGGACGGACAGCGGTACGTATTTCACTACAGAACCGAGACCGAGCATGATAGCCAGCAGAAACAGCGCATGGACCACACCGGAGAGTTGTGTGCGGCCACCACTTTTGACATTGACAACAGTACGCATGGTGGCACCGGCACCGGGTAGTCCGCAGAAGAGTCCAGCAATGGCGTTGCCGATACCTTGGCCGATAAGTTCTCGGTTGCTGTTGTGCTTGGTTTTGGTGATGTTGTCGGCCACAACGGAGGTGAGCAACGTGTCGATGGAGCCCAGACCTGCAAGGGTGAGGCCGGGAATCAGTGCGGAGGTGATAACAGTGCCCCAGCTGATCTCACTGAGGGAGACTGAACTGTTGGCAAAGAAAGGCATGGGAAGCCCCGAGGGGATATCGCCGATAATGGGTACGCCCGTCATGTTGAGAAACAGTGATATGATAGTCATGACGATAAGTGCCACAAGGGTTGACGGCACTTTCTTGGTTATCAAGGGGAACAGATAGATGATGGCCACGGTGCCGATGCCGAGAAGGAGCGCCGTGAAGCTGATATGAGACAATGCTTCAGGAAGACCGACTAGGAGGTCGATCATCGAGCCGCCCTTGCTCTGACCAATAAGGGGATAAAGCTGTTGAAGAATAATGATGATACCGATGCCCGACATAAAGCCGCTCAAGACAGGGTAGGGGATGTAGCGTACATATTTGCCTATTTTGATGATTCCAAAAAGAATCTGGAACAAGCCACAGAATATGGCGGCCAACGCCATGGCGACGAGAACGGAGGAAAGGTTGCCGCCAGGGGCGGTGAAAGCTCCGGTGATAAGCGTGGCGCTGATGACGGTCATGGGACCTGTGGGACCGCTTATCTGACTATGGGTGCCGCCGAAGAGCGCGGCAAAGAATCCCAAAAGGGTGGCTCCAACAAGGCCTGAATAGGCGCCGATAGAGGCTCCTTCAGGTCCGATGCCGCTGAAAGCTTGTATGCCGAAAGCCAATGCAAGTGGAAGGGCCACAATGCCTGCCGTTACGCCGCCGAATATATCGCCTTTTAAATTTTTTGTAGTCAAAAATGCCATAATCTGTTGCTTTGTTGTTTTTATACTTGTTTGTTAATTAGTGCGTTGGTTGCACATGTTGATTTTTTTACTTTTGCAAAGGTACAACTTTTGTGGATTTTTGCTTATCTTTGCAAATTATTTCAATCAATTAGTGTTATCTCTATGTTGCGAAAATTACGTTCCATCGCCGCTGTGGTTTGTTTTCTGGCGCTCACTGCCATGTTTCTTGATTTTTCCGGTGTGCTGCACCACTATTTTGGGTGGATTGCCAAAATGCAGTTCTTTCCCGCCGTCATGGCTGGAAATTTCATCGTGGTGGGTTTTGTGCTGCTGGTGACGCTGCTGTTTGGCCGTTTCTACTGCTCCATCATGTGCCCGCTGGGCGTGATGCAGGACGGCTTCAACTTCGTGGCTCGCAAGGTGAAAAAGGGTCGCTTCCATTTTATCCCGGAAAACCGTTGGGTTCGGTATCCGCTCTTTGTCGCCTTTATTGTGCTTGTCCTCTTTGGTCTGAATACCATCGCTATTCTGATTGCCCCTTATAGCGCCTATGGCCGTATCGCCACAAATCTTTTGCAGCCTGTCTATGTTTGGATCAATAACTTGCTGGCTGGTATCGCCGAACGTCACGAGAGCTATGCTTTCTACCATGTCGACGTGTGGGTCAAGAGCGGCACGTCGTTGGTTGTGGCTGTCGCCACATTGGTTGTGGTGGGCTTTCTGGCTGTGCGCCGTGGTCGTACATGGTGCAGCACTGTCTGCCCGGTGGGAACGGTGCTTGGCCTGGTCTCCCGTTTTTCTTTGTTCAAGCCTGTCATCGATGCTGACCAATGCAAGAATTGCCGTCAATGTGAACGCAATTGCAAAGCCTCGTGCATCGATATAGCTAACCATCGCATCGACTATTCTCGTTGCGTGGCTTGTATGGATTGCCTCGACAACTGCAAATTCGGGGCTTTGGAATACCGTAACAGCCATTTCCGCATCAATCCGACCATTGGTGCTGTTCCCGAAGGGAGAATCGATTCTGGAGATGCAAAGGATCTGGTTGACGAATCGAAACGCAAATTTTTGGCCACATCTGCTATGGTGGCGGGCGCTGCCATGCTTTCTGCGCAAGAGAAGAAAGTCGACGGTGGACTGGCTGTGGTGCAGGACAAGCAGATTCCTCATCGCGACTTGCCTCTCAAACCTGCCGGCTCACAAAGTCTTAAAAATTTTAGCGACCGTTGCACCGGATGCCAGCTCTGTGTCAGCGAATGCCCCAACCAGGTGCTGCGCCCGTCCGACAAGTTGGAAAGCCTCATGCAGCCCGAAATGTCGTTCGAACGGGGCTTTTGTCGTCCCGAATGCACTCGTTGCAGCGAGGTGTGTCCTGCCGGCGCCATCCGGCCTGTCACTCGTGAGGAGAAGACGAATATCCATATCGGTTTCGCCGTTGTTGTTCCGGATAACTGTCTGCCATATCGTGACGGTGTGCAATGTGGCAACTGTGCCCGTCATTGCCCTGCCGAAGCAATTCTCATGGTCCCCAAGGACAAGTCGGCCAATCCCGATGACCCCAACACCATCAAGATACCGGCGGTCAACACGGACAAGTGTATCGGCTGCGGCGCATGCGAATACCTCTGCCCCTCACGTCCCTTCAGCGCCATCTACGTCAACGGACGAGAGAAACATCTCGTCGGTTGAAAAGAGACTGGTAGAATCGAAAGGCTCTATTTTTTTTGCTCCTATTGGCCTAATGGATTCGTCTGTATCCGTTAGGTCTTTTCTCTGTGTCTTGAGGGATTGTTTAGAAGCCAAGAAGAATGTGTGACAAAAGGTGGATGGGAATAGCTGACAATAACTAAAAGTAGAGAATTACTCGTGCAACGATAATACGACTTTTTATTGGTAGGTTTATGAATAGGTATAAAAAAAACCGCCTTTTAGTAGGCGGTTGTGGTGATCTGCACAAGATTTGAACTTGTGACCTCTTGCCTGTCAAGCAAGCGCTCTAAACCAACTGAGCTAGCAGATCATTATTCTTGCTGAAATCGGGTGCAAAAGTACACAAAAAATTCATTCTGGCAAGAAAAAATCCTCAAAAATTGCAATTACTTTTATGAAATGGGCGCATTTTATTGATAATGAGATTTGAAATGGAATCGAAAAAAAAAGGTTGTTCCGTTTATATGAAGAAAAAAAACAATAAATGATCTGTTTTTATGCGCTGAAAATCCAAAATTGAGTGTTTTTTATGAACAATCTTGATAGGCGATTCTTGACCACCGGTTGTCACTTATAACATGTGTTTGAATAATGACGTCAGCCGCTTGCTGACCGATGGGTCTGCAAGCGGCTGATGAGGAAAGCGAGTATGATCAGATATATGAATTTGTCAGAATTGCAGAGTGACGCCGAAGGTGTGAATCTTTTCGCTATCGGCACTGCTGCGGAATGTCGGCAGGAGGTCGTATGTCAATCCGATGGACATGTTGGTAAGTGGGCCGCCACCGATCGAAAGGGATGCGCGGAGTTGCCATGGGTTCATCACGTTGGTCTCTTCGCGACGGATGCTCCAGTGGTTATTGTCCCCCATTGTTCGGGTAATCAATTTTTCTCTGCAATTGCGCAGCACGTCAACGCCCAAATTAATATGGTAGGGGGAACTTCCGGTTTGGGTATTCTTTTTACCGAAGGTGTAGCTGATGAGCAGCCGGAGTCCAAGGTTTTCGGCATTAAGGTGCTGCTGGGGTATTTGTCCGCTGGTTGGGGTGTTGAGGGTGAGGGCGTTACCATTGTAGTTTACATTGTTGAGAAGTCGTCCCCAGTCGCACTCAAGGATAAACCAGTTTTTGAAAGTGATGCGTTCGGTGATGGGAATGGGGGAGACTATTCCATAGTATATGGAGAGACGGTAGTTTTCCCCTCTGTTGTAGGGCGATCCGCTTTTGTTATTCATGTAGAGCGGTATGGGCGAGGAGATACCTATACTCATCGTCAGATGATTAAAATACTTAAGCCATTCGCGGTTAACGTTCTTCACGGTAAGGTTGCGAGTGCTGTCTGTCTGGTAAAGTGTGCCGATGCTTTTGACGTCGCACATGACCTTGGTGTCAGCGCTAATCAGTGTCGGACAGTAGACTTGTGAATGAGGTTTGCGTCTGAGAGTCAGCTTATGTTTTGCTTGGAGTGTGTCGATGCGCAGGTTGCTCCTGCCATAAACGCTGACATCCAGGTCTCCAGTGCTTTTCCACGACTTGCCCGTCGCTGTGGCTCCTTCATAGAGGTAGACATCCATGTCTCCAGCGCTTATCCATGACTTGCTTGTCAATGTGGCTCCGTCATAGATCGTAACTTCTGAAAATTTACTATTAAAGACCAAGTCTTCAGTTTGTACAGTCGCGTTCTTTTCGATTATAAGAAAACTTAGATTTTGCTTTAATGTGATTTCGACCACAGTGGTTCGAGGCATGTTTTTGTTGGAATTCAAGGTCAGTGCACGACTTGTGACGGCGCTGATTTGGGGCTCGTTGTCCTCCTCGAAGAAATAGCTGCATGGAGTAATGATGGTCAGCGTCGGCTGTTCGCCTTGCAGTATTCGTACTTGCCATCCTTCATTGATACACAGTCTGTCGATGCTGTCGGGAATGGACTGGCTGATGCGGTATTCGTCCTGTGCGACGAGTGTTGCGAAAACTGATAATATAAATAGGGTTATAAATGCTGCTTTTTTCATTTCGGATCTGATTTTGGGATTGATGATTTAAAATGAAACGGGTGACGCGCGTTGTCTGTTTCTTGCCTATATGACGATCGGTTTGTCGATTTCTTACAATCTTTATTGTTTTTTTTCTCTTCGAACGTTTCTTTGGATTGAATTGCAATAAGTTGGTTTTTCCGTAAGTCGCATGTCCATTATCGGCTCCGTTCTCTAGAACGGGATGCTGCCAACCTCAAAAGTGGCAGAACCCGAGTTGTTGACCATGGCCAATTGTGGGACGTTGGGGGCGGTGGGTCGGGACTGCTCGGGTTTGCATCCCGTGCCGCAGACCAGGCGTGTCGAAGTGCGTTCGTGTGTTCGCTTTTGTGCCATGGCGATGAGGTGTGTTTCTTGTTTGGTCGTGGTTGCCTCTTCTGCCAGAAGCATTTGTGGACGCTCCATCTCGAGTGGGTCGGTCTGGTATAGAGGCTCTGGTGTTTCGCTGCTCGTTTGGCCGGTATCTTTTTTTATGACATCGGGGGTGGAGGCAGAAGCAAGTCGGTTGACTGTTGTCCCCATTCTGAAGACTGGCGTGGCGTTGGTTGCATCATCGTGCGCTTCAACAGTGTCTGCTGCAGTTGTCGGCATGTCGGCTTGAGCTGTCAGTGGCGGATTGGTGCTGCTTTCGTTGCCGGGTAAAAGCAACCGTAATCCTATGGCCATTAAAAGTATGATGCTGGCGGCAATGCCTAGAGTGGTCCACAGGTGGCGACGATGGGGCGTTTCGGCTGCCGCCCATTGGTCTACCATCTCGCTCAGTTGCTGCTGCCGTCTTTGGTCGGCCTCATGGCGTTGCGCAGCGGCAATCAATTCTTCAAGTTCGGTTTTGTGGTCCATATTGTATATTTTTTTCGTTCAATGAATATTATTATTGTTGTCGGATTGTCTTTTCCCTCTTTCTCTCGCCTCACAGGCTGCCTATCATTCCTCTAAGTTTTTGCAATGTTCTCGATAGGGTGGTGTATAGGTTGCTGTCGCTCATGTTCAGTTCCTGCTGCATTTCTTTGACGCTGCGGTCCTCAAAATATTTCATCTCTATGAGGCGGCGCTGCTGCACGGGCAGTTTGTCCAGTAGTCTGTGCAGTAGGGCGCTTCGTTCTGCGGTCTCGTCGATTTCATGTATCACCTCGTCGTCGCTCAGCGACTCCAGACGTGATATGTGTGCTTCGGTACGTCTCTGTTGTCTCAGTTTGTCGATGCAGCGCATGCGGATCATCTGCATGCAGTAGCTTTGAAGTTGAACAATGTGGTCCAATTCTTCATGCCGTTTCCATAATGTATAAAACACCTCCTGGACAACATCCTCACTGTCTGCCACACTGCCCAGCATGCGTTCTGCCAGCAGTTGCATGGAGCTCTGAAGCGGAATTATTTTCTCTTTGAATTGTTCTTTGTCCATCGGTTATTTTTGAAGTGGGAAACTGCGCTTTTCAAAAGTGGCATTAAAATTCCTTATTACATATATGACGAACGAAAGCCGTTTTTCTTACATCGGTGTTGCATTTTTTTTCGAAAAAACAATAAAAACTTTTGTAGTATTTTGTAAAAATATTCATTATTATATTAAAATACAATTTGTTGTATTGTTTTTTCAAAAGCCCAAAAAGGTGTTGTTGTTATTTAGTAAGGGTAACAAAAAAGCCACCTTTTAGGTGGCTTCTTGTGGTCTGTGGGAGATTCGAACTCTCGACCTCTTCCGTGTGAAGGAAGCGCTCTAAACCAACTGAGCTAACCGACCATTTTTTTTGCATTGTCTTCCTTGCGAATGCGGGTGCAAAAGTACAACTTTTTTTTGATTCGGCAACAAAAAAAATATTTTTGTCATATATTAATTGCCGATTAAAATACAATGATTTGAATTCTAGATGTATAGGTCGGCCGTTGAATGCCTTGCTTCTGTTCCTCCTTTTGCTGTATATCTTTTGGAACATGCAGTCTCCAAGGTCTGTTTTGAGAAAATCGACCCTGGCTTTTTCACCGAAAACGTTGTGATGTCTCCGCTTCATAGAACTGGTCGAAAACTATTCGTAAACGTTCCTTGTCGGCTAGCAATTGTCGCAGTTCGGTCAGCCTTGCGGCATTTGGCGACTCGGGTATCCATAATTTCAAGTATCCTCCTTCACCGTACTTCTCGTTCAGATGGGCTTGGGTCCTTGTCCAATGTGCCTCTTTGTCAAGCTCTTTGTAGTGTTTCATCCCATATTGCACTGTCCGCTTGACAATCTTCAGTGCGTCAATGTCCCGGTCGGCTTCTGCCACAATCTTTCCATACAGGCTTCTGGGCTCCCGCTCCGACGAGGCGCGATGGTCTTCCACCGCGTCTCCCATCGTGGACATTTGTTCCTCATCAAACCACTTCCGCAGTTCATTATCCGCCATAAGTATCTGTTTTGAAACCTCATGGTGTGTCTCGCGACCTTTGCACAGCCCTGTGTCGTGATAGGCTGCAATGGCATAAACCATATTCACATCCACGTCATAATGCTTCGCCAACATCAAGCTGTTATTTATCACCGACCTTGCGTGGTCCTGCTGGTGGGCATTGTCAAATGAGTCATAGCGTGGCAGAATCTCTCGTTCAATGTAGTGTCTCATAGGCTCGCACAAAACGCCAGTCTTCAACATCTGGTAGGCCATTCTCGGCGACCCGTCTGCAACTCGGATAATACCGCTGTATCTAAATCCATGCCTCTCAATCAAATGTCGCATAATGGCGTTGTCTTCGTGCGTGTCGATTCGCAGCGATGTGGTCTGGTGTCGACACCACGCTATGGTTGCTGCAAAAATGCCACGATGGCTTGCACTGCGCGCCATCCGGTGAATTGTACCGTAAGGTCGGGCGTCTTCTTGCCATGTGCCATCTTCTATCTGTTCGTATGTTGAGTCGCGACCTATGATGAATGCAAAAGTGCCGGCTATCTTCATGCCTTCTGTGAGCACATAGCTGTTGTTGCGTGCTATGTCTTCTCGTATGATTGCTTCCGAAGGGTAGCCTCCCACCCATTGCTGCTGGTTGCCGTTACTTCTCATTATAGATCTGGAATGGTCGAACAGCAACATCACTTCTTCCATATCGTGCTCGGTGGTCTTTCGTATCGTATATTGTCCCATGGTGGCTCTTGTGCTGATTTTCATCTAAAAACTCGCTTTTTCGTATTTTATTTTGCCACGTCGCTTTTTTGACGTAATTTTGCATTTCTGTTTGAAAATGTAATCCCAATGAAAGGCAATGAATTGAAACCGCGTATAGGTATTTTTGGCCGCCGCAACTATGGAAAGAGTTCTCTTATCAATTTCCTGACGGGACAACAGATTGCCATCGTTTCTGAAACTCCTGGCGCCACTACCGATCCGGTCCGCAAAACAATGGAACTGGCTGGGGTGGGCCCGGTGGTATGGGTCGATACTGCTGGTGTCGATGATTCTGGCTCTTTGGGTTCGCTGCGGGTCCAAAAAACACTTCAAGAACTTCAGCAGTCCGATTTGGCTGTCATTTTGCTGGCCGCGAATAGTCTTAACAACGAGGAACTGGATCTTGTCTCAGCGTGTCGTAAAGCCTCGGTGCCTTTCCTGGTGCTCTATGCGAAGAGCGACGCGGTTCCTCCATCCGATGCTTTTCTCCAGCAGGTTAAAACTCGACTCGAACTGGATAGTGTTCCTTTTGTTTTCAATGTCAATGATTTGTGTTTTAGGGAGCCGCTTTTGTCACTCATCCGCTCTTCATTGCCAGAATCGGCCTACCGCCATCGTTCTCTTTTGGGCGATGTCCTGCATCCGGGCGATAAAGTTTTGATGGTTACCCCCATCGACTCGTCCGCACCTGAGGGCAGGATGATTCTTCCGCAGGTACAGGTGCTTCGCGATATCCTCGACAATGATGCCATCGCTTTGGTGTGCAAGGAAACAGAACTCGTCCAAACGCTACAGTCTTTATCCGAGCCTCCTCGTTTGGTGGTCACCGATAGCCAGGCTTATGCATTTGTCTCTAAAGTGGTTCCTGATGATGTCTTCCTTACTTCCTTCAGTATCGTTTTGGCTCGTGCCAAAGGCCTCTTCGACGACTATATCAAGGGAACTCCAATGCTGGACAAACTCAAGGAGGGCGATCGGGTTCTTATGCTGGAGTCGTGTACCCACAATGTGACATGCGAGGATATTGGTCGTGTAAAATTGCCCAAACTGATAGCTCAGCACGCTGGTTGCAAACTTCATTTCGATGCTGTTGCTGGATTGTCTGTAATCGAACGCCCGCTGTCCGACTACGCCTTGATTATCCAATGTGGCGGTTGTGTGGTGACACCGAAACAGCTCGCTTCTCGATTGGCACCGGCCATCTCGGCGGGCATTCCCGTGTCCAATTATGGATTGGCTCTGGCTTATCTTAATGGCATTTTCAACCGTTCCATGCGAATCTTTAACATTTAGGCACTGCATCTGGCCAATTATTAGTCCAAATGGTTTTATTTTTTATTATTGTATACAATGTTTAATATTGATCCTCTCCCCAATCTCTCCATTATCGTTGCCGTAGCGCAAAACAACGCCATTGGTAAGGACAACGACCTCTTATGGCACATCTCCGATGACTTGAAACGCTTCAAAGCGCTTACCTCTGGCCATACAGTCATCATGGGACGCAATACCTGGAACTCCTTGCCTCGCCGTCCACTTCCCCGCCGTCGCAATATCGTGCTGACTCACGACACCTCCTTTGCCGACGAGGGCGCTGAGGTGGCTCACAGCGTAAGTCAGGTACTTCAGATGGTGAAAGGGGAGGAGGAGTGTTTCATTATGGGCGGCGCAGCTGTCTATCGACAGTTTCTGCCATTTGCTCAACGTATCTATATGACGTGGGTTTGGCAGGATTTCGACGCAGATGTCTTTTTCCCTGTGATTGATAAATCTGTTTTTCATGAGATTAGTGCTACAGATCGCTATTTTGATGAGGCATCGGGTCTTTCTTTCAGTTATGCGGAATATGTGCGGAATCCCCTGGCTGAAAAAATGATGTAGAATTATATTAATTCGCTGATTGTTAATAAAATATATCGTTTTCTGCAAAAAATGCAATTTTTGATCACGTTTTTGTGAAAAAATGAAGTTTTAATGAACATTTTTCTGTTTTTTTCTTGTCGTAAATTATGGATTCGAAATTTTTTTTTAACCGCAAAATGTTGAATTTCAGAAAAGGCAAAAAAATACTTCAAAAAAACAGAAAAAATATTTTGGCAGTTTGAAAAAGAGTTGTACTTTTGCACCCGCTTTCGACAGGAAACGAGGACGGGACAGGAGAGAGGAAGCGCAAGGACATTGAAAAAGTTGAAACAAGAGATAGCGTGTGTCGGAGGGCCTCCTGAGGGGGGCTTGAGGACACGGAAGAGTCAAAGGTTACAAAGAACAATTCTTACAATGAAGAGTTTGATCCTGGCTCAGGATGAACGCTAGCGGCAGGCTTAACACATGCAAGTCGAGGGGTAACGCGGGGTAGCAATACCTTGGCGACGACCGGCGCACGGGTGCGTAACGCGTATGCAACCTGCCCGTAACAGGGGGATAACGGGGAGAAATTCCCACTAATACCCCATATTATCGCGTAGCCGCATGGTTGTGCGATGAAAGTTTCGATGGTTACGGATGGGCATGCGTGACATTAGGTAGTTGGCGGGGCAACGGCCCACCAAGCCGACGATGTCTAGGGGAGCTGAGAGGCTAGTCCCCCACACTGGTACTGAGACACGGACCAGACTCCTACGGGAGGCAGCAGTGA
>JAEEGI010001660.1_pt1 | contig 55239 bp, 48 predicted proteins | sample 8958751 | NCBI WGS metagenome assembly JAEEGI01 (sample SAMN16246545, study PRJNA631951) | gut metagenome | biome: gut microbiome; feature: rumen; material: KS-attached | host: Bos | place: Iran: Karaj | collected 2018-10
TCTATTATTATTACCGCTACCGATCCAGCCAACCCTAGCCTCCCGCATGAAACGATTGACGATACTCCTCCTGGCCCTGTTTGCGCTGGCGGCCTGTCATCCGGAAGCGCACAATGCCGTTTCCGCCAGCGCGCTGCCCGACATCTATCCCGATTATGTCGGCGTGACCGTGCCCGCCACCATCGCACCGCTCGATTTCACGATCAAAGGCGCACAGGCACTTGACGTACTGCTGACCGCAGCCGACGGAACGGAACTCCGCAGCCGTGAAAAAGGTGCCACGCATTTCAGCGAGGGCAAGTGGAAGCAGTTGCTGCGGAAGAGCGTGAATGATTCAATCCGGGTGAGTGTCAGCGCTTTGCAAGATGGAAAATGGACGCGCTACGCTACGTTTTCCATCTATGTTTCACCCGACAGCATCGATTATGGCCTGACCTACCGCCTGCTGGAACCGGGCTATGAAATCTACAGCAAGATGGGCATTTACGAGCGGGAGCTCGCCTCGTTCAAGCAGCAGGCGCTCATCGAGAACACCCGCTTTGACGGTTGCGTGAACTGCCACGCCTACAACCACACCGACCCTTCTGCCATGACCCTGCACATCCGTGGCAGCCATGGCGCCACACTTCTGCTGAAAGAAGGCGACATCACAGCCTATGAGACGCGCACCGACAGTACGCTGGGCTTCTGCGTCTATCCCTATTGGCATCCTTCCGGAAAATATATCGCCTTCTCCACCAACAACACCCGCCAGGGCTTCCACGTGCAACCCGACAAAATCATCGAGGTGTTCGACCTGGATTCCGACCTGCAGGTCTATGATGTGGAACGCAATGAACTGATCACCGCACCGCAGGTAAAGCAGGCCGACATTTGGGAAACTTTTCCGGCTTTCTCGCCGGACGGAAAAACCCTCTATTTCACTGCAGCCGCAAAAGTGGCGATTCCCGGCGAACTGCCCAATTCCCGTTACAACCTCATGAAGGTGAGCTTCGATCCTGAAACCGGCACGATCGGGAAGGACGTGGAATTGCTGATCGACGCGGCTTCTGAGGGAGGAAGCATCTGTTTCCCGAAGCCTTCTTTCGACGGTCGTTACCTGATGTACACCCTTTGTGATTACGGCACCTTCTCCATCTGGCACCACGAATCCGACCTGTGGCTGCTGGATCTGCAGACCGGAGCGCGCCGCCCGCTGAACGAAGTCAACAGCGCCGACACCGACAGCTACCACAACTGGAGTTCCAACTCCCGCTGGTTCGTGTTCTCGAGCCGTCGTGACGACGGGCTCTTCACGCGCCTGTACATCGCCCATATCGACGAAAACGGCGTTGCCGGCAAACCCTTCATGCTGCCGCAGCGCGATCCGGCAGACTACTACAGCGAGCTCTTTTTCTCCTACAATGTTCCCGAATTCATCAGCGGCCCCGTCCCCTTCAACAGCATCCGCGCCCAGCAGGCCATCAATGCCCCTGGGCGCGTACCCTTCGGCTTCCGCTGGTCCGATTAGTGTCCCTGCAATCTTCCTTTCCCATGATAGACGACATCCTTCAGTACAACAAGCAGTTCGTGGCGGAAAAAGGCTACGAGTCCCTCATCACCGATAAATATCCCGCCAAGAAACTGGCCGTGCTGACCTGCATGGACACGCGGCTGACGGAGCTGCTGCCGCGGGCGTTGGGCCTGCGGAACGGCGACGCCAAAATCATCAAAAACGCCGGCGGACTCATCCTGTCGGAGACGGATTCAGCCATCCGCTCGCTGCTCGTGGGCATCTACGAGTTGGGTGTCAAGGAAGTGATGGTGATCCATCATACAGGTTGCGGTGCCTGCCACATGAGTTACGATGCGTTCAAGCCTCACATGCTGAAATATGGCATTCCGGAATCAGTCCTTGCTGCGTGGCAGAAAAAAGGCATCGTCCGATGGCTGGACGGCTTCCACGACACGGAGGCTTCCGTACGCAGGACCGTAGAGGCCATCGTCAGCCATCCGCTCGTCCCGAGAGATATCGTCGTGCGCGGCTTCATCATCGATTCGGTAACGGGAGAACTGACTGAAATCCATTAATTTATGAAGAGATTCGCTTTGCCGCTGCTTGGCATGCTGGCAGCATTGTCGCTGTCCGTTCCAGCCTTCGCACAGGTCTCGAAATATGTCAATCCGATGATCGGGACCACGGGCATGGGGCACTGTTTCCCGGGCGCCTGCGCACCCTTCGGCGCCGTGCAGCTTTCGCCCGACACGGATACCATCCCCCACAATGTGAACGGGAAATACCAGGCGCGCGTCTATGATTATTGCGCCGGCTATCAGTATACGGACAACACCATCGTGGGCTTCAGCCATACACACCTCAGCGGCACGGGCCATTCCGATCTGGGCGACATCCTGCTCATGCCGCAGACCGGCGCGCTGCAACTGAATCCCGGCACGGCCGGGGATCCCGACAGCGGCTACCGGCAACGATTCAGCCACGAAACGGAGCATGCTGAGCCGGGCTATTACGAAGTGACGCTGTCGGACAGTGGTGTCCGTGCCCGGCTTACCGCGACGCAGCGGGTCGGCGTGCATCACTACACCTTCCCGGAAGGCAGCCCGCAGCGGCTGGTCATGGACCTGCTGCACGGCATTTACAACTACGACGGCAAAGTGCTCTGGTCGCGCATCCGGGTACTCAGCGACAGCTTGCTGGTCGGCTACCGGATCACGGACGGCTGGTCGCGCGGCAACTATACCTATTTTGCCGTTTCCTTCTCCAAACCCGTTGTCAATTATGGCTATGCCGACCGGAAAAACCCGGCTTACCGGGGCTTCTGGCGCAAGTTCGACATCCACCACAACTTCCCGGACATTGCCGGGCGCGCCGTCACGGCCTATTTTGAATTCGACGGTTCCTGCCCCGACCTGGAGGTGAAAGTCGCCCTATCGGGCGTCTCGGAGGAGGGCGCTTTGAAAAACCTGGCCGCCGAAGCTGGCGGGAAATCGTTCGAGCAGGTCCGGCGCGAGACGGCGCAGGCATGGGAACGCGAACTTGGCGTAGTGGCGTGCGAAGGCTCGGAAGACCAGAAGGCGAGCCTCTATACCGCTTTGTATCACACGATGATCAATCCGTCCGTTTACATGGACGTGGACGGGCGCTACCGCGGCGTTGACGGGGAAATCCATCAGGCCGAAGGTTTTACGAACTATACGGTGTTCTCTGTCTGGGACACCTACCGGGCCGAGCATCCGCTGCTGGGCCTGCTCAAGACCGGCCGCAACACCGACATGGTCCGCTCCATGCTGGCGCACTGGCAGGAGAATCCCGTGGGAATGCTGCCTGTGTGGAGCCTGATGGGTAACGAAGGCTGGTGCATGACGGGCTATCATGCCGTCAGCGTGGTGGCAGACGCCCTCGTCAAGGGCGCCGCGATCGACCCGGATGAGGCCTTCGCCGCCATGGTAGCCACGGCCGACTGCCCGTACTGGCCTTCCCAGCAGGATTACATCCGGTACGGCTACGCGCCTTTCGACAATGACGGCACGGCGGCTTCCAATACGCTGGAATACAGTTTCGACGACTGGAGCATCTGCCATGCGGCACAGGTTCTGGGACGGGAAGACATCGCGGCAGCTTTCCTGGATCGCGCGCGCTCCTATCAGAATACTTTCGACCCTTCCAGCGGCTTCGCCTCGCCCCGCTACAAGGACGGCCATTTCAAGGCGGACATGGATCCCCTGCAGACCTCCGGCGAAGGATTCATCGAGGGAAACTCCTGGAACTTCTCCTTCCATGTTCCCCAGGATCCCCGCGGGCTGATGGACTGCATGGGCGGCGAGAAAGTGTTCCGGGAGCGGCTCGACGCGCTCTTTGACATGGACCTGCCCGAGAAGTATTACGAAGACAATGAGGACATTACGGCCGACTGCCTGATCGGCGGCTATGTGCACGGAAACGAGCCCAGCCACCACATCCCCTATCTCTATGCCTGGACCACGCAGCCCTGGAAGGTGCAGGACCGCATCCGCACCATCCTCGACAGGATGTACCGCAACGACATCCGCGGCCTGGGCGGGAACGACGACTGCGGGCAGATGTCCGCCTGGTACATCTTCTCCGTGATGGGCTTCTATCCCGTGGCACCGGGCTGCGACCAGTACGTGCTCGGAGCGCCGTACCTGCCATACATGAAAGTGACGCTGGAAAACGGGAACACCATCGAGATCAAGGCGCCGGGCGTCAGCGACCGCAAACGCTACGTACACAGCGTCCGCCTCAACGGGAAGCCGATCTCCCGCCTCTATCTGACTCACGAAGAATTGATGCAGGGTTGCACCCTCGAATTTGACATGAGCGAGCGCCCGAACCGCAAGCGCGGTCTCTCTCCCGCCGACAAACCCTATTCCCTGACCCCAATATCTTTGCGCTGATTGTCCTTGAGAATGAGAATTCTGCTTGCATTCGTCCTGGTGTTGCTGCTGGCGGGCTATGTCTGCTGGCATCTGGTGCGGATTACGCCGTGGGGATGGGTGGCCAAAGTGGTGGTGGCAGGCTTGTTCCTGCTCTGGATGGCCAGTTCATTCAGTACGTTCGTCCTTTCCGAGCGGCTGCCTGTCCGTTGGGCGACGCGGTTGAATGAGGTGGGACATCCGTGGATGATTGCTTTCCTGTATCTGCTGATTCTCTTCCTTGTGGCCGATGTGGCATCGCTTTGCCGCATTCTGCCGAAATCGCTCACACAAGACAGTACGGCAGGATTCTGCTCTGTCATCGGATTGATCACCGTCCTGCTTTTGGCCGGTCATTTCCATTACAAGCACAAATACCGGGAAGTCCTCACCCTCCAAACGGAAAAAGCGCTGGAGAAGCCCTTGACCATCGTGCTGGCCAGCGATCTTCATCTCGGCTATCACAACGGCAAGCCGGAATTGAATCGTTGGATCGACCTGATCAATGCGGAAAATCCGGATCTGGTGCTCATTGCCGGAGACCTGATCGATTTCCGGCTGAGGCCCGTACTGGAAGGGAACCTTGCCGAAGCCTTTCACCGGCTCCAAGCCCCGGTCTGGACGGTTCCGGGCAACCACGACTACTATGACGACTTTGAAAAAGCCTCGGATTTCTTCCGGGAAGCCGGAATCCGGCTACTTCGGGATACAGTCGTGGATTTTTCCGGCATCCGCATCATCGGACGTGACGACCGGTCGCAAGCCGGGCGAAAGCCGCTTTCAGCGCTGGCAGATACAACGGGTGCGTTTACCCTCCTGCTGGACCATCAGCCCTATAATCTGGATGAAACTGAAGCCGCCGGCATTGATTTCCAGTTCAGCGGCCACACGCACCGCGGACAGGTCTGGCCCATCACATGGATTATAGATTCCATGTATGAAAAATCCTGGGGCCATCTTACGCGGGGCGGAACACACTATTACGTCACTTCCGGTCTGGGCATCTGGGGTCCGACCATCCGCATCGGCACCCGTTCGGAGTACATGGTCCTGAAACTCGTTTCCCAATAAGAAATCCATTTATTTTTAAATAAATCCATGAAACGCTCCTTTTTCATCATCCTGCTGGCGGCCCTGCTTTTCCCGGGCTGCAACTGCAAATCCCAGGAATGCGCGCCTTCGGCCCTGGATGTCATCATGACCCGGACCAGCATCCGCAATTTTACCGGTGAACCTGTCGCCAAAGAACAACTGGAGACCATCCTGAAAGCCGGCATGGCCGCACCGACCGCCATGAACGGCCAACCCTGGCGCTTCGTCGTCGTTACCGACAAGGACAAGATCGCGAGCGTGTTCGGTGCAGGCCCGCGCAGCGGCATGTTCACGACCGCCGGCGCCGTCATCGTGGTCTGCGGCCAGACGACCGCAATGCGCAAACCCTTCGGCCAGCCCGACGGTCCCGAAACCGAACAGCCCAACATGTTCTGGTACGAAGACTGCTCCGCAGCCGCTGAAAACATCCTGCTGGCAGCTCATGCCCTCGGCCTCGGCGCCGTCTGGACAGCCGGCTATCCGGCCCAGGAGCGGATCGCTCCCATCGCCGCCGCCCTCGGCATCCCGGAGAAAGTAGTGCCCCTCTGCATCATCCCTGTCGGCGTCCCGGCCGAAAACCCGGCTCCCAAGGACAAATGGAAACCGGAGAACATCCACTGGGAGCAGTGGTAAGCCGGGTCCTGTACACGGGCGGCAACATGCAGGAAGTCAAGCAGCTCTGTGGAGACAAGCTGCTTGCTCCCTACTTCTGCATGGGCTTCTCCATTCTGTCGATCCTGACGGACGACGGCATCGTGACGATCGATGAAGGCGATACCGTCGTCCGTGACGACGACGGCCGCCTTCATGTAGAGAAATGGATCCGGTCCTAGCTGCCCCGGCCGGAAAGCCGTGGCATTTACCTATCTGGATTTCAGCGTTTTATGCAAAATCGGTTGCGCATTTTGACGCAACCGATTTCATTTAAAGAACTATATGTCAGTGGGTTATCTGCCACGGATCTTTTCAACGGAAAAAATCGTATCTTTGTCCATCACAAGAAGAACGTTCATGGCAAAAGTCTATGTCGCCTCCAGTTGGCGGAATCCCTATCAACCTGCGGTTGTTGCGCAATTGCGTGCGGCGGGGCACGAAGTATATGATTTCCGCGATCCGGAAGAGAATCCCGGTGGATTCCACTGGGCGGATGTTGACCATCACTGGCAGGAGTGGTCGCCCCGTGAGTACATCGACCATCTGGAGCATCCGGTGGCTGAGAAAGGCTTCGGCGCCGATTTGCGGGCGATGGAGTGGGCAGAATGCTGTGTTCTCGTCTTGCCCTGCGGCCGCAGCGCCCACACTGAGGCCGGCTGGTTCGCCGGCCGCGGCCTGAAGACCATCGTCTACATTCCTGAGAAACAGGAGCCGGAATTGATGTACAAACTTTTCGACGCCGTCGTCGACTCCATCGATGGCATTCTGAATCTTCTGTAAATTTGAAATTATGAAAGTTTGTGTCATCGGCGGGGCCAATGTGGATATCACGGCCACTTCAAGGAATCATTTCATTGCGCGGGATTCAAATCCCGGCACGGTGCGACTTTCGTTTGGCGGCGTAGGGCGCAATATTGCGCACAACCTGGCGTTGCTGGGCGACAACGTTTGCTTCGTCACGCGTTTTGGCGGCGACGCCTTCGGGCAGATGCTGCAGGTTTCCTGTCGGGAGATCGGGATGGACATCTCGCTCTGTGAGGCCTGTCCCACCTTGCCCAGCGCCTGTTTCGCCAGCATCAACGACAGCAATGGCGAAATGCTGGGCGGCGTGGCAGATATGGTCGTGACTGAAAGCATCTCGACCGGCTGGCTGACCGAACGGATCGATGCCATCAACAAGGCCGACGCCATAGTGGCTGATACGAATCTTCTGCCCGGAACGCTCGCCTGGCTCATCGACCATGTGACAGCCCCTCTTTACATCGATGCCGTCTCCGGGCCCAAGGCTGTCCGCCTGGTAGAAGCACTGAATTTAAGCGAGTCTAAACGTTTATTCTCGTTTAAATGCAATGCGCTGGAGTCACAGACGCTCTCCGGTGTGAACCTTTTTACGCGGCGCTATGTCACGCGAGGCGCTGAAGGACTTGAAGTGACGGCTGGCGGCCGGACATCTCTGTTTCCAGCCCTCCCATGCACAGTCCGCAACGCCACGGGCGGCGGCGATGCGCTGCTGGCAGGCATCGTCCACGCCGGCCCCGATGCCTCCGTGGAAGAAGCTGCGCGTATCGGCCTTTTGTGCGCCCGTTGCGCGGTAGAAGCCGACGAGGCTGTCAATGAACAATTGAAGTATCTCCCATTATGAAAGAATATCTGGAACTCTCCCCGGCCGTAAAGGCCGCCATGATGGCCGGCGAACCGGTCGTCGCTCTGGAATCTACCATCATTTCCCACGGTATGCCTTATCCGCAGAACGTAGAAACGGCCCTGCGGGTGGAAGAGGCCATACGCGAATCCGGTGCCGTCCCGGCTACTATTGCCATCATCGGCGGCCGCCTCAAGGCTGGCCTGACGGCCGATGAAATCGAATATCTCGGAAAAAAAGGACCGGCCGTCACCAAAGCCTCGCGCCGCGACCTCCCCGTACTGGTCGCCCGCGGCGCCGACGGCGCCACCACCGTGGCTACTACGATGATTATCGCGCATCTGGCTGGTATCCGAGTCTTTGCCACAGGCGGTATCGGCGGCGTCCATCGCGGCGCAGAAACTACGATGGACATTTCGGCTGATCTGGAAGAACTCGGCCGGACGCCCGTGATGGTCGTCTGTGCCGGTGCCAAGGCCATCCTCGACCTGGGCCTGACGCTGGAATATCTGGAAACCAAGGGCGTACCCGTCATCGGCTTTGGAACCGAAGAACTGCCGGCGTTTTATACCCGGACCAGCGGCTTCAAGGTTGATTACAGGATTGACACACCGGAAGAACTCGCCGCGGCCTTCCGTGCCCAGCAGGAAATGGGCCTGGGCGGTGGCATGCTTGTCACCAACCCGATTCCGGAGGAATATTCCATGGATCCGGCCCGCATCAATGCGGCCATCGACCAGGCTGTCGCCGACTCCCGTCGCCTGGGCATTCACGGCAAAGAAGTTACGCCTTATCTGCTCGCCCGTGTAAAAGAACTCACCGGCGGTGACTCCCTGGACGCAAACATCCAGCTCGTCCTGAACAACGCCCGCCTGGCAGCCCGCACCGCGAAGGAGTTATTTCTCCGCTAGACATCAGCGAGAAACTACCGTGGCAGATAAGCCGCTGTAGATGAGCGTTTTACTCAAAATCGGTTGCGCATTTTGACGCAACCGATTCTTTTTATATCGTTGATTGTCAAACATTTGCCTGCCACGGATAAAAATATATTTGCATAAAAGAGTCTTCGCGTTGTATCTTTGTAGAAACCTTAATGTGTGAACGATATGAAGGGAAGAAACAGGGTTTTCAAGGTGGGAGCGCTCCACCACATCTACCAGCGGACCATCGATGGTTATCTGATCTTTTATGACAAACGGGATTTTCTCGTTTTCTTCACGTTGATTTGTACGATTGCCAGAAAGTACAATATCCAAGTGCTGGGAATCTGTCTGATGTATGACCATATCCATCTGCTGGTAAAGGCTTCCTCAAAAAAAGATCTGTCTGCTTTTGTCCGGGAATATACATGTCGCTTCTCCCGGCAAAGGAATATCCGTTACCAAAGAAAGGGAGACTTCTTCCGTCATCGGTTTGGCAGTGCACCCAAGGTGGAAGAAAAAAAGGCTCGTACAGCCATCGCCTATCTGTACAATAATCCTGTTGAAAAACATTTATGTGGAAAAGCCGAAGAGTTCCAATGGAATTTTCTAGATTATTCACAAAATGACCATCCTTTTTCAGAACCTTTTACTATCCGATCGGCCCGGCGGGTAATGCGCCGGGCAGTTGCGGAAGTGCGAGTTCTTCGGGAATCAGATATTCCTTTGGGATACGATTTCATTGACAGGATCATCAAAGGCTTGACTCCCAAAGAAATCAGGCAGTTGACCGACTATATCATCATCCAATATAACTGTGTCGATTATCAAGACTTATCTTCTTATTACGATGATTTTGAGACGCTATTGATCGCTGTTCACTCCAATACCGGAAGTGAATACCAGATCAAAGAAGAAATCACGCCGGGCTCAGACACCATTTTCAAAAAAATGTCCGCGACAATCAAAAAGATGACGCATTTCAAAGACATGAAGGAAGTACTGGCTCTGTCTGACATGGAAAAACGAAGAATCGCCTGGATACTGTCAGCAGAAACAGGTGCTACTCCCCGCCAGATCTCCAAGTACCTGCAGCTGCCTCTCACCTGACCAGATGAAACCGTGGCACTAAAATCACTGACACTCAAATAGATAGGCAAAATCGGTTGCGCTTATTTACGCAACCGATTTTGTTTAAATTATTCATAATCAATCGGTTATCCGCCACGAAAAACCCACAAAACACAATTCAGGTGGCAGGTATCAAAGGATAATGCCTTCGTGGCGGAGGAGCCAGGTTTTGCGGTCGAGGCCGGCGGCGTAACCGGTGAGGCTGCCGTCGGCGCCGATGACGCGATGGCAGGGGACGATGATGGCGATGGGGTTATGGCCCACGGCGCCGCCGACAGCCTGCGCGGACATCCGGCCGGATCCGGCAAACCGGCTCCCGGGAAGCGCAAAGCCCCGGTCGGGCGGTGTCAGCCTGGCGGCTATCCGGCCATAGCTCATCGTCGTCCCGAATGGTATTTCGAGCAGGATCTTCCAGACGGACTTGCGGAAAGGAGTTCCTTGCAGAAGCAGCGGCGGTGTGAAATCAGGCGCATGCCCGCTGAAATAGCAGTCGAGCCAGCGCACCGTGTCTTCGAAGACAGGAAGCAAGCGGGTCACACTGTCCAAGCAAAGCTTACCAGAACTGGACGAGGGACGGTCAAAGCCGAGGCTGAGGAGCGCTTCCCCGTCGCCCGTCATCGTCATGCCGCCCAGCGGCGAATCATAGTGCCAGATTGCCAGCATCGTTCAGGCGCGTTTCACGCGACGGGTTTGAAGGACGACGGAAAAGATGATGAGCGAAAGCCCGATCCAGAACGACCATCCGACCTCGTGAATCTCGTCGAAGAGGATGGCGGCGATGATGATGCTGTAGACAGGTTCCAGGTTATAGGTCAGGTTGACCGTGAAGGCGTTGAGCTTGCGCAGGGCCTGCAACTGGAAGAGGAAGGGCACGATGGTGAATACCGAACCCAGCAGGAGGAGCCAGACGATCTCGATGCCGACAGGCGCGTGGGGTTCGGCGGGAAACAGCCAGGCGTGGAGCGGCATGCAGAGCGTCAGGAACAACGCACCGCCCACCAGTTCCCAAAGGAGCATCGTAGCCGTATCTTCCCCGGTGCTTTCCGCCACATTGATGTTCAAGATGGCGAATACCGAATAGATAGCCGCCGACAACAGGCCGAAGGCGATGCCGAGCCGGTAGCGCACGTCCAGGCTGAAGATCAACAAGACGCCCGCGATGGAAATGAAACTGATAAGGACCTCCGGCCAGGAAAACTTCTTGTGGCCGATGACCGGATTGAACAAAGTCGTGAAGAAGCAGGTCGTGGCAATGCACGCTACGCCGACCGACACATTCGAGGCCTGGATGCTCGCATAGAAGCATACCCAATGCAGGGCCAGCAGGATGCCGCAGGCCGCGATGCGCAGCAGCGCCGGCCGTGCCACCTTGTGCAGCCGCCCGCCCACGGCCATCACCAGCGCCAGCGTCACCACGCTGACCAGGATCCGGTACCACACCAGCGGAATTCCGCTGAGCGCGATAAGCCGTCCGAAAATGCCCGTCCAGCCAGCCAGGAAGACGGCTGTGTGCAGGATGATCAGCGTGCGGGTGGTGTCTTTCATAGCGGAGCAAAAGTAAACATTTTGGCCGGGTTGGGCAAAAATTCGCTAATTTTACATCATGAAAACGATTCGCAATATCATTCTGGCAGCACTGGCAGTCCTGCTGCTGGTCCCTTGCGTTCAGGCGCAGGACCTGCCCCGTTTCAAGAAGATGGTCAAACAACTCAGCAGCGCGAAATACCAGGGGCGCGGCTACGCCCGTGACGGGGTCCGCAAGGCTGGCGCGTATATCGCCCGGGAATTTGAAAAATCGGGCGTGGATGAAGTGACGATGCAGCCCTTTACACTGAATATCAACACTTTCTGCGGAAATATGGAAATGTGGGCAGACGGGAAGAAACTGAAAGCCGGCTACGACTTTTCGATGCGGGAGTACTCCCCGGGCGCGCACGGCACATATCCCGTTTACCACGTGGACACCGCCAATTTCGATGCGGACCGACTGTTCGCCGACCTGGCCCGGCCCGAGTATGCCAACTGCTTCGTATGCTGCGAATTCTGGTTCACCTATAAGCACCGCGCGGCCTTCTCCAAATTGCAGAAAGCCGGAGAATGCACGAACGCAGGCCTGCTCTATGAATGGACCTCCCCCATCAAGTTCTACAAGGCATACGGCGAAAAGGTGGTCGACAAGCCCATCATCTGGGTAACTCCTGAAGCCATCGCCGGTGTCAAGTCCATCAAAGTCAACATCGACAACGAGTTCCTGCCCAATTACCAGACAGAGAACGTGATCGCCAAGGTCAATGGCCGCCGTCACGACGGCTGCTACGTTTTCACGGCCCATTACGACCATCTGGGCAACCTGGGCAAGAAAGTCTATTATCCCGGCGCCAACGACAATGCCTCCGGTACGGCCGCCATCATTACGCTCGCGAAGTATTATGCTGAAAATCAGCCTGAATACGACATGTATTTCATCGCTTTCTCCGGCGAGGACGCCAATCTGCGCGGCTCGACCTGGTTCGCGGAGCATCCGGTCGTGCCGCTCAACCAGATTCGCTATCTGTTCAATCTCGACATGATCGGCGACAACAATCCCGTCCAGTACTGCGAGGTAAGCGATGCCGGCATGCCGAAATATGAAGTATTTGAGGCCGTCAACCGAGCGCACGGCCTGTTCAAGGCCCTGAACCGGGGAGAACTGGCTGCCAACAGCGACCACTATCCCTTCGCCACCCGCGGCGTCCCCTGCATCTTCCTGGAGAACCAGGAAGGCGACGCCTTCCCCTACTACCACACCCCGGCCGACAACATGAAAACCGTGAAGTTCGACAGCTACATTCCTGTTTTCAAGCTGGTTACTTCCTTTATCGAGCAAGACGTCAAATAATATGGAAACCGTTTCCGGAAGAATACGCTCCTTCCCCCGGCAGCTTGTCCGGAGTGCCGCGTCCTTCCCTGTCGAGGCGCTGCTTGGCGTGACTTTTTTCGTGCTGTATCTCCTAGATGAGAAGTATCATGCTTCCGATGTTTTCTGGCTGTCTTTCTTTCCGCTCTATGTCCTGACGTTCACCCTGCAGCGCCTCAACTGGAAAATACCCTATGTCCTTTCGTATTTCCTTTGGATTCCCGTCAGACTGCTGTGCAAGGAATCCGGCTGGGCGATCGGCATCGCCTGGCTGCTGGCCGTCATCCTACTGTTGCTCGGGAACAAGAAGCTGGAGGATGATGCCCTTGCCGAGCATGACGTGCATGTCGTCCGGCAGACGTTCATCGCATTCCTCATCGGCGGAACCCTGTTGATGGTGCTGGAGGCTGTATTCGGGAGTATCCTGTATCTTTTCACAAGCGGGAGGAACAGCATTGACAAGATGCTTGCAGATATAGCGGTGTTTGTCGCTTTCATCCTCTTCCCTTTGCTTTGCTGCACCCTGCTGTCCGAGAAACCGTCTTCCGATAATTCCCGCATCATTGGGATCCTGACCGACAAGGTGCTGGCTCCGGCTCTTGTGCTCTACGCAATGATTCTGTATGTGTACGCCGCCATCATCCTGATTCATTGGGAATTGCCCGTCGGCGGCGTTGCCTATATGGTACTGAGCTTTCTGGCTGTCGCTCTGGCCGTCTATCTGCTGCGTACCCATTTCGGAGAGCGCAATTTCGCCTGGTTCTTCGATCATCTTTCCCTCATTTGCCTGCCCCTGCTGGTGCTGTTGTGGATAGGGTCTTTGCGGCGCCTCTCAGACTATGGGCTGACCACTTCCCGGGTGTATCTCCTTGCCCTGGTGGTCTTGATGACGTTGTTCGTGCTGATGCTCTTCCGCAAGCGCACGTGGAACTTCCAGCCGATGGCCCTGATCCTGGCCTGTGTAGCTGTGCTCCTGACCTATATTCCGGGAATCTCCGCGAAAGATCTGGGAATCCGCAGCCAGCAGAGGCGCCTGGAGCGGATCCTGCCCGAGGTGCTGGTTGACGGGAAATTCCCTGTTTCCGTCAACTGGACGGAAGCTGAAGAGGATCCTGCGGTGGAAGCTCTCTGGAAGCAGGTTGCGGAAGGCTGGGACTACCTGAAGACGAACATGCCTCCCGATGCATTTGAAGAGCGGTATGGTTCATATGGGAAATGTCCTTTTGTCCTGTTGAGAGGTGAGAAACTGTATCATCCTAACAAGGATGGAATCGAGCACAATCTGACCGAAAAAGTCGATCTGGGCGATTTTACCATGCTGGTCCCTCCGGAGGAATACATTCAGAAGGAAGATTCCGTAAGGGTTTATTTCTTATCCAAAAAACAGCAACCAGATACCTTGCTTCAATGTCCTATTCTGGACCGGCTGAACGCAGAGGCTTCCGGCCAGCAGCTGCTGGTCTATGAAAACGAAAGCTACAAAGCTGTATTCTATTGGATTATCGATTATCGCGGTCCGGGCGACAATCCTGTCAAGAATTTCATTACCGGCGAGGAGGCCCTTTTCAGAAAAGCGGAATAATCCCCCGCTGGCAGTCGCAGGACTACCCGCGAAGATACCTTTGCCGTTCGTCCTCGGGGAATTTCTCGATGGCGTATCGGAGCATCGTGCGCGGTATGAGAGATGCCCGGTCGCGGCCGGGCATGACGGAAACGTCATCCCGGGCTTGACCTCCTTCGTCATCCCGGGCTTGACCTCCTTCGTCATCCCGGGCTTGACCCGGGATCTCCTGCAGCCAGGTTTCCAGGGCGGCTTTGTCGCGCTTGCCGGCTTCGCGGAGGAGCCAGCCGACAGCCTTTTGGATGAGGTCGTGGGGATGATGGAGAAGGATGTCGGCGATGGCGAAAGTATCGGAGAGCTGGCCGTGACGGATGAAGGTCATCGTACTGACGATGCCGATGCGCTGCTCCCAGATGGTCTTGCCATTGCGGGCCAGTTCATACAGCAGCGCGCGGTCCTTGTCGAGCAGCCACACGCCCAGCAGCGGATAGCATGACAGGTCCACCAGGTCCCAGTTGTTGATATACCGGGTATGGGCCAGATAGAAGTCGACACAAGACTCCCGTGAGATTCCGGATCGAGTCCGGAATGACGTATCATCAAGCTTCGTTGCCATCACACCGGACTTGATCGTTTCCGTCACCCCGGGCTTGATCGTTTCCGTCACCCCGGGCTTGACCCGGGGTCTCTTGTCCACATGTGCAAAGATCTCCACCAGCGCGAGCAGCGCGGCCAGACGCACTTCATGATATTCACTCGAAACACATTCTTCCAGGTCGGCGAAATCCAGCGCGCGCCAGCAGCCCTTGACGACTTCGCGCGTCACCGGCACCTTGATGCCCAGAAATTTGTCCCCTTCCCCATACTGACCCGGCCCGGTCTTGAAAAAACGGGAAAGACCGTCGACCTGCGAAGGGTCGGCGTGCGCGAGCATCTCTGTTAACAGAACATTCATTCTCCCCACTTCCGGCAGGCAGCACAGTCTTCATCCGGCTGGGTGGCGGCGTTGAGGGCGGCGTTGACCGCTTCGACCACCAGCGGCTCCATCACGGCGTAGCCTTCCGGAACAGGATGGACGCCGTCTTTGGAATAGGCAGGATTGAGGGCGCGGGACGGATCGTCCACTACCATCGAAGCGTAATAGTCGACATACGGGATGCCTTTCGACTCGGCGTAGGCACGGATCCGCTTGTTGAGCGCGGCGATCTTGTCGGCCGCATCGGTAAGGGCAGGACGCCAGCGGAAACCGGCTGCCGGAAGCACCGATGTCAGTACCACGGCGATGCCGTTGGCCTGCGCGAGTTCGGTCATCGAGATGATGTTGCCGAGCGTGAAGTCTTCGTTATAGGGCCCCTGATTCTCAGCCACATCGTTTGTCCCCGCATTGATAACCACCACCGCCGGATGCAGGTCGATGACATCCTGCCGGAAGCGAACCAGCATCTGCGCAGACACCTGGCCGCTGATGCCGCGGCCGATATAGCCGGTTCCATCAAAGAATGCCGGGTGATTGTCGGGCCAGATTTCGGTGATGGAATCGCCCATCAAAACGACGCGCGGCTGTCCCTCGGCAGGCGCCGCCAACGCAGCGTTCGCATCCGCGAAACGCTGCAGCCCGCCCCAATCCTGCGCAACGGCCGACGCCGCAGCCAGCAGCACGACGGCCAACATGATCAAATATCTTTTCATTGCACTACAACAGTTGTGGAATTCTTGTCCTTGCCCAGTTTCACCTTCAACTTCGCGTCGGCGGGGAGACCTTCGATGATGGCCTCCGAGACCGGGTCTTCGACGTAACGCTGGATGGCGCGCTTCAGCGGCCGGGCGCCGAACTTCGGATCGTAACCCACGTCGGCGATGAACTTCTTGGCCGCCTTGTCGATCGACAGCGAATAGCCCAGCTCCTTCATGCGCTTGTGCAGTTCCTTCAACTCGATGTCGATGATCTTGTAGATGTCCTCCTGCGTCAGCGAATTGAAATAGATCTGCTCGTCGAGCCGGTTCAGGAACTCCGGCGTGAAGACCTTGCCCAGTGCCTTGTCAATCAACGCATTCTGCGAAGCCGAACGATCTTCCGTCCCCGTGGAGAAACCGATCCCCCGGCCGAAATCCTTCAGCTCCCGGCTGCCCACGTTCGACGTCAGGATCAGGATCGTGTTCTTGAAATCGATGTAACGGCCCGCACTGTCTGTCAGACGGCCTTCGTCCAGCACCTGCAGCAGCAGGTTGAAAATGTCGGGATGCGCCTTCTCGACCTCGTCGAGCAACACGACCGAATAGGGCTTGCGGCGCACCTGCTCGCTGAGCTGGCCACCCTCGTTGTAACCCACATAGCCCGGAGGCGCACCGATCAGCCGGCTCGAGGAGAACTTCTCCCCGTATTCGCTCATGTCGATCCGGATGATGTTGTCGGCCGAATCGAACATGTATTCCGCAATCTTCTTGGCCAGATGCGTCTTGCCCACGCCCGTCGGTCCCAGGAACAGGAAGGTGCCGATCGGCTTGTTCGGATCCTTCAGGCCGGCCCGGTTGCGCCGGATGGCCTTCACGACTTTCGACAGCGCCTCGTCCTGCCCCACGACCACGCCACGCAGCACTTCCTCCATCTTCAGCAACCGCTCGCCCTCGCTCTCCGCCACTTTATAGACCGGGATGCCCGTCATCACGGAAACGACACGGGAGACCGTCTCCTCGTCGACCGTGCGGAAAGCATCCTCCACAGCCCCGGCCGCCTTCACGGCTTCCGCCACTTCCTGCTCCTTCTCGAGTTCCAGACGGTGCAATTCAGCCGCGCGCTTGAAATCGCCCGCCCGCGCCGCGCTGCGCTTCTCGGCCCGGATGGGCTCCAGCGAACTCTCGAGGCGCACTGCTTCATCGGTGCCTTTCATGTCGCCGATATGCACGCGGGCACCCGCCTCGTCGAGCACGTCGATGGCCTTGTCGGGTAGGCAGCGGTCTGAGATATAACGCTGTGAGAGCGTGATGCAGGCCTTGACTGCTGCGTCTGTATAGCGGACATGGTGATACTCCTCGTACCGGGATTTGATGCCCTGCAGGATCGCGAGGGTCTGGGCGTAGTCCGTAGGCTCGACCAGGATCTTCTGGAAACGACGTTCCAGCGCTGCGTCCTTTTCGATGTGTTCGCGGTACTCGTCGAGCGTCGTGGCGCCGATGCACTGGATCTGGCCGCGGGCCATCGCCGGTTTCAGCAGGTTGGCCGCGTCGAGCGAACCGGGCGAACTGCCGGCCCCCACGATGGTGTGGAGCTCGTCGATGAAGAGGATCAGGTCGGGATTCTTCTTGATTTCGTTGAGAATGGCTTTCACGCGCTCTTCGAACTGGCCGCGGTACTTGGTACCGGCCACCAGCGAGCCCATGTCGAGCGAGATGATGCGTTTCGAAAGCAGGGAGCGCGGCACGTCCTTGGCGGCGATGCGGAGGGCCAGGCCCTCCACCACGGCCGACTTGCCGGAGCCCGACTCACCGATGAGCACGGGATTGTTTTTCTTGCGGCGGCTCAGGATCTGGGCCAGGCGCTCGATCTCCGCCTCGCGGCCGACCACCGGGTCGAGTTCACCGCTGACAGCCGCCCGTGTCAGATCGTATCCGTATGACTCGACCAGTGACTTTTTGTCAGTCCCCTTTCCGCCCGGAGCGGAAGCAGCTGCACCGCCATCCGCCTCGTCATCCGGCACGTCAGCCGCCGACATCATGGTCTGCTCCATCACTTCGCGCAGCTTGCCGGGCAGCTTGGCCAGGTCGATGTTGCTGGTCTCGAGCGCGGTGGTGCAGGCCCCGTGCCACGACATCAGAATCTCTGCCATGAGCTGGGCCGGGGTCACTTCCCCGTGCATGCGGCGGCACGAGAGCAGAATCTCCTGCGACTTGTCACTCAGGGAGATAGAGCCCCTCTGCCCGAAGGGGATGGGAACCGGTGCGGCGATCTTGTCTTCGATCTCTTTCTTGACTTTCCGTATGTCCACGCCCAGCCCTTCCAGGATCTTCACGGCATCGGATTCACGGTAGCGCAGGATGCCCAGGAAGAGATGGTCGGGGGTGGCTATGTAACTGCCCAGCCGTGCCGCTTCTTCCAGCGCATAGTTGAGCACGATTTTCACTTCATTGGAATATCCATTGTCCATCTTGTCTTTCATTCTTGTTCAATTTGAATGAATCGCAAGTTAGCAAAAATATTGCCGAAATAATAATTTGTATTACTCATGAAAAATCCGTATTTTTACACGATATTTTGAAAGCAATTGAATAGCATAAAAAATGGAGATTGAAGAAGAGAATGGCGGTAGGATCATTCCTATCAATATAGAAAATGAGATGAAGTCGGCCTACATTGACTATTCCATGTCAGTGATCGTGGCCCGAGCCTTGCCCGATGTCCGGGACGGACTGAAACCTGTGCACCGCCGCGTGTTGTTCGGCATGAGCAACCTTGGCGTCACCTATAGCGGAGGCGTGAAAAAGTCGGCGCGTATCGTCGGCGACGTCCTCGGTAAATATCACCCCCACGGCGACTCCAGCGTCTACGACGCCATGGCCCGCCTCGCCCAGCCCTGGAACCTGCGCTATCTGCTCGTCCACGGCCAGGGCAACTTCGGTTCCATCGACGGCGACCCCGTCGCGGCCATGCGATACACCGAAGCCAAATTGCAGAAACTGGCCGAGGAAGTACTGGCCGACCTCGACAAGGATACCGTCGATTTCAAACCCAACTTTGACGAATCGCTCCAGGAGCCGACCGTCCTGCCGGCCAAGGCCCCGCTGCTGCTGATGAACGGCTCCAACGGCATCGCCGTGGGCATGGCCACCAACATGGCCCCACACAACCTCGGCGAATGCTGCGACGCCATCTGCGCCTATATCGACAACCCCGACATCGACGTGGACGGCCTGATGCAGTACATCAAAGGTCCGGACTTCCCCACCGGCGGCATCATCCAGGGCACCCGCGGCATCCGCGATGCCTTCGAGACCGGCCGCGGCCGCATCGTCATCCGTTCCAAGACCAATATCGAAGTGTCGTCCTCCGGCCGCGAGACCATCGTGGTGACGGAGATTCCCTACGCCATCAACAAGCGGGAGCTGATCGAACGCATCGCCGAGCTCGTGGAGACCAAGAAACTCGACGGCATTTCCTATATCAACGACGAGAGCGACCGCGACGGCATGCGCATCGTCATCAAGTTGAAGCAGGGCGCCCCTTCGAACGTGGTGCTCAACAGCCTGTTCAAGTTCACCCCGCTCCAGTCGAGCTTCTCGGTCAACAACATCGCCCTGGTGGACGGACGCCCGAAACAGCTCAACCTCAAGCAACTCATCAAGTACTACGTACGCCATCGCCACGAAGTGGTCGTGCGCCGCACCCGCTTCGAGCTCAACAAGGCCCTCAAGCGCGCCCATATCCTCGAAGGCCTGCTCAAGGCCCTCGACATCATCGATGAGATCATCGCCCTGATCCGTGCCTCCCGCAGCGTGGCCGACGCCCGCGACGGACTGGTGGAACGCTTCGGTTTCACCGTGGAACAGGCCGACGCCATCGTGGAGATGCGCCTCCGCCAGCTCACCGGCCTGGAACGCGACAAGCTGCAGGCCGAGTACGACGAGCTCGAAAAGATGATCCACTACTACCAGCAGGTCCTCGAGAGCGAGGAGATGCAGATGGGCATCATCAAGGACGAACTGCAGGAGCTGAAAGAGAAATACGGCGACCCGCGCCGCTCCGAGATCGCCCTCACGGCCGAGGACTTCAACCCCGAAGACTTCTATCCGAACGAGGATGTGGTCATCACCATCTCGCACTACGGCTACATCAAGCGCACCAGCCTGTCCGAATACCGCTCGCAGAGCCGCGGCGGCGTCGGCGCCAAGGGCAGCACCACCCGCGACGAAGATTTCATCGAGCATATCTACGTGGCCAACATGCACAGTACGCTCATGTTCTTCACACAGAGCGGCAAATGCTTCTGGCTCAAGGTCTACGAAATTCCGGAAGGCGCCAAGGCCTCGAAAGGCCGCGCCATCCAGAACATCCTGCCCCTCACGGCGGAAGACCGCATCCAGGCCTACCTCAACGTACAGGACCTCGAAGACAAGGAATTCACCAACAGCCACTACGTCGTTCTGGCCACCTCCAACGGCACCATCAAGAAGACCCTGCTCGAGGCCTACTCCCGCCCGCGCGCCAACGGTATCATCGCCGTCAACCTGCGCGAAGGCGACGCCCTGATCGGCGCTGCCCTGACCAGCGGAAACTGCGAGATCCTGCTGGCCGGCAACCAGGGCAAATGCTGCCGCTTCGAAGAAGAAGAAGCCCGGGCCATCGGGCGCAATTCGACGGGTGTCCGCGGCATCGACCTGGAGGAAGACGACTACGTCGTCGGCATGGTCTGCATCGACCCCGCAGAACAGGCGCTCAAACCGCTGGACATCCTGGTAGTCAGCGAGAACGGTTTCGGCAAACGCTCCGATCTCGAAGAGTACCGCAAGACCCACCGCGGCAGCAAGGGCGTGAAGACGATCAACATTACCGAAAAGACTGGCAAACTTATTGCATTGAAGGCTGTCAGCGACGAAAACGACCTGATGATCATCAATCGCTCGGGCATCACGATCCGCATGCCGGCAGACAGCATCCGGGTGGCAGGCAGAGCGACACAAGGGGTAAAACTCATCAGTATCCGGGAAGGAGACAGCATCGCAGCCGTTTGCGTCGTCAGCAAGGAAGAAGAAAGCGAGAACCCCGTGGTTCCCGAAGAAAATACGGAAACAGAAAACAACAATCAATAATCTAAACGAAAGAAGTTATGAAGAAAATTCTCATCGCACTGTCGCTCATCCTCTCCCTGACGATGGTCAGTGCACAGCCCAAGAACGCAGCAGATGCCCAGAAGGCCGTTGCCAAGGCTGAGGCAGCTGCAGCAGATGCAAAGAAGGCTACCAAACCGGCAACCTGGATCGCCGTCGCCAAGGCGTACATCGAGGCCTATGAACAGCCTTCCAAGAATATCCTCACGGGAACGCCCCAGAGTGAGGTGAAAATCTTCCTGAAAGATCAGAAGGTTCTCAGCACCAGCCAGAAACAATGCACCGAGGGCAACTACACCGTTGAATCCTACGCTGACAAGGATCTCTACTACAACGAAGCCGGCATCCTCGACTTCTACCTGGTGACCAAACCGGCCCTCGAAGGTGACATGCTGGCCAAGGCCATCGACGCACTCGAGAAGGCAAAGGCCGTTGACCCGAAAGACTCCAAGGCCAAAGACATCACCGCTATGATGGAAGACATCCATGGCAAGTATGCCAACGAAGCGCTCTCCGAGTACCTGGCCGGTGACTTCGCCAAGGCAGCTGGTCTTTTCAAGAAAGCCGCCGATTGCGCCGCCAACCCGCTCCTCGGCAAAGAGGACGCCCAGAACACCTACTACTGCGCCCTCGTATCGAACCTGGCCGGCAACAAGGAACAGGCCGTCGAGTATTACAAGAAGTGCCTCGACCTGGGTTTCTATCAGGACGGCAATACCTACTCCAACCTCGCCGACGTCTACCGTGCACTGGGTGACAACGACAACCGCAAGGCCATGCTGGAAGAAGGTTTCGTGAAGTTCCCTGAAAACAGCGGCATCCTGGTCGGCCTGATCAACCTCTACATGGAGACCAACGAGGATACGGCCAAGCTCTTCGACCTGCTGCACACCGCGCAGGGCATCGATCCGAAGAACGCCAGCCTCTACTATGCCGAGGCCGAGGTCTACAACAAACTGAAAGATCTGGAGAATGCCGAGAAGCTCTATCGCAAATCCTACGAAGTCGACAACAATTACCTCTATGGCATGTACGGTCTGGGCGCCCTCTATTACAACAACTTCGTCGACCTGCGCGAAAAAGCTTCCAACGAGCTGGACGATGCCAAGTACGCCGCCCTCGAGAAACAGATGGAAGAATCACTGCAGAAAGCCGTCGAGCCGTTCGAGATCGCTTTCGACAACGCCACGGATGCCGATCTGAAGACCGCTTGCGCCGAGCCGCTGAAGACCATCTGCTTCATCTTCCGCGAAGATCCGAAGTACATGGAGAAGTACAACAAGTACAACGATTATCTCAATGCCTTAAAAGGTGAATAGTTCCGACGCGCTGCCGCGCGGAAGGCAATGCAAGGACGCTTGGGAGCCGATGCTCTCAAGCGTTTTTTTTGCGGCGGCCAGGGCGAGGGCCGGGGTGTTGTTGTTGGCGCTCAGATGGCAGAGATACACGTTGCGCAGGCCCTCGTGCCGACTGCGGACCAGCAGCGAGGATGTCTGTTCGTTGGACAGGTGGCCATGTTGGGTCAGGATGCGTTCTTTCAGCTCTTTGGGGTACGGGCCGGTGATGAGCATGTCCACGTCGTAGTTCGATTCCACGACCAGGTGGTCGGCCAGACGCGCATAGCGTACCGCGTCGTCGGTCACTTCGCCCAGGTCCGTCATCACGGTGAAGCGCTCGCCGGAAAGCGTGAAATGATAGCCCACGGTCTGGGCGGCGTCGTGCGGCACGACAAAAGGCGTGATGCGGAGCCCGCCGTCCAGCACCATTTCCCGCCCCTCCTCCAGATAGCGTACGCAGCCCTTCAGCTTGCCTGCCGTACAGATATTGTGGCGCAGGGCCTGTTCGAGCGTCCGGGTAAGATACACGGGTTTGTGGTAGCGCTCCGTGAAAGTTCCCAGGCTGCGGATATGGTCGAAGTGGTCATGGGTCACGAAGACGGCATCGACCGATCCGAGGTCGATGCCGTGTTCGGCGAGCCGTTTCTTGATGGTGCGTGTCCCGACGCCGAGGTCGATGAGGAAGGACTGGCGGCCGTCGCTGAACCAGTAGCAGTTGCCGTTGCTTCCACTCGAAAGGCTCAGGAACCGGACCATCTTATTTGAGTCTGTGGATATACTTGATCTCCCGGGGCCGGAGGATGCCCTTCTCGGTAACGATGCCTGAAATCAGGGATGCCGGAGTGATGTCGAAAGCCGGGTTGTACACACGGACGTCCTTAGGGGCCATGCGCTTGCTGTAGTACATGTCTGTCACCTCGAAGGCCGGACGCTCCTCGATGATGATCTCGGCGCCGCTCCGGCACTCCAGGTCGATGGTGCTGGTGGGGCCAAAGACATAGAGCGGCACCTTGTAGTACTTGGCCACGATAGCCACGCTGTTGGTACCGATCTTGTTGGCCACGTCGCCGTTGGCGGCCACACGGTCACAACCCACGAACACATAGTCGATCTTTCCCTGCGACATGAGCGTTGCCGCCATGTTGTCGCAGATCAGCGTGGTATCGATGCCAGCCTTGGTCAGCTCGTAGGCCGTCAGGCGCGCTCCCTGCAGGAGCGGCCGGGTCTCGTCGCAATAGACGCGGGGCGAATAGCCCTGCTGCTGGGCCAGGTAGATGGGGCCCAGCGCCGTCCCGTAGCGCGAAACCGCCAGGTGACCCGCATTGCAATGGGTCAGGATGCCGCAGCCCGAACGGAGCAGCGAGAAGCCGTGCTCGCTGATGGCTTCGCACATCTCCACGTCCTCGGACTTGATGGCACGGGCCTCGTCGGTCAACGCATTGCGCATCGTCTCGATGGCGTGGCGTTCATCGGCCTCGTCGAGCGACTGTTTCGTCGCATAGAAACAGCGCTCCATCCGGTCGAGGGCCCACATCAGGTTGACGGCGGTGGGACGGGAAATATACAGGTAGTGCTTGACACGGAGGAATTCTTTCTCAAGGGCCTGCAGCGAACGGGTACGGAAACGGTTGACGCACATGGCCAGGCCGAAAGCGGCGGCAATGCCGATGGCCGGTGCGCCCCGTACCTTCATGCGGGTGATGGCATAGAAAATCTGCTCAGCGGTGGTCAGGTGCAGGAATCGCTCCTGGTTGGGCAGCTGCGACTGGTCGAGGATGACCACCTCGCGCCCGCTCGCGCTGAGTTCTACGGAATCATAAGGGAATACGCTCTTCACGGTCAGATGGCTGCTATGAGGTGGGTTAAGAGGGTCTGCATCTTTTCGGCGGCGGCATCGGCGGCCTGCAGCACGTCGTCACCGACGCTGGCCACGTTGTTGTCGTTGTCGAGATTCGACAGGTTGGAGATGACCGACACCCCGAAAACACGCATGCCGCAGTGACGGGCGACGATGACTTCGGGGACGGTGGACATGCCGACGGCGTCGGCGCCTATGGTCAAGTAAAAGCGCGATTCGGCCGGCGTTTCGAAGGAGGGCCCGGGATTGGCCAGGTAGATGCCCTTCTGGAGCTTGATCATCTCGTGGTCGGCGATCCGTTCCGCCTGTTTGATGAGATCCGGATCATACGTGACCGTCATGTCGATGAAGCGTTCGCCGAATTCGTCCATGTTGGGTCCGGTCAGAGGATTGGGCATGCGGCTGATATGGTCGCGGATGATCATCAGGTCGCCCGTAGCATAGCTGCGGTTGAGGCCGCCGGCGGCGTTGGTGACCAGCAGTGTCTTGACTCCCAGGGCGGCCAGGACACGGACCGGGAAGGTCACCTGTTCCATCGAATAGCCTTCGTAATAATGGAAACGTCCCTGCAGGACGAAGACCTGCCTGCCCGCGATGGTCCCGAAAACGAGGTTGCCTTCATGTCCCGGGGCCGTAGCCCGGGCGAAATGGGGTATTTCGGTATAAGGGACGATGGTGTCAATGGTCACCGCCGAAGCAACCTTTCCCAGTCCGCTGCCCAGCTCAAGGCCGATTTCCGGCTTGCTGCCGCCGATCTGTTCCCGGATGAAGGCTGCCGCTTCGTGGATTTTCCTGACGCGTTCGTCCATGTCTGTACCCTCTTCGTTTCGATTCAGCAATATTACTAAAAAAAAGGCAATTCTCCAATTTTTCACTACCTTTGCGAACAGACCATGAACCTGTTCCAGAAAATCAAGACCTGGTATTCCGCCCAGACCGACACGACGAAAGCCCTGCTGTGGATCGGCCTCGTCGCCGTCATCGGCATCCTCATCCGCTGGGACGCCGTTGTCGAAGGCATCAAGCACGGATTCAACTTCTATTCATCCAAATGAACCGGTTTCTCCGCTTGTCGTTCCTGCTGCTGACCTTGCCGCTTGCAATGGTTTCGCATGTTTTCGCGCAGGAAACGGTCATTTCGCAGGGGCAGCCGACGGAGATCGAGATGACAGCCGAAGAAGTGGCAGACCATCTGCTCGATTATGCCGCCACCTTCCTGGGCACGCCCTATCGCTACGGGGCGAACGGGCCGAAGCGCTTTGACTGCACGGGCTACACGCGCTACGTCTTCAAGCATTTCGGCTACAACAAGCTCAGCCGCTCCGCCAAGGACCAGGCAAAGGACGGACGCGAAGTGGATATCTCCGACTTCCACAACCTGCAGAAGGGCGATATCCTGCTGCTGGGCAGCCGGCGCAATCCGAAGGTTGTGGGGCACGTCGGTATCTTCATCGGCCTGGACACGCTGCACAACGATCCGAAATTCATCCACGCCTCCAACCACGGCGTGCGCTACAGCTCGATCTATACCGAATCCTACTACTCCAACCGTCTGCTCGGTGCCCGGCGCATCCTCCCCGATTTCGTGGACTACAACGTGGAATTCGACAGCACGGCCAGCTACGCGTTCAATCCGGAAGAGGGCGTACACATCGCGCCGGACAGCCTGGTGCTCTCCGACGCGGACCGGCGCATCGTGCTGTTCGAGAACGGGAAATGGGCGTACGTGGCGGCCGACGGAACCCTGTCGGTTCCGGATCAGGGCGGCCGGCTCATCTTGACGGGCGACGGCAACTGGGCTCCCGCCCGCGAAGCGAAAGTCGTCATTCCGGCGACGGCCCTGCTGCCCGATCCCAAGGATCTGGAACCGGACACCACGCCGGCGCAGAAACCTGCACCGAAGCCGGCCGTCACGCCGAAAGACACGACGCAGAAGGCCGTGGCCGCAGCCGATACGACGGGGCAGACGGCGCAGCCGGAAAAAGTCTATCATACGGTGGTCCAGGGCGACTCCCTCTACCGGATCGCCAGAAAATACGGCACGACCATCGACAAGATCTGCCAGTTCAACGGCATCACCCCCTCCACCATCCTCAAAGTCGGCCGCAAGCTGCGGGTGAAATAAGGATCAGCAGCTGATCCCCATGATGTAGTCGTTCATGTAGTAGCCGTTCCCGATGGGGAAATCGCCCTCGCGGAGAATGGAGAAACCCATGTGCTTATGGAAGTTCACGATGGGGTTGTAGCGGTTGACATGCAACTCGATGCGGCAGGGCCAGCCACAGGCGGCATCACGGACGAACTGGAATACATGTCCGACCATGTGGCGGCCGATTCCTTTCCCCTTGTACGCGGGAAGGAGATACATCTTCTGGAATTCAAACAGATAGGCGCCGTCTTCCTGCAGGCCGAGGGGCTGGATGGAGAAGTATGCGCAGGGCACTCCCTCCATGGAAGTGATGAAATAGACATGGCCGTCCTGCTCCATCTGCTTCTGCAGCGAGCGTTCGGAATACATCCAGTCCATCATGTATTCCATCTGCTCCGGGGAGAGGATCGTGCGGTAGGTATCGCGGAAGCATACGCCGGCCAACTCCCGGATGAGCGGAATGTCCTCCGGGGTGGCGCGACGGATGACCGGACCGGTCGGTTGCGTGCCTTCCATGGTCTTATTTGGAGAGCCGCTGCTTGAGGATCCCGAGGACGAACAGGGCGATGTTGGTCCAGTTGATCACGGGCTTTCCACCGCCGCCGGAAAAGAAAGTGCTGACCCGTTGCGAGACCTGGCTTTGCCGGATCTGTCGTTGCACCATGCGCAGGGAAGCCTCCAGCTCATCATAGGTCTGGATGTTCGAAAAACCTTTATTGCTTGTCATCTTCAAAAAACACTTTTACGAACAGTTTGACGAAGGTGTCGCGGAAAAGGCGCTTGCGGAGGGATAACAGCACGACAAGAATGATCAGGAACAGGACGCAGACAATGGAACTGGCTATTGCCAGCGAGCCGGTCAGTTCGCCAATCCACTGGATCAGCACCACGCTCAGCAGGCCGAGCACGATGATCATCAAGCCGACCAGCAGCAAAGCTGTGGCTACCCTTCCCAACGCCAGGGAGAATCCTTTCGTGGCAAGCAGTTTCAGTTCGTCGATCCGGAGGTCGACATAGTCTTTGACCTCGCTCATTGTTGCTGCTTGACGGCTTCTTCTACGGTCTCGACGGCAGCCTTGGCAGAAGCTTTCGCTTTGTCCTTGAATTCTTCAAAGGCATTGCCCAGCTGGTCCATGCCGGCAGCGGCCTTGTCTTTGAGCTCAGCCACGGTCTCCTGTCCTTTTTCGGAGGTAAGCAACCAGGCGACGGCTGCACCTGCGGCAGCGCCCGCCAGAAATGAAAAGAAATTGTTTGCACTCATAGCTAGATGTATTATGCGGTTATTGTACTTTCGTGAAATAGCAGCCTGTCTCGCGGGATATCTGCATGTCTCCAACCTGCTCATAGACATGATTCCGGTCCTTGTGGAACGGATAGAGCAGATTCTCGCCATAGGGCTGGGAAATCATGGCCACCGGATCGCCCGCCGCGTCCAGAAGCAAGGTCCAGACCGTCTCGAAGGAAGGCTCCTCGGCGGAGAAGTATTTGTAGATGCCCAGTTCATCGTAAGCCCCGTTGCGTGCGCCGACACTCACCGTCCCGTCATCGCGGAAGATCAGGCGCCGTCCGTGCCGTTCCCGCCACTCGCCGAAGATCCAGGGATTCGCAAGACGAAGTTCCTGTTCCCGGATCATTTCAATGCAGGCCAGCTCCTCGTCCGACAGGACCTTGCCCGCTTTCTCCTGGAGGATGTCCTTGCGCAGCTGCTGCAGTTCCTCCATGCTCTTGCCCCGCAGGTCAGCAGGTTCGGTAATGGGAACCTTGCCGCGGGAACAACCTTCCAGCAATAAGAAGGAAAACAGGCACAGGCAGACAAGCCGGTAGAAAGAGAAACGCATGTCCATATTATTTAATTGTGCAAGATAATAAAAATCTCTTGATTTTGTATATTTGCATAGTAAATACATCTGTCGATGAAGAAAAGAATCACCGCCCTGCTCATTCTTGCCTTTGCGCTGGCCATCCCCGCCTTCGCCGTTTTCAACGAACGCAATTTCTCCAAGACGCTGAGCATCCTCCGCTCGGAACTCCAGCAGGAAATCCTGAAGATGGACATGATGCGCGAACGGCTGGAAAGCAACAATGAACGCCAGCACGAGCAGCTGGTCGAAATGACAAGGAAGTGCAACGAGCTGGCACTGATCCTTTACTCGCAGCGACAGGACTACACCTTCGACCTGACCTACGCACTCGAAGAGGTGACCCGGCAATACAACGATTTCGAGAAGCAGCGTGTCCCCTACGACGAGATCCTGGATCACATGAACCTCGAGATCGAACGCTATGAGCACCTGGCCGAAGCGCTGCGCCGCCTGCCACCCGTCCTCGACAAGATCGATGCCGTCCCCGATTCCCTGTCTGCCGTGATGGATTCCATCCTGGTACATGAAGCGACGCATCACCACGAAGACGACTTTGATTTCGTCGGCAACAAACTTCCCCACGAAGCGCAGCTGATCGAGCAGTTCGGTGAAATGACGGAAACGGAACATGATGACTTCTTTCTGGATGAACAGGGACAGGCTGACCGCGATTCCTGCCTGGCCTACACGCTTACGCTACTGTATTTATACAAGGATTCCCGCAACAAGGTCGCGATGGACAGCGACCATTATGAAGGGATGCACAAGCGGCTGGAGGAGAGTTACAATTATGCACGCTCCCGTTACCAGCTCATCCAGCGGGGCATCTTCATCGACGGGCAGGACAACTATCTCAAGGTGCTGCGCAGCCTTCCCCACTATGCGCGCATGTCTATTCAGGACGCAGGACGGAAATATGGAATAGACAGCGATATCCCTGCCTTCCGGCAAAGCGAGTGGCGCGGTCCGCTGGTGACGATGTTCGTCATTTTCATCCTGGGATACATCGCCCTGACCACCCTGCTGAGCAAATGGATCATCCGGCTGCTCAGCAAGAAAGATCCCCGATTCCAGACTGAGGAATTCGAGCTTCGCAGGCCGTTGATCACCCTGCTCTACGGCGTGCTGCTGTTTGCCCTGTCCGTGATGGTCGCCATGCTGGCGGTCCATCATAATTTCATCCAGATGGCATCCGGACTGCTGCTGGTCTATGCCTGGCTGGTGGTCGCCATCCTGGCATCGCTGCTGATCCGCATTCCTGCCACCAACATCCGCAAGATCTGGAAGCTCTACCTTCCGGTCGTACTGATGGGGCTGATCGTCATCACGTTCCGTATCATCTTCATTCCCAACAGGCTGGCCAACCTCATCTTTCCGCCCCTCATCCTGGGCTTCACCATCTGGCAATACGTCATCTGCCGGAAGGCACGCAACGACAAGGAGGCACGCAGCGACATGATCTATGCATGGATCACTTTCGCGATCATGCTGATCACGACGGTGACGGCACTTTTGGGATACGTGCTCCTGAGTATCCAGTTCTTCATCTGGTGGGTCTTCCAGCTCGCTGCCATCGAGACCATCACGGCCGTGTCCGTCCTGCTCGACCGCTATGACAAGAAATACATCGTCAAGCGCAAGCTCGAATACAAGAAGACGCATACCATCTACGAACCGGACCGGAAAGATGCCTATATCGCCGTGACCTGGATCTTTGACTTCATCAAGATGGCATTGATCCCGGTCGCTGCCATCCTGTCGTTCCCGATGTGCCTCTGGCTGGCGGCCGACGTGTTCGACATGTCAGAAATCAGCAGGTCCCTCTTCTTCGAGCCTTTCCTGAACATCGTCGACAAGAAGGCGGAGGTCATCCTTCATCTGTCGCTCTTCAAGCTCGTGGTGGCCTGCGCCCTGTACTTCCTGTTCAAATACCTGAACTACGTCATCAAAGCCTTCTACCGCCGGTACCGTTTCACCAAGCTGGCCGCACAGGAAGGAAAGACGCAGATCAAGGACAACGAGATCAACTTCACCCTGGCCAACAATGTCATCGGCATCCTGGTCTGGGGTACCTATATCGTCATCCTCCTCATCATGTTCAAGATTCCGATCGGCACCCTGTCGCTGATCGCGACCGGCCTGGCCGCCGGCCTGGGCCTGGCGATGAAAGACATCCTCAACAACTTCATCTACGGCATCCAGCTGATGAGCGGGCGCCTGCGTGTGGGCGACTATATCGAATGCGACGGCATCCGGGGCAGGGTGACGGCCATCAACTACCAGACCACGCAGGTCCAGGCCATGGACGATACCATGATCGCCTTCACGAATGCTTCGCTGTTCAACAAGTACTTCAAGAACCTGACGCGTGGCAGCGACTATGAATACACGAAGGTCGTCGTCGGCGTCAGCTACGGGACGGACATTGAAAAGGTACGCTCCCTGCTGCTGGAGGCGTCCCAGAAACTGATGGGCAAGGATAAGTACGGACGGAGCATCGTGGATCCCAAACGGGGCATCTCCGTGGGACTGGACGAATTCAGCGACAGCAGCATCGACATCGCGATGAAGCAGTACGTGCTGGTGGAGGAACGCTTCGGCTACATGGCCCGTGCCAAGGAGATGATCTACAACACGCTCAACGAGAACGGAATCTCCATCCCGTTCCCGCAGCGCGACGTGCATATCATATCAGAGGAACAACAGTAAGCCGTTTGAGAATAGCTGGACAAAGGCCATAGAAGGAAATATATACCACAAGGACATTAAGAGATAATTGCCATGATGAGAGAAGAAACGGTCTTCGGACCGATCCACAGCCGCCGCCTGGGAAGCTCGCTCGGCATCAACCTGCTGCCGACCCGGGGCAAGATCTGCAATTTCGACTGCATCTACTGTGAATGCGGCTGGAACCGCGACGGACGCGACGATACCGTGCTTCCGACGGCCGCCAAGGTCCGTTCCGACCTGGAAGACAAGCTGACGGAACTGATGCTCGAGGGAACGCGCATCGATTCCATCACTTTCTCCGGCGACGGCGAGCCGACCCTCAATCCCGAATTCCCCCGCATTATCGACGACACGCTCTTCCTGCGCGATGCCTACTGTCCCGATGCCAAAGTGTCGGTGCTCTCCAATGCCACCCGCGTCCACGTGCCGGAAGTCTTTGCGGCGCTCTGCAAGGTGGACAACCCCATCCTGAAGATCGATGCCCCTACCGACGCCCTCGTAGCGAAAATCAACCAGCCTGCGCCCGGCTATTCGCTGGAACGCGTCATCGACGCGCTCGCCCGCTTCGACGGCCAGTTCATCCTCCAGACCATGTTTCTCAAGAGCCCGGATTTCGACTCCTCCACGCCCGAGGTGCTGAAGGGCTGGATGGACATCGTCCGTCACCTCAAGCCCCGCAAGATCATGGTCTACACCATCGACCGCCCCACGCCGCAAAAAGGCCTGGAAGCATTTACCGTCGAGCAGATGCGCCAGTTTGTCCAGCCCTTGATCGACGAGGGTTTCCACATTGATATCAAAGGCAAAGAATAAAATTCGATAGACATGATCCGTATTGAAAAAGAAGCCGCCCGCTGCCTCCTGTGCGAGAATGCACCCTGCAGCGCTGCCTGCAGGAAAGCAGACCCTGCCCGCGCCATCCGCGCCATCCGATTTGAAAATGCCGGCGTGGCCGGCCACTGGCTCGCCGGAGCGACACCGGAAGAGCTGGAAGCCGCAGAGAAAGCCTGCATCCATTACGACATGCCTATCCGTTTCCGGGAACTTGCTGCCGCGCTGCCCAAGCCCGCAGCCATGGACAAGCTGCCCTCCTTAGCCATCGATTTCTGCGGCATCCATTGCGAAAATCCCTTTTTCCTGGCGTCCTCTGCCGTCAGCACCAATTATGAAATGGTCGCCTCAGCGCTGGAAGCCGGATGGGGCGGCGTGTTCTACAAGACCATCTGCACCGAGGATATTCATGAAGTATCTCCGCGTTTCGATGCCGTCCGCAACGAACATGAGTCGTTCATAGGCTTCCGCAACATGGAGCAGCTTTCCGAAAATTCCGTGAGTCTCGACCTCGACATTATGCGGCGCCTGAAAAAGAACTATCCGACGAAAGTGGTGATTGCGTCAATCATGGGAACGGACGAAGCCGACTGGATCAAACTTGCCCGGGAGGTTGAAAAGGTCGGTGTCGATGCCGTTGAGCTCAATTTCTCCTGTCCGCAGATGCGCATGGCCGGCATGGGCAGCGACGTGGGAAGAAACCCCGAACTGGTATCCACGTATACAGACTATGTCAAACGGAACGTCTCGATCCCGGTCATCGCCAAGATGACGCCCAACCTGGCAGCCATGACGAATGTGGCATTTGCAGCCCACTTGGCCGGCGCTGACGGCATCTCCGCCATCAACACCATCAAGTCAGTGACGCTCAACAACCGCTCGGCCGTCAGTATGCAAAAGACCATCTCGGGCTACTCGGGCCGGGCCGTCAAGCCCATCGCCCTGCGCTTCATCCTGGAAATAGCCAACAACCCGCTGCGGAAAAAACTGGAACTGAGCGGAATCGGCGGTATCGAAAGCTGGTGGGATGCCCTCGATTTCATCCGGCTGGGCTGCGCCAACGTCCAGGTCTGCACGGCCGTGATGCAATACGGCCAGCGTATCATCGACGACCTGAAACTCGGCTTGCAGAACTATATGCTGGAAAAAGGGGTTACGCAGTTGAAAGATCTGGTCGGCACGGAAATCCATCATTTCGTGACGCCTGCCGAACTCGACCGGGACACCATCGTCTTTCCGAAATTCCATCTGGATAAATGCATCGGCTGCGGCCGCTGCCACATTTCCTGCCAGGACGGCGGACACCAGGCCATCATTTTCGGCGAGGACCGTCGCCCGCGCCTGAACGGGGCCAAATGCGTAGGCTGTCACCTGTGCCTGCTCATCTGTCCGACCGGCGCCATCGACGCCGCCAAGCGGATTCCCAAGCCCAAGTCCCGGTAAGGGCGGTTATCCTATTCGGCAAAACCAGGCTTGCAGGAACTTCACCCGCTCATAGAGCGTCGGGTGAGAGTACTCGACGAAGACGACGACGGGATGCGGGGTAAGATTGGCGAGGGACTTGGCACTCATTTTCTTGAGGGCGGAGGCCTCGGCGGGGCCCATGCCATGGGCGGCGGCGAAGGCGTCGGCCTGGCGCTCGTGACGGCGGGAGACGATGTTTGTCAGGATATCCAGCACCAGAGATATCGGCGTGTAGATCAGCGAGAAGACTGCCAGGTTCACATGGAAGGACGCCGCTCCGCAGCCTGCCGCCGCAGCCAGTGCCTCATTCCCGATAAACAGACTGAACAGCCAGAACATCAGCAGATTCGTAGCAAACCCTTCCAGGAGTGAAAGGATGATGTGGCGGTGCTTGTAGTGCCCGATCTCGTGGGCCAGCACGCTGACGATCTCTTCCGTCGAGAGTTGCTCCATCAGCGTATCGTAGAGCACCACGCGCTTCCGGCGGCCGAAGCCCGTGAAATAGGCGTTCGACTTGCTGCTGCGCTTCGACGAGTCGATGACGAAGATATTGTCGAGCTTGAAATCCACGCGGGCCGCGAACGCTTCGATGGCTGAGCGCAGCTCCCCTTCTGGTAGCGGCATCTGCTTGTTGAAGAGCGGCACGATGAGCTGCGAATAGAAATACTGCATGAACAGCGAGAAGAGCGATACGGCGCCCCAGGCCAGCAGCCAGAACCAGCGCGGCGTCAAGGTATAGATCCAGGCACAGAGCGCCAGGACCGCGCCCATGATCACCAGGCTCGTCAGCAGGCTTTTCACCGCATCGGTCGCAAACAATTTCGGCGTCGTACGGTTGAAACCGTAGCGCTGCTCGATCACGAAGGTCCGGTAGATGTCGAAAGGCAGTGAGATGACCCAGGAAATCAGGAAGAAAATCCCCCAGAAAACGAGCGCCTGCACTACCGGGGAAGCGCTGGCGGAGCGCGCAATGCTGTCGAACACGGCAAAGCCGCCGAACGCAAAGATGCCGAGCGTAACCAGTGTGCTTACTGCGCCGGAAATCAGCGAGAACTTGCGGTTCGTCATCGCATAGGCCTGCTGCTTGCGGTAGCGCTCTTCGTCATACAAATCCGCCAGCAAGGCGGGGACCGGCTGCCGGGAAGCCTGTATGTTGAGCAGGGTCAGGATCGTGGACCAGACATATTCGGCCACGACGATGACGATGACCAGCCAGAACAGCGACTCGGAACTCATGCCTGATTCTTCGGACGTAACTGGGGATAGTGATCGTCGATGGCGAGGGGATGGCCCTCCTTGTCGAGGAAGCAATGCAGTGACCAGCCTTCAAAGACCTCGACGCCTTTGCAGCGCATCTTATAGCCGAGCTTGAGTTTGAATGTCGTCATCGAATTGACAAACACCTCTATTTCCAGCACATCGTCGAAAGTGGTGGTATGCATGAACTTGCCCTCAACCCCGATGACCGGCGAGATGACGCCGTCAGCCTCGATCTTCGCATAGCTGGCGCCGACGGTGTCGAGATAGGCGATACGGGCCTCTTCCATGAAACGGATATAATTGGAGTGATGTGTGACACCCATCCGGTCGGTCTCGTAGTAATTGATTTTGTGGCGATAGACGAACATTTCTTTTTCTTTTTTGCCCTGCAAATGTACGAAACTGTTTTGAAAAGATTAACGCATCTATAAAAACGGATCCGCGGAATTATCAGATGGGATAGGTGTCGGTGTATTTTGGGGTAGGTCGAACGGAAGGGCCGGGACCTACATCACCCTATGCTCTGTGAAGCCAGTTTGCGGGATAGGTCTGGCACTATTCATTCGACCTACCCCAAAACTTAGCAGGACCAACCCCGACATCACATTCGCCCATCGGGCATGGCTACTTCATGAACGATTACATCATGGGAATCATCTGCTGATCAGATCGACAGGACCGTCAGGACGTTGATCAGTTCCGGATCGATGGGCTTGTCGATCTTGACGGCCTTGCTGATGGGGACGTAGACGATCTGGTCGTTCTTGATGCCGATCATGATGTTGCGCTGGCCTTCCTTGAGGGCCTCGACGGCCGCAACGCCCAGGCGCGAGGCCAGGATACGGTCGTAGGCCGAAGGACGTCCGCCCCGCTGGAGATGGCCCAGGATCGTTACCCGCACATCGAATTCGGGATACTCTTTCCGGACACGTTCTGCATAGTGCATCGCGCCGCCTGTGCCATCCTTGTGGCTTTCCGACACGATGACGATGGAGCTGTTCTTGCTCTTGCGGATGCCGCGCCCGATGAACTGGGCGAGCTGGTCGATGTCGGTGCGGTCTTCCGGAATGATGGCGGCTTCGGCACCGGCGGCGATGGCGCTGTTCTGCGCCAGGAAGCCGGCGTCGCGGCCCATCACTTCCACGAAGAAGATGCGGTCGTGCGAGGTGGCGGTGTCGCGGATCTTGTCGACGCAGTCGACGATAGTGTTGAGCGCCGTGTCGTAGCCTATGGTCGAGTCGGTGCCATAGAGATCGTTGTCGATGGTGCCGGGCAGGCCGATGACCGTGACGTCGTGCTCACGGGCCAGTTCCTCCGCTCCGGAGAGCGAGCCGTTGCCGCCGATGACGATCAGCGCGCCGATATGATACTTTTTCAGGGTCTCATAGGCCTTGTTGCGCCCTTCCACCGTACGGAATTCATCGCTGCGGGCTGTCTTGAGGATGGTGCCGCCGCGCTGGATGGTGTTGCTCACAGATTCGCTGGTGAACTCCTTGATCTCGCCGTTGATGAGTCCCTCCCACCCCCGGTAGATGCCGTAGACTTTCAGGCCTTCGAAGATGGCGGCACGGGTGACCGCGCGGATGGCCGCATTCATGCCCGGGGAGTCACCGCCGGACGTCAATATACCAATCGACATAATTTCTTTTTTCATAATGTTATGCTTTATCGTATCGTTCAATATAGGCTTCCATCAGTTCTTTCATGCGATCCTGCAGCAACTGTGTCTTTTCCTGGATCGATTCTGCATCCATCCCGCCTCCCGGTTCGAAACGGAAAGGCGGTGCGATGATCAGGTGGTTGCTGTGATACTTCCGCGCAGGCCCGTCCTGATAGATCATGACGATCGGAACATTGGCTATCGCTGCCAGCATGGCAACGCCAGGATGGAAAGGAAGTTGCTTGCGGTGTTCCCCGTGACGGCCTTCGGGATAGATGACGATATGCTCACGGTCCTTGTGGAGCACTTCCAGCGAATCGTGGATCCAGCTCGTGTCGGCATGCTCCCGGTCGATGGGGATGCAGCCCGAATGGCGCAGCAGGAAGCCGAAGCCGCGCTGCTCAAAACGGTCCTTGGCGGCCAGGGTATGGACGGGAAACTTATACAGGGCGGTATTGATGATCCCGCCGTCCACATGACCGGTGTGATTGGCCACGATGATGGAAGGTTCGGCGAGGATCTCGTCCTTCCGGTCGGGATCGAGATAATGGACCTTCGGATTGAAAAGGATGCGCGTCAGCAGGGCGAGCGGCGGATTGAGTTTAGTATCGGAAACCATCGCAGTTTTTCTATTCCAATTCGTAAAGATATGAATAAATGAACGGAAATGCAAACCCGGGAATCCAAGGTTTTTTTCTCCGTTCAAATGTTTGTCCGACTGTCCGCGGCGAGTATCGGTTCGGAGTTTTTTATTTACCTTCGTAGTATCAGAATCAAGCAACTCATGAAGCGACTCCTTCCCTCCCTTTCTATTTTGGCCCTCGTCCTTCTGGCCGTTTCGTGCGGTCCGAAGTGGCAGGCCGGACAAGCCGACGGCTACCAGCTCATCACCCAGCGCGACGGTGCGACCCTCGGCTACGTTTCCGCACCGATCCTCGAGAAGAACGGCTATGCTTTCAAGGACCTCAACCGCAACGGGGTCCTCGACGTCTACGAAGACTGGCGCAAACCGGCCGCCGAACGTGCCCGTGACCTGGCCTCCCAGCTTTCCATCGAGGAAATCGCCGGCCTGATGCTCTACAGCAGCCACCAGGCCGTTCCCGCGCCCGAGCTGACCGAAGCGCAGCAGAAATTCCTGGGTGAAGACAACCTGCGCCATGTGCTGGTGACCACGGTCGCCAGTCCGGAAGTCGCAGCACGCTGGAACAACAACGTCCAGGCCTTTGTGGAAGGACTGGGACACGGCATTCCGGCCAACAACAGCTCGGATCCCCGCAACGAGACGGCCGTGACGGCCGAATACAACGCAGGTGCCGGCGGCCAGATCTCCCTCTGGCCCACTCCGCTGGGACTGGCGGCCACCTTCGATCCGGCCCTCGTCCGCCGTTTCGGAGACATCGCTTCGAAAGAATACCGGGCCCTGGGCATCGCAACGGCTCTCAGCCCGCAGATCGACCTGGCCACCGAACCGCGCTGGAACCGTTTTGTCGGCACCTTCGGTGAGGATCCCGACCTGGATACCGACATGGCCCGGGCCTATGTGGACGGCTTCCAGACCACGGAAGGGACGCGTGACGGATGGGGTGGCGAGAGCGTCAACGCCATGGTCAAGCACTGGCCCTCCGGTGGCCCCGAAGAAGGCGGTCGCGACGCACATTTCAATTATGGAAAATATGCCGTGTATCCCGGCGGCGATTTCGCCGACCATCTCCGGGCCTTCGTAGAAGGCGCCTTCCGCCTCGACGGCCGGACAGGCTCGGCCACCGCGGTCATGCCCTATTATACCATTTCTACCGGAATCGATCCGTCGGGAAAGAATGCCGGCAACAGCTACAGTGAATATATCATCGGCCAGCTCCTGCGCGACCGGTACCGGTTCGACGGTGTGGTCTGCACCGACTGGGGCATCACCCATGATAACGCCAGCATCGAGTCGTTCGACGGCAAATGCTGGGGCATGGAGACCCTGACGGTTCCCGAACGGCACTACGCCGTCATCAAGGCCGGCGTCGACCAGTTCGGCGGAAACAATGACAAGGGGCCCGTGCTGGAGGCCTACCGGATGTGGTCGGAAGCAGACGGCGAGGAAAGCGCCCGCGCGCGTTTCGAGCAATCGGCCGTCCGTCTGCTCATGAACATCTTCCGCACCGGGCTCTTCGAGAATCCGTATGTGGACCCGGCTGCCGCCACGGCCACTGTGGGCAAGCCGGAATTCATGCAGGAAGGCTATGACGCCCAGCTGAAATCCGTGGTCATGCTGAAGAATCACGGGAACGTCCTGCCGCAGATTCCGGGACAAGCCCGGAATGACGGGAAGGAAGGCCGGATCAGGGTGTATGTTCCCAAGCGGCACTATCCCGCGTTTGCCGGACGTTTCGGCATCTTCGGCGCACATCCCGATTACTGGGATTATCCGATCGACCGGAAACTGGTCGAACAGTATTATGAATGGGTAGACAGCCCGGCTGAAGCCGACTTCGCCCTCGTGATGATCCAGGAGCCGTACAGCGGCACGGGCTACGACGTGAAAGACCGCGCAAAAGGCGGCAACGGCTACGTGCCCATCAGTCTGCAGTATCTCCCCTACACCGCCACTTATGCCCGTGCCGAGTCCATCGGCGGCGGCGACCCCAAAGAGAACTTCACGAACCGTTCGTACCGGGGAAAGACCGTCATGACCGACAATATCGACGACCTGAACACGGTCATCGCCACCCGCAAGGCCATGGGCGGCAAGCCGGTGGTGGTGGTCATCTCCGCCACGCGGCCCTTCGTCCCGGCCGAATTCGAACCGTTCGCCGACGCCATCCTGACAGGCTTCGGCGTCCAGCACCAGGCTATCCTCGACCTGGTCAGCGGCGCGGCAGAGCCCTCCGGCCTGCTGCCGATGCAGCTGCCCGCCAACATGCGGACCGTCGAAGAGCAGTGTGAAGACAAGCCGCACGACATGCGCTGCCACGTCGATACCGACGGCCACGCCTATGACTTTGGCTACGGCCTTGGCTGGAACGGCGTCATCAACGATGAAAGAACACAGAAATACAAGAAATAGAAATACAAGAAAATCCATGAAAAAGACCCTTCTCCTGGCAGTCCTGCTCGTCTGCGCACTGCCCATGTCGGCACAATGGTTCCGGCAACCCACGCCCAACGATACGCTGCAGTCCGTCCGCGTACTTGACGACGGCATCGTCCTGTTCCAGATCTATGCCCCGCAGGCACAGAGCGTCGCCGTGACCGGCGACCTGCCCTGGGACAAGCCCGTCAAATTCGAAAAGAATGCCGACGGCGTCTGGCAGGGATACTGCGAGGGCCTCGGGGACGGCTGCTTCCGCTACAGTTTCCTGGTGGACGGAGTCCGCGTCCAGGACCCCAAGGCGCCGCTTTCCGCCGAACAGGCTTCCGTCCTGACGAAGGGCGAAAGCTACGTGAAGGACGTGCCGCATGGGGCCATGGCCCAGCGCTGGTACTGGTCTTCCACCCTGAACTGCCAGCGCCGCATGCATGTCTGGACGCCTGCCGGTTATGAAAAATCATCGGAAGCCCTTCCCGTCCTCTACCTGATCCACGGCGGTGGCGACAATGACGCCTCCTGGCCGGGCGTGGGCGCTGCTGGCTGGATCCTCGACAATCTCCTGGCAGAAGGCAAGATCGTCCCGATGATCGTGGTCATGCCCAACGGAACGATCGAGGCCGGTGACATGATGGGCGAGGTTCCGCTTTTTGCCGAAGATATGGTCCACAGCATCATCCCCTTCGTCGAAGCCAACTACCGCGTGCTGGCCGACCAGGACCACCGCGCCATGGCCGGCCTGTCGATGGGCGGCATGGAGACCATCGAGACGGCCTTCCTGCATCCCGAACTCTTCCGCCAGGTCTGGGTCCTGAGCTCCAGTTTCTCCCCCGGCAAGCAGAAGGAATATGTGGACCGCATCCAACTGAAGAAGATCGCTCCCGCCCTGAACCGCAATTTCAAGGACCTGGTCTTCACCCAGGGCGGCCCGGCCGACATCGCCTACAAGAATTGCCATGAAGCGCTCGGCTACCTGAAGGAAGCCGGCGTCAAATATGACTATATGGAAAATGCACAGGCCGGCCACAGCTGGACCACCTGGCGCGCCGACCTGACCAGGCTCGCTCCCACCCTGTTCCGATAATCAATTTAAAATCAAACACATATCATGAAAAAAATCTTCTTCCTGATTGCAACGTGCCTGCTGGCCTTCGCCTGCAGCACGCCGCAGACTCTGCAGGAAAAACTCACGGCGCATGACGCCGAGATCGACGCCGTCATCGCACAGATGACCCTCGAGGAAAAAGTGGAAATGCTGCACAGCAAGACCAACATGTCCTCCGCCGGCGTGGAGCGCCTGGGCATCGCCGACATGAACTATGCCGACGGTCCTTTCGGCATCCGCGAAGAAGGCCAGCCCAACGGCTTCATGAGCGCCGGCTGGACCCTCGACTCGGCCACCTACTTCCCCACCGGTTCCGCCCTGGCGGCCACCTGGAGTGAAGACCTCGCCTACAAGTACGGCACCGGCATGGGCAAGGAAGCCCGGCTCCGCGGCAAGGACGTCATCCTCGGCCCGGCCGTGAACATCCAGCGCCTGCCCGTGGGCGGACGTACCTACGAGTACCTGAGCGAAGACCCGATCCTGTCGGCCGCCCTCGCACTCTTCTATACGAAAGGCGTCCAGGACGAGGGAACGGCCGTTTGTATCAAGCACTTCGCCGTCAATAACCAGGAGACCAACCGCGGCAGCGTCGATGTCAAGATCGACGAACGCACCCTTCGGGAGATCTATCTCAAGCCCTTTGAGCGCGCCATCATCGAAGGCGGCGCCATGAGCGTGATGCCGGCCTACAACAAGGTCAACGGCGACTATTGCTCCGAGAACGAACACCTGCTCAACGAGATCCTCCGCGGCGAATGGGGCTTCAAGGGCATGACCGTCTCCGACTGGGGCGGTACGCACAGCACCATGGGTGCCATGCTCCACGGCCTCAACGTCCAGATGACGGGTTCCAATTACCTGGGCCAGCCGGTCATCGATTCCATCGCCACCGGCGCACTGACGGAAGACCTCGTCGATGAGAAAGTCCGCCAGATCCTCCGTGTCCGTTACGCCATCGAGCCCGTTCCGGCTGACGTGGCCAACAAGGTCATGACCTCACAGCCCGAATCCCAGCGCATCGCCCGCGAAGTGGCGGAGAAGTCCATCGTCCTGCTCAAGAACGAAGGCGTCCTCCCCATCAAGGCTGAGGTGAAGAAGATTGCCGTCATCGGCCAGAATGCCGTCCTGAAGACGCAGAGCGGCGGCATGGGTGCCGGTGTCAAGGCCCTTTATGAAGTCACGCCGCTGGAAGGCATCACCCGCCGTGCCGCAGAGGCCGGCATCGAGGTTTCCTATGCGCCCGGTTACAAGAACTTCCCGGGCCGCCGCTGGGGACCGGCTCCCGCTGAGCCCAACCCGCTGGAAGCAGCCGCCATCGACGAACCGGCCGATCCGGCCCTTCTGGCTGAGGCGGTCGCCCTGGCCAAAGATGCCGACCTCGTCCTCTTCTTCGGCGGTACCAACAAGAGCATCGAGACCGAAGGCTCCGACCGCAAGGACATCAAGCTCCCCTGCGGGCAGGAAGCCCTCGTACAGGCCCTCTACGAAGCCAATCCGAATCTGGCCACCGTGCTGATCTCCGGCGGTCCGACCGACCTGCAGGTGCTTGAACCCGCTTCGCCGGCCATCGTCCAGGGCTGGTGGAACGGCACGGAAGGCGGCACGGCGCTGGCCGAAGTGCTCTTCGGCGACATCGCCCCTTCGGGCAAGCTGCCTTTCACCTTCCCCGTCAAACTGGAAGACTCGCCGGCGTATGCCATGGGCAATTTCCCGGGCAACAACACCGGTGCCGACCTCTTCACCCTGATGTTCCGTCCGGACGTCATCAAGATGAGCCCGGAAGAGCGCCAGGCGCTGATCGAATCGCTTCCGAAACCGGTATCCGAATACACGGAGCGCTTCTACGTGGGTTACCGCTGGTTCGACACCAAGGCGGTCAAGCCCATGTACGCCTTCGGTCACGGCCTCTCCTACGTCGATTTCAACTATAGCGACATCAAGGCTTCCGCAGGCGGCAACAAAGTGAAAGTCACGTTCCAGCTGACCAACGAAGGCAAGATGCCGGCCGACGAAGTCGTACAGCTGTACGTGCATCGCATCGATTCCTCCGTCGAATGGCCCGAAAAGGAGCTTAAGGCATTCCAGCGCGTCAGCCTGCGTCCCGGCGAGAGCAAGAAAGTCACGCTGGAGATTCCGTTCGAAGACCTGCGCTACTGGAACGAAGCCACGAACGCCTGGGATCTCGAGCACGGCAAGCTGCAGCTGCTGCTGGGTGCCGCATCCGACGACATCCGCCAGAAGGCAGAAGTAACGATTTAAAATTCTTTATCCATTCATATCATGAAAAAAATCCTTATCCTTTTCGCTACGTGCCTGCTCGCAGTCAGCGCGCTGCACGCCCAGGAACTGACCAACTTCGCCTTCGGCGGTCAGAAACCCATCATCTCTCCCGAGCTCACGCAGGACAGCGTGACCTTCCGTCTCAAGGCCGACTATGCCACCGTCGTGAAACTCAGCGGTTCCTGGCTGCCCAACCCCTGGACGGGCACCATCGACATGACCCGCGGCGAGAACAATGTCTGGTCGGTGACCGTTCCGCTCCCCGCTCCGGAAATCTACACCTACTACTTCCTGGTCGACGGCGTGGCTGTCAATGACCCGCAGAACGTACTCGTCCAGCGCGACGGTACCCGTTACCTGCCGATGCTGCTGGTCCCGGGCGAGCGCACCGAGAACTACGGCGAAGCCCACCAGCATGGCACCGTGAGCCATCCCTGGTACCACAGCAACATCCTGGGCATGGACCGTCGTCTGACCGTCTACACGCCTTACGGCTACGAGAACAACCCCAAGAAGAAATATCCGGTCCTTTACCTGCTGCACGGCGCCGGTGGTGATGAGGAAGCGTGGATCTCGATGGGCCGCACCGCCCAGATCCTCGACAACCTGATCGAGAAGGGCCTGGCAGAGCCGATGATCGTGGTCATGCCGAACGGCAACGCCAACCAGGCTGCCGCCCGCACCCTCAACATCCCGGAGAAGCCCATGGGCAACCGCTGGGACCGCGAGGCCTTCGCGAAGATGAGCGAAGCCGAGCGTGACCTCGTCATGAACGGCTACGTGCGGAGCCTCTGCACGGAAATCGTTCCGTTCATCGAGAAGAACTTCCGCGCGATTCCGAAACCGGCATCCCGCGCCATCGCCGGCCTGTCGATGGGTGGCGGCCACACCATCTCCGCTTCCATCCTCTATCCGGAGCTCTTCGACTACATCTGCCCGCTCTCCGCTGCCGGCAGTGCTACGCCTGAGCAGATCGCAGCCCTCAAGAAGGCTGGCGTGAAGCTGTACTTCCTGGCCTGCGGCAACACGGACTTCCTGTTCCAGGGTGCCGAAGAGATGCACGCCAAACTCACCGAGCAGGGCCTCGACCACGTGTACTTCGTCTCCGACGGCGGCCACGTCTGGTCGAACTGGCGTCTGTACCTCAACACGTTTGCGCAGCTGCTGTTCAAGTAGTCCTCATCCCCGACCTGATCGGGGAACCGTCATGCCGGACCCGATCCGGCATCTCACACCTCCCGTCCTCAATTTCTGCCTGAAATGAGGACGGGAGTCTGTTTTTCGGCCTGCCATCCTCGCTGGAGGCCCTGGGTGAGGATGGGAACATCCGCGCAGTGAAAATGATAATAATACGCAATATTTGCTATTTTTGTCACATGGTTAAAAAGTCAAACATAGCAGAATACAAGCCTGCTCCGCTGGATGTGTCAGACGTCCGGCTGCCCGAATCTCTCCTCGAACTCACTGAAGCCATTGCCGAAAATACGCACGAGATATGGTCCCTGAACCGGATGGAGGATGGGTGGACGTATGGTCCCGAGCGCGATGACAAGGCGTTGAAGCACCCCGGCCTCCGGCCTTATGCCGAACTTCCCGAAAGTGAAAAAGAATACGACCGTTCCACTGCGATGAACGCCATCAAGCTGATTGTCAAGTTGGGATATCGGATTGAGAAGAATCGATAAATGCGCTTTTTTATGAAACGTCTGTTCCTTTGTGCCGTCGCCCTGACCGTTTGCCTGAATTTCGTGTCAGCGCAGTCCACGCAGCCTTGCCTGGTGCAGCAGTACAATCAGAAGTCGATGAAAACACCGCTGCCTGGCGTGGAGGTCATGGCAAGCAACGCAGGCAGCACGGTCTCAGACAAAGATGGCAAACTGACCCTTACCTTCCGCACCCTGAAACCGGGCGACAAAGTCAAGCTTATCAGCGCGAAGAAGGCGGGCTTTGAGCTTTTCAATGCAGAAGCCGTTGAACAGTGGAATATCTCCCGCGACCAGACGTCATTTACCCTCGTGCTCGTCAAAAAAGACTATTTCGACAAATTGAAGGCAAAGCTTACCGAAACCTCTACCGAGAGTTACCAGCGAAAGTACGAGCAGGCCATCCGGGAGCTGGAACAGCAGAAGAAAGCCGGAAAGCTGAAAGAGGAGGAATTCAACCGGAAATATGATGCGCTAGAAGATCAGTACCAGATCCAGCTCTCCAACCTGGACAATTATATCGACCAGTTCGCCCGCATTGATTTGAGCGAAGTCTCAGCCGAGGAACAGCAAATCCTGGAAATGGTGGAAGCGGGCAGGATCGACGAGGCGGTCAAGGCTTACGAAGAACTGGACATCAGCGGAAAGCTGCGTCAGGCCCGCGAAAGCAAAAAGGCGCTGGAAGAGGCCAAGGCCCGGATTGAAGCGGAAAAAGCCCGCCAGGAAGAGGCTATCCGGGAGCTGAAAGCCAGGCAGGAACGGGAGATCGCCACGCTGAAACTGGCCGGCGGCAAAGAAAACTACGACAAGATCGGCCGCATCCTCAAGGAGAATGCCCTGGCCGACACGACCGATGTCGCCGAAGTGTGGGAGTATGCCTATTTCGCCCAGTGCCAGAGGGATTACGAGGAAGCGGAGCGTTTCTGGCTTATCTGCCTGCATGGCGATAACAGCATCTACCGGCAGGCGACGCTCTGGAACAATCTGGGAACAATCTATATGTTCCAGGGCGAATACACCCAGGCTGAAGAAGCCCTTCTCAAGGCATTGGAGCTGCGCTCCCGATTGTATGCCGAATATCCGGATGCCCTCCGTTATGACATGGCCACGACCCAGCTCAACCTGGGCTATCTCTATGACGAGATCCGCGACTATGAAAAGGCGGAGGAGTACTACCTTCAGTCGTTGGACAACTATACGCAGTTGTTTGTCCAGGATCCGGATACTTACCGCGCAAATCTGGCCGATATCCAACTCAACCTGGGGGCCCTCTATCGCGCCGCCCGGCACGACAATGACAAAGCGGAAATCTATTACCTCCAGGCATTGGAAAACTATAAGCTGTCGTTCGACCAGGATCCCGATGCCTATCGTGAGCGTCTTGCACGGATCCAGAGCAATCTGGGCATTCTCTATCGTTCCCGGCGCGACTATGCCCAAGCCGAAGAATACTTTTTGCAGTCGCTGGAAAACCGTACGCTGCTGTATAAGCAGAATCCGGATGCTTACCGTTCGGATCTGGTCCGGACCCAGAATTACCTGGCGTCTCTGTATAATGCCAGGCAGGACTACCCCAGGGCCATTGAATATCTGGACAAGACCATCGCCGTGATGCCGGAAGAGGCCAATAACTATGATACCAAAGGTGAAATCCTCTTGAAAATGGGCGACGAGAGCGGTGCGTTGGAGATGTGGAAGAAAGTGCTTGAACTCGATCCGGATTTCCTGTCCCGCTTCAAGGACGGGACGGACCTGTACAACGGGCTGAAACAGAAAGGACTGATCAAATAACAACGATTTGCGTAACGCTATGAAGGACCCCACGCCATCTGCCTCGTCGAACTTCGTGTTCATCTCCTACAACCACAAGGATGTAAAATGGGCCAAGTGGCTGCAGAAAAAACTCGAATGGTACCGACTCCCGACGGAGGCGCACAATGAGTTTTCGGATTCGCGCTATATCCGTCCCGTTTTCCGCGACAGGGACACCCTCACGGCAGGCATTCTCAACGACAGCCTGCGGGCCCATCTGGAAGCATCCCGCTTCCTGGTGGTCATCTGCTCGCCGAATTCCGCGAAATCGGAATGGGTAAGCGAGGAGATCCGGGCTTTCATCGAGATGGGCCGCGTGGAACAGATTGTTCCGTTCATCGTGGAAGGATCGCCCGAAGAGAGTTTCCCGCTCGCACTGCGGCAGTGGAACCAGGAACATCCCGACAAGAACCTGCTGGGCATCGCCGTGACGGACGATGGAAAGACCGACCGCCAGAAGGCTTTTGTCCGGCTCGTCGCCCATATCCTCGGCCTCCGGTTCGATGCGCTCTGGCAGCGGCACAAACGCTTCATCCGCCGCCTGGCCGTCATCCTGTCGGTCTGCGCCGTGGCGCTGCTGGCCTTGTCCTACTGGTTCATGGTCCCTGTCAAATTGCAGGTCTCCGTACAGGGAGAGGCATGCCAACTCCCTGAAATGGAGGACGGTACACTGAACCTGAACGGCAGTGAATATGCCTTCAGCAGGCCCGATACAACCTTGTCGCTCGGAACGCTGCCCGGCTACTTCCGTTTCAAGACCGTACCGATTTCCTTCCATGCCGACCGCTTCTATCAGGATACGACGGCCCGGGTCCCGATCAGGGCCGGCGTCCGTCAGCATTTTGTCCTGCCTGTCCGGCGGGACAGCACATTCGCCGTATTTGCCGGGCGGGTGTTCGACGGAGATGCCGACGATGTCCTTTCCGTTCCGGTCGCCGGGGTGAAGATTTCTGTCGGGAACAGGAGCGATGAAACAGACGCTGACGGTTGTTTCCGCATCGTATTCCCGCTGGCGGAACAAAGCGAGACGAAGTCAGTCACCCTCAACCACGAAGGCTATCAGACCGTTTCCCGCGAAGACGAAAGTCCTTCTTCCGATTTGATGTACCTGATGCACCGGCCGTAACACGGCTTTCAGGTTTTCCCTTTCATTTCTCAGTCTTTTTTGCTATATTTGCTAATTATGGGAAAACTGTTCATCAGCTATTCGACGAAAAACCAGAAAATCGCGAAAGCCCTCTGCGATTATCTGGAGCGCCAGGGCCTTCGATGCTGGATCGCGCCCAGGGATATCCCCTCGGCTTCCAACTATGCCGGGGAGATCACACGTGCCATCAAGTCGGCCGAGGCTTTCCTGCTGGTCTATTCCAAGGATGCCGGTAAATCCGAGCATGTCAAGAATGAAATCAACCTGGCCATCAACAACACGAAGCGGATTCTTCCCTACTGCCTGGATGACAGCCCCTATGATGACGATCTGGAGTATTATCTCGCCACCCGGCAGCGGATTGCTTCGAGTGGTGACCAGGAACAGGATTTTCAGAACATAGCTACGTTCCTGCTGGGTCATCCGGTGGAACATCCCCAGGAAAAGCCCGGCCCCGCCGTTCCCAAAACGGAGAAGACGCGCAAGCCAGGCGTCCTTTATGCCGTCGTGGGTGCGCTTCTGCTCATCGCATTGTGCGCCTGGTTCTTTTTCCTGCGGCCGGCACCTCAGCCCAACCCTGCAAGCGGCGGCATTCCGGTCGACAGCCTGTCGGTCGATACGACGGCCCTTGTAGTGAAGGAACGAAAAGATACCGTCAAGACCCAGACTCCGCCTGTCCGGACAGATACGAAGACAACGAAAGATACCACGGCCGATACGTTTACCGGTACGATCAAAAACGGCTATCCGGACGGCTATGGAACCTATACTTTCAAGAAATCCCGCCGTATCGACATGCATGATCCCGGGAAACGCGTCGCCCAGGCCGGAGACTATATCGTGGGAGAATGGAACAACGGCCATCTGAATTATGGAGAATGGTACGGGTCGGATGGCGTAAAAAAGGAGTTCATCGAATTGGGAGACAATGCTGACTTCCAGGCTGACCATAGTTTTGCAAAATGCGTAAAACCCTGACATACCTGCTGCTCCTGGCGCTTCCCCTTACCTGCATGGGACGTCCTGTTGGTTTCGCATCCAGCAGGCTGGCGGCCATCGCGGAAGCGGCCGGGCTCGTTCTTCCTGACGGGCGGAACGGGAAACGGGATGTGCTGGCCGTTACCTGTCAGGGAAAAGAGGTCCCCGTGGTCGTGGAATACGCGTCAGGAGAGGTGGTCCATATCGGGCTGGATCTCTTCGGAGCGGATATCAGGCAGGAGAACGTCCTGGTCTGCAATTTTGTAGAGCGATACATGCTGGAATCCCTGCTTGACGGCCCGTCCCTGCACGGGGAAGGCAATTCGGCGGGCCGGGTTGTTACGCAAGGCGATGTCTTTGCCGTCCTTCAGGAAAAGCCGGAGAAACGTTCCGTCCAGATCCTGCTGGATGGAGAAGGGAAAGGAGGCGTGGTGTTTACCGGGGATTCCGGGGAGCCGGTGTTCTCGATCCGTTTTCCTGCTGAAATCCAACTTTTGTCCGGGAAAAAGAAGGATGAATTGGAAACGGCGTTTCTCCGGAGCGTGACAGCGGAACGGAAAATCAAGAAGCGGGAGATTCCCCGGAACCTGAAGCGGGTTGAGCGCGACCTGTATGTATCGGAGAACGGTTACTATGAGATCGAGTCGGCCCAGAATACCGCTTTCTTCCGGAAGAAAGGTCTTGTTTACCTGCCTCTCTGCGAGTCTTCAAAACCCGTGGAGTCGGTCATGACCTTGCTCACCGGCTATAGCCGGAAAAAAGAGTATGCCATCCAGGCTGCCTTCCATCAATATGGCTTCAAAACCACAGAGAAGCTTTTCCCGCTGGACTGTCTGATCGATTGTTGCCTGGAGGAAGGTTGTGTTCCCTATGTCGGCATCGAAGCGGATAACGGGAAATCGCTTGTCGCCACCCTTTTCATGGTCAACCGGCCCCTGGGCTATTCCCATACTTTCCAGTTCACGGTCGATACGGAGATGCTGGACAAGGCAGCCGGCACCCTGCAGGCCAGGGCCTATCTCTATACACCCCTTAACTTCAAGAAGTCATGAAACGCGTCTTTTGTCTGGTCGCCTGCCTGTTTGTCGCATTGCCCGCCCTGGCCCAGGGCCCGGACGATGTGCTGGCCAAAATCAACGCCATCAAGCGGGACACGTCGTTCCTCTACGGCATCGGCAACATGGCCACGGAGGAACAGGCCCGGGAAGAGGCCCTGCTGGTTTTGTCCGACCAGCTGAATCCCTTTCTGGCGCAGAACAAGTTTTCCATGTTCCGGAGCATGGAGGATATCAAGGAAGGGACCATCGAATTCCTGACTTATTCCAAGCGTCCCGGACAATACCGTGTGATGGCCTATGTGAACAAGGCAGCTCTGGTGGAAAAGGAAAAGGAGGAAATCACGGTCCTTGAAGACGCCGGAGATGCCGTCGGAGAGTTGCTCGGCAGCCTGTTCGCCTCCCGGACGAAAGAAGAGCTCGACCGGGTCCTTGCCCGGAGCGACATCCCCTATCTGCATTCCGGCCAGCTCGCTCCGGATACCCGCCAGCTGTATGTGGATGACGGATACCTGATCTATTGGGACCGCAGCTCCGGCAAGATACTGGAAATCATGACACCGCGCGATCCGTCCGGAAAACGGACCAATGCCTGCACCGGTGAGCCCACCAGTTCCATGAAATATAAACGACTCCCCATCCATTGGGTCTATCTCGATGGTCAAACAAATAAATAACCGGCTATGAAAAGAGTAATCCTGTCCCTTGTCCTGGCCTTTTCGCTTCAGTCCGTTTCTGCACAGGAAGTCACGTTTACTGTGAATTCGGGGCTGAACGATCCTGCCCTCCAGTCCGCTGTCGAACGCACCGTATCGGGCTTGTTGACTGCCATGAACACGGCGTATGCCATCAAAGGAATGCCAGACCTTTCCGGTGTCCCGATCACGGAAGGAGCGGCTGCGGGTTTCCGTATGCTTTGGAACAACAATCCCTTCCGCTGCGATGAGTCGGATATCGTCGAGCCTGTCATCAGGACGTATGACGGTGGCTACCAGGTCCGCAACATTCCGTTGGAATCTTTGGATGAAAACGGGAATCCTGTCTATAAGGAAATGGTCATCGACCTGGATGATGCCGGCCGGATCACGCGTGTCAACAAGGCCATCGAGGCCAATCTTTATCGCAAGATCATGCAGTCCGGTTCGGAGGTGACGGATCTCAGGCAGCGGCAGGTCATCCTGAATTATGTCGAGGATTTCCGTACGTCCTACGAAAAGAAAGACATCGATTTCCTGGAGATGGTGTTCAGCGATGATGCGCTGATCATCACGGGCAAGGTCGTCCAGCGCAAAAAAGGAGACCGGGCCATCCAGATGAAACCGGAAATCACCTATACGAAGTATTCCAAGCAGGAATACCTCGACAGGCTGCGCAACCATATCTTTCCCAATACGAAAACGATCGATGTCTCTTTCGGGACGGTCGAAGTGGTCAAGCATCCTTCCATCGATGGCTATTTCGGCGTGCTGGTCAGGCAGGGATACAAATCAGTATTCAAGAGCGGCGCCACCTACGAAGATGACGGATATCTGTTCATGCTGTGGGATTTCCGGGATGAGAGCCATCCCCAGATCCATGTCCGTACCTGGCAGCCCTATTGGATGAACGAGGCCAGGACGCAGACCATTCCCGAGGACCAGATCATCAATATCAACAGTTTCAGAATCACACGATGAAAAAGATAGTATCCATCCTGCTGTTCTTGTCCGTCTTTTCTTCTGTGCTGTCGGCGCAGGACAGACGGATCTATGTCAAGAGTTTCGATCCGGATATCCTCGAATTGCGGGCGAAGACGGATCCGGTCTACGACATGAACCGGATACCATCGTCCATGGTCAGCGTCTTCCTGACCACGAAGGATTCTCTGGTATTCAAAGGTAACATCCTTCAGTCGATGCCGGGCGGGCCGGGAGAATGGATTCTCTATATTCCGGCGGGGACCGAATGGATCGAGGTCGCCGCGGAGGGCTGCGAACCGCTGCATTTCGATTTCCCCGAAGACAAGCCGCTCCTGTCGGCCTATGGTTATACCCTCAACCTGGGCGTCCTGCTGACCAATCCGCTCCGTACACTGATCATGCCTTCGTTCAGTTTCAACCAGTCCCAATATGCCTATGGCCTGATGCTGGGCATCTGCAAGCGGAACGGCGGATACATCCGCGTCAAGTCCGATTTTTCCTTCGGACTCAATCCCACGCTGTCCTGTGATGGAGAAGGAAAGGTGGACGGCGTGCAGTCGTGGTTTACGGGCGAATCCCGGAAGAGCCGCTGGGCAGTGACCGGGGGCTACCTGCGCAAGATCATCGATCCCCTGTTCATGTATGTGGGCGGCGGCTATGGAAGCCGCGTCCTCGCCTGGAAGATGTTTGCGGACGGCAACTATGACTGGGCCCGGGTTACACCCAGTTCCTTCACGGGCTATGAAGTGGAGCTGGGACTGATCTACCGGCCGGGCGTCATTGCCTTTTCGGCCGGTGTCCAGACCAATCAGTTCAAGTATTTTGAAGCCAATGTAGGCATTGGCGTAATGTTCTGAGACCGATGCGACGATTGTTCTTATACTGGCTTCTGGCCGCCGTGCTGGTCCCCGTCTCCTGCATGCAGGATCCGCTGTCTCCCGAGAACGACGTAGCGGAACCTGCCGTGGGTTATGAGACGGAATCCCTGACCCGTACCTCCGTGATCCTGACAGGCAGTTACGAAGCCGGTTCCGATATTACGGAATACGGTTTTGAAATGGCCGAGGATTCTTTCGGAGATGGATCGGGCAGGACCTTTCCCAACCCCGAGAATGACGGGCAAGGCCGTTTTTCCTGCCGGGCCGAACTCCTGCCCGGACACGTCTACAATGTCCGGACCTATGTTACCAACGGCGCCCAGTGGAAATATTCCAGGATCATGACCATCAAGGCGCCTACCACTTCAGTCGCAAGCCTTACGGATGTCTCCTATTCCCGGGGCAGGATCTCCGCCCGGGTCCTGGATGACGGCGGCACGACGGTCCGCGAAGTCGGTTTCTGCTGGAGTGAGGCTTCTGAGCCGGAGGTTATCAAGCGCCACAAGATTCCGGCCGTGCTGGAGGAGGACAATGCGTTTTCCCTGGACCTGTCCCATTTTGAAATGGGGAAAGTGTATTTCTTCCTGGCCTACGCGGAGAACTCCTCCCAGAGTACGGGCGAGGCATTCGGATACAGTCTCCATCCGTTTGAACTGGCCGTTACGGACGATATGCCTGTGGAAATTGCAGATCCCGCTTTCGCCCGCCTGCTGATCCAGCAATATGATGCTGACAAGAACGGGTACATCTCCCTGAAGGAGATCAAAAGCATCAAGTCCTTGTCTCTCAATACGGACGCCATCGCCGACATCGGGGAGATCCGGATGATGCCGGAACTGGGCTCGCTGACCTGCCGGGGTTCCGCTTCCGGATCGGGACTGTTGGAACGACTGGATCTTTCCGGAAATCCGCTGCTGCGCCAGCTGGATGTCAGCGGAAACCGGCTGACGCAGCTGGATGTCTCATCGTGCGCATCCCTGGAAACACTCGACGCGACTTCCTGCCCGCAGCTTCAGACGATCTGCATCACGCCGGAGCAGTCAGTCCGGGCAGAGGGCCATTACAAGAAAGACGCCCATACGTCCTTCCTGCTCAATCCGGATTCCATCATCCCGATTCCCGATGCCCATTTCAGGAAATATCTGGTCGACCGCTACGACCGGGACGGTGACGACCAGATTTCCGTTGCCGAGGCGGCGGCCATCGTGCAGATCGATGTCTGTACCGACGATATCGAGACCGTATCGGGTATCGCTTTCTTTGCCAATCTGACACAGCTGCGTTGTGCGGGTTCCCTTGGGGGAAACGGCAATCTGCCGCTGGGAAGGCTCTGTGAACTGGATGTCAGTGCGAATACGGCGCTGACCCTCCTGGATTGCCGTTCGAATCCCTGCTTGTCCGTGATCTGGTTGAAGCGGGGCCAGGAAATCGAGCGTTTATCTTATGACAGCGATGTCACAGCGATTCAATACAAGTAGGAGATGGTAGCTATGGGCAATATCAAACGGTTTACATTCTGGGCGCTGCTTGTCTTTGCGTTCATCGCCGCAGCGGCCTGCATGCGGGATTTCCCTGCTCCGCAGAACGATCCGGATGCTCCTTCCGTGTCGGTTGACGCCGAGTCGCTGACACGTATCTCAGCTACGCTGAACGGCACGCTCCCGGAGGCGCAGGATATCGTTTCCTATGGTTTCGAGATGACGGGTACCAACTTTGATGACAGTCCCGAGCTCGTCGTCGAAGTCACGGACCGGGATGAAGAAGGCCGGTTCAGCTATACGGCTGAAGTCACGCCAGGCGCATTCTATGCCGTCCGCTCCTTCATTTCCAACGGCCATGACAAGAAATATTCCGGTGATGTCTCGCTGAAAGTCCCGCTTACGTCGGCGGCCACTCCTTCCGAAGTGACGATCGTCAACAACAAGCTGGTTTCCAGTATTGTGGATGATGGCGGACGGACGGTTCGCGAAGTCGGTTTCTGCTGGAGCGAATCGTCCGACAAAAAGGTGATCCGCCGGAACCGGTTCCAGGCGGTAAGGTCGGAGGACGGTTCTTTTACGGCGGAGCTTCCCGCAATGGAAAAAGGCTGTACATACTATTTTCTCGCCTATGTGGAAAATGCCACCGGCAGCCAGGAAGTTTTCGGTTACAGTACTACGCCTTGCCCGTACCTGATGAAAGATGAAGAGCGTTTCGTCAGCATCGAAGATGAGGCGTTTTTCCGCTACCTGGTCAATCTGTATGACAAGAACAAGGATGGCGGGCTGTCCGAAAAGGAACTGCAGGAGGTGACCAGCATCGAGGTCAATACCGACCAGATCGCTTCCATTCAGGGAATCGAATGGATGCCGGCGCTTCATACGCTGGTTTGCCAGGGTTCCTCCCCGGGAAAGGGGCGTCTGCACAAGGTCGATATCAGCCGGAATCATAAACTGACCCGGCTTGATTGCAGCGGCAACCAGCTTACCGAGCTCGATATCTCAAGCTGTTTCCGGCTTGAGGAGCTGAATTGTTCCGACAATCAGCTCACCGGGCTGGATCTGTCGAAAAACCCCTATCTGGGCCAGCTGTTCATCCGGAAGAACCCGCTGGAAACGATCGATATCTCCCTCTGTACGGAGCTGGAGCGCTTTGATGGCACTGACTGCCCGGATCTGAAATGGGTCTATGTCGCTCCTGACCGGTATGAGGACATTGTCAAGGATGACAACTTCTCAATTGACGGGACGACCGAATTCTATCCGATTTTCATTCCCATCCAGGATCAGACGCTCCATGAATACTTGCTCTCTGTCTATGATGGCGACGGAGACCGGCGGATTTCCGCGTTCGAGGCGGACGGCGTCACAAAGATAGATATCTGTACCAATGACGTCCTTACAATGGCCGGAATCGAGTTTTTCTATAATCTGGAAGATCTGAGCTGTGGAAGTTGCTTCAATGTAAACCAGAATGCGAACCGGGGGCAGCTTACGGAACTGGATGTCTCCCATAACCGGAAACTCACTTTCCTGGATTGCCATGGCAACCGCATTGCCCGTCTGGATCTCTCCCGGAACGAAGCGCTGACGACTTTGTTGTGTGACGGCAACCAGCTGGCAGAGCTGGATTGTTCCCATAACCCCAGGCTGGAATGGATTTCCTGCGGCGAACAACGGATTTCCTCCCTGAATGGCTCCGAGTGCAAGGAACTCAAGTCGCTCCTTTGTCCCTCGAATAAGCTGGAATCGCT
>JAEEGI010001667.1_pt1 | contig 55092 bp, 43 predicted proteins | sample 8958751 | NCBI WGS metagenome assembly JAEEGI01 (sample SAMN16246545, study PRJNA631951) | gut metagenome | biome: gut microbiome; feature: rumen; material: KS-attached | host: Bos | place: Iran: Karaj | collected 2018-10
GCTATCCGGTATTATTTGCGTGGGAAGCAGGGTAAGGATTCCTTTCGGAGGCGGCAATTCCGAGAAGAAGGGATATGTTACAGCCCTCAAAGACAATGCTGACCTTGAAGATTCCAAGATCAAAGATATCCTTGGGCTTGTGGACGGAAGTATCAGTGCCGAGGAAAGAAGTTTTGAGATAGCGGCATATATCAAAGACACCTACGGCGGAACATTCTCACAGGCTCTTAAAGCCGTCATTCCGGTAAAGGCCAAGGTAAAGCCCGTAGAGCACAAAACTCTTATAAGAAGGATGCGTACGGATGAGATCAGGGCTCTTGCAGACGAAGCCTTCAGGCTTAAGAGAACCGCCAAGGAAAGGCTACTGAGGGCACTTATCGAAGATGAGCGTATTCCTGTTTCTTTTGTCACGAGGCAGCTGAATGTCTCGGGTCAAACCGTTAATTCCATCATTAAGAGCGGGGTGGCAAGCTTAGAGAGTGATACCGAATACAGAAAGCCCACGGTTGCAGAGATCAAAAACAGTAAGTCTCTCAGCCTTAATGAGGAGCAGGAAAAGGTTGTAAGTAAAATATGCGCGGATATGGATGCCGGAACATGCGGTACATATCTGGTACACGGTGTCACGGGAAGCGGTAAGACGGAGGTTTATCTGAGACTGGCCGAAAAATCGGTGCTTTTAGGAAAACAAGTGATATTTTTAATTCCCGAAATTGCACTGACTTACCAAACTCTTGCAAGATTTTATTCAAAATTCGGGGACAGAGTAAGCGTTTTGAATTCTTCCATGTCATCCGGGGAGAAATTTGACCAGTGTGAGAGGGCTAAAGCCGGGGATATCGACATAATTATAGGTCCCAGATCTGCGCTTTTCACTCCTTTCAACAATATCGGGCTCATCATCATTGATGAGGAGCACGAACCTAGCTATAAGTCGGAGAACACCCCCAAGTATCACGCCAGAGAAGTGGCAGGGAAGATCTGTGAACTCTCCGGGGCTGCACTTGTACTGGGATCCGCAACCCCGTCTCTTGAATCTTACTTCAGAGCTGAGAAGGGCGAGATCGGTCTTTTTGAATTAAAAGAAAGAGCTACCGGCAGGGCACTCCCCCGGACCGAGATAATTGACTTAAGGGCCGAACTTGCCGGGGGGAACAGATCCATGTTTTCAAGACGGCTTAAAGCTCTTATGGACGAAGCCATAGCCTCCGGTGACCAGATAATGCTCTTTTTAAACAGAAGGGGATTCTCAGGACAGCTGTCCTGCAGGGAATGCGGCGAGGTTGTTAAATGCCCCCACTGTGATGTACCTATGTCCGTCCATAACGGTAATAAGCTTATTTGTCATTACTGCGGCGAAACTGCGCAGAAGCCTGTAGTATGTCCTTCCTGCGGATCCAAATATCTTGCAGCCATTAAAGCGGGTACGGAAGCGGTTGAAGAACGGATAGGTAAGATGTATCCCGGCGTTAAAACGCTTCGTATGGATAAAGATACCACCTCGGCCAAAGGCTCATATGACAAGATTCTGTCTTCTTTTGCCGAAGGGGAGGCCCAGATACTTATAGGAACTCAGATGATAGTAAAGGGGCATGATTTTCCGGGTGTGACGCTGGTGGGGATACTTGCGGCGGATCTCTCATTGGGAGTTCCCGATTATAGGGCTTCCGAGAGGACATTCCAGCTTCTTACCCAAGCCTGCGGAAGAGCCGGAAGAGGTGAAAAACCGGGTTATTCCATAATTCAGACCTATCAGCCCGGTCATTATGCGATTTTGTCTTCCGCAGCACAGGACTATAAGAGGTTTTACGAAGAAGAGATGGCTTACAGGGAGACTGCGGGTTATCCTCCTGCTGTCCATATGCTTGCGGTTCAGCTCTTCGGAACCGATGAGAAGAAGACTTCAAATCTTGCCCTTGAGCTTGGTAATGTGATAAAGTCTAATGGCACGAATCGTATTCTGGGGCCTGCTCCGGCAAATATCGGAAAAGTCCAGGATTATTACAGATTCGTGATTTATATCAAAAACGCGGATACAGAAAAACTGGCGGATATCAGAAAAATTTGTGAGGAATTTCTAACAAGCAAAATCATGAATCAGATGTATGTGCAGTTTGATCTTGATCCGCTAAACCTTATATAGAAAGAAGGAATAACCATGGCACTCAGAAACATCAGAGAGTTCGGTGATCCCGTACTCAACAAGGTCTGCCTTCCCATCAAGGAGATGACGGATCGAAACAGAGAACTTATTAATGATATGTTCGAAACCATGTATGAAGCAAACGGTGTAGGACTTGCCGCTCCTCAGGTCGGAGTTTTGAAAAGGGTATTTGTTATCGATGTAACCGGTGAGGATCCTCTTGTATTCATTAATCCCGAGATTACCGAAGCAAGCGGAAGTCAGACGGGCTATGAAGGATGCCTGAGCCTTCCCGGTAAGACAGGAACCGTTACCAGACCTCAGAAGGTCAAGGCAAAGGCATTTGATATCGATATGAAACCCTTTGAGATCGAGGCAGAGGATCTTCTTGCGAGAGCAATCTGTCACGAATATGACCATCTTGAAGGTCATCTTTATACCGAAAAACTCGAAGGCGAGCTTCTTGATAACGAGGCCCTCCTTGAAGAAGAGAATGAGGACGAAGAAGCGGGAGAGGAAGAATAATCCATGAAGATTCTTTTTATGGGTACGCCGGATTTTGCCGCCGGCAGTTTAAAGAGCCTGATCGATGCAGGGTATGAAATAACAGCTGTTGTCACTCAGCCCGACAGACCTAAAGGGAGAAGCGGACAGCCTGTGTTTTCACCTGTTAAGGAAGTAGCCGTATCGGCGGGTATTCCTGTTCTTCAGCCCGTCAGGATCAAGAATCCCGAGGAAACTGCGAAACTTCTTGAATATCCTGCGGATATCTATGTCATCGCCGCTTTCGGACAGATCCTTTCAAAAGAGATCCTGGAACAGCCCCGTCTCGGATGTATCAATGTTCATGCATCCCTTCTCCCCCGTTACAGAGGAGCATCTCCCATTCAGAGAGTAATCTTAGACGGCGAAAAAGAAACCGGGATCACCATTATGCAGATGAACGAGGGACTCGATACCGGCGACATTTTGTACAGTAAAAGCCTTGAGCTTGCTCCCGACGAAACCTTCGAAACTCTTCACGACAGGCTTATGAACCTGGGGGGAGAGACTCTTTTAGAAGCTCTTCCTTTGATAGAATCGGGTAAAATAACACCTGTGGTTCAAGATGATTCTCTCAGTAATTATGCACCTCTTATCAAAAAAGAGGACGGCAAGATCGATTGGAGGAAATCTTCACTTCAGCTCTATGCTCAGGTGCGTGCTTTTAATCCCTGGCCTGGAGCATTTACCCGCCTTGACGGAAAAGTACTCAAGATCTGGGGAGCTGAACCTACTGAGGGCAAAGGAAATCCCGGAGAAGTTATATCCGTTGACAAGAAATCCTTCACCGTCTCCTGCGGGGATGGAGCTTTGAAGATCGTGAGCCTTCAGCCCGAAGGCAAGAAGAAGATGGATACAGCATCATTTCTTCTCGGAAATAAGATCGAAACCGGAATCAGGTTAGGCTAATGGATAATATAAGAGGTATTGCCCTTGATGCTCTCCTTGAAGCGGAAAGCTCCGGCAGAGCATCATCCGGCATCATTACCGATATACTAAATAAATATGATTATCTGGACCAGCGGGATAAAGCGTTTATCAAGCTCCTTTTTGAGGGGGTTATCGAACGCCGCATAACGCTGGACTTTCTTTTGGATAAAAGATCTTCCGTTAAGACTCGTAAGATGAAGCCGGTCATCAGAAATATTCTGAGGATGGGATATTATCAGATACTCTATACGGATTCACCTTCTTATGCCGTTTGCAAGGAATCGGTTAATCTTGCAGGCAAAAGAGGTTTTAAAGGTCTGGGCGGATTTGTAAACGGTGTTCTTAGAAACTTTGCCAGAGAGACTGAAGCTCTCGCAAAAGAGAACAAGGATGTCCTCGAAAGCCTTCTTCCCAAGAAAAGTGAGATTGATAACATCAAATATCTGAGCATATGTTATTCAATACCCGAAGTTATCATATCGATTATTATGAAAGACTACGGTGAGAGAACAGAGAGTATTTTATCTTCCATGTCCGGAACCAAACCTGTATCTCTCAGGTTCCGGTCTTATATGAACTCAGATGAGATATCAAGAGTTATTAAATCTATGGAGGAATCGGGTGTTATTCTTAATCGGGATCCCGATATCCCATTCGTTTACAGGGCATTCAAAACAGGAGATGTAAGAAAACTTCCGGGATATGATGAGGGACTTTTCTATATTCAGGATGTCAGTTCGATAAAAGCCGTTATTTCATTGGATATTCAAAAGGGAGAGAAGATCCTTGACTGCTGTGCTGCTCCCGGAGGAAAAAGCATACTGGCTTCCGAGTTTACCGGAGAAGAAGGATCCGTAACCTCATGCGATGTTTCTGAGGAAAAAGCCGATCTCATAAGGGATAATTTCGAGAGACTTGATTGTAAAAATACAAGCGTTATTGTAAAAGACGCATTGGTAAACGATCCATTATTTAATGAGAGATTCGATACCGTGATCTTAGATGTTCCCTGCAGCGGTTTGGGAATCATGGGTAAAAAAAGAGATATTAAATACAACCTTACCGAAGAGGGACTTTCTTCTCTTACGGATCTTCAAAAGAAGATAATCGATTCCTGTGTTCCTTATGTCAAAAAAGGTGGAAAGCTGATGTATTCCACCTGTACTTTAAGGAAAGCAGAGAATGAACAACAAGTGTTATATATAACCGGTAATCATGGATTTGAAATTGTGAAAGGTCCTGTAACGCTGCTTCCGGATGAGGCCGAGCAGGACGGATTTTTCTATTGCATCCTTAAGAAGAAATGAAAGATATCAAATCACTAACATTAAATGAATTAAAAGATGAACTGTCTCTTATCGGAGAAAAATCTTTCAGGGCCGGACAGATTTACAAATGGCTTCATGTCAGATTTGCGTCTTCCTTCGATGAAATGAGTGATCTTTCTAAAGCTCTCAGAGAAAAACTCAAGGCACAGTATTCTATCACCGATCTCAAAAAACTGGAGGTTCAGATCTCTAAAGATGACGGAACCAGGAAATATCTTTTTGAGCTTTCGGACGGAAATACCGTCGAAAGTGTTCTTATGAGATATCACCACGGCAACTCCGTATGTGTCTCGTCACAGGTAGGTTGCAGGATGGGGTGCACTTTCTGTGCATCTACCATAGGCGGTTGTGTAAGAAGTCTGAATCCTTCTGAAATACTGGACCAGATATATAAAATAACTGCTGATATTGGAGAAAGAATTTCAAATGTTGTTGTAATGGGAATGGGGGAACCCATGGACAATTTCGACAATGTTGTAAAATTTCTTACCATGATATCGGATGAAAACGGACTCAATATTTCTCAGAGAAATCTTACGGTTTCGACCTGCGGACTTGTACCTGAAATAAGAAGATTTGCCGATCTTCATCTTTCGGTAACACTTGCTATTTCTCTTCATGCGGGAACTGATGAAAAGAGGCAGCGTCTTATGCCCATCGCCAGGAGGTATTCTCTTGATGAACTGATGGATGCCTGCTCCTATTTTTTCAGGGAAACCGGTAGAAGGCTTACATTTGAATATGCTCTCATCGCCGGTGTAAACGATACGCCTCAGGATGCCGATGAGATAGCCGGACTTGCGAGACGTGTTTCGGCTCATGTCAATCTTATTCCCGTAAATCCTGTTACCGAGACGGGCTATAAGCCCACCTCCGGTAAAGAGACCGCCGCTTTCAAAAAGGCTTTGGAAGACAGGGGAGTTACCGCCACGGTCAGAAGAGAAATGGGTAGGGATATAGACGGAGCATGCGGACAGCTTCGTAAGAGAAGATTGGACGGATGAGCCCTTTTGTGATAAAATCATCCCGCTATGGGCAAAAATCCCATAAGCATTTTAAGGAAGACAAAAAGTGCTGAAAGTATTTTCGCGTACCGATATGGGACGTATGAGAAAATCGAATCAGGATTGTGTTTATACTTCGGATACTCCTATGGGAGATCTTCTGAATATATTCATTGTGGCCGATGGAATGGGCGGACATGCCGCTGGCGAGCTTGCTTCCCGCGTGGCTGTGAACACCATGATCGACTGCATCCGGACTTCTTCCGAAAAGAATCCTGCCGTGTCCATCAAGAAGGCGGTTCGAGCCGCAAACAGTGCGGTGTATGCAAGATCGCTGGAAGACATATCCAGAGAGGGCATGGGAACCACCATCGTTGCCTGCACATTCATCGACAATGTGGTTCAGGCTGTAAATGTGGGCGACAGCAGGATGTATGTCATTTCCAGGCGAAGCATTAAACAGATAACTGTCGATCATTCACTGGTTGAAGAGATGATCCGCAGGGGCGGCCTTACCAGGGAAAAAGCGAGGTCCCACCCGGATAAGAATGTCATCACCAGAGCGGTCGGCATTAAGCCCGATGTGGATTCGGATATTTTTTCCTGCATACTGGAGCCGGGAGACACCGTTCTCCTTTGCACCGATGGGCTTACGAACATGGTGACGGATGAAAGGATCAAACAGATCGTTACCGGATCCAGCGATGTGGCTTCTGCCGCAGATAAACTGATTAACGAAGCTAACGAGAACGGCGGACTCGATAATATCTCCGTTGTACTCATTAAATATGAGGAAGACCTTTAATGATAAAGATCGGTATGACAATTGCAGACCGCTATGAGATCCTTGAGAAAATAGGAACCGGCGGAATGGCGGATGTATATAAAGCCGTTGACAATAAGCTTTCCAGAAATGTAGCAGTAAAAGTCTTAAAGCAGGAATTTTCGGAGAACGAGAACTTTGTCTCCAAATTCCGTGTCGAAGCCCAGGCTGCCGCAGGACTCATGCACCCCAACGTTGTAAACGTATATGACGTAGGTGAGGAGCAGGGGATCTACTATATAGTAATGGAGCTTGTTGAGGGAATTACGCTCAAGAAGTATATCGAGAAGAAAGCACGTCTTTCGTATGAAGAAGCAGTCAGTATCGCAATCCAGGTGGGTATGGGTATTGAAGCTGCTCATGAGAAACACATCATCCACAGGGATATAAAGCCTCAGAATATCATTATTTCCCTGGCAGGTAAGGTAAAGGTTACGGATTTCGGTATCGCCAAGGCTGCAACCAGCAACACCATCACCTCTAATGTCATGGGTTCCGTTCATTACACTTCACCCGAGCAGGCAAGAGGCGGATATTCCGATGAAAAGAGTGATATCTATTCACTCGGTGTCACCATGTTTGAAATGCTCACCGGCAGGGTTCCTTTTAACGGAGAAACCACGGTGGCCATAGCCATTAAGCATATCCAGGAAGAGATGCCTTCTCCCAGAGAATTTGTACCCGAGATTCCTTATTCTCTCGAGGATATCATTCTTAAGTGCTGTGAGAAATCTCCCGACAGACGTTATCAGAATATGCAGGAACTGGTTGACGACTTAAAACAGTGCCTTATGACTCCGGATGCCGATTTTGTTGTAAGGACCGGAATCGAGGAAGCGGGTACCAGAAGTGTCACCGATGAGGAGATGGAGGAGATAAGAAGTCATACATCGGATTATGACGATTATTATCCCGAAGAAGATCATAAAGAAAACACCATGAGACTCGCCGAGAATGACTATTACTATGACGACGAGCTCGATGATGATGACGACGGATACAGCAGAAGAGGGCACCGTTCGGATTATGACGGCCCCACCAGGATGGAGAAGATCACCACGGTTCTTTCCATACTTGCAGGTATCATAATCGTATGTATCATTATTTTCCTGGCTGTGAAGATCATAGGAAATAAGCTTCAGACAAGCGATAATCCCGATACCTCAAGTTCCGTTGTGGTAAATGACACAACAAGTCAGACTTCTGCGCCTGTTGAAGTGGAAATGCCTACTGTTGTGGGTTCCGATATAGACAGTGCAAGAAATGCACTTACAGCTCTTGGATTAAACGTTCTGGTTGATTTCAGCGAATCGGATACCATCCCTTCGGGAATCGTAATGAGCGCGGATGTACAGCCCGGAACCACGATTTTATCCGGAACCAATGTAAACCTCATGGTCAGTTCCGGTACGGACTCCGTAGAGATGCCCGATGTGACCGGAAAGCCCATAAGTGAAGCAAAGCTTACTCTCGAACTCAGCGGATTTACCGTTATGTCTGAGGAAGCAAGCTCGGATGAAGTTCCGCAAGGGTACGTAATCTCTCAGAACCCCGATCCCGGAGTCATGGCCGCAAAGGGTGTTGCCGTTACCATTACCGTAAGTGTAGGTCCGACTGATGTTAAGGTAAAGGTTCCCGGTATCATCGGACTTGATGAAGCGGATGCTACCGTAACTCTTATTGAAAATGACCTCAGTATCGGCCGTATCACATATGTACCTTCGGATGCTTATCCCGAAGGAACCGTATGCTCACAGTCTATCGCGGAAGGATCTTTTGTCGGACAGTCAACTGTTGTGGATTTTGAAGTAAGCTCGGGTGCAGAGAAGCATACATATAAGTGCAATCTCAGTGTTACCGCACCTACTCCTTTGGAAGCTCCGGATTATATACCCGGCTCCGAAGTCAGACTCAAGCTTGTAGGTTCTGACGGCAAGGTGCTTTTGGATCAAGCTACAAAAGAGTTCCCCTACATGTCTAATTTCTACGGAATAGGATGTCCTTCGGGAATACTGACCGTTACATATACGGTAACCACCGAACCCACCACCAATGCGGACGGTACCGTGGTTCCGGGAGGTACGGTTGAAAAATCCTTTACCAGAGAAATTGTGTTTACACAGGAAGATGCTTAATGGATTCTCTGAAAGGTAAGATAATCAGAGGCGTCGGAGGCTTCTATTACGTTGCTTCCGAAGCGGATATTTATGAATGCAGAGCGAAAGGGGCTTTCCGAAAGGAAGGCCTCAAGCCGCTTGTTGGGGACGATTGCGTGATCGATATAATCGATGAAAACGCTAAGACCGGAAACGTCTCCGAAATACTTCCCAGAAGCAATTCTCTTTTCAGACCGGAGGTCGCAAATGTTGACCTTATTCTGATCGTTTTTGCGGTGAAAAATCCCGACCCTTCTCTTAATCTTCTAGATAGGTTCCTTATCAATCTCGAACTGGAAAAACTGCCCTGTATCATAGCATTTAACAAAGAAGATATAGATGCGGATTCCGATGGCGAGAAGTATCTTTCCGTATATAAAAATGCAGGTTATGACGTAAGACTTATAAGTGCGCTTACGGGTGAAGGGTTCGACGAACTTTTCGAATCGTTAAAAGGTAAAACAGCTGCACTTGCAGGTCCCAGCGGAGCAGGAAAGTCATCTACCATAAACAGACTTTTCGGCAAAGAGATCTCTCAGACCGGAGAGCTTTCCGCCAAGATAAGCAGAGGTAAAAACACAACCAGGCATTCCGAACTTTTTATCATCGGAGAGGATACATATATATGTGATACCCCGGGATTTACCAGCTTTGAGAACAGAGGTATCGAAAAAGAAGACCTTTGGAAGTATTATCCTGAATTCGTATCACATGAGAAGAATTGTCGTTTTGCGGGATGTTCACATATCTCCGAGCCCGATTGCGGTATCAAAACAGCTGTCGAAGACGGTAAGATATCTAAGATCAGATATGAGAACTACTGCATGATATATAACGAATTAAGCAGCAGAAAGAAATATTAGGATCCGTATGGGTGCAACCTTATCCACAGGAAAAAAAGACCAAACAAACATATTAAAGATATGTTTGTTTGTTTTTACCTTGGGGGTCTGTTTGAAAAGGATCTTTGCTGATTTTGATTACGATTCCGGCTATGCTGCGGCCATCGGATACAGGATCTTAAAGGGTGACCGTATGTTTGCCGAGATGTGGGAGCCTCATCAGACTTCTGCATTCTTGTGCGCATTTCTTGAATATTTCTATATTAAGATCACAGGTACCACAACAGGTATTATCATCTATCTTCACGTAACCGGTACGGTAATAAAATCAGCTGTAGCCGTGATCTTTTATAAGGCACTCACTAGGGTGTTTACCCGTGATAATGCCTTTGTGACTGCATGTATCTTCATGATACTTTCGCCCAAACTTCTTATAATCCCCGAATATTCCAATATGCAGGTTTATTCCTCGGTACTTTTTTTCAGCTTTCTGATCCTCTTTACCAAGGATAAAAAGTTCTTGTATCTGGTGCTTTCTTCCTTATCGCTTTTCCTTGCGGTTCTTGCATATCCTTCTTGCGTGATCATGTGGATAGCTTCAGTGATCATACTTTTCAAATATACGGATAAAGGTTTAAAAAATTCTCTTATTCTGACACTTGTTTGTCTTCTTTCCGGAATTTTATATTTGGGATTTTTTGCATTTTCCCTTGGTATTTCGGAGTTTATAAACGGGATAGCGCATATTGCAACTTCGGACCCATCACATTCGGAGGGAGCGATACTTAAGCTGGCGGGATATGGTAAGGATCTTCTGTCTTTACTGATCGCATATATTATCATCGCGGGGATTTCGTGGCTTTGTGTGCGGATCAAAAACTGTGTGAAGAAAGATCCTGTCGAGACTTCTCTGAAAAATTTTGTATTTCTTTTCCTGATTCTGTGCGGGATATGGCAGATATCCGATGCACTTACGATGAATACGTATTATTGTTTCCTGGAGTTTCAGACAGGTCTTATTATCGCTTCGCTGATAATGTCTTTTCGTAAAAAAGATCCTCGAAAGGATGTGCTTAAGATTGCACTGATGATCAGTGTTTTCCAGATGCTTTCGACGGCGGTTTTATCAAATCTTTCGTTGCATTCTTCCCTCGGATATATGATACTCGGAGTATGTATTTCGTTTTCATATCTGTATGAATATGAAGCCCGGAAAGATGCATCTGAACATGCGGGATTTATAAGGATTTTTCCTGTGATCCTCATTGTTTTCATCAACCTTTTTATCGTGCGCTCGATGTCTTTTTGCTATATCAATCTGACGGATATTGCGGGCGTATCTAAAAAAGGACCGATGATCGGTATCTTTTCCGAGTATATGGGTCCCCATATTATGGACAGGACCTATGAAGAATGGCAGGAAATTATTCCCGAAGGAAGCGCTGTTTTGATATCGGGCAATTGCGGAATGATGGACGGGGCAAGTTCTCTTGAATATCTTTTTAAAGATGTTGAGATCGCCGTTAAGGATACGCAGACTTCATGCGTGATCGATGAGAGCCAGGGGCAGTACTTTTATGAACATCCTGAGAAAATGCCGGATGTTGTCGAGATAGTGTGCTGGTACGGTGAGTCTAAAGAACCTGAAGATTCTTGGCTTATGAACATGTTAAGAGATAATTACGGCGATGAATATATCAGTCGGAATTACTATGACGGATCTTATCGCAGGTATTATTTTTTAAATAAATAAAGGGGAAAACAAGCAAGGAGGTACAAACATGAAAATCTATGTAAATGCTTCTGCGACGAGGGGAGGAAACGGAAGTAAAGAGTCACCTTTTAAGGCGATTCAGGATGCGGCAAACATTGCAATGCCCGGGGACGAGGTAATTGTTGCGCCCGGTATCTACAGGGAGTATGTCAATCCCAGACACGCCGGCAAGGAAGATGCAAGGATCACCTACACTTCCGAAAAACCGCTGGCTGCAGTTATCACCGGCGCGGAGATTGTTACCGATTGGAAAAAATATAAGGGATCGACTTATGTGACGAGGATCGACAATTCCGTATTCGGCGCATATAACCCTTATGTTCAGGAGGTTGAAGGCGACTGGTATTTTGCCGATAACCACATCCATACCGGCAACGTATTTTTAAACGACCGTATGATGTATGAGACAGCAGATCTCAAAGAGTGCCTTGACGGTAAGGTGTATGAGAGAAGCTGGGAGCCTGAATTTTCCGTTTACAAATGGTACTGCGAGCAGGATGAGAAAACAGGCGAGACCGTTATCTATGCGAACTTCAAGGATAAAGATCCTTCCAAGGAAAAGGTAGAGATCACTGTTCGTCGTAACTGCTTCATGCCTTCGGAGAAATATATCGGATACATTACACTTTCGGGATTTACCGTATGCAAGGCTGCGACCACCTGGGCTCCTCCCGCAGCATTTCAGGACGGAATGATCGGTGCGCACTGGTCGAAGGGCTGGATCATCGAAGATTGCGATGTCTATGGATCCAAGTGCTGTGGTATATCCTTCGGTAATTATTCTCAGGAAAACAACGACAATTATTTCTTCCACGAGCACTTAAAGAGCCCCACCCAGATGGAAAGAGATGCCGTATGCCGTGCACAGTATGACGGATGGACTAAAGAGACCGTAGGTGGTCACATCGTAAGAAGATGTAATATCCATCACTGCGAGCAGACAGGTATCGTAGGAAGAATGGGATGTGTATTCTCCATTATCGAGGACAATCACATTCATCACATCAACAACATGCAGCAGCTTGGCGGAGCAGAGATAGCAGGTATCAAATTCCATGCTGCGATCGATGTTATCTTCCGCAGAAATCATATCCATCATTGCTGGATGGGAATATGGTGTGACTGGGAAGCGCAGGGAACCAGGATCACCCGCAACTTCCTGCATGACAACTGCATACCCGATCATATCGAAAAGAGACCGGATCGCTTCGATCAGGATCTTTTCGTGGAAGTAGGACACGGTCCCATCCTTATCGATAACAATATTCTTCTGTCACCCTGTTCACTTCGAATTCCTACAGAGGGCGTTGCCATGGTGCATAACCTTGTGTGCGGATCCTTCGTAATGGTAGGAAGCGGTGTTGATTCGGTTATCAACGGACAGCGTGAGCCCCGTTATACTCCCTATCACATTCCTCACCGTACCGAAGTTCTCGGTTTTATGACCATTCTTCACGGTGATGACAGATTCTATAACAATATATTTATTCAGAATACCCCCATTCCCAAGAACTATCTTAAGGGCTGGGATCCCAAGCGTGAGCCTACCAATCTTGAAGTTGGAACTCATGTATGGGATGAGTATCCTCTTTACGAAGATTGGATTCAGCTTTTCGATATCGGCAAGCGCCGCCCCGACATGGGCAAACTTGCTACCGGACACTTCGGACATCTCCCTGTTTGGATACACGGAAATGCTTATCTGAACGGTGCCAAGGCGTTTAAAAAAGAGAAGGACAATCTCGTCGATAAGAAGACCAAGGCATATGTAACTCTTCAGGAAAAGAAGGGTGTATATACGCTCAAGACCAATGTCTTTGACATTGTTAAAGACTTCAAGGTCAAGATGGTAGATACCGAGACCCTCGGCAAGGCTTTTGAGCCCCAGCAATGTTATGAGAATACGGACGGAACTCCGATTCAGTTCAACGAGGATTATTTCGGCAACAAGAGAGGATTAAAGGTTATTCCCGGTCCCTTTGCTTCGGCAGATTTAAAGGGTGAGAAGATCTGGGATTGATCAATACGCGATATTAACGGAGGGTAAAATGGCGCATATCGTAGTTAATACCAAAAAGAGCAAGGGAACTATCAATAAAAACATCTACGGACAGTTTTCCGAGCATTTGGGAAGATGCATCTATGAGGGAATCTTCGTCAAAGAAGAAGATGGCATCCCCAATGTAAACGGCATGAGAACAGATGTCGTTGAGGCCTTAAAGGCTATTCATGTACCTGTTTTAAGATGGCCCGGAGGATGCTTCGGTGATACCTATCACTGGATGGACGGAATTGGACCCAAAGAAAACAGAAAGAAGATCGTTAATACAAACTGGGGCGGAGTTACCGAGGATAATTCATTCGGTACCCACGAATTCCTTGAGTTTTGTAAGCAGGTAGGTTGCGAGCCTTATATCTCGGGAAATGTAGGAAGCGGAACCGTTCAGGAACTTTCCGATTGGATCGAGTATTGCAATATGGGCGGTGTATCTCCCATGGCCGATCTCAGAAGAGCAAACGGACAGGATAAACCCTGGAATGTTAAATACTGGGGCATAGGAAACGAGAACTGGGGATGCGGCGGAAATATGAATCCCGAATTCTATTCTAATCTTGCACGTCAGTTCAGTACATTCATGAGAAATTATGATTCCGAACATCCCATTTACAAGGTAGCGTGCGGAGCCAACGGAAATGATTTCGAGTGGGTAAGAGTAGCATCCGAGAAGATCGGAAATATGGCAGATGCTCTGTCACTCCATTACTATACTGTTCCCGGACCTGCATGGGAGCAGAAAAACAGTGCGACAAAGTTTACCAAGAGTGATTATTTTGAGACCATATCCAAGACACTCTATCTCGGAGAGATCATGGATGTTAACGGACAGATACTTAAGCAGAGTGCCAAGATAACAGGCCATGAGCTTAAGCTCATCGTAGACGAGTGGGGCAACTGGTTTGAGGTAGAACCCGGAACCAATCCCGGTTTCTTATATCAGCAGAACACTGTTCGTGATGCAATCGTAGCGGGTCTTAACCTGAATATGTTCAATGACAGATGCGACTTTGTGGTAATGGCTAACATCGCGCAGATGATCAATGTTCTTCAGTCAATGATCCTTACGGACGGACCTAAGATGATCCTTACCCCCACATATCATGTATATGATCTGTATCAGGGACACATGGATGCCCGTCATGTTGAGAGTTATGCAGAGACAGAGGATCTTAAGGACGGTGATTACACCATTCCTTCACTCAGTGTTTCATCCAGTGAAAAAGACGGCAAGCTTCTTATCACCGTTGTAAACACCGATCCTGAAAAGGATGTTGAAGCCGAGATCATCATCGGTGGAACAAAGGTCGGCAGCGCAGTTGCAAAGACGGTAGCGGGCGACATCACTGCTCACAACACTTTCGATAATCCTGAGAATGTTGTTATCAGGGAAATCAGCGCAGAGGTTATTAACGGGGGTGCCGGAATAAAGGTTAAACTTCCCGCAAGCAGTGTATCATCAATCTTTGCTGAAGAAGTGTAAATCATAAGACATAAAGACGTGCCCCTCTGTAAGGAGTTTGCCTGACAGAGGGGTACTTTTTATTGTTTGCATAGTGTGTGCTTTAAGTGGAATTAGGCTTCTGAGGTGATGGGAGTGCTATAAATTCGAGCGTTTGGCGGGATTTTATAGCCCTTTGGAGTGAGTAGTTGCTTTTGAGGTGCCGGGATGGCTATAAATTCGAGCAATTGGCGGGATTTTATAGCCCTTTGAGGTAATTTGGGGCTTCTGAGATGCAAGAATGGCTGTAAAACTTGGCTTTTTGCTTGATTTTACAGCCCGTTTTAGTGGATTAAAGCTTCTGAGATGGATGGGTGACTGTAAAACGAAGCCTTTTGCTTGATTTTACAGCCCGTTTCAGCTGATTTAGGCTTCTGAGATGGATGGGTGGCTGTAAAACTTGGCCTTTTGCTTGATTTTACAGCCCGTTTCAGTGTTTTTAAGCTTCTGAGATGAATGGGTGACTGTAAAACGAAGCCTTTTGCTTGATTTTACAGCCCGTTTCAGGTGATTTAGGCTTCTGGGGTGCAGAAATGGCTGTAAAACGAAGCCTTTTGCTTGATTTTACAGCCCGTTTCAGTGATTTTATGTTTCTGAGGTGATGGAGTGGCTGTAAAACTTGGCCTTTTGCTTGATTTTACAGCCCGTTTCAGTGATTTTAAGTTTCTGAGGTGATGGAGTGGCTGTAAAACGAAGCCTTTTGCTTGTTTTTACAGCCCGTTTCAGTTGATTTAGGCTTCTGAGGTGTAGAAATGGCTGTAAAACTTGGCTTTTCGCTTTATTTTACAGCCTGCTTCAGTAGTTTATCTCGCTTTTTTGTTTTACACATATATAGGGTATAATGGAATACATGAATATTGAATATGCGATCCTTTACACGGAAATAAATCTTATATCTTTCATACTTATTGCCGTAATCCTGGGGAAGACCATGGGACTTTCCAGAATGATGGCGCAGAGGAATTTTGCAATATCCATCATCGCTGAGATGGTCTTTTTTGTTTCAGATACCATATTTGTGCTGATCAATGAGCATGTACTGCGTCAGGGATGCAAAGAACTTCCCAAGAGAGCTAATATCGCAAGATACGGTGGTGACGAGTTTTCAATTCTGTTTGAGTCTTCGGGATTAGAAGAGTGCGAGAAGCTGAAAAAAGGCATCAAGGATAAGCTGGCTGAGATAAATAAAAAGACCGAAGTTCCTTTTGAACTTACCGTAAGCATAGGAATCGCATCATCTGACGGTTCCATTACTCTTAAAGAGTTCATAGATATTGCCGATGAAAATATGTACGAAGAAAAGGAAAAGAACAGATAACACCGTTTTTACTGTATAAAGATTTATCGGTACAAATATAGATTAATTATATGGGCGAATGTAAGCTTTGCCTGATCCGCGATATGGCGGAAAAGGCCGATATATATGAATATGTAAAGAAGACCAGAGCCATGCTTCCGGATTCCGAGAAGACTTCGGACGAGCTCTATGAAGAGCGTTTGAAGGTCTGCTTGTCATGTGAAAGTCTACTTTCCGGCACTTGTCTCAAGTGTGGATGCTACGTAGAAATCAGAGCTGCATCCAAAGCTGCGCACTGTCCCATATCCAAGTGGTGATGGTGATAAGAAGCCAAACTCAACCAATCTTCTGATAGACAGGCTGTAAAATCTCGGATAAAGCCGGATTTTACAGCCTTTTTAGTACCATTGAAGCCAAGATCCACTGAAGCAGGCTGTAAATTGGCTCTTAAGGCTCGAAATTACAGTCATTTCTGCACCTCAGAAACCAAATTCTACTATAACGGGCTGTAAAATAAAGCGAAAAGCCAAGTTTTACAGCCATTTCTACACCTCAGAAGCCAAATTTTACTGAAGCGGGCTGTAAAATCAAGCAAAAGGCCGAATTTTACAGCCTTTTTAGTATCATAGAAGCCAAATTCTACTGAAACAGGCTGTAAATTGGCTCTTAAGGCTCGAAATTACAGCCATTTCTGCACCTCAGAAGCCAAATTCTACTGAAACGGGCTGTAAAAACAAGCAAAAAGCCGGATTTTACAGCTTTTTTATTACCTCAGAAGCCAAATTCTACTGAAACGGGCTGTAAAATAAAGCGAAAAGCCAAGTTTTACAGCCGATTCTGCCCCTCAGAAGCCCCAACTCACTCCGAAGGGCTATAAAATCTCGCTAAAAGCTCGAATTTATAGCCTTCCCATCACCTCAGAAGCCCCAATTTACTCCAAAGGGCTATAAATTCTCGTCAAAAGCTCGAATTTATAGCCCTCCAATCACCTCAGAAGCCCCAACTCACTCCAAAGGGCTATAAATTCTCACCAAAAGCTCGAATTTATAGCCCTCCCATCACCTCAGAAGCCCCAATTTACTCCAAAGGGCTATAAATTCTCGCCAAAAGCTCGAATTTATAGCCCTCCCATCACCTCAGAAGCCTCAACTCAACCACAGAGATTGTATATGCGCAAATACGCGACTCAATTATCCGAAACCTTGAAATATACGGCTTTTTTAATGGAATAACCCCCTGAAAAGTGGTAAAATGTCATAGGTTATGGACATTACGATCGATGGTTTAAAAATCGCATATAAATTTACCGGAGAAGGCGATGAAACCGCAGTCATTTTACAGGGATGGGGGACTTCTTATCCTCTGTATGATGTCGTAGCAAAAGCACTTCTCCCTAAGTACCGTGTTCTTCAGTTTGACCTGCCCGGATTCGGTGCTAGTCAGGAACCTCCCGAAAGCTGGACTGTGGATCAGTTCACAGATTTTTTCATAAAGCTCATGGAGGAACTTCAGATCAGGAAGGCATTGCTGATAGGTCATTCCTACGGCGGCAGAATGATAATCAAGCTGACTTCAAGGAAGGAGCTTCCTTTTGAGATAGACAGAATAATCCTGGTAGATTCTGCAGGAGTGATGCCCAAGAGATCTCTTAAGCAGAAGATCAGGATAAGACACTACAAGATACTAAAAGCAATCCTGAATTTCAAGCCTATATATGCTTTTTTCAAAGAGATGATAGATCTTTGGAAATCCACTCAAGGCTCTGAAGATTACAGAAATGCTTCGCCCGTTATGAAGGGCTGTCTTGTAAAAGCGGTTAACGAAGATCTTACACCTCTGTTTGCAGGTAACAAATACGATACGCTTTTAGTCTGGGGTGACAAGGATGATGCCACTCCGATCTCCGATGCAAAGACAATGGAGAAACTTATGCCTTCCGCAGGACTTGCGGTTATTCCCGGAACAGGCCATTTTTCTTTTGCTGAGAATGTGCCTGTGTTTACCGGAATAATAAGAGCGTATCTTGATATCACGGAGTAATGATGGACCTGGTTCTTTTTAATAAAATCATAAGTATTATTTGTATATTGCTGTGCGGCTGGGCATTTTTCATGGTGCTCAGATTTAACCTTCATATGCTTCAGCTGAACGGCTATGACAATGAAGAGCATTTTCACTGGCTTAAAACCAATTTCGGTAAGCAAAAGCTGCTTGTTTTTGTACTTATTTTTGCACCATTCTTGTGCTTTTTCGTGAACATCTTTACCATCTGTTTTGCGATGTTCATTCTCTATATCGTCATCAGATTCTACGGTTTTCTCAAGAAGGTTTTCACTAAGAAAAAACTTGTCTATACCACAAGGGCTAAGAGACTTGTCGTAACTACCTGCATCCTTGGCATTCTTATCGCATTCCTTGGCTGGTTTGCGGGAGAACACACACACTTTTTCGGAATCATTCATGCTGCTTTTCTTGATGTATGTTTTGTACCTTTTCTTCTGCCTCTTGCCAATGTGATCAACCGTCCGATAGAGCATATGGTAAGACAGTATTACATTAACGATGCGAAGAAGATACTTGCGGATAACGATCATATCCGTGTTATCGGCGTTACCGGAAGTTACGGTAAGACCTCACTGAAGTTTTATCTGAATACGTTACTCAGCGTAAAATATAACGTTCTCGTCACACCTGAAAGTTACAACACTCCCATGGGGGTTGTTAAGACCATAAGAGAACAGATGAAGAGCACTCATGAGATTTTTGTATGTGAGATGGGTGCCAGAAAAGTAGGAGAGATCAAAGAGATATGCGATATAGTTCATCCCCGCGACGGACTTATAACCTCCATCGGCCCTCAGCATCTCGAGACTTTCTTTAACATGGACAATATCGTTAAAACCAAGTTCGAACTTGGAGATGCACTTCCTGAGGGAGGACTTCTTTTCCTGAACGGTGATAACGAATACATCGCAGGCAATGCAGGAAAATACAAGAATACCGTAATGTACGGAGCCGGTGATACGAACGGATATCGCACCGAAAACGTGAAAGTATCCGATATGGGTACTACATTTACGGTCATCGCACCGGACGGTTCCAGAGAAGAATTCACCACCAGGCTTATAGGCGGGCATAATGTCATCAATGTGCTCGGCGCCATCGCAGTGGCACATTCTTACGGAATATCTCTTGCTGATCTGAAGATTCCCGTAAGAAGGTTACAGCCCGCAGAGCACAGATTGCAGCTTCTTGACAGAGGAAGCGTAACGGTTATCGATGATACCTTTAACTCCAACCCCATCGGATCAAAAGCCGCTGTCGAGATGCTTAATCTTTTTGACGGTGAGCATATTCTTATCACTCCGGGGATGGTAGAGCTCGGAGAAGATGAGAGAGATTATAATTTCAAATTCGGAACCTATGCGGCAGCTAACTGCGATTATATATTCCTCGTAGGTAAAAAGAGAACAGAGCCCATATACGAAGGCGTTCTTTCTACGGGATTTGAGAAAAATAAAGTAGAGGCATTCGATAACCTTCAGGATGCAATGAATCGTGCCATGAACATTAAGTCGGATAAGAAAAAATATATCCTGCTTGAAAACGATCTTCCGGATAATTACTGATCATAAAAGTATGTCTGAGAAAAAAATAAAGGAAAATGAAATACCCGGAGAAACTATTGAAATAATCAATCGTAATAAGGATACCGAAGAACCTTGGGAAATAACTTTCATGAAATCTTTTCACAAATGCTTTTATAAGCCTAAAGTTCGTAAATCTATACTTATTCTCGCTTTGATAGTTATTTCTGTGAGCATGATATATATTTCGATGGCAATGCTGATGAAATGGTAATTGATTCTTATACCGGAGATAAAGCATGGACAGACACATAAGAATAATAGGAATTATTATCAGCATTGTAACGATAGCATATAAATTGATGATGCTGTTATTGGGATATGTGGGAAGACCCGTTGCCGGTATGGGCGTCTATTTTGTATTGTATCTGCCAAGTGTTATAACCTTGATCTCATGTATCTCAACTAATGTAAAAGTATCCAAGGTTCTGTCACGTATCATGATTGCCCTATTGACGGTCATCCTGGCTGTGGATGTTGTATTGTTCATGATAACTACCGTGTTTTTCGGAAATCCTTTGTATCGTACGGGAACTCATCCGATCGTTAATATCTTTTTGTTTGTTGTAAATTTGTCCGTATTGTTGGATATAAAAAAACAGGAGGACCGTCTTACGGAAATTGAGCGGTCTTGACATATGCCTGAAGTATTTGATCTATTGTTTTAAGGATTTAATAAAGAATGAATAATGATATAAAAAAAGTTGGTTTCACCATTGCCCTGATCTCGTTAATTATTAAGGGGATCGATCTTATTATCTTTTTCGGAAGCATTATTGAATGGTGGAAAACAGGAATCATATTTTATTTTTGTCTGTGGTTTACTCATTTGGCTACAATCAAGTCGTCGAGATCCGGTAACAATGTTTCGGTCCCACTGTCCATCATTATGATCTTTGTTTCGGTATTGTTCCTGCTGGGAGATGTATTTGTGTTTTTGGGCTTTGCAATATCTTTGAACAGCACGTCACTTATGACTGTGGGTATTACTCCGCTCTGTAATCTGTTACATATAGTTGCAAATATTTCTATCTTGATAGAGGGCGCTGTTAAGAAACCTGTTAAGCGATATGACCCTTCCGAAGAATATGTCAGTTATGAGGAGATTCCTTTTCACGAATCGGATGAGACAAACTCCGGATTACAGAATATGAATCAGCAGTTTTCCGACTCAAACGGACCTGCTACGCGGGCATACGGAACAACGGAAGCGGATGCGAAATATCGAGAGGAATACGGAAGCGATGCTTTCGGCGGCTGACACGGTTGATTGATTTATCGGGAATAGATGCTTATGAATTACGGCTTTCAGATCAGTGCAGCAAAAAGAATAGGATTTATAGTATCTATCGGTACGTTGTTGTATAAGTTGTTCGTATTTTTTTTATTGCATGACTCTATATTGGATAAATTTATATTCGGACCTCGGATATATTTTTCATTGTATCTGACAAGCATAATTACTGTTTGTTCCTGCGTGACTGCGGGCAAAAAAGTGTCTAAGATAATAGCTTACATAATGATACCGATCCATGGATTATTCCTGCTTTTTGATGGTCTGTTAATGCTGATTGGTTGTGCTTTTAAAGATGAAGCGTTTTTTACGTTTACATATGGAGTTCATCCGGTTGTTAACATTTTCCTGATCTTTGCAAATTCATATATCCTGAAAGAGATATTGAAAGAAGAGCGAATGATCAGAAAACAGACCAATCAGGTAAATGTTTATCCGCCGGGCATTATACCTGACTATGATCGCATGCAGAATCCGCAGAATATGAATCAACAAGCTTCCATTCCTTACGGAACTGAGACCCAGGGCTATGGAACAACCGATGCGGACAAAGAATACCGGGATAAATACGGAAGCGATGCTTTCGGCGGCTGACAGTTTAAGGAAGAATATGATGAAAAGTACAAAAAAATACAATACATTTGCAAATATAATGTTGATCCTTGCCGCAGTCTACAGCTTGATCCTTATTCCTGCTACGGTCGTGGGCCTATATAAACTTTACCATGGAATGGATATTGCATCATTTGCTTATCGTTATGCCGGCAATACTGCACTTGGCATAATCGTTATGGTACTACGTATAATTCTTTCTTTTGCTACACCCATAATATGGTTAATATGGATCGTTTATATTGTTACGGATAAAAAATCCATTCGTATTCCTGTTATAGCAACCTTTTCTTATTACGTGATCGATCTGATTTATTATGCTTTGACTTATTTCATAGATTCCGAAGGGATTCTTATACTGTTGAAGGATCATTATATTGCTTTTATTATCATGGCGGCATGGCTGGTGTTTGTCATTAAAGATGACAAAGTTCACAGGCTTGTGTTCACCATTATCAGATCACTGGCTCTTGTATTGAGCGTGATATTTGATATTTCTTTTATTGTGAGGATTGTAGGCAACAGGTTGAAGTTTGAAACCCCCTTTTATTATACGGATTACTTGACGTTTGCAGAGTGCATTTTCACAGACGTAATAATTGCATTGTTTATTATTTGGATATTTAATCCAAAAGTATATTTAAGATCAACCCATCAGGAGGAAAGATAAATGAAAACAAGAATTGCTCTGATGTTCGGGGGCAGAAGCGTAGAACATGAGGTTTCCGTTATATCGGGTATTCAGGCTTATATGGCCATAGATAAGGAAAGGTACGATATAACTCCCGTCTATCTGACCAAAAACAATGAGATGTATGTCGGAGAAGATATCGGTAAGATCGAAAGCTATCGCGATATCCCGGCGCTATTGAACAGATCGAGCCGTGTTATCATGATAAACGAGGGTGACGGAGTTTATATGACTTCTCACAAGAGCGGTCTTTTGAGTAAGAAGATCAACATTCCCGTCGATCTTGCTTTTCCCATAGTGCACGGAACAAATGTTGAGGATGGTGCTCTTCAGGGATTCTTCAAGACTCTCGGTCTTCCTTTCGTAGGATGTGATGTGATCGCCTCCGCAGTAGGCATGGACAAGTATGTTCAGAAATGTGTGCTCAAAGAAAACGGAATTCCCGTTCTCGACAGCTGCATCTACACCATGTCTGATTACGAGAAGATGGACGAGCTTTTGAATGATATCGAAGCAAAGATCGGATATCCCGCTATAATAAAGCCCTTTAACACCGGATCGAGCGTCGGTATCAGCATTGCCAAAGACAGATCTGAACTTACCAAGTCCGTTGATGAAGCATACTCCTATGCAAGAAAGATCATAGCTGAGCATGCCATCACCAAGCTTCGCGAGATAAACTGTGCGGTTCTCGGTGATGAGAATGAGGCGGAAGCTTCCGAGATTGAGGAGCCTCTTCACAGTAAAGATATCCTAAGTTACGAAGATAAATACTGTTCAGGCGGCGGCAAGAAGACCGGCGGTTCCAAGGGTATGGCAGGTGTATCCAGAAAAATCCCCGCCGAAGTTTCTCCGGAGATGAGAGAAGAGATCCGTTCTCTTGCGGTTAAGGCATTCCAAAAGCTTGGATGTAATGGTGTTGCCAGAATAGACTTCATGATCGATGAAGAAAACGGAAAGCTTTACTATAACGAGATCAACACCATTCCCGGCTCCCTTGCTTTTTACCTTTGGGAAGCACTTGGAATGAAGTATAAGGAACAGCTTGACCGTATGATAGAACTTGCACTTAAGCGTGTGCGTGAGGAATCCGCTGTAACGTATTCTTTTGACACAAATATATTGAGCGGAGCGGTTCTCGGCGGAAGCAAAGCAGGTAAACTGGGGTAAAAGAAAACAAATATGACAGAGATCACTACTTGGGAAAAAGTACACATATTGGGAAGAACAATTGAAAAGTCCGGAGTACTTAATTTCGTATGGACCGGAAGCGGAGTCGAGTTTGAGATGAATGCATCCGAACTTGCCATTGTTCTTGAAACAGGTACGCATTTGTATATGCCCTGGATAAGCATAGTGCTGGACGGAGATTGGATAGCTCACATACCCGTACAGGAGGGTGAAAATAAACTTACGCTCTTTAAAGGCATGGATCCTAATGTGAATCACAGAGTAAGGATAGTAAAAGATTTCCAGGCATCCGTTGATGATCCTTCATCTTATCTGTATCTGAAAAAAATACTAGTTAGTGGTGAGATAAATAAGCCTGCACCCTGTAAGTACAATATCGAATTTATCGGAGACAGTATTACCAGCGGTGAAGGTGCATTGGGGGCTCATGAAGAGATGGACTGGATCACTCCCTATTTCAGTTCCGTCAGAAATTATGCTTACATGATCGCTGATGATCTGCATGCCGATTACAGATCCATATCACAGAGCGGATGGGGAATCGTAAACGGCTGGGATAATAACATATTCACGACGCTACCGAGTATATATCACAGCACCGAAGCCAAGAGGAATGTATCCGATTACGATCACTCTTCATGGAAAGCGGATGCGGTTGTGATCAACCTCGGAACCAATGATGAATACTCTTTTCAGAATCCGGCATTTACGGATCCCGCAACAGGTAAGAAATATCAGAATAAAAATCTTCCGGGCGGAGAACATGATCCCGAGGCACTTAAGAGGATCGAGAAGGGAATCATTGATTTTATCAAAGATGTCAGAAAGTCCAATCCTCAGGCTCATATTCTGTGGGTATACGGAATGCTTGGATTCGGACTGGGTGATACGATTGAAAATGCTTTGTCGTCATATATATCGGAAAGCGGTGATAAAAACGCGGCATTTTTGAAACTGCCCGATACCACCGAAGATGCATTCGGATCTAGAGGTCATCCCGGAGAAAAGAGTCACAGAGCTGCCGCGGATGCGATCGTAGATTATCTTAAAAATGTATTATGAGAGAGGGAGGAAATATGAGCTACTCTGAACTTCAGAACGGAAGCGATATCAGAGGTATCGCACTTGAAAATGATACAGGCGAAAAGGTTAACCTGACAGACAAGGCTGCATGTGATATTGCCGCTGCATTTGCAAGGATCCTTTCCGAAAAGACCGGCAGGAAAGATCTCAGGATCGCGATAGGCCGTGATTCAAGGCTTACCGGTGAATCACTTTTAAAAGCATCCGCTAAGGGAATCTTTACGGAGGGTGCCAAGGCGTATGATCTGGGGTTGGCTTCAACTCCTGCCATGTTCATGTCAACGGTTCTCGGTGATGAACCTTATGACGGAAGTATCATGATCACCGCAAGTCATCTTCCCTGGTACAGAAACGGAATGAAATTCTTCATTTCAAGAGGCGGACTTGAGAAGAGTGAGATCAAAGAGATCGCACAGCTTGCCGATAAACTTGCAGGTGAAAACAAAGAAAACACAGATGCTCCCGCACCCGAGAAGAAGAGCTTTATGGATACCTACACAGGATATCTTCGTGATAAGATCGTTAAGGGTGCAGGTAAAGGTGATAAGCCTCTTGAAGGACTTCACATCGTTGTTGATGCAGGCAACGGAGCCGGCGGTTTCTTCGTAACGGATGTGCTTGAGAAACTCGGTGCGGATACATCGGGCAGTCAGTTCCTTGATCCCGACGGACATTTCCCCAATCATATTCCTAATCCCGAGAATAAAGAAGCGGCAGAAGCTATTAAGAATGCAACCGTAAATGCAAAAGCGGATCTCGGTATTATTTTCGATACTGATGTAGACAGGGCGGGAGCGGTTCTTCCTGACGGCAAGACACTTACCAGAAATGATCTGATCGCTGCTCTTTCGGTTATAGCGCTTAATTCAAATCCCGGAACCACGATAGTAACGGACTCTGTTACGTCCGACGGACTTGCGGCTTTCATCAAGGCTAAAGGCGGCGTTCATAAAAGATTTAAGAGAGGATACCGCAATGTTATCGATGAAGCCATAAGACTAAACGAATCGGGGATTGACTCACAGCTTGCAATCGAAACCAGCGGACACGGAGCTTTTAAAGAAAACTACTTCCTTGATGACGGTGCATATCTGATGGTAAAGCTTCTCATCGAAATGGGAAAAGGCAACAATGTTGCAGGACTTATAGATGGGCTTGCAGAGCCTAAAGAAAGTACGGAGCTGAGATTCCATGTGGGAGATGTTCCCGATCTTCAGGCAAACGGAGATAGGATCCTTAAATATCTTGAAGACAATGCTGAAAGCGTCCCCGGATGGAGTCTTGAAAAAGAAAACTATGAAGGTGTCAGAGTGAATTGTGATGCCGATCATGGAAACGGATGGCTCCTCCTTAGAAAGTCTCTTCACGAGCCTATAATGCCTCTCAATATCGAGAGTGATTCCGAAGGAGGAGCACTTAAGATAGCCAAGGCACTTTACGAACTGATCAAAGACGAGAAAACTCTTGACCTGACACCCATAACAAGCTTTATAGGAGAATGACGAATGTTTTGTAGCATATGCGGATCCAAAATGGATGACGGAACAAAGTTCTGTATGAATTGCGGATCACCACTCGATCAGCCTAAGATGCAGCCAAATCCCGCACCTCAGTCGCAGCAACAGGCACCCGTACAGTCCCAGCCTCAGTCGCAGCAACAGGCATCTGTACAGTCCCAGCCTCAGGCTCAGCAGCAGGCACCCGTACAGCCCCAGCCTCAGGCTCAGCACCAGGCACCTGTACAGCCCCAGCCTCAGGCGCAACAGCAGGCACCCGTACAGCCCCAGCCTCAGGCTCAGCAGCAGGCACCTGTACAGCCTCAGCCTCAGAATCAGCAGAGCGTATATATGGGCGGGGCGGTGAATCAGGTTTTTCAGGAACCACCCAAGAAAAAGAAGAAGGGCGGACTTGTTGCCTTTATCATTATCCTTGTTCTTGCAGTTATCGGTGGAGGCGGATTTTTCGCCGCAAACCGTCTCGGACTTATCGGAGGATCGACCGATCCCGAGCCCGCAGCCGATGTGGAACCCGATGAGGAAGATCCGGATGAGGACGATCCCGAACCTGTAGTCGAAAATACACAGGCCAAGCAGACCATTATGCTCTATATCATCGGTTCTAATCTTGAGAGCGAAGCAGGACTTGCTACCGATGATCTCGAAGAGATCTCAAGAGCCAAACTTACCGATGATACCAATATCATCATCCAGACCGGCGGATGTACCAATTGGGACAACAATTTCTGTAAGGATAATGAGGTTCAGAGATTCTGCTATAAAGACGGTAAGTTTACCGAACTTGAAGATCTCGGTGTTATCTCCATGGCTGATATCGATGCACTTACCGATTTCATTTCATTTGCTGCCGAAGAATATCCTGCGGATGATTATGTGCTGATCCTTTGGGATCATGGTGGCGGAGTTCCCATCGGTTACGGTATTGATGAGAATTTTCCTGATGATATGATCTATGATTATCAGCTGGGACACGGCATAGCCAAGACCGGAGTTCATTTCGACAGTATTGTTTTCGACGCATGTAATATGTGCACGCTCGAAGTCGGTATGTCTCTTAAGGATGTTGCGGATTACATGATCGGTGCGGAAAGCTATGTTAACGGTAACGGACTTGCATATACCAACTGGCTCGATCTTCTTGCGGATAAGCCTGTTTCGGAGGGCGATTACAGAGAGATGATCGTATCCGATTATATGGATTTCTGTAAATCCAAGGATATGGTTGCTTCCATGTCTGTAATATCCCTCAGCCATATTGATGCGGTATATGATGCATATATCTCATACATTGGTGAGCTTACTTCAGATCTTGAATCCAAAAAGTATTCCGATATCATCACCGCGAGAGAAAACTGCGGCGTATATATGGGAACAGATTCCGTTGACCTTGTTACCCTTGCCAATAAGTATGAGAGTTATGCCTCCACACAGCTTATTAATTCCGTAGTTAACGCAGTCGATTACACCGAGAGTGATTTTGCTTTCGGTCATGGGATCACCGCATACTTCCCTTATGACTATATGGAAAATTACGGTGACGGACGTAAGACCTTCCAGGCTTTGAAATACGATTCGACCATAGTAGATTACTTTGATGCTTATGTATCACTTTCACTTGCATATTATTACGGTGTTAGCGATGCAGAGGACTATGCCGGCAATTGGTTTAACAGTGATATCATCCATACTTATACCAGTGGCGGATTTACCGTAGCTGAGGCAGGAGAGTATCACCTTGATGCAACGCTTGCAACATATGCCGACGGACTTGATCATTATTACATGTCCACCAGCGAAATTGACTGGCTGACGGTAATGGCTCAGATGTATCTCGAAGACGGCGACGGTAATCTTTATGTTCTTGGCCAGGATCAGTTCTACAATTTTGATGATGACGGTGATCTTGTTGCCGATAAACCTTCGAACTGGACATATCTTTCCGACAGAGTTGCTTGCTATATCGTATATGACTGCTATGAAGATGAAGATACCGGAAAGTGGAATCAGTACGGTGTTATCCCCGTGAAGGTCAATGGTGTAGAGAGCTACCTCATGGTATTCTACGATCAGGATAATCCTAACGGAATGGTGACCGGATATACCATTATGGATGACGAAGGCGATTACTATTACGAGCTCGAAGATGATGATGAGATCCAGATAATCTGGTATTGCCTTGATACCGAGAAATATGCTGAGGCATACGATCCCTTCTATGCATCGGAACTTACCCTCGACTACAATGTGATCAACCTTGACAATGATAAGATCCATATCGTTTATGAGGTAACCGATGTATACGGAAACGTATATACTTCCGATTCCTTCGTATACGAAAACGGAGAGCTTGTTGATGTAGAAGAGTGGTAATTCATTAACGGAGGCTCATATGAGCGTTATTGCGATAATTACTGCACGCGGGGGTTCAAAAAGGATCCCCCGCAAAAATATAAAAGAATTCTGCGGAAAACCTATAATCGCTTATTCCATTGAGGCTGCCGTCTCAAGCGGAATATTCGATGAAGTCATGGTTTCCACTGATGACGAAGAGATAGCGGAAATTGCCCGGAAATTCGGAGCGGTTGTTCCCTTTATGAGAAGCGCGGAAAAAGCCGACGATCATACTCCGACAATCGATGTTATCAAAGAAGTACTTAATGATTACAAAAAAATGGGAAAAGAATTCGAATATGCGTGCTGCATCTATCCCACCGCACCTTTTATAACTGCTGAAAAGTTAAAAGCAGCATTCGGGACTTTGATCAGTTCCGGCAAGGATGCGCTAGTTCCGGTAGTCAGGTTTTCTTTTCCTCCTCAGAGATGTTTTGTTATTGAGGAAGACAGTCTGAAGTATAAGTGGCCGGAGAATGAGTTCGCAAGAAGTCAGGATCTTGAACCCTTCTATCATGATGCGGGTCAGTTCTATATGCAGAAAACAAAAACGCTGCTTGAGGGTCGTTCACTTGTTCCCGCAAATACAGCGCCGTTTATAGTAGATGATATGGAAGTTCAGGATATTGATACATTCGATGACTGGAATATCGCAGAGATCAAATATACAAAGATGATAGAGAAATCATAGATGACAGTAGGGACGCTTTCGTTTTGTCACCCGGTGACAAAACGGAAGCGTCCCTACTGTCACGTCCATTGTCATTATATAAACTTCTTAAATTCCGTTATTGTCATGTTGTAATCGATCTCTCTTCCGTTTAGGAGAGCTTTAAGGTCGGAGGTTCTGTGATAAGAGCCTTCGCCTTTTTGCATCGTGGGAACTATATTTCCCGCAAGTATATCTTCTAAATTGGAGCAGAGAAGATCGACTATGGTTTCCTGGAGCTTGTTATAGGATGTAGCAAGGGTCTCCGCATCCTCATCGAACGAAACTTCTTCCTGCAGAAGTATTCTTCCGGTATCCAGGCCCTTTTCCAAAACATGGATGGTAACGCCCTTGGGGGTGTTTTCGATAAAACTCCAGATATTCGGTGAAGCGCCTTTATTCCAGGGTAAAAGAGAACAGTGCAGATTTATGATCCTGTCTCCCAAAAGGTCAATAACATCCTCTTTTACGATGTGTGAATAATTGTAACTGATAACGATGTCCGGATTAAGTTTATTGATATATTCCGAAGTGATCTTATCGTGATAAAGGACAACTTCGTAATCTTTATCAAGTCTGTCTTTAAGCAGTTTTACATTATCGTTATTACTGAGAAGTAATATCATGATCTTCAGATCCCTTTTATTCCGAGCTTTTCTGCTGCTTTTTTAAGATCTCCCAGATCATTTATGCGGTTTTTGGAAGCAAGCTTTTTAAGATCTTCGACATTGTTTATGCCGGCTTTTTTGGCAAGCTTTGCAAGATCATCGATACTTGTGATCCCGGTCTTTTTGGATACCGCATCAAGATCGTTAAGATCCACTTTTCCGTCGCCGTTAACATCAAGAATACTTTTAGCCATAATAACCTCCGAAAAATAAAACCTTTGTCTTAGAATATATATCTTCAGGGAAGATCATTTTCTGTGATAGGTTCTCCCCTTTTGATATCACGCTTAGCCACGGTTCCGACAAGTACCTTTTTGTACTTGGGTAATATTCCGTAACCGGGTCTGATGATGCCGAGATTTTCCTCGGTGAATTTCTCACCTTCTTTTATATCTTCAACAGCAAAAAGACTTCTTCTGAAGATCATGGAATTCTTTTCACCGTCGGTAAGTTCATAGCAGGGACCTTTACGGATGAGAGTTGCATTTCTTACATCCTTTACCATCTGTGTAAAATCTTCGATGGTCATGCTGAATTTGGAATCGGCACTTTCTACGCCGCCAATCTTGATATGCTTTTCGATCACACAGGCTCCGAGAGAGGTTCCCACGACGGCGCCGAGGCTTCCTGCGGAGTGGTCTGAGAGACCGATTGGGACACCAAGCTTTTCATTCATGTCCGGAATGTTACCCAGATGCATATCTTCCCAGGGTGCAGGATATTCGCTGCAGCACTTGAGCATTACGATCTTATCGTTTCCCGCACGCTTGCAAGCTTCTATGGCTTCCTTCATCTCTTCAAGTGATGACATGCCTGTGGAGATGATCATGGGTTTGCCTTTTGAAGCAGCATATTCGATGAGTGGAAGATCGACCATCTCAAAGCTGGCGATCTTATAGCATTCGATGCCGAGATCTTCGAGAAAATCAACTGCTTCTTTATCAAACGGGGTTGAAAGGAAATCAATTCCGACTTTATCGCACTCATCCTTTATGGCTTTGTGCCATTCGTAAGGAGTGAGAGCATCATTATAAAGATCGTGGAGCTTATATCCGTCCCAAAGTCCGCCTTTGATCCTGAAATAATCGTTGTCACAGTCAATGGTAAGGCTGTCTGCGGTATAGGTCTGGATCTTAAGGCAATCGGCACCGGCTTTTTTTGCCTCTCTTACGATCTTTAGAGCGTTCTCTAAAGAGCCGCCGTGATTTGCTGACATTTCGGCTATTATATATACTTCGCCTTTATCAAGGCAGTCATATAAATGAAACATTTTTTTCTCCGTAAGATTTAATCTAAAATCTCTAAAATTTTAGCATTTACGGGAGGTTTTATCAAATGGGGCCGGGTGACAATGGAGACGTTACATGCTTGCTCTGTAGATTGCCAGCATATCATCTTCTCTGAGGAATTTGGCCGATCCCTTGCCTCCGCCAAGTGCTACGGCACATTTATGAGCCATGAGCACAAGGTCTTCATCCGTGGCATTTACACCAAGCTCTCTTAAGTTGGTGGGCATGTTTATCTGTCTGTAGAACTCCTCCATAGCTTTGATACCGGCAAGTGCGATCTCTTCATCGGTTCCTTTGTTCTCGACACCCATTACGTTAAGTGCGAATCTCTTAAAACGGTGCAGGCAATCCTTATACACATATCTTGCCCAGCTTCCCCAGATGGCGGCAAGTCCCGCACCGTGAGCAACATCATATAATGCACCGAGCTCATGCTCCAGCTTGTGAGTCATCCAGTCTCCGCCGTCGCTTCCGCAACCTGTAAGTCCATTGTGAGAAAGGCTTCCGGCCCACATTACTTCGGCACGAGCCTCGTAATTGGCGGGATCATCACGGAGGATAAGAGCGTTTTCTTTTACTGTGCGAAGCAGAGCTTCAGCCATCGAATCGGTTAGTTCCATGCATTCTCCGTTATGGAAGTATCTTTCCATGGTATGCATCATGATATCGGTGCATCCGCATGCAGTCTGATAGTCGGGAAGAGTCATGGTGAGTTCGGGATTCATGATCGCAAATCTGGCGCGTCCGAAGTCGGAGCTGTATCCCTTTTTGATAAGTCCGTCTTCATTGGTGATAACGGAAGAGTCACTCATCTCGCTTCCGGTTGCGGCAAGAGTTAAGATGACCCCAAGAGGAGTGCATCCTGCAGCTTTGCGTTTTCCCGAATAGAAATCCCACACGTCGCCGCCGTTTGCAAGACCGTATCCGATAGCTTTGGCCGAATCAATGGCACTTCCTCCGCCGACTGCAAGAAGGAAATCAACGTTTTCTTTTTCCGCAAGTTTAATACCTTCGTAAACTAGAGAAAGACGGGGATTAGGAACCGCACCACCGAGCTTTACATAGGCAATACCGGCTTTGTCGAGGATCCCGGTTACTTTATCCATGAGTCCCGAGCGGATAACGCTTCCTCCGCCGTAGTGAATGAGGACCTTGGTTCCACCGAATTCTTTGATGAGCTCCGCAACTTTGTCTTCGGTATTTTTTCCGAAAAGAACTTTTGTGGGTGCAAAATATTTGAAATCAAGCATAAGATTCTCCCTGTACTTATATGGTATATTTAAAACGTACTTACAGATTATTAAACTGACGTACAATAATCAATAGGTATTATTTGCCGTAAAATACGCAAAAAAGTGTGATTAAAAGTGGTTACTTTAAATGATTATCTAAAAGACAGATTCGGGTGTAAGGTCTACAAACTCTCGATTCAGGCAGATGTTACATGCCCCGTAAGAGACGGTAAAGTCGATACAAGAGGGTGTATTTTCTGCTCGGAAGGAGGTTCGGGGGATTTTGCCGCATGCAGAGGTAAATCAATCCCCGAACAGATCGAAGAAGCCAAGGCGCGCGTATCCGCCAAAACAGGACCTGATGCCAAATATATCGCATATTTTCAGAGCTTTACCAATACTTACGGTGATATAGATTATCTGGAGAAGGTTTACAGACAGGCCATGGAGCCTGAGGATATCGTAGCTGTTTCCATTGGAACTAGACCTGATTCCATTTCGGATGAGATGTATGAACTTCTGGGTGAGCTTAATAAGATAAAACCCATATGGGTAGAGCTGGGACTTCAGACAATACATCCCGCGAGCGCACAATATATTCGAAGAGGATACGACCTTCCGGTATATGATGAATGCGTAAAAAGATTACGAAACCTCGGAATAGACGTGATAGTTCATGTGATCCTGGGACTTCCCGGAGAAACTCATGAAGACATGAAAGCCACAGTAAACTACGTCTGTTCATCAGGTGTTCAGGGCATCAAACTTCAGTTACTTCATGTCCTTAAGGGAACGGATCTTTATGAAGATTACAAAGCCGGCAAAGTTTCCGTTATGACGATGGAAGAGTATATGGATCTTTTGAAAGAACTCCTGCCTCTGATCCCCGATAACGTCATAGTCCACAGACTCACAGGCGATGGCCCCAAAAAGATCCTTGTCGCACCGCTCTGGACCGGGGATAAAAAACGAGTACTTAATGAAATCAAGAAAATTATGTAATGGCGGGGGACACTTCTGACAATAGGGACGTACCCCTCTGTCAGAAGGTTTAGCTGACATAGGGGCACGTCCCTATTGTCACTGTTATGGCAGATAGTTGTATTGATTAAAGGGGAAAACATATGCGCATAAAGAGTTTTTTCTGTGTTTTTTCACTATTATTGATTTTTCTTATCGGGTGTTCATTGCAAAACGATTCTGTGAACGAAGATAATAGTATGATGTTGCCTGAAAAATATGAATATGATGGAACGGAAATAATTACATATAAAAATCTTGTGACCGGAAATAGCGATAAGAGACTATCAGATGAAAATATAGATGATTTGAATATTATAATATACAGTCGCTTTGAAGAAGGTGAGGATTATTTAATTTTTGATTTTAGCAACGGATATGTCTTTAATCAATCTTCTTATGTAGCTAATGTCAGTAGGGCAGTTAGACCGGCCGACGAGGAGCTAAAATCGGAGATAATTGCAAAATTGAAGGATTATAATGCAGAAGGTTGGTGGGGCGATACCTATGATGTCAATTCGGAAGAAATTCAAGGGTGGTATAACCGAACTGAATATAGTCATGTTTGGAGATTGTATTTTCAGTTCAAAAACGGTGAAGTGATCACACTATATGGGGTTGGATATAGTGGATCCGATTATGGTCCCGATGAACTCAACGATTTTCTTCATTATCTTCTTTCATTAACTGAAATATAGATGACAATAGTGATACCGTGGACGTACTACTCTGTCAGGAAAGACTTTCCGACAGAGTGGTACGTCCACGGTGTCACATTTATGAGTTCTCTTTAAGCTTTCTCTTAGCTGCTTCCAGCATCAGCTTGATACGGTTCAGTTGGTTGACTTCGGATGCACCGGGATCGTAATCGATCGCAACGATATTTGATCCGGGATGCGCATGACGGATTGCTTTGATGACTCCCTTTCCTACGACATGGTTGGGGAGACATGCAAAAGGCTGACAACATACAATGTTTGGAACACCGTCGTGGATCAGTTCTATCATCTCACCAGTAAGGAACCATCCTTCACCGGTCTGATTACCGATGGATACGATGGGCTTTGCCAGATCTGCGATTTCCTTGATCGGAGTGTGAGGAGTGAAGTGCTTTGACTTCCTAAACTCCTTTGTGCAGATACCGCGAAGATGCTTTTCGATGGCCCATATTCCGAGATTACAATATCTCTTTGCTTTCTTGCTCATTCCAAGCTCATCTGCTTTATAAACCTGATTGTAGAAGCAGTATAGCATGAAGTCCATAAGATCCGGTGATACAGCCTCGGCACCTTCGTTTTCAAGAAGCTCTACAAGATGGTTGTTACCGGAAGGTGAATACTTTACAAGGATCTCACCTACGATTCCTACCTTAGGTTTAACGAGCTCCTCGTTTACGGGAACGGAATCAAACTCCCTGATCATTTCCTTACACATCTTACGGAATTTTAAGAAGCTGGGTTTCTTTTTGGTGGAAAGGAAATCCTGACATATCTTTACCCACTTCTCATGTACCGAATTGACTGCCCCTTTCTCAAGCTCGTAAGGGCGCATGCGGTAAACACATCTCATAAAGATATCCCCGAATGTAGCTCCGAGTGCAAGTCTGTAGATCATATCAAGATTGATCTTGAATCCGGGATTGACCTCGATTCCACCAAGGTTCAGCGAGATAACGGGGATCTGCTCGAGCCCTGCTTTCTTCAGGGCTCTTCTGATGAAACCTATATAGTTGGTCGCTCTGCATCCGCCTCCTGTCTGAGTGATGATAAGAGCAGTTTTATTGACATCATATTTGCCGGACTCGATTGCCTGCATCAGCTGTCCCACAACAAGGAGTGAAGGATAGCATGCATCGTTGTTTACATATTTAAGTCCGGTATCTATTGCATTTTTGTCGCTGTCTTCCAGAACAACAAGGTTATATCCCGCAGATCTGAAGGCGGGCTCAAGAACATCGAAATGAATGGGAGACATCTGAGGACAGATAATGGTGTAATTCTGTCTCATCTCCTCGGTAAAGATCACCTTTTCGATATTGGTGGGTCTTGTTACGTGGGTCTTACCCTGTTTTTCTCTTACTTTGATCGCGGACAGAAGAGATCTGATACGGATCCTTGCCGCACCTAAGTTGTTGACCTCATCGATCTTAAGGCATGTGTAGATCTTGTCGGAGCCTGAGAGAATGTCGTTGACCTGGTCCGTGGTAACCGCATCGAGTCCGCAGCCAAAAGAAAACAGCTGAACAAGATCGAGATTATCCACTGTCCTTACATAAGAAGCAGCTGCGTAAAGTCTTGAGTGGTACATCCACTGATCCATTACGATAAGAGGTCTGTCAACACATCCGAGATGGGAGATGGAGTCCTCCGTAAGAACGGCGATGTCATATGAAGTGATGAGATCCGGAATACCGTGGTTGATCTCGGGATCGCAATGGTAAGGACGGCCGGCAAGAACTATACCGTGCTTTCCGGTTTCTTTCAGATACTGAAGAGCCTTATCGCCCTCATCCGATACATCCTTTCTGGCCTTGGCAAGTTCATCCCAGGCTTCGGAAACTGCCGCCTCGATCTCAGAAGGAGGGATCGCATCGAATTCTTTTTTCAGAGCGTAGTTAATAGTCTCCTTGGATGAGAAGTTCATGAAAGGATTCTTGAATACGACCTGACCGGTGGTTATTGCCTCTACATTGTTCTTGATATTTTCGGAATAGGAAGTGACGATGGGGCAGTTGTAGTGGTTTCCGGCTTCTTTGAATTCGTTTCTTTCGTAAAAGAGAGCGGGATAGAAGATGAAGTCCACGTTCTGCTTGATGAGCCACTCGATATGTCCGTGTGAGATTTTTGCGGGATAGCATTCTGACTCGGAAGGAATGGATTCGATACCGAGCTCGTAAATCGCTCTTGTTGATGCGGGTGAAAGTACAACCCTGAATCCCAGTTTGGTAAAGAAGGTAAACCAGAAAGGATAATCCTCATACATGTTAAGGACTCTCGGAATACCGACGGTACCTCTGGGAGCATCGTTGAGTTCAAGAGGCTGATATGAGAAAAGTCTCTTTATTTTGTAGTCGAAAAGATTGGGAACGCCGGTCTTATTCTTAACACCGCCGATACCGCGTTCACATCTGTTACCTGAGATGAACTGTCTTCCGCCGGTGAAGCGGTTGATGGTAAGACGGCATGCATTTGTACATCCCTTACACTTGGTCATTGAAGTGGTGAACTCGAGACCTATGATATCGTCGAGGCTGAGCATGGAAGTCTTATAGCCTTCCTCGAAACGCTCTCTTGCGATGAGAGCAGCACCGAATGCACCCATGATACCTGCGATGTCGGGACGGATTGCTTTACATCCTGCGATATTTTCAAATGCTCTTAATACGGCATCGTTATAGAAGGTACCGCCCTGTACAACAATATTTTTACCGAGCTCCGTAGCATCGGATACTTTAATAACCTTAAACAGAGCATTCTTTATTACTGAATAAGCAAGACCTGCGGAGATGTCGGCAACGGTTGCGCCTTCCTTCTGAGCCTGCTTAACCTTGGAGTTCATGAATACTGTACATCTGGTTCCGAGGTCGATGGGGTGGGGAGCAAAGAGTGCTTCTTTTGCAAAATCGATAACGGAATAATCCAGAGACTTTGCAAATGTCTCGATGAAAGATCCGCATCCCGATGAACAAGCTTCGTTTAAGAGGACGGAATCTACCGTATTATTTTTGATCTTGATGCACTTCATATCCTGACCGCCGATATCGAGGATACAATCGACGCTGGGATCGAAGAATGCTGCAGCGGTGTAGTGAGCGACTGTCTCTACCTCACCGTCATCAAGTAAGAATGCGGATTTAAGAAGAGCTTCACCGTATCCGGTGGAACATGCTCTTGCGATCCTTGCTCCTTCGGGAAGGTTTTCTTTTATCTCGGTTACGGATCTGATGGCAGTCTTGAGAGGACTTCCGTCGTTGCCCGAATAGAAGGAATAAACCAGTTTTCCTTCCGAGTCTACAAGTGCGATCTTGGTGGTGGTGGAACCCGCATCGATTCCCATGAAAAGATCACCCTTGGCATTTTTGAGTTCAGATTTTCCTACGCGGGCTTTGTCGTGACGATCCTTGAACTCTTTGTAGTCTTCTTCGGTCGCAAAAAGGGGATCCATTCTTGCAACTTCGAATTCCATCTTGATGGGAGATGCGAGTTTTTTGACCATCTCTTCAAGGGAATATGAAACATCACCTTCGGTGCAAAGAGCAGAACCCATTGCCGCAAAAAGATGTGAATTGTCGGTCTTCATTATATGCTCATCATCAAGCTTTAAAGTCCTGATGAAAGCTTTCTTGAGTTCGGTAAGGAAGTGCAAGGGGCCGCCTAAGAATGCCACATGACCTCTGATAGGCTTGCCGCATGCAAGACCGGAAATGGTCTGGTTAACCACTGCCTGAAAAATAGAGGCTGCAAGATCTTCCTTGGTTGCACCTTCGTTGATGAGAGGCTGGATATCGGTCTTTGCAAATACTCCGCAGCGCGCAGCTATGGTATAGAGAGACTGATAATTCTCCGCATATTTATTGAGACCTGCGGCATCCGTCTGTAGAAGAGACGCCATCTGGTCTATGAAGGAACCGGTACCGCCTGCGCAGATGCCGTTCATACGCTGCTCGGCATTACCGTTTTCAAAATATATGATCTTGGCATCCTCACCGCCCAACTCGATAGCTACATCGGTTCCGGGGCAGAGAGTTCTTAAGGATGTGGATACGGCAATAACTTCCTGGGTAAAAGGAATACCGAGATGCTTTGCCAGAGTGAGACCGCCGGATCCTGTGATCATGGGATGGATCTCTTTGTTCCCGAGTTTTTTGTATGCGTCACTTAAGAGATCGCTGAGAGTCTCTCTGATCTTGGCGAAATGTCTTTTATAATCGGAAAAAAGTAAATTTCCTTCTTCGTCTATGAATGCAACCTTAACGGTGGTTGATCCTATATCTATTCCGAGTCTTACAACGTTACCTGTCATTTCAAACCTCAAGTGTATGAATTCTTTCCTATTACATGGTTTTTAAAACCACATCAAACCATTATAGAGGGTTAATGGGGTAAAAAGCAACATTATAAACTCCGTATTAAGGTTTTATTAACTGAACCTGCCCGCCTTGTTATAAATGACCGAAAATGGTAAACTTTACAAGGTTTTAAATCCGTCCTAAGGAGAGTTATTTTGAGCAATTTTGAGAAAAAAATACGCAAGTATGCGATACCTAACCTGACTCTGTGGCTGATCATCGGATATGCCATAGGATATGCGATCCAGATGATCAACAGTAACTTTATGTATTATCTGGCACTGGACCCTTACCTGATACTTCACGGACAGGTCTGGAGACTGGTTACCTGGGTTATCATCCCGCCCAATTATGTAGAAGGCGCGGGGATGCCGAACTTTATATCCTTCCTGTTCATTATTTTAATGATGTATTGCTGCTATTGGATAGGAAATATCCTTGAAAGAGTCTGGGGAACGGTTAAATTCAATATTTTCATCTTTTCGGGTGTTTTGTTGACAATCGTTTTTTCTTTTGTCTGCCTGGGTTATCTGTATATTTACTACGGCGGTGAGGTGATGACTACCTTTGAGAATCTGAAGGCTATTCAGTATTCTTCAACCGATGCTTCAAGTCTTTATCTTTCGGGAAATGAATATTTCTGGTATTCCTTCAGCACCTATTACATAAACGTGTCGCTGTATCTGGTATACGCCCTCACATTCCCTGAAAGACTCGTTTATATCTATCTTGTGATTCCCTTCAAGATGAAGTGGCTCGGGGTTATCGACAGCGTATATTTGCTGTTCCTTCTTATATTCGGAGGAGCTATAACAAGATGTGCGGTACTGGCTACGGTTATAAATGTTTTGATCTTTTATCTGTCCAATATTAAGGGTAAGACCATTAATCCTTATCAGATACACAGACGGAACAGCTTCAGGAGAAAATATAACAGCGGAAGGAGCACTGAATCCGGTACAAAAGAAGACAGGGCGCCTAAGATGCGTGCTGCTTACAGACATAAATGTGCTATATGCGGCAAGACCGATGTGTCCGATCCGGATATGGAGTTCAGATATTGCTCCAAGTGTGCGGGAAGCTATGAGTACTGTTCCGTACATCTGTTTAAACATTCCCATGTCAGAGGTTAATGATGGATAAAGAAGTAGCATTTGGTAAGACTCTAGAAGCGCTGAGGCACAAAGCGGCACTTCAGGGAGGTTTCATAGATAAGCAGGATATCGAGGATATGCTTGCTCCCCTTGAACTTGATGATACGCAGACCGGAATGGTGTATGACTATCTCAAAGGCCGCGGCATCAGATGGGAGATAAAGTTTTCTTCCGATGATACTCTGCATGCAAGCGATATCGCGGGTACGGACGGAATAACCCCTTCAGAGAATGAAGCGGTCCTCTCCGAATTTGCCCTTGATAAGATAGATACTGATTATTTAAACGAATACCTTAAGGAACTGGATGAGCTCCCTCTTTTTACAGACGGTGAAAAGAAAGCGTTCGCAATGAGCGCAATGGCGGGAGACAGGTCGTCCATGGACAGCCTGATAAACTGCTACCTTAAGGATATTGCCCAGCTTGCCCGTATTTATACCGGACAGGGCGTTCTTTTGGAAGACCTTATCGGTGAAGGGAATGCAGCTCTTTGCCAGGGTGTTTTGATGCTTGATTCTCAGGAAAGACCCGAAGACTGCGAAGGCTTCCTGATGAAGCTTGCCATGGACGCCATGGAAGAACTGATATGTGAAGCCGGTGAGGAAGACAAAAAGGCGGATAAGATCCTTGAGAGGACCAATAAGGTTTATGACAAAGCCATGGAACTTGCGGATTCTCTTGAGAGAAAAGTAACCGTTAAGGAAGTAGCGGAATTTGCACATATGAGCGAGAAAGCCGTAAGGGATGCAATGGAGATAACCGGTTATAAGATTGAAGTTATTGAGGATATAAGAGAGCAGTGACGAAACAGGTCTACGAAGATTATAAATACTTTATGCAGGATGCAGGCTGCTTTTATGTAGGAGCAAAATATACTCTGAAGGAACTCACCCTTAATGAGGATATCCTGTTTAAGCTGCGCAAAGTTGTTTCGGAGAGCATACTTCCGCATTATACGGATACGGATACTCTTGAAACGGTTCTCTATTATCTGAAGGATGACGACTTCGTATATCAGGTGTTCAAACAGATGAATGCCGAAGTGAGAGTCAGTATTCTGGAAAAACAAAAGCAACTTTTCGGCAAAGAAGAAGAGGTGTACAAGACCAAATATCTAAAGGTCAAGGAACTGGTTTTGATGAGCGAAGAAGAAAAAAAGAAAGCGGGACTCCTTATACAGGAACTTAAAGGAGGCAAGCTGGCCCTGCTTACTGTCTGATCTTCGCGGATGTAAAGGATTATTATGGATACAACTAAATTAAGAAATTACGAACTTGTAGAAAAGAAAGAACTTACGGATATCGCTTCCGTGGGATATCTGCTTACACATAAAAAAACAGGAGCAAGGATCGCGGTCATCGAAAATGATGACAACAACAAAGTTTTTTCCATCGGATTCAGAACTCCTCCCACGGATTCCACGGGAGTTGCACATATACTTGAGCATTCCGTTCTTTGCGGATCGAGGGAGTTTCCCCTCAAGGATCCTTTTGTGGAGCTTGTTAAGGGCTCGCTCAATACCTTCCTGAACGCAATGACATTTCCCGATAAGACCGTTTATCCCGTGGCATCAACCAACGATTCCGACTTCAGGAATCTGATGCACGTTTATCTGGATGCTGTCTTTTATCCAAATGTATATAAGAATGAGAGCATTTTCCGTCAGGAAGGATGGCATTATGAATATGATGAGGAAGGAAAACTCATCATTAACGGTGTTGTCTACAACGAGATGAAGGGAGCAAGGTCATCAGCGGAGGATATCATTTCTTCCGAGTCCATGTTCTCTCTTTTCCCGGATAATGCTTACGGCAATGAATTCGGCGGAGATCCCGATTTCATTCCTTCACTTACCTATGAGCAGTTCCTTGATTTCCACAGAAGATATTATCATCCTTCAAACAGCTATATTTATCTCTACGGAAATGGGGATATGCTTTCGGATCTGGAATTCATCGACAGAAAATATCTGTCCAGATTCACGCGTCTTGAGATTGATTCCACCATCGGCGCTCAGAAGCCTTTCGCACAGCCCGTTAAGGTAATGAAGCAGTGCCCTATTTCACAGGGAGAAAATGCGGATGAGAATACATTTTTCTCCGTAAATTTTGCGTTGGACGAAGCGCTTGATATCAAAACAAGACTAGCATTCGAGATGATCGATTATGCACTTGTTTCAAATCCCGGTGCTCCCTTAAGGAAGATCCTTGTGGAGCAGGGTGTTGTGGGTGATGTTTCCAGCCGCCTTGAATGTTCGGTAAAACAGCCTTTTTACAGCATCACCGGCAAGGATGCGGCCATGAGCATGGAGACCAGATTCGGTCAGCTCATAACAGAGACCATTGAAACCGTTGCCAAGAAGGGCTTTGATAAAAATGCATTAAGAGCCGCTATCGACTCAAGTGAGTTTAGGTACAGAGAAGCGGATTTCGGCAGATACCCCAAGGGGCTTATGTACGGCATAACCATGCTTGATTCATGGCTCTATGATGACACTAAGCCGTTTGAATACATCGAAGCAGAAGATGCGTATGATTTCCTCAGGGAAAATATAGATACCGGCTATTTCGAGAAACTTGTCAGAAAATACTTCATCGGGAATAAACACAGATCCTATGTCTGCGTTCGTCCCACTGAGGGAGTTCAGGAGATGAAGGATAAAGAACTTCGTAAGATGCTTGATTCCATCCAGTCATCACTATCTCCGGCCGATAAGAAAGCTATCGATAAGATGATCGACGGGCTTAACAAGTTCCGTGATACTCCGGATTCGGAAGTTGCCATCAAGTCGCTTCCCATGCTTACAAGGGATGATCTTAAGAGAGAGATCGAGCCTCTTATAAATGACATTTCCGATGCTGACGGAGTACCCTTTATTTTCCATGAGATAGATACCAGAAAGATCGGATATTTAAGACTGGCATTTAAGACCGATAAGATCGGAACTCAGTTTCTTCCTTATGTGGGACTTCTTCGCGACCTTCTCAGTATGGTTGATACCAAGGAGCACAGATACGAAGAACTCAATCCCATGATCGATCTTATAATGGGCGGTTTCAATATTTCTACCGAGCTTTATTCTCTTTATCATGAAAGAGAAAAATTTGTTCCTACATTTGAGGTTAAGGCAAAGTATTTCGACGAAAGATCCGCGGAAGCTTTTGACCTGATCAAAGAGATCCTTTTCGATTCAAAGTTTTCGGATCTTCGAAGGATCAAAGATGTTTTGGTTGAGATCAAGAATTCCATGCAGTCAAGTTTCCTCGGCGCCGGACATTCAATCGCGGCATCCAGGGCTATGGCATCCGTATCAAAGCAGTCCGCATTCTCTGATATCATTCAGGGCGTATCTTATTACAGGTTCATATGCGGATTACTTAATGACTATGATGCTCAGGCGGGCATCATGACGGAGAATCTTAAGTATGTGCTTGAGCTTATCTTAAGACCCGAGAATCTGATCGTTGATTTTACCGGCGAAAGGGCAGAATCCGATCTGTTAAAAGAAAGAATTGTTTCCTTTAAGGAGGAGCTCTTTACCGAAAAGCACAGACCTGCATCACAGAACATTGATCTTGTGCATAACAATGAGGGCCTTATCACTTCCGGACAGGTTGTATTTGTGTGCAGGGCCGGACGCTATGACAGACATGGCCTTACGTTTAACGGCGCCCTCAAGGTCCTGAAAGTATTCTTAGGATATGATTATCTGTGGATGAACGTAAGGGTTAAGGGCGGTGCATACGGCGTAATGAATGCCTTTACTCCTGCGGGAACCGGATATTTTGTTTCATATCGTGACCCGAATCTTACAAAAACCGTCGATGTATATGAAGGGGCAGCAGAGGCTGTTTCTAACTTTGACGCAGATGAGAGGGCGATGACCAAACTTATCATCGGAACCATCAGTGATATGGATCTTCCCCTCACACCTTCCGCTAAAGGTTCCCGAAGCTTTAACTCATATATGACGGGGATCACCGAAGAGGATCTTCAGAAGATCAGGGATGAGGTACTTGATTGTACTCCGGAGGATATAAGGAAGACTTCAGAATATATCAGGGAGATGATGGCCGATAACAAGCTTGTCGTTGTCGGTAACGAAAAACTTATCCGCGATAATGAAAAGCTCTTCGGAAAAGTGGAGAATCTGCTGTAAATTGTTTTCTTTTTGCAGGAGGAATGTTATGAAAAAAATGAATCTTTTCGGAAAACTAGCAATAGCCGGACTTCTCAGCGTTTCAATGCTCGCGGGATGCGGCAGTGCGGACAGTGCATCGGGAAACTATGCTGTCGCGCCCTCCGCTGTAAACGACGGTGAGTCTTATGATTATACCGCTGAAGAGGCGATAGCGGATTATGATTACGGCTTTGACAGTTATGACATGAAGGTGGATGAGTCGGCAGGAACGAGTTCATCCGCACCCTCCGCAGTTGATACGAGCAGAAAGCTCATCACCACTTCATACCTTGATGTGGAGACCAAAGAATTTGATCAGCTGTATGCGGATGTTGAAAATTTCGTAAACGGAGCCGGCGGATATCTTGAATCCATCAATACCTATAACGGAAGCCGTTATCACGGTGAAGTTGTTGAAAGACACGCTGATCTTACGGTAAGAATTCCCGCTCAGAAGCTTGATGAATTTATCAAGCAGATAGGAAATGCCGGAAATATCACCAACAGAAGTCAGAGTGTAGAAGATATAACTCTTACATATGTTGATCTTGAAGCTCACAAGAAGACCTTGAGAGACGAGGAAGCCCGTCTTGAAGAGTTCCTAAGAGATGCCGAGTCCATCGAGGACATGATCTATATCGAGGACAGACTTGCCAATGTCAGATATCAGATCGAGAGCATGGAAAGTCAGCTCCGCACCTTCGATAATAAGGTTAATTATGCTACCATCTATCTGAATATAAGTGAAGTTGTGGAGTATACCCCCGTTGTTTATGAAGAGCCTACCACCTGGCAGAGAATGAAGGACGGATTCAGTGAGCAACTTGAGGACATCGCGGACTTCTTCAAGAATTTTGCAGTATGGTTCGTATCACACTTCATTTACATCATCTTCTGGGGCCTTGTTATCTTCGGTATCGTAAAGTGGATCCTTTATCTCAATTCCGAAAAGAGAGCAGCTAAAATTGCGGCTAAGGCTGCATCCAAGCAGAAGGCTCAGTACGAAGCTTATCAGAACACCATGAACAACCTTTCGGGCACCGCTCCCGTTACCGGAAACTGTAAGGCTCAGCCTCAGGCCCAGGCACAGCCCAAACCCGAAGAAAAGAAGTAAAATATATGTCAGAGAAGAAATCAGGATTTGTCGGCGTTATCGGCAAAGCTAATGTCGGCAAATCCACTCTTGTAAACAGAATAATAGGCCAAAAGATCGCTATCACATCTCCCAAACCTCAGACAACACGTAAGAAGGCAAGGGGTGTGTTCACGGATGAAAGAGGACAGATAGTATTCCTCGATACTCCCGGTATCCATAAATCACGCAGCAAACTCGGTGACTACATGGTTTCAAGTGCATGGAGTACATTTGCTGATGCCGATCTTATCCTGTGGCTTGTGGAGCCTTCTGATTGCTTTACGGAAACCGAGGAACTGATCTGTACCAAGCTTAATACTCTTGATATTCCGATCATTCTTGTTATCAATAAGATCGACACCATTGCACGTGATAAGCTTTTGGAGTTCATCTCTTCGTACAGTTCACACATGGATTTCAAAGAGATCGTTCCGATTTCCGCACTTAAGGATAAGAATGTGGACGATCTTGTAGACACTGTATTTAAGTATCTGCCCGAAGGTGAACCTTTCTATGATGAAGATACCGTTACAGATCAGCCGGTAAAGCAGATTGCGGCGGAGATCATCAGGGAAAAAGCCCTTATGTGTCTGGGTGAGGAGATTCCTCACGGACTTGCGGTTGCGATAGATCAGATGAAGTTTGAAGGGAATATGTATTACATAGATGCCACCATCTACTGTGAGAAGGATTCCCACAAAGGAATGATCATCGGAAAAGGCGGAAGCAAGTTAAAAGAGATCGGTTCCAAGGCCCGCCCCGAGATAGAAGAGCTCTGTGAGACGAAAGTATTCTTAAAGCTCTGGGTAAAAGTTAAAAAGGACTGGAGAGATTCAGACATACTCCTGAAGAATTTCGGATTTGATAAATCACAGTTATGAATGATATTTTTTCCTGTACCGGAATTGTGCTGAGATCCAGGCCTGCCGGTGAAAACGACAGACTCATAACACTTCTTACAGGTACGGAAGGAAAACTGAATGTATTTGTGAGAGGCGCGAGGAAACCTTCCTCGCGCTTTGCCGCATCTTCCGAAAGCTTTGCATTCGGTGAATTCAAGTTAAGTCACGGGCAGAGTGCATATTATCTGAACGATGCCGATATCTCCAATTATTTCGAGGAATTCAGGACAGATATAGAACTTGCCTCTTATGCGTCTTATTTTGCGGAGATTGCGGATTATTACTGCGTGGAGGGCGAGGATTCTACGGCAATGCTGGGCCTTTTGTATGCATCTCTTCTGGCACTTAATAATCCTAATTTTTCCTGCAGGCTTGTAAGATGCATATTTGTACTCAGATCCATAGTTATAAACGGAGAATTTCCCGGTCTTCCCGCGGGAAGAGTATTTAATGAAGCGGTTATCGCTGCGGTGGACAGGATTCAGAATGCCGACCTGAGACACCTTTATACTTTTAAACTTACGGATCCTGCCGAGGATGAGTTTTTTAAACTTACGACGGATTACGAGAAACGCTTTATGGATAAGCATTTTAAGTCGCTTGAAGTGCTTTCCGCACTGTAGTTCATTATTTATTCTGACATTGTCACCTGATGTCAGCATGATCAGGAGGTACTATGAAAAAGAAATTTGGAATTATAGCTCTTTGTTTATCACTGATTCTTACCGCATGCTCCATGCCTGCGATAGGTTCACAGGGAAATGATGCGGGTTCCCGCCAGGAGGAAGAGGATGATGAAGAAGAAATCGTTATCGAGCTTTCGGATAAGAAAGTAGAACTGGAAGCAGGTGAAGAGTTTGAAGTTGAGATTGAAAACTTCGATGATCTGTCCAAGGTTAAGATAGAAGTAGAAGATGAAGACATCGCCGAGGCAGATATAGATGATGAGATCATTACCATTACCGCTGTTTCAGAAGGCAAGACCAAGATTATCGTAAGTGCCAAGGGATGCGATGATGTTAAGATAACCGTCAAGGTTACCGCACCTCCTGTTCCTGAGCCTGTTACCGAATTTCCCGAAGCTGACCGTTATGTCTGCAAAGTGGAACTTACCAAGGATGTCTGGAGGGAGATTATAGGCTTTCCCGATGATGAGCTTGATGAAGTTGTAGAATTCTTTGCTGGTCTTAATATTTCCTTGAATTTCTATTTGGAATTTACTCCTTCAAGTGACACGGAAGGGGCTGCCGTTCTCGGTTTTGACATGGCACAATTCGGAAAAGACCTTGCCGAGGCGATGGATGTTGATGAGAATTACCTGCAGTTCATCGGTCTGATTGCGGATATGGAAGGAGATACACTTGATGAATCTCTTATAGATACATATCTGGAATACAAAGACGAAATGGTTGAGGCCATCAGCGAAGATATTGTCGGTGATGCAGAGGAATATTCCTATGATCTTACATATACTATAGATTATCCTACTCTTTATCTGACCGGTGAGGGAGAAACCAGAGAGTGTACCATTTATGATACAGGAACGTTTTTACTTTACCTTGATGGCGAAGATATGGATGGTGCTTTCTTTGAAAACGGACTGACAATGATGTTCGAACCTGAAAAATAATATTTTTATAGATGACAGCGGGGACGCTGCTGTTTTGCCATATGGTGACATCTGTCGCCTGATGACATAACAGTAACGTCCCCGCTGTCGTCATATTTTAATTCCCTTGAAGATAGTACTTTACTGTGATAAAATTTTAATCCGTATGTGGATAATTTTTCCCTGAAAGGAAGAAGATTATGGAAAAGACAATGGAAAAGATCGTAACTCTTGCGAAAGGAAGAGGATTTATATATCCCGGATCCGACATTTACGGCGGACTTGCAAATACCTGGGATTACGGAAATCTTGGCGTTGAACTTAAGAACAACGTAAAGAAAGCTTGGTGGACCAAGTTTGTACAGGAGAGCCCTCACAATGTAGGCGTTGACTGTGCAATCCTCATGAACCCTCAGACCTGGGTTGCTTCAGGTCACCTTGCAGGATTCTCCGATCCTCTCATGGACTGTAAAGAGTGCCACGAGAGATTCCGTGCGGATAAAGTTATCGAGGATTTCTGTGCAGAAAACGGAATCACCCTCGAAAAGCCCATCGATGCTTTCTCACAGCAGGAGATGATGGATTTTATTAAGGAAAAGTCCATCCCCTGCCCTACCTGCGGAAAGCATAACTTCACAGATATCAGACAGTTCAACCTTATGTTCAAGACATTCCAGGGTGTTACCGAGGATGCCAAGAACACGGTTTATCTTCGTCCCGAGACTGCTCAGGGTATTTTCGTAAACTTCAAGAATGTTCAGAGAACCTCCCGTAAGAAGGTTCCTTTCGGTATCGCACAGGTTGGTAAGTCATTCCGTAATGAGATCACTCCCGGAAACTTCACCTTCCGTACCAGAGAGTTTGAGCAGATGGAGCTTGAATTCTTCTGCAAGCCCGGAACAGACCTTGAGTGGTTCCAGTATTGGAGAGGCTTCTGCCGTGACTGGCTTATTTCTCTCGGAATCAAGGAAGACGAGATGAGACTCAGAGATCACGATCCCGCAGAGCTTGCTTTCTATTCCAAGGGAACCACCGACATCGAATTCCTCTTCCCCTTCGGATGGGGCGAACTTTGGGGAATCGCTGACAGAACCGATTACGACCTCGGACGTCATCAGGAAGTATCCGGCCAGGATCTTACCTATTTCGATGATGAGACTAATGAGAGATACCTTCCTTACGTTATCGAGCCTTCACTCGGTGCGGACCGTGTTGTTCTCGCTTTCCTTTGCGCAGCATATGATGAAGAGAACATCGGAACCGAGGAAGCTCCCGATATCAGAACAGTGCTTCATTTCCATCCCGCACTTGCTCCCGTTAAGATCGGTATCCTTCCCCTTTCCAAGAAGCTTAATGAGGGCGCTGAGAAGATTTATGCTCAGCTTTCCAAGAGATATAACTGTGAATTCGATGACAGAGGAAACATCGGAAAGAGATATCGCCGTCAGGATGAGATCGGTACTCCTTTCTGCATAACCTATGACTTCGATTCCGAGACCGATAACAAGGTAACCGTACGTTTCCGTGACTCCATGGAGCAGGAGCGTATCGCTATCGACGAACTTGATGCATTCTTCGCTGATAAGTTCATGTTCTAAGATGTTTTTTGATGAGTCAGTGGGAACTTTTCTTACTGACTCATTCAGGTTAGAGCATCGGAAACGGAGGAAATATCGGGATTTGATGCCCGGTGGATCGTATTAAGGCGGATTGAGCATCGAAAACAGAGAAAGCTTCCGGATTTGATGCCCGGTGCCTCACTTTAAGGCGGATAAAGCATCGAAAACAAAGAAAGTTTCCGGATTTGATGCCCGGTGCCTCACTTTAAGGCGGATAAAGCATCGAAAACAAAGAAAGTATTCCTATTTGATGCTTTGAGTTACTAAATAGTAGAAAAAAAGCATCAAAAAAGTAAGAAACTCAAATTTCCGATGCTTCGGGAGTATGTAGCAGGTTCGTAAAGCGATATAAAACATCAAAATCCTGAATTACACGGAAAACTGATGTGTGTCGCCTCATAGAACGCTTCTATGGAGTCCGCATTTTCCCCTGTCATAAAAATCTTGGCATAAAAGTCAAAAAAAGCTGAGCAATATAGCTCGCTATTGGAGTAATGAGATGAAAAAATTTACCTACAATGAATTAAGAAATGCATGGCTTAACTTTTATAAGGAGCGCGGACATGTAGATATCGGCGCGGTTTCGCTTGTATCCGACGGATCTACGGGCGTTATGTTCAACGTAGCCGGAATGCAGCCCCTTATGCCTTATCTTCTCGGAGAAAAGCACCCTAAGGGAACCAGACTCTGCAATATCCAGGGTTGTGTCAGAACAAACGATATCGATTCCGTAGGTGATAAGAGCCATCTTACTTTCTTTGAGATGATGGGAAGCTGGAGCCTGGGAGATTACTTTAAGGAAGACAGATGTAAGTGGAGTTTTGAGCTTCTTACCCAGGTTTTCGGATTTGATGCAGACCACCTTGCAGCTACTGTTTTCGAAGGTGACGAGAATGCACCCAGAGACGAAGAGGGCGCTAAGTTCCGTGAGATGAGCGGATTTAAAAAAGAGAACATTTTCTTCCTTCCTGCCGAGGATAACTGGTGGGGACTTGAGTACGGCCCCTGCGGACCCGACTCGGAGATGTTCTTTATTGATGATACCAAGGCTCCCTGCGGACCTGATTGTAAGCCCGGATGCCACTGCGGAAGATATACTGAGGTCGGAAACGATGTATTCATGCAGTATGAGAAGCATCATGACGGACATCTCACACCTCTCAAGCAGAAGAACGTTGACACCGGATGGGGACTTGAGAGAAACTTCGCATTCCTTAACGGAATCGATGACGTATATAAGACCGAACTTTTTGCATCCGTTATCGCTAAGATCGAAAACTTAAGCGGATTTAAGTATGACGCTGAAGATAAGAATACTCGTTCAATGCGTATCGTGGCAGATCACCTTCGTACGGGTGTCATGCTTATCGGAGACGAAGCTAAGCTCCTCCCTGACAATACCGGAGCAGGATATATCCTCAGAAGACTTATCCGCCGCGCAGTTCGTCACGGTAGATCTCTCGGACTTAACGCTGACCAGCTTCTTTCCGTAGCAAGTATCTACATCGATGATATCTACAGCGAAGGATATCCTCTTCTTGTTAAGAACAAGGATTACATCCTCGGTGAGCTTAAGAAAGAGATCAATCGTTTCGAAGCAACCATCGAGAACGGAATGGCTGAGTTTAAGAAGATCCTTGATAACGCAAAGAGCGCAGGCTCTAAGCAGATCGAAGGCAAGGATGCATTCTATCTTTATGATACTTTCGGATTCCCTGTTGAACTCACTATGGAACTTGCTGAGGAAGCAGGTCTTAAGGTAGATGAAGCCGGATTTAAGACTGCAATGGAAGAGCAGAAGGCTAAGGCAAGAGAGAATGCCAACTTCTCCGCTAAGCTTACCAGTCCTGCAGTATACGATAAGCTTGATGAGAATCTTAAGAGTGAGTTCATCGGATATGACTGCCTTGAGGCAGAGGATTCTGTAGCTGCAATAGCTGGTGAGGAGTCACTTCTTGATTCACTTGAAGAGGGACAGGAAGGAACCGTCATAACCGTTAAGACTCCTTTCTATGCAACCATGGGCGGACAGAAGGGAGATACCGGAATCATCAAGACCGCATCCGCAGAGTTTGAAGTGGAAGAAGCAGTTAAGCTTCCCGGCGGACGTATCGGTCATATCGGAAAGGTTGTAAAGGGAACCCTTAATAAGGGTGATAAGGTAATTCTTTCCGTATGTAAGAAGACCAGAAATGCAACCTGTAAGAACCACACCGCAACCCACCTTCTCCAGAAGGCTCTTCAGGAGGTTCTCGGAGACGGCGTACATCAGAAGGGTTCATATCAGGATCCTCTCAGAACACGTTTCGACTTCAGCTACGGACAGGCTATGACTGCAGAGCAGATAGCTCAGGTTGAGAAGATTGTTAATGATAAGATTGCAGAAGACCTTGATGTTGTTACCAATGTAATGGGCATCGAAGAAGCTAAGGCAACCGGCGCAATGGCACTCTTCGGTGAAAAGTACGGAGATACCGTAAGAGTAGTCAATGTAGGTGACTGGTCCATTGAGCTCTGCGGTGGTACTCACGTACAGAAGACCGGACAGATCGCATCTTTCAAGATTCTGTCAGAGAGCGGAGTTGCCGCAGGCGTAAGACGTATCGAGGCAGTGACTGCAGCAAATGTCATCGCTTATTATGAAGAGCAGGCAGAGCTTCTCAAGGAAGCATCAAAAGCTGCCAAGACTTCACCTGAGCAACTTGCAAACCGCATCGCTCAGATGAATGACGAGATCAAGTCTCTTAACTCTGAACTCGAGTCTCTCAAGAGCAAGGCTGCAAAGGATGCTCTCGGAGATGTGACCGATCAGGTTAAAGAGATCAAGGGAGTTAAACTTGTAGCTACCGGCCTTAAGGGCGTGGATATGAACGGTTTAAGAGATCTCGGAGATCAGACTAAAGCTAAACTCGGAGAGGGCGTTGTTGTTCTCTTTTCCGAGCAGGACGGTAAGGTCAATATCGTAGCGATGGCTACCGACGGAGCAGTTAAGACAGGTGCACACGCAGGAAATCTTATCAAAGCAGTAGCACCCATTGTCGGAGGCGGCGGTGGCGGAAGACCTAATATGGCTCAGGCCGGAGGCAAAGATCCTTCCGGAATTGATAAAGCACTTGAAGAAGCAGCAAAGGTACTTGAAACACAGATTAACTGATCTTAATTTAGGAGGTTTTCTATGGCTTCAAATATGTTTGGAAACATCGTCAGCTCATATGGCTTAAAGAGCAGCGGTGCGCAGGCAATCGATATTGTAAACGGAGTACCTGTCAAGGTCCTCAACACCAACGGAGTTGCATCCATCTATGTATATGTAGGTGATAAATCCAAGGCAGCATCCCTGATAGTAAATATTCAGGAAGCGGCAAAGAGTTACGGCCTTGCCAAGCCTCGCGTAAACGGAGAAAGTATTCTTTTCGGTATCAAAAAAGCTACGATGGCTGTTGATGAATATGACAAGATCCGTCAGATCATCTCCAACAATGCGGGATCATTCGCCAATGATCAGTGCCCTTACTGTTTCATGAGCGGATGTGATGTTGCCGGCATGTATAAGGGTGCGAACGCCAGAAGAATGCACAGACAGTGCTATCTTAACAACAGAAATAAAGAGATGGATAAGGTCGAGTATTCGGACGGTAACTATATCACCGGAATCCTCGGTGCACTCATTGCCGCCATACTTATTGTTGCCTTTTCCGATTTGCTCGTTCTCGGAGCAAATAAGATATACTACATTCTCTATGTTATGTTTCCTATTTTTATTGCCGGTGGTTTCAAGCTGGGAAAGGGACCTTACGGCGCGGGAGGAACATTCTGCCATGTGGTTATAAGCGTATTGGCGATTTTTGCTTACTTTTATATTCAGGGCTGCTATTATGCAGCTGACTGGTACGGCATCTCCATGCTCCAGGCGGCCCCCTATGTGGGAGATATCCTGAGCATAATCACGGATTCTGAATTTGTTAAAGCCAGTGCTTTGGAGATCGTACTGTTAATAGTCGGTATTATAGTTGCCATAGTCGGAAATCCCACTTCCAAAAAGAACGGCAGAAAAACCATCCAGCAGAATGATGTATTCATCACTCCGCTTGCTACGGTAGATACCGGATTTACCGGATATGATGCCTATAATCCCTTCGGAAACACCGATACTCAGGCAGCATCTTCGGCATATGATGCCTATAACACTCAGGATGTTTACGGTACCCAGGATACCGCTTCACAGAGTGCTTATGGCAATCAGAATACGCAGAATGCCGGCAGCGACTGGAGAGAAGTTTACGGTCAGAATTCCGACAATAACAACAATAACCCTTACGGGAATTAAAAAAGCCTTGACTTTTTGATATCCCGCAATATATACTTTCAAAGTACGCGTTTAGCGTAAAATAAATTATTAGAATAACCCTGCAGTACAAAGGGACTGAAGGGAGGTAAGAGAAAATGTCATCAGTACAGGTTAAAGAGAACGAATCACTTGACAGCGCTCTTCGCCGCTTCAAGAGAAGCTGCGCAAAGGCAGGCATCCAGCAGGAGATCCGTAAGCGTGAGCACTATGAGAAGCCCAGTGTAAAGCGTAAGAAGAAGTCCGAAGCTGCCAGAAAGCGCAAGTATAACTAAGTCACGACAGGCCCCCTAATCATTCGGGGGCCTTGTTTTTTATCGGAGGATAGGAATTGGACATCCTTATCTGGATAATAATTGTGATAATAGTCCTCGGCGTCTGGATCTGCACTTTCGATACCAACCGTTTTACCGTGTCAAAATACGAGTATACGGATAAAAGGATCGTAAAGTCTCTTAAGGTTGTCTTTTTATCGGATCTTCATTGCAAGATGTACGGTCTCGGAGGAACCTTCCTCATCGGGAAGATCAGGGAGATCGGACCGGATCTTATTATCTGCGGCGGAGATATGATAAATGCACATCCGGGGTCTAAAACAGATAAAGTCACAGCTTTCCTTCGTGAACTGAAAAAGGATTTTCCGATAGTTTATGCTTACGGAAACCATGAACTCAGACTTAAGCTCTATCCCGAGAACTACGGAGATGTCTGGGAAAGATATACGGAAGCGCTTTCCGAGTTCGGTCTTACGATCACCGAGAACGGAACATTTAAAGCGGATGGCACAGGGGTTAACATAATCTCTTTCTCCGCGGAAAGAAAATACTATAAGAGAAATTCGAAGGTTGAGATGGATGCTTCCTATATAGAAAAAACCGTCGGAAGACCGGATCCGGACTCCTTCAATATCTTACTGGCACACAATCCCGGATATTTTGATGCATATGCCGGTTACGGTGCGGACCTGACTCTTTCCGGTCACCTGCACGGAGGACTGGTGCGTATACCCGTACCTGTCTCAAAGAAGGCAAAGGATGCCGGTGCCCATATCATGAGAGGTGTTTTTTCGCCCAAGCTGAGATTTTTCCCGAAATATGATTCGGGAAGGTTCGATAAGGACGGAAAGTCCATGATCGTTTCAAGAGGGCTCGGTTCCCACACGCTTCCCATAAGGATATTTAATCCCGGGGATCTCGTTGTAATTGATTTAAAGCCCCCCGGTGGAGTATAATCTAAAACTGTTATGGCTATACTTGTTAAGCTTCAGGTGTTCGAGGGACCGCTCTATCTGCTTCTTCCCCTGATCGAAAAAAACAAAATAGACATCTACGATATTCCC
>JAEEGI010001669.1_pt1 | contig 55034 bp, 45 predicted proteins | sample 8958751 | NCBI WGS metagenome assembly JAEEGI01 (sample SAMN16246545, study PRJNA631951) | gut metagenome | biome: gut microbiome; feature: rumen; material: KS-attached | host: Bos | place: Iran: Karaj | collected 2018-10
GTGACCGCTGCGGTCACGCCGGTTTTGTCTCTTGGATTTTGTGGGGCAAAATCCGATGCTCGTTATAACTGTGGACAATAGAAGATCTATTCGGCAAACCGGAATTTACCGAGCAGCCAGTTTCAAAAATTTAGTATCGTTCATTTGCTCATTTGTCAAATACTCTCCGTTATAAAACAGCGCATAGGTAGTAATCGGTGTAGGAGCGTTCTGTGCCTGTTCTTTGCTTTCAATATGAATTGCCCTGAACGGGATATTATGCTCTTTGGCAGTCTGTTCCACAATCGGCACATACTTTGCGTTGAACGGGCATTGGCTGGTGTAGAACAGGACATACCCCTCGTCGTTCACATGTGGATGCTTTGCAAAGTCCTTGAACCTTGGCTGTTCTGCATCAGCAGAGAACGGTAAATGCCAGAGTTGGATTCCGTTGTCTGCCTCGTCACACATGGAAAAGCCCTTATATTTCAGAAACTTCGGATCAGCAAGGAATGGCTTTTTCTTTGCAGCACAAAGGATACACAGTCCCTTTTTGCCTTTCTCTTTACTGTCCTCAATGCATGCTCCCAATAGATCATTTGAATATCCGTGTCCCTTGAACGAACCGGACACCCATAGGCAATCGATATACATATACCCTTCTGCGACAATCGGATTCCATGCGTTCTCAGCCGGTATATATTCGATAAAGCATTTCCCGCGCTCTATGCTTTTCAGAAATACAAGCCCCTCATCAAAACGATCTGCCAGCCATGCTTTCTTCGATGAAACCTGGATATCCATGTTATTGGAGATAGCACAGCAGATGTGCTCTTTCTCCAAATTATCTTTAGTCACTTTGATATACTCCATAAGAAATCCCCCCACAAATCCCGATCTGTTTTAATCATTGTACCATGGCGGACCCGCGTGGTCAATTAACTAACTTTCAAAAGGGAAGGAAGCACTTCCTTACGAAGTGCCTCCCTCAAGGCGGTTCTTTTTTTATTTCAGCGTATATCGCATGATCTCAGGATGGCACAGCGTGCCGCGCTTGCCGCAGGTGGTGCAATAGACGGCGATGTTGGGCGCCGTGTCCCAGTCCATCTTTTCCCAGCCGCAGTGCAGATAATAGGCCGGCTCCTTGGCGCAGGCCCAAAGCTCCTTGATGCCGCGCTTTTTCGCTTCATCGAATACGACCTGCTGCATCACGCGGCCGTAGCCCGTATGGTGCAGATCGGCCCGCACGGCAATGTCGCCCAGCGAATAGACGCCGTCACGCATTTCCAGCGTGGAGGCAGCCATCAGCGCGCCGGTCTCGGGGTCGTCCATCCGCCACATGCGGATCACGCGTTCGGGCACACGGTCTTCGATCGCGACGCCCATGCCGCTTTCGTGGAACAGCGTGGAGAGCGCCAAAAAGTCTTCTGTTTCCCGGATGATATAGTCCGCCATGTTCAAATTCCTCTCTGTGTCAAGTCCAAGCGATTGTACCACAAAAGGAGCATGAAGTCAATAGAAAATTTTTCTTCCTCCGGCAAAAGGCGCCCGCACGCAGAAGCGTGTTTCAGTCCGCAAACAGTGCCGTGGAGTAGTAGCGGTCGCCGCTGTCGGGCAGCAGCGCCACAATGGTCTTGCCCTTGTTTTCGGGCTGCTTCGCCAGCGTCAGCGCCGCAAACAGCGCCGCGCCGGAGGAGATACCGACGGAGATGCCTTCCTTTTTGGCAAGGTATTTTGCCGCCTCAAAGGCGTCCTCGTTGACCACGCGGAAAACCTTGTCATAGACGCCGGTGTTCAGCACATCGGGCACGAAGCCCGCGCCGATGCCCTGAATCTTATGGGCGCCGCTTCTGCCCTCCGAAAGGACGGGCGAGCTGTCGGGCTCCACGGCGACGACCTGCACCGCCGGGTTCTGCTCCTTCAGATATTCGCCCGCGCCGGTGACCGTGCCGCCGGTGCCGACGCCCGCGATGAAGAGATCGACCTTGCCGTCGGTGTCGCGCCAGATTTCGGGGCCGGTGGTCGCCTTGTGGATCGCCGGATTGGCCGGGTTGACGAACTGGCCGGGGATGAAGCTGTCCGGGATCGTTTTTGAAAGCAGCTGCGCCTTTTCAATGGCGCCCTTCATGCCCTTTGCGCCCTCGGTCAGCACCAGCTCGGCGCCGTAGGCTTTGAGGATATTGCGGCGCTCCACGCTCATGGTCTCGGGCATGGTCAGGATGATGCGGTAGCCCTTGGCGGCGGCAATGGCGGCCAGACCGATGCCGGTGTTGCCGCTGGTGGGTTCAATGATGACGGAGCCGGGCTTCAAAAGGCCCTTTTCCTCCGCATCTTCAATCATCGCCTTGGCGATGCGGTCCTTGACGGAACCGGCGGGGTTGAAGTATTCGAGCTTGACCAGTACGGTCGCTTCGAGCTTTTGCTCTTTTTCAATGTTGACGATCTCCACCAGCGGGGTGTTGCCGATCAGACCGAGGGTCCCTTTATAAATGTTTGCCATGATGCATTCCTCCTGTTATGCTGTTATTGAATGGCCGCGAAGCCCGCGGCAAGGTCGGCAAGGATGTCGTCGATATGCTCCGTGCCGACGGAAAGACGGATGGTGTTTTCATAGATGTTCTGGCTTTCCAGTTCTTCTTTGGAAAGCTGGGAGTGCGTTGTGGACGCCGGATGAATGACGAGACTCTTGACGTCCGCCACGTTGGCCAAAAGGGAAAAGATCTGCAGCGCGTCGATGAACTTCCACGCTTCCTCTCTGCCGCCCTTGACGTCAAAGGTGAAGATGGAGCCGCCGCCGTTGGGGAAGTACTTCTCATACAGCGCATGCTGCGGGTGGTCGGGCAGCGAGGGGTGGTTGACCTTTTCGACCAGCGGATGGTTTGCAAGGAAGTCCACGACCTTTTTCGTGTTCTCCGCGTGGCGCTCCAGCCGCAGCGAAAGCGTTTCCACGCCCTGCAGCAGCAAAAAGGCGTTGAACGGCGAGATGGCCGCCCCGGTGTCGCGCAGCAGGATCGCGCGGATGTAGGTGACGAAGGCCGCCGGGCCGGCCGCCGCGGTGAACGAAACGCCGTGGTAGCTCGGGTTCGGCGCGGCAATGTTCGGATAACGCTCCGGCGACCACGGGAACTTGCCGGAATCCACGATGACGCCGCCGAGGGTCGTGCCGTGACCGCCGAGGAATTTGGTGGCGGAATGCACCACGATATCGGCGCCGTGCTCGATCGGGCGGATCAGATAGGGCGTGCCGAAGGTGTTGTCAATCACCAGCGGAACGCCTTTGCTGTGGGCAAGGGCCGCCAACGCGTCAATGTCGGGGATGTCGCTGTTCGGGTTGCCGAGCGTTTCAATGAAGACCGCTTTCGTGTTCTCCCGGAACGCATCCTCCACCGCGCCGAGGTCGTGAATATCGACAAAGGTCGTTGCAATGTCATATTGCGGCAGCGTGTGGGCGAGCAGGTTGTAGCTGCCGCCGTAGATGGAGCTTTGCGCCACGATATGGCCGCCGGAAGCGGCAAGGGCTTCCAGCGTATAGCTGATGGCCGCCGCGCCCGACGCGACCGCCAGCGCCGCCACGCCGCCCTCGAGCGCCGCGATGCGCCGTTCCAGCACGTCCTGCGTGGAGTTGGTCAGCCGGCCGTAGATGTTGCCGGCGTCGGTCAGGCCGAAGCGGGCCGCCGCGTGTTCGGAATTATGGAAAACGTAGCTGGTGGTCTGATAGATCGGCACCGCACGCGAATCGGTTGCCGGGTCGGCCTGTTCCTGGCCGACGTGCAGCTGCAATGTTTCAAAACGGTAGTTGCTCATTGTGATACCTCTTTCTTTTTTTCATTAGATTCTATTCGGTCAGCAGAAAGAGGGACACATTCGGCCGAAGCGGAAGTTCCGGCGCAGCAGACGGACAAAAATCAGTTTCATGGGCGGCTCCTTACATCGGTTTGTTTGCGCTGTTCATAATCCGCCAGCGCGGCGCGGATGGCTTCCTCCGCCAGCACGGAGCAGTGGATCTTGTGGGCGGGCAGACCGTCCAGCGCTTCGGTGACCGCCTGATTCGTCAGCTGCAGCGCTTCGGAGATCGGCTTGCCCTTGATCAGCTCCGTTGCCATGGAGCTGGACGCGATCGCGCTGCCGCAGCCGAAGGTTTCAAAACGAACGTCCACGATGACGTCGTTTTCGATTTTGAGATACATTTTCATGATGTCGCCGCATTTCGCGTTGCCGACCGTGCCCACGCCGTTGGCGTCTTCCAGCACGCCGAGGTTGCGCGGATTGCGGAAGTGATCCATCACTTTTTCGCTGTAGAGTGCCATGGGGGTTCCTCCTTACAGGATAAACGGGGTTTTGCCTTCGCACAGGTCGCGCCAGACCGGCGAGAACGACCGCAGGTGCGCGACCACCTCTTTGACGGCGGCAATGATTTCATCCACCTGCGCTTCGGTGGCGTCTTCGCCCAGCGTGAGCCGCAGCGAGCCGTGCGCCACGTCGTGCACGCGGCCGATGGCCAGCAGCACGTGGCTCGGGTCGAGCGACCCGGAGGTACAGGCGGAGCCGGACGACGCGCAGATGCCCTTGTCGTCCAAAAGCAGCAGCAGCGATTCGCCCTCAATGCCTTCAAAACAGAAGTTGACGTTGCCGGGCAGCCGCCTTGCCGCGTCGCCGTTGAGCGCGCTGTGGGGAATTTCACGCAGGCCCCGGATCAGCCGGTCGCGCAAAGCCGTGAGCCGGTCGGTGGTCTGCTCCATCCCGCAAAGGCTTTCTTCCAGCGCGGCGGCCATGGCAACGACGCCGCCCACGTTTTCCGTTCCCGCGCGCAGACCCCGCTCCTGGGCGCCGCCCTCGATCAGGCTTTGCAGCCGGACGCCGCGCCTCGCATAGAGAAAGCCGACGCCCTTCGGGCCGTGAAACTTATGCGCCGAGGCGGAAAGCAGGTCCACGTTGTCTTCTTTGACGTTCACCGGAATATGGCCGACGGCCTGCACCGCGTCGGTGTGGAACAGCACGCCCCTGTCGCGGCAGATCCTGCCGAGGGCACGGATCGGCTGGATCGTGCCGATCTCGTTGTTGGCGGTCATCACCGTGACCAGACAGGTGTCGTCGCGGATGGCGGCTTCCAGCTCTTCGGGGCGGACGATGCCGTTTTCGTGCACGGGGAGCCAGGTGACTTCAAAGCCTTCTTTTTCCAGCTTCCGAAGCGTATGCAGCACCGCGTGATGCTCGATCGGGTCGGAGATGATGTGGCGTTTGCCCTTGGCCGCGCCGAGGTACGCCGCGGAACGGATGGCCTGGTTGTCGGCTTCCGAGCCGCCGGAGGTGAAGAGAATCTCGCGCGGTTCGGCGCCGATCAGCGAAGCAACGGTCTGCCGGGCGCGTTCCAGCGCTTCCTTTGCCTTCTGTCCCAGCGCATACAGGCTGGACGGATTGCCATAGCAGTCCTCCAGATACGGCAGCATGGCTTCGACCGCCGTTTTGCTCATTCTGGTGGTTGCCGCGTTGTCGGCGTAGATCATGCGCACCCTCCCCTTCCGGCTGTTTTTTGCATTATACTACCATTCGCCTACTATGTCAATAGGTTTTTAAAACTTTTTTCGGCCTTTATTTTTCGCCCGCCTCTTGATTGCCTATTTACCCTGTGGTATACTATGTAAAAAGGAGGCGGACGCCATGATTTCAACCAAGGGGCGCTATGCGCTGCGCGTGATGCTTGACCTGGCCGAGCACGCGGCCGACGCGCCGGTCCCGCTCAAGGACATTGCCGAACGGCAGGAAATTTCCAAAAAGTATCTGGAAATCATCGTGAAAGACCTGGTCAAGGGCAAACTGATCAAGGGCGCCAGCGGCAAGGGCGGCGGCTATTCGCTTTGCCGCGCGCCGCAGGAGTATTCCGTGGGCGAGATTATCGAGCTGACGGAGGGGTCGCTTTCGGCCGTGGCCTGCCTTGCCGCCGACGCGGAGGTCTGCCCGCGCGCCGGCTCCTGCCGGACGCTGCCGCTCTGGCGGGAATATGACAAGATGGTGCACGATTTCTTCCGGAGCAAAAAGCTGACGGACCTGCTGTAATCCCGTATCATAAAAACAAACACCACCCGTGCGGCGCTGCGCCGCGGGCGGTGTTTTTCTTTTTGCTGCGTTCAGGGCGTCTGCCGGTAAAAGTCTTTCAGCATCGGATAGAGCTGTCTGTATTTCCGGTATTTTTGTTCATAGATCGCCGCCGTTTCGGCGTTCGGCGTAATCACTGCCTTGATCCGGGGCGCGTGACGGAGGCCGAGCGCAAGCAGGGCGCCGCCGTAGGCCGGGCCCTCGTTGTCGATGACGTGCAGTTCCAGATGCAGCACGTCGGCAAGGATCTGCATCCACGCGTCGCTTCTGGTGCCGCCGCCGCAGACCGTGGCTGCGCTGACCGGGGGGCAAAGCGCCAGGCAGTCTTTGATGGCGAACGAGACGCCCTCGAACACGGCCGTCTGCAGATCCTCGCGCGTCGTGGCGTGCGTCAGCCCGAGGAACGCGCCGCGCACGTCGCCATCGTTATGGGGACAGCGTTCGCCCGAAAGATAGGGCATGAAATAGAGCTCGTTCGAGGGGTCGCCGGCTTTGACGTCATAGCCGCTTTGCAGCACGCGCTCGTTGAGCCATTGGTTGCAGCTTGCGGCGGACAGGATGCAGCCCATCAGGTGCCATTTGCCGTTCGCGTGGCAAAACGAATGCAGGGCCGGGTTATCCGGCTGAACAAACGAATCGGTCGGCAAAAAGACCGTGCCGCTCGTGCCCAGCGAGATGTTGCACTGCCCGGCGCGCACCGTGTCGGTGCCGATGGCCGCGGCGGCGTTGTCGCCCGCGCCGGCCGCCACGTCGGCGCAAAGGCCGAGCGCCGTCGTCCGGCCGATGACGGCTTCGCTTTCATAAACGGCGGGCAGCATGGCTTCCGTAATGCCGAGGACGCCGAGCATCTCCTTCGACCAGCAGCGGTGTGCCACGTCAAAGAAGAGCGTGCCCGAGGCGTCGCTGACGTCGGTGGCGAACACGCCGGTCAGCCTGTAGTTGATATAATCCTTCGGCAGGCAGAGCTTGCTGCACCGCGCAAACAGCGCCGGCTCATTCTCTTTGACCCAAAGAATCTTCGGCGCGGTGAAGCCGGCAAAGGCGATGTTGCCGGTCAGCGCCTGCAGCCGCTCTTTGCCGATCACGCTGTTGAGCCAGTCGGTCTCTTTGCCGGTTCGCGTGTCGTTCCAGAGGATCGCCGGGCGCAGCACGCGGTCGTCCTCGTCCAGCATGACGAGGCCGTGCATCTGGCCGCCGACGCCGACGGCCCTGACCGCCGTCTTGTCAATATCCGCCGTCAGCTCTTCGATGCCGCTGCAAACGCCGTTCCACCAGTCCTCGGGGTTCTGCTCGCTCCAATGGGGCTTCGGCTGCAGCAGCGGATAGCTTTTGGAAACGGTGCGCAGAATCACGCCGTTTTCATCTGTCAGAATCAGTTTGACCGCCGACGTGCCGAGGTCGACGCCGATTGCATACTTCATGACTCACGCTCCCTTTCGGATCGTTTTCTTTTTGGTGTCATTGTCCCACCAGAGCTCCACCGTAACCGGGCGGTCGCTTTCGATCTGCACCGTCGGCTCGTCGTGTTCGCTTTTGCGCGCGTCGCACAGCAGCGACAGCGTGGCGTCTTTGCCGAACGGATAGCGCTCCACGCCGTGGCGTTCGGTCAGATTGATGTGCCAGCGGATCACGTGGTTTTCGGCGTCCGGCTTGATGCCGAAGACGAACTCAAACAGCACGCTGATGGGGGCGAGGCCCGTCCAGCCGACGAAATCGTCCTTGGCCGGGCTGCCCTTGCACGGCCGGCCCTTGGCGTCCGGGCAGGGCGCATAGTTTTCAAACACCGTGTCGGTGTCGTTGAAGACCGCAACCACGTTGTCGAGGTAGTTCAGGCCGATCTTGTGTGAAAGGCCGAATTTGCCGTAGCGGTCGAGCCCGCACAGCACCATGTAGTTCGTCGGCGCCCAGACGCCGCCCTTCCAGTAGCCGCCCGCCGGGTTGAACTCCGGATGGTCGGCGGAAAGCGCGGGCACCATGCAGGGCGTGGCGAATTCACGCTTGTTCGTCAGGTGGGCGATGAAACGCTCGGCCCGGTCGGCGGGCACGATCTCGGCCAGCAGCGCCCAATAGGCGCCGATGTGCTTGACGTAGTTGAGCTCGCCGTTTTTCCAAAGGTCATAATAGAACGCCGTCTTGTCATCCCAAAGGATGTCGTTGACCACGGAAATCAGCCGCTCGCGTTCCGCCTGCAGGCCGGCGGCGTCGGCTTCCCGGCCGAGAACCTTGGCCATATCCATCAGGATCCTGCAGTTCATCAGCTCCTGCATGCAGGCGTCGTTCCAGACCATGTGGCCGTGCGAGAACGATTCGTGATACCCCGCCTGCATCCGCGGCAGGTTGTCCATGCCGCAGCCCCAGCCGCTGGACCAATAGGTTCCGTCGCGCCAGGTGTGGTTCAGCCGCATCCATTCGTGATAGGCCATCAGGCACGGGAAGACCCTGGCCAGGCGGTCGCGGTCGCCGAAGTTTTTGAAGTATTCCCATTCGCACCACGCCATGATGTCGGGGCCGGTGGCGGCGGGGTCAAACCGCGTGAAATGATCGCGGCCGGTGTCCTCTTCGATCTCGCGGCAGATGTAGCCGTCGGCGTACTGGTGGGAATAGAAATTGTTGAGCGTGGCCTGAAAGTCAAAGGACCGTGCGCCGTATTTTCCGAACATCAGGATGAACGAGGAATCCCACATAAAGATGCAGCCGTTGAAGGCGGTGTCGATGAAGTTCGACACGAAGCCCGCGCCGCTGATCGGCCTGCAAAGGTTGCCGAAGGCCAGCTTCCACGTTTTGTCATAGCAGCGCAGCACGTCGTCATGGCCCTGCCAGACGGGCCGCGGCAGCCGGTCCTTTTCCGCTTCCCAGGTCGGCAGCGGCGCGTTTTCCGGCGTCATGTTTACAAAGCGGTTTTCTTTGAAAAAGCGGTTTTCAAGAATCGTGAATCTATCATAAAAGCTCTGATTCATGGTAAAAAGCTCCTTTCCCTCGTTCACAGAATCGTCAGTTCCCGCGCAATACCGTCATAGCCGCCGCCGGTAATGAACTGCGGCAGACCGGGCGCGAGTTCGCTTTCAAAGCTGAAGTGGATATGGCCGGCAAGCACTGCCTTGATCAGCGGCTGCGATTTGATGAAATCGATGGCCTCCATTGTGGCGCCGCGCGGCCGGATCTCGATGGCCCGCCACTCGTCAACCGGCAGATCGTCCTCCTCGCAGCCCGCAAGGTAACAGCTCGTGCCGGGGCCGGAGCGCTCCACGTGATACTCATAAAGCGACCGTTCAAACAGCGGCACGTGCAGACACAGGATGATCGGCAGCCCCTTGGCAAGCTCTTTTTTGAGCCGCGTGATCTGCCAGGCCTCAAACTGATGGTAGCTGTCGTCGATGGCGACGAAGTTCACGCCGCCGACGATCCTCGAATGGAAGAACAGCGGCACCCCCAGACCCTCGGGCAGCATTTCGCGGAAGCTGTTCATTTTGTAGGCGCGGTCCTCATAGGCTTCGCCCAAATAATGGGAAAACTCATGGTTGCCCGCAGCAAAGAAAACCTTTTCCTCAGAAAGAATTGTCCGGGCGAATTCAAAATTTGCCTGCGAGGTGAAGTCGATCAGGTCGCCCGTGTGGACCATCAGATCGCAGTGCGCTTTTGCGTAGGCCAGTTGTTCCCGAAAAAGCTGTTCTCTGTTGGATGAATCGAACCGTCCGGCCAGCGCATGCTTGCGTTCGTTGTCGCGCTCATCCACCCGCGCAATGTGCGAGTCGGTGACATGCAAAAGCGTAAGCGGGCGTTCCAGTCCGATGTGCAGTGTGTTTTTCAGCAGTTCCATGGCTTCCTCCCGTTAGATGGAAAACAGTCCGTTCTGAACAGTCAGTTCAAAGCGCGCGCAGATGTCTTCAGACGACGTACCCAGCAGCAGCGTGTGTTCGCCGTCGTGCAGACCGAAACGCATATCCGCGTCGTAATAGCAGAATGCGTCTTTTGAAAGCCGCAGCGTGACGTCCTTCGTTTCGCCCGCCCGCAGCGCGACCCGCGCATAGCCCTTCAGCTCTTTGACCGGGCGCACAACAGCGCAGTCGTGCGAAGCGAGATAGAGCTGCGCCACCTCGGCGCCGTCGCGCCCGCCGGTATTCGTGAGCCGGAACGAGACCGCCGCGCCGTCTTCTTCAACGGAAAGCGCCGCGTCGCTGACCGCAAAGGTCGTGTAGCTCAGGCCGAAGCCGAAGGGGAACAGCGGCCTGCCGTCGTTGTCGCAATAGCCGTACCCGCGGCCGGAGGGCTTGTGGGCATAGAACAGCGGCAGCTGGCCCACGGTCTGCGGAATCGTGATCGGCAGCTTGCCGGACGGATTTGTGATTCCGAACAGAATCTCGGTCAGCGCCCGCGCGCCCTGTTCGCCGGGGTACCAGCTTTCGACCACGGCTTTCGTTTGGCCGATCCAGGCCGTCATGTCAATCGGCGCGCCGTTTTGCAAAACGACGACTGCATCGGGATCGGCGGCGCACAGGCGCAGAATGGAGCGTTCCTGGTCGTCCGTCACACTTTGGGCGGCGGCGTCCACGATCAGGCCGCCGTCGCTTTCGCTTGCTTTATGGACGGAGACCGACGGCAGCCGCAGATCGCTGCGGTCGCTGCCCTCCCCTTCCAGAATGGTGGTGAAATAGAAGTTGACGTCGCAGGTCGGGGCGAGCGTTTCGATTTCATCGGGCTCGCCGAAGAGCACCTCCGCTTCGCCGCCGAAGAATTCGCGCAGGGCTTCCAGCGGCGTGGGAGCGTCCTCGCCGCGCCAGGGCGCCTGATAGGGCCCGGAATAGTTGGCGCCGATCGGGATCAGCTTTGCGCTTTGGCCGAAGACGCCGACGCGTTTGACCCGGTCCTTTTGCAGCGGCAGAACGCCGTCGTTCTTGAGCAGCACGATGGCTTCGCGCGCCGCCTCGAGCGCCAGCGCTTTATGGGCCGGGCAGCGCACAAGGTCGTTCGCCGCGTCGCCGTTAGCGAACGGATCGTCAAACAGGCCGATGCGGAACTTTGCCGTCAGGATGCGCAGAACGTTTTGATCAAGCTCCCGTTCTGTCAGATATCCCTTTTTCACCGTTTCCTTTACCGCGGCGTATTCGTTGAACGGCAAGATCACATCCAGCCCTGCTTTGAGCGCTTTCGCTGCGGCCTTCGCGTCGGAATCCACCAGCCGGTGGGCGGTGCGCAGGCCCTCCACGCCCCAGTAATCGGACACCACGAAGCCCCGAAAGCCCCAGTCGCCGCGCAGGATGTCGGTCAGCAGGCGCCTGTTCGCGCTGCAGGGCACGCCCTCCCAGCCGTTGTAGGCCGCCATGACGGACTGCGCGCCCGCGTCGAAGCAGGCTTTGAACGGCGGCAGGATCGTTTCGCGCATGGTGCGCTCGCTCGTTTCGGCATAGTTGGAATCGCGGCCGCCGAAGCCGTAGTTGTCGGCAAAATGCTTCGGTGTGGCAATCACGCCGTTTTTTGCAAGGCCGCGGCACATGGCGGCGCCCATGTCGCTTGTCAGCCTGACGTCTTCGCCGAAGGTTTCCACCGTGCGGCCCCAGCGGCAGTCGCGCGCCAGGTTGACCACCGGCGCAAACACCTGCCGCACGCCGACCGCGGCGCACTCCTTGCCGATGGCGTCCGCCACGCGTTCCGCAAGCGCGGGATCGAACGACGACGCCAGACCGATCGGCTGCGGGAAGTTCGTGCACATGCCCCACTGGGCGCCGTGCAGCGCTTCGCCGTTTTCAATCGGCGGAATACGGTGCGGCTGCGCCTCGATGCTGGCTTTCACATCTTTGTTGATCTTTGCCGCCACCTCGGCGGGCGCGGCCGGGGTCTCGCGCTTCTGGTGCATGAAATGCCCCGGGTTGCGGTAGCTGCCGCAGAGCGGATCGCGGCGGGCGTCGTAATCGCCGTCCACGTCAAAATACATGTCGGCCGTCACCTGCCGGATCTTTTCGTCGAGTGTCAGCTCGCGCAGCAACGCCGCCGCGCGCGCTTCGGGTGATGGAATCATGGCGCAGTCCCCTTTCTGTTTGCGGCAAGAGCAGGCCGAAAAGCCCCGGGCCCGCAAACCCGCGCCGCGCGGATCGTTGACCCTCCGGGCGTATCCCCGGATCCGGAAGGAGGCGCACGGCGGTCTTGCCTATACAATCGGCGGGTTTTTGAACACATCGCGCACGGCCTCCAGATAGCCGTAGCCCCAGACGTCGTCCGGCTCGAGATAGCTCATTTCGGTCCACTCGTTCCACGAATTGATCGTGATGAGCGGCACGTCGTTATAGGCGTCCGCAAAGTCTTTCGCCATCTGCAGACCCTTTTTGAAGTTTTCGGGCGTGTTGTTTTTCATGATGGGCCGCGTCAGAAACAGGTGGCGCGGATTGTTGTCCCAGCCGATGGTCATGTGCGGATAATAGGGCACCTTGTAATCCCGGCGGATGCGGTCCCATTCTTTCTGTACGTCGGGCAGGATCTCGAGATAATCGCGGTCGCAGTCCACAAAATGACAGAACTGATAATGCGTCACGGAATCAAAGCCGAGCAGCTCCACCAGGTCCTTGGTGGAGCCTTCCCGGGCGCTGTCCACGCCGCTGACGTTGACCGCGTGTTCGGCATAGATCGTCGCCTGCAGATGCAGACCGGGGAAGCCGGCTTCTCTGGTCAGGGTGCGGAAGTGCTCCAGCGCTTCGCGCGTCTTGTCGATACCGCCGAGGCCGCGCACGAGGTTGGACATCTCATAGATCATGAACACCGGGCAGCCGTCGATCTTGTAATAGTTCGGCCGTTTGAAATACAGGTCGATCACGCGGCGGCAGACGCGGTCAAATTCCTCGCGCGGCTGCGAGCCGAACCAGATGATCTCGTCGAGGCCCGACTGGCGTTTATCCCAGGTGTAGCCCGCGTCGTGGTTGGCCCACATGAGATAGAACTGCATCTCTTCGTTGTTCTTTGCGCCGAGGAAGCCCTCGTCCAGACACTGCTCCAGAAACGGGCGGCGGTCATACCAGTACCAGTCATAGATGAACACGTTGACGCCGTGGCGCAGCGCTTCTTTGATCTGAAACGCCATCACCTCGGGGTCGGCTTCGTCCACCGTGCCCCAAAGGGGCTTGCGCGGCAGGATCTGGCCCTCCACGCGCGCTTCGGCAGAAAGCACCGACTGCCATTCGCCGATCCCCTGCTCCCAGAACTGGCGGGCGCGGGGTTCTTTTCCGGTATAGGACGGCCAGATATAGGCCGCAACGTCATATTTTTTCATGGACAACCATTCCTTTTTCATCGCATTTCATCGCGCATGGGCTGCGCGGTTTTCAACAGGCGGGTCAGAATCGCGTCGCGTTCGGCGTCGGGCGCTTCCAGACTCTGATGGTGCGCTTCCAGCACACAGTCGCCCAGATAGCCCACGTCGCGCAGCACGGCAAGGAACGCGGTCCAGTCGATAGTGCCGTCGCCGGGGATCAGATGGCCGTCGCCGCTGCCGTCGTTATCCTGAATGTGCAGCGACATCGGCACCACGGAACACTTTCTGAGAATCTCCGCTTCATAGCCGCTGCAGTGGGCGTGGCCGACGTCGAAGCACCAGCCGAACCAGTCGGAATTCACCTTCTTGACCAGGTCCGCAATGATGCGCGGATTCTTGGACGCGCCCCAGAGAAGGTTTTCGGAAAGCAGCACCACGCCGCATTCTTCCGCTTTGGGCAGCCACTGTTTGATCGCTTTGGCGTTGACGTCCAGAAAGCGCGCCCGGGTCTCAATGGTGCGTCCGTTCGTTTCATGCCAGATCGGGTGCACCGCCAGATAGCGCGCGCCCAGCACGGCGGCCGCCTCGATCGAACGGCCGATCACGTCGCCCGCGTCCGCTTCGCCCGGCGCGTGGGCGTGGGTATAGACGATGCCGGCTTTGTCGGCGCGGGCCCGGACGCCCTTCGCCCAATCAAGATACCCGTCGCCGAGGAAGGGGGAGTTGTCAAAGGTCCAGTAATCAAAGCCCATATCGATCCCCTCGTAGCCGAGAGCCGCCAGCCGTTCGGCCGCCGTTTCGGCCGGATAGCCGACCTCGAACACGTCGGTGGTCGTCACGATCCGCGGCTTCATGCCGATGACGGCCGAGCCTTCAAAGGAAAGATACTCTTTTTTCACGCCGAGCTCTTTCACCCAGGCGCGGGTCTCGTCCGTTTTCAGGGTGCCGCCCGTGTTTTCATAGACCCAGGACGGCGTGGGCCACAGGCAGACCTCCGGCGCAACGGCTTCATAGAAGTTTTTGCCGACGCCGTCCTGCCCGTGGTGCGCCATCTTGCAGTAATCGCAGCGCAGCAGACCGCTGTCTGCGTATTTTTCCACCACATAGTCGCCGGCGTTGGTTCCGGCGTCGCCGTTGAACATCACGCTTGTGCCGCCGAGGTCCATGCGCATGATCGTGGATCCCTCGTTGCAGTCGGTCCAGGCGGGGTTGAAGGTGTAGAACACGGTGAACTTCGCCGCGCCGACGTTGAATACGTCGCCCTCGTGCAGCGCGGTGGCCTTGTCGGCAAACCGCGGCAGCAGGCGGTAATAATCGGTGAGGATCTGGACCGCCCAGTCGTCCTTGCCCTCATAGAAGGAAGCCGCGGGAAAATTGGCATAAACTTTATCAAAGCTGACTTCGCAGGCGTGGTTTTCCGCAACGTTCAGAAACACCTCGCAGTGATCGTCGTGCGCATGAGACAGGAACCACGCGTCGATGTGCGGCTTGCGGGTGCCCGTAACCGCCTTCAGGTATTCCAGAAAGTATTCCGTTTCCGTATAATGGCCGCCGTCGATCACGATCACCTTGCCGTCTTCGGTGGTAATGATGAAGCTGTCGCCGATGGTGTTTGTCACGGACCTCAGCATATGGATCGCATTTTGGTTCATGGTATTCTTCACATGCTCCTTTCTCACTGCAAAGAATGATTTCAGCCGGTTCCAGCGCGCGGTGATCCGGTCGATGAGCGGTTGGAAAAACGCTTTCACTTTTTCGCCGGATGCACTGACGGCGCCCGCAGTCAGCGCGGGGATCATGGCCGTGAACAGCAGCACGAACACCAAAAGGAAGCTGAGCAATTTTTTCGTTTTCATTCGGTTCTGCCCTCTTTCCTTCTAATCTTTCACGCCGGTCACGGAGAACCGTGAACGGCGAAATCGCCGACAAAGAACGGTCTTATGCTTTGATGGTTCGCAGCGCCCGGTCCGTTGCGGTGGGCTCATTGCCGATATCATACGTGCCGGGGCCCGTCGCGCGGAAGGTCCCGCTTTCTCCGTGGCCATCGGGTTGAACCACTCGTGTTTATTTTTGCCAAACGGGTTCGGGTGACCGGCCGTGCCGGTTCCGACGCCGCCTTTTCGGGCGGCGGGGTTTGGTTCTGTCACAAGGGGAAGACAGACTCAGCCCTTCCAGAACTGGGTCACGATCCACATGATGGGCGAAAGAATGCCGTCAAGCGGGTCCTTATAGAACGAGCGGGCTTCACCCGGGGTATCGGCAAAGAGGTTGGCGGGAACGCGGGCGGACATGGTCTGCGGCCGGTCGATGCCGAGCGCAAACAGCGTGATGGCCGCAATATCGCGGTCGCGGGTGACCTTGTCGAGCGTGCCGCCTGGCTGAACGGTTTTGCCCGCGGCGGCAATGGTCGTGAGCGATTCGTTCAGCGAGAAGCGGCCGTGGCCGCCGGTGACCTTGTGGCCGTGGTCCGCCGTTACGAGAAACAGACTGTCCTCCAGCAAACCGTTGCGGTCGAGCGTATCATAGATCCGGCCCACATAGCCGTCCGCCGTGCGGATCGCGTCGGCATATTCCTCGGAAGCGCTGCCGTTGGCGTGGCCGGCGGCGTCCACCTCGTCAAACTGCACGAAGAAGATCGCCGGGGCGTTGCCCGCGTCAAAATAGGCGCAGATCGCGTCGCACAGGTCGGCGTCGGGCGCAACCGTCTTTTCGGTCACGCCCAGGTCGGTTTCGACCATGCCGAAGTTGACGTTGTTCCAGTTGACAAAGGAGGCAAGCTCCGCTTTCGGCAGCGCCGCGCGGGCAACGCCGAAGATCGAGGGATGCTTCGTGTCGCTCGTGCGCTGCACTTCGCCGGAGCTGCCGTTGTGGATCAGATGCTTGAAATAGGAAACGCCGGTCAGAATCGACGCCCAGTTGGGGCCGCTGTCGGAGGGCACCTCCGTGCGGACGGCATAACTCACCGCACCGTCTTTGAAGATGCGGTCGAAGTTGGGCGTATCGACATCCCGTAAGAATTGGCCGGCGCCGTCCACGCCGATGATGAAGACATGCTGATACGCCCCGAAGGACGGGCTTGCCAGCGTTTTCTTTGCGGTCGCGGGCGGCACAACGGCAGCCGCCGCAAGCGCAAGGACAAGCACGGCAACGAGCAGAACACAGATTTTTTTCTTCATGGGTCGTTCCTCCTCAAATCAGCCTTACCAGAACAGGTGCACAAAGAAATCCTTGAGATCGGCGAACCACTGCCGGATCAGAGCCAGCAGATGATCCAGGCCCTTTTTGCCCGCCACGGTCACGGTCGTCTGCAGCGGCTCGGATTGGCCGCCGTAGGCGTTCTCCGCGGTAACGCAGAGGGTATAGGCGCCGTCGGCAAGGTTGCTGAGCGTCAGCTCGACCTCGTCCGCGCCGTCGGAGCGGTAATACTGCGCCAGCGTCCGGCCTTTTGCCACCGGCACGCCAAGCGCGTTCTTCGCGCAGATGCGATAGAGGATCACGGGCATGCCGTCTGCGGACTGCGCGAGCGGCGCCGTCACTTTCACGCCGCCTTCCGTCGGCACGGCGGTCAGCGCGGCATCCGCCACGAAGGCGGGTGCTTTGGAGGCCGCCTTGCGTTTAGCCGGTGTGAAGTCACGGTTCGCCTTGTCGGCGGGATTTTTCAGGATATATTCGCACAGCACAGTCTGCGAAACAACGTCGATGCAGCGCAGGCGCAGGTCGTTTTGCGCGTTCACTTCAACGATCCAGCAATTTGCAACATCATAATAGTCGGAAGGATGATAGGAGCGAAGCTCGTCAACGGTGAATTCCAGGTTTTTCAGTCCGCCGGTGTTGATTGCGGTATAAGCGCCCTGCCAGACGGAGCGCGGGTCACTGGCCGGATAATGGGAATGGCCGCAGATTTCGACCGCCTGCGGATATTGCCGCAGGATTGCGCCGAAATAGGGCACGCCCCAGCCGTCAAAGAGAAAGCTGCCATAGACGGTTTCCACCGTCGGTTCATGGTGCATCACAAAGACGGGCTTGTTCGGGTCCTCCTTGACGGCGGCCGCGATCTGCCTGTTCAGCCAGTTGAGCTGGCCGAGGTCGTAGTGCTGGTTCTTGTCGGAGGACGCGGAAACCCCGATGAAATGATAGCCGTTCAGCACCGCGTGAAAATCGGCGCCGTTCCCGGTCAGGGCCTCGCAGGTTGCGCGGACGTCGCCGCGGCTCTGGGTATAGCCGTCGTGGTTTTTGGCCACCACGGCGAGCAGCCGCGTGCCGTCCTGCAGGCCGTCTTCCATGGCGGCCCGGAACGCGTCGAACTGTTCCGGCGTGCCGTCTTCCGTCAGGTCGCCGACCACCAGAACCGCGTCGAGCGCCGGATGGTTCGGGTCGGCCGCCGCAACGTCATAGGCCTTGCCGAGCATGTTGGCGATCCGCTGCGTGCGCACGTCGCCCTTGCCGGTCACGTGGGTGTCGCTGGCGGCAACAAACCGCAGCACCGGCACAAAGCCATCCGCCGCGGCAGAAGCGGCAAACGGCACGGCAAAGAACACCGCCGCGCAAAGCAGCAGCGCAAGGCAAACCGCAAGCATCTTTCGCAAGCGCAAAAGCATAAGGAATCCCTCCCGGGACAAATGATTCTTGTTACAATGCAAGACCCGCCGCGCCGTCTTCCGGCTGGCCGCCGCCCGCAAACAGCGTGACGCCGCCGTCGGGCTGCGCGCGGCTGCCGTCGGGCAGCACCGCCTGCAGCCAGAAGCGGTCGACCGTCAGGGTGACGGTTTTAGTTTCACCCGGCTGCAAAAAGACCGACCCGAACGCGCACAGCTGGCAGTTCGGCGTTTTGGTGCGGCTGTCTTTCAGTTTCGCGTAGCATTGCACGACCTCGCGCCCGGCAAGCGCGCCGGTGTTGGTCACGGAGACGGAGATCGTGACGTCTTGTTCCGTTTGCCCGATCAGCGTCGGCGCGCCAAAGGCAAACGCGGTATAGCTCAGACCGTAGCCGAAGGGATAGAGCGGCTTTTCGCGCAGATAGCGGTAGGTACGCCCCTCCATGTCGTAGTTTTCCATCGGGGGCAAAGCGTTGTCTTCCCGATAGAACGTGATCGGCAGCCGGCCGCTCGGGTTCGTTTTGCCGCAAAGCACGTTGGCAATCGCCAGACCGCCCAGCGCGCCGGGGTACCAGCCGTGGAGCACGGCCTTCGCCTTGGTTCGCACGGCTTCGCCGAGATCGGCGCAGGAGCCGCACAGCACCACGACCGCCACGTTTTCGCAAACGGCGCAGACCTGTTCGGCCAGCCGCATCTGACACGCGGGCAGATGCATCGTCTTGCGGTCGCCGCCCTCGGTGAAGGCGTTGTCAAAGCCGAGCTCCTCGCCCTCCACGGTGCGGTCGAGACCGAGGCAAAGAATTGTCAGGTCCGCCTCTTCGGCGGCGGCAAGGCCTTCGCTGGTCAGATCGGAAAACTCGCTCCAGCGGGAGCCGACGCCGTCGCAGACCGGCGAACCGTCGGCCACGGTGACCGCGGCATTCGGGAACGCGCGGCGCACGCCGTCGGCAACGGTGACGTATTCGTCGGCGTGGCCGTTGTAGTTGCCCTCGAGCGACAGCTCGTTCATGGCCGTCGGGCCGACCACGGCGATCCGCAGCGGTTGCGTCGGGTCCAGCGGCAAAAAGCCGTTCTTGTTTTCGAGCAAAACGACGGTCTCTTCGGCGGCGCGCAAGCTCAGCGCCTTGTGCTCTTTGCAGGAGACAACGGCATACGGCACGTCGGAAAACGGGCGCGCCGGTTCAAATTCGCCGAGCTTGGCGCGGATCGTGAACAGGCGCTCGGCGGCCGCCGTAATTTCTTCGTCGGTGACGAGATCTTCCTCATACGCGTCGATCAGCGCCTCATAGGCGCCGCCGCAGTTGAGCTCGCAGCCGGCTTTCAGCGCCATGGCCGCCGCTTCGGTCAGCGTGGCGGCACTGTGGTGGCCGTGACAGATATCGGCAATCGCGCCGCAGTCGGAAACGAAGTAGCCCGCAAAGCCCCATTGTCGGCGCAGAATCTCCATCAGCGCCCCGCTGGCGCAGCAGGGCTCGCCGTTGGTGCGGTTATAGGCGCCCATCACGCCGGCAACCCCCGCTTCCACCGCCTTTTGAAACGCGGGGAGATAGGTCTCGTGCAGATCCTTCTGCGACACCACGGCGTCAAAGCCGTGGCGCTTGCGTTCGGGGCCGGAATGCGCCGCAAAATGCTTGGCGCAGGCGGCCGCTTTGAAAAAGGCGCCGTCGCCCTGCAGGCCGGCAATATAGGCGCAGGCAATCTGCGACGTCAGAAACGGGTCTTCGCCGCAGGTCTCCTGCCCGCGGCCCCAGCGCGGGTCGCGGAAGATGTTGATATTCGGCGCCCAGTAGGTCAGGCCCTTATAGATGCCGCGGTCGCCGTGCAGGACGCTTTTGTTATATTTGGCGCGGCCCTCTTGCGCAATCGCCGCGGCGACCTCGCCCGTCAGCGCGGGGTCGAAGCTCGCCGCCATGCCGATCGACTGCGGAAACACGGTTGCAACCCCGGCGCGCGCCACGCCGTGGCACGCCTCGTTCCACCAGTTATAGGCATGAATCCCCAACCGTTCGATGGCAGGCGATTCAAACAAAAGCTGCGACATTTTTTCTTCTGCCGTCATCTGCGAGACCAGCCGCCGCGCCGTTTGGCGCGCTTTTTCCAGTTCCATGAGCGCCTCCTGTGGTTCGGTGTTTCGTCTGCTTCAGGCAGACGGAAGCTCAACTTCCACCAGCACGGGGAAATGATCGGACGGATACAGACCGCCGGGGTACGCGTCGCGCAGCACGCGGTAGGAGCGCACCTGCACGTCGCCCTTCACGAAGCAGTAATCGATGATTGCGGGGGGCTCGTCGTATTTGTCCGTGACAAACACTTCACAGTGGAAAGTGGCGCCGTCGTCGCTGACCGGCGCAAGCAGCCGCGCATCCCGGAACCCGCCCGCAATCACGGCGCGGTAGGGCGCGGAATCCGGCGTCACGTTGAAATCGCCGGTGAAGAACGCGGGCAGATCCGGGCAGATCTCCTCCGCCTTTTCGGCAACCAGCTCGGCGCCCTTCTGCATGGCGACGACGCCTCTGTGATCCAGATGCGTGTTGAAATGCACGAACTGTCTGCCGGCGTCGGTTTCCTGCAGCCTGGCATAGGAGCAGATCCGCACACAGGCGGCGTCCCAGCCCTTCACGCCGGGCACGTCCGGCGTTTCGCTGAGCCAGAAGGAGCCGGCATCCAGCAGCGCAAACTTTTCTTTTTTATAAAACACGGCGGAGAATTCGCCTTCCGTTTTGCCGTCGTTCCGTCCGACGCCGACGTAGGCATAGTCGGGCAGGCCGGCGCAAAGCGCTTTGATCCAGTCATAATGCGCCTCCTGCACGCCCAGCGTGTCCGGGTCGGCTTTGCGGATCGTGTCCAGCACCAGCTCCGTGCGGCACGGCCAGTCGCGGCCGTCCTTGCCGCCGCAAAGCAGATTGAAGCTCATGATTTTCATGGCCGTTTCTCCCTTCATCTGACAAGTTTGATGGTTTTGATCTCAAACGGGCGGAAGAACAGCGTGAGCTTGCCGCCGTCCGCCGGCAGTTCTCCCTGCACGTCCTCCAGCAGATTGGTCAGCTGCGCTTTTTTGATCGGCGCCGACAGCGTCAGGTCGGTGCGGGTTTTGCTGCCCTCGCATTCATACAGGCGCAGCACCACGGCGCCGCTGTCGTCTTCGGCGGGCTTCACCGCCTCCACGATCACGTTCGGCGCGCCGACGGCAGCGAACGGCGGAAGGTTTGCCGCCCCCTTTGCGTCGGCAACGGGCACGTTCAGCAGATAGGCGGGCTGCACCACCGTTTCGGCCGAAAAGTCGCCGGCGTGCGGCAGCAGCGCATAGGTCATTTCATGCAGCCCCCTGTCGCCCGTAAAGTCCGGGTGGGTACCGCCGCGGTGGAGCGACAGACGCAGGTTGCAGTCCAGCACACAGATGCCGTATTTGCAGTCGTTGAGCACGGCGACGCCGAAGCGCGGCTCGCTGATATCGGTGAAGTTGCGGTTGCAGACTTCGAATTTTGCATATTCCAGACTGTTGTTGGCGGTCGTCGGGCGTTCGATGGAGCCGAACTGGATCTCGCTTCTGGCGCGGGTGGCCGCAACGTCCAGATCGAAGCCGACCTTCAGCAGGCGGTGCGGGCTGTTCCAGTTCACCAGCGTGTGGAAATCGATGCGCGGCGAGTCGGCGTAGCAGACCAGATCCTGCGTCACGGTCGTGCCGTTTTCGATTTCGAACGTGCTGCGCAGACGGATCTCGACCGCGCCGTCGGTCACAACGCTTCTGCCGCAAAAACCCTGCACGGGCTGCAGCTTCTCGATCACGTCGCGCTCCACGTCCCAGTTGTCCCAGGCAAGGGGCACATCTTCGCCGAACAGCAGCACGCCCAGCGGCGCGCCGCCCTTTTTGCGCAGCTCGCGGCCGGAGGCTTTGTCAAGCAGGGACGCGATGTAGCCGTTTTCGTCAAAGGTCAGCGTGGCGAACGGCGTTTCCAGCCTCGTGCCGTCATAGGAAAACGGCGAGGGCGCGTCCAGCGGCCGATCGCTCATGCGAAGCACGGCGGAGCCGAAGCCGGGCAGCTTCACGCCGCCGACGGCCAGCTTTTCTTTGCCGCACAGGTCAATATAACGCTGCGAGGGATAGTCGGCCGCAAAGCCCGCCGCGTTCAGCACGGCGACGTCGCCGCGTGGGAAGGACAGCGTGTTGAACAGCGTCACGCTGTCGCTGCCGTCGGTCAGCTTTTCGGCGTAGGCGGCCGCCGCGTCGGCGTAGCTTTGCAGCAGGTCGTCCATCTCGGTCCGGTAGACGTCATAGACCGGCTGGATGCAGGTGCCGGGCAGGATGTCGTGGAACTGGTTTTTGAGCAGCGTCTTCAGCCAGCGGTCGCTGTTTTCGTTGCGCTTTTGGCCGGAAAGAACGTTGAAATATTCCATGTTGCGCAGAGCGTATTCCGCCTTGCGGTTTTTGCGCTTCACGTCGTGCATCTGGGTCAGCGTGCCGCGGTGCAGCTCCAGATAGAGCTCGTCGTCATAGACCGGCAGATCGTCCTTCTGCGCCTCCAGCTCTTTGCCGAAATCGCTGATCGTCATCGATTCGATCTCGGGCAGGCCTTCCGTTTCGGAGGCGCGCAGCGAGGTTTCGATCATGCCCGGGGTCGGGCCGCCGCCGCCGTCGCCGAAGCCGTAGGCCAGAAGGCGCAGGTCGGAGGCATCCTTGAGCTGCAGGTCGCGCGTGGCGGCGCTGCAGTCGTTGACGTCGGGCCAGCAGTGGGTGCGGTTGAAGTGGGTGATTACCTCGCTGCCGTCAAGTCCCTTCCAGACGAAGCTTTCATAAGGGAACCGGTTCAGCTCGTTCCAGCCGATCTTGGTCGTGTAGAAGTATTTGACCTCGCTCTGACGCATAATCTGCGGAATGTTGGCGTTGTAGCCGAAGGTATCGGGGAGCCAGAAGCTGTCGGCCGTGTAGCCGAAGTTTTCGCGCGTGAACTGCTGCCCCTTCAGGAACTGGCGCGCCATCAGCTCGCCCGAGGTGATGTTGCAGTCGCATTCCACGTAAACGCCGCCGTTCGGCTCATAGCGGCCCTCGGCCACACGTTTTTTCATCTCCGCAAAGATGGCGGGATAGTATTCCTTCATCCATTCGCCGTGCAGCGCGGAGGACTGAATGAACTTATAGCTCGGATACTGCTCCATCAGGTGCAGCGCGTTGGCGTAGGTGCGCGCACATTTGCGGATCGTTTCCGACACGGGCCAGAGCCAGGCGGTGTCCATGTGGCTGTGGCCGATGATGCCCACACGGCCGAACACGCGGCTGTTGCCGCCGCGGAAAAACGGGCGCGAAATCGCAAGCGCCTTGCGCACGCCCTCGGCCACGGCCGCTTCGGAGGCGTCCTTCGGATAGAGCGGCAGCACGTCGTTGATCTGTCGCAGCGCTTTTTTGGCGCGGGCGGAAGCAAAGCTGTCCTGCGGCAGCCGGCGCGCGGCGTTCAGCAGCTCGCGCAGGTCGAAGATCAGCGTGAACACTTCTTCGTCACGGGTGCAGATCTGCACGCCGTCAAAGCTGTGGCGGAAGGTCTGCGACGTGTCCGGCGCAAAATAGTCGTCGTAGGGATCGGTGTTGGGATCGTAATGGCCGGCGTAGCATTCAAACGCAAGCGCCAGCGTTTCTCCCGCTTTCGGCTTGCCGAGGTACTGCGCCGCATGGTGACCGCCGATAAAGTCGCGGTTTTTTGTGTTATAGATACCCTTGGGCACGCTGTTCAGGAAGAACAGCTGCTCATTGCCGCCGCAGGCCGACACCGCATAGAGCGCTTTGCCGTCCAGCGCGTCGGGCACCGTGAACGTGCCCCTGAGCCACATGTTGTTCCATTCGCCGCCCCAGGACGTGCCGGGCGCAATCGGGGCAAAGCCGGCTTCCGGCACCGCGCGCAGGTGCTCTTCGGTGAACAGCGCCTGCGGGTTCTGCAGCTCGCCGACCTTCCGATACACCAGTTGTTCATAGATCTTCAGCGCGTGGCCGAGCTTTTCATAGATGCGATTGTTCAGGTTCTCGTTATACATAATCACTCGCCCTCCGTCAAGCCTTGTTTTCGGGTTGCGGATTCACCACGGTCAGGATGTCCTTGTTCGAAACGATGAACGTAATTCGCTCTTCGATGGAGGGACCGCCGTGGCTGCCGCCGATGCCGCCGTGATCGGTGGTGATCAGGATCAGCCAGTCTTCGCTGTCATAGGTCGGACGTTCCGTGATTGTTTCGATGATGTCGGCGCCGGTCGCCTCCGCGTCGCGGAAGGCGCTGATATATTTCGGATTCCCCAGGCCGAAGCCACTGCCATGACCGGCATGATCGGTATATTCCAGCGTGGAGAAGATGAAGTCGGAGCAGTCTTTCTTTCTCAGGTCGGACAGAATGTTGAATTTCGTACCCGGATCAAAGAGTGCGCGGCGATAGGTCGCGTTGACGCCGTTTTCGCGCGCATAGACCTTTTCGGGATAATAGGTCGCGTCCTTTTTGCTGAAATGACCGTCCCAAGAAACGTAAAACGCGCTCTTGTCCACCGTGCCGTCTTCCACCAGCGAAAGCAGCAGCGTCTTAGGCTCCACTTCCTTCGGTTGGCCGTTGTTGTTGATGTGATGCACATCGGCCCAGGCGCCGGTCAGCATGGAGCACCAGCCGGGCGCGGTCGAGGTGGCCTGGGTGTTTTCCGCGGGGAAGTTGACGCCGCCCGCAAAGCTGAAGACCGCGTGTCCGCCGTCGGAAAGCAGCATGTTGATGGCGCTCTTCTTTGCCGTTGCGAGCAGACGGAACGTGTCGACCTGACAGCCGTCATAGCCGATCACGATGGCTTTCTTTTCGGTCTTGCCCTCCGGCAGCGGCGAAGCAAAGTGCGCTTTGATCAGATCATAGACCGCGGTCTGCGGCAGCGCCTCCTGCCAGGTGTTTTCCAAAACCGGCAGCGTTTCCAACGACTGTTGGTAATCCTCCGCGGCAAGGACGGCGTCGTCGCCTTCCGCGAGCCACTTGCTGGGATGATACGTCAGGTTATACCAGACGTAGCCGCCGATGAGTCCGCCGATGAGCAGAACGACGAGAACGGGAATCAGGATCTTTGCTGCTTTCTTCATAGTAAAACCTCCCAAAACCTTTTTATAAAGGTTAGATTTAACTATATAATATCACGAGGTGTCCAACAAATGTCCAACAAAACTTTCGATTCTTTATGAACATTTTGTAAACTTTCGGGCAAGGCACAAAAAGAGCACCCGCCGGGGCGGGTGCGTTCCTTTTTGTCGGTCCTCAGTCTTTCACAAAGATCATGTCGACCAGGTTTTCCTGTTCATACTCGTCCTGCCACATCAGCTGGTTGGCCGATACGAACTGGATGCGGCCGTAGCCGTCTTCATATTCCGTCTTGCTTTCGGTCTCGTTGCCGCTTTCGTCAAAGACGGTCAGCGTCTTCACGCCGTTCGTGTAGTTCACGCGCCAGGTGTCGGCGTCATACACGCCGGACATCGTCCAGTCGTAGAACTCAAGCGCGGAGCTGCCCCAGTGGACGGAAATCTTCACTTCGTTGTTCTCGCCGGTCTCCACCGTAATGTTGCAGCGGCCGCAGACATAGTTGCCGGCAATCTCTTCGAACGTGACAGGCGTCGCTTCGGAGACGGTGTGTTCTTCGCTGTCCGGTTTCCCGGCGGGCGTTTCGGTTTTGCCGCAGGCCGCAAACAGCGCCAGGCAGAGCACGCAGGCAAGCAGCAAAGAGACGGCTTTTTTCATGTTCATAAGAATACCTCCCAAAGGAATTTGATGTAGAAAGAGCAACAGCTCTTTTTTACGGTAAGGATGCGGCAAAATGCTCAGGAAATCAGAGCGCTGATGATCGCGCCGAGATTGGAGAACAAAAGCGAGAACACGACCAGCAACAGCAGCAGCACCGCGTGCAGCTTGCGGCTGCGGACCAGCAGACCCACGTATTCGCGGATCTGCGCGTTCGGCCAGAAATACCATTTGGTTTTGCTCGCAATCCCGTCCGCGTGCAGACCGGCGTCGTTGGCCAGAATGCCGCTGCGGAACACGTGGTAGTTGGTGGTGGAAAAGATTACGCTTGCGTCCGGCTTGCGTTCGTCAATCAGCGCCTTGGAGCATTTCATGTTCTCCTGCGTGTTGGCAGACTGCGTTTCGGCAAGGACGTCCGTTTCCGGAATCCCCAGCGAAAGCAGATAGCGCCGCACGGCCTCCCCTTCGGCCATCACCTCGTCGCTCCCCTGCCCGCCGGAGGGCACCAGCACGGGCGCCTTGCCCGTGGCCTCCTTCTGCCGCCGATAGAACGCGGCTGCCCGGTCTGCGCGGCCCTTGAGAAGCGGATAGAGCGTGCCGTCCTTTCTGATCGCGCAGCCGAGAATCAGCACGTAATCATGCGTCAGGGGCGGCTTGCGCCGCGCGGCGATCACGCAGCAATACTGCGTTGCAAACAGCATGGCAAGGAAATACAGGAACAGTGCGGAAAACACCGTCCGGACGACCGAGATCCAGAGCGCGTTCGGCTCAAAGCTCAGCATCTGCGTGTTGACAAAGGCCAGCACAACCGCCGCCAGCACGCCGCCCATCATCAGCGCGGCCAGAATCAGCGCAAGCAGGTTGGTTCTGCGCAGACCCTCGTGCCGGATCAGCCAGACGTTGCTGACCGCCATGACCACCGAGAGCAGCAGAATGAACGGCAGCGAGAGCATCACCACCGCAGTCAGGGCATACTGCGCGGCAAAGAACAGAATTCTGCCGAGCGCCTCGCCCGGATTCACCAAACAGAACACCACCAGCCCGAAAAAGACGGCGCCGTGGAGCAGAAAGAACAGACTCAGGCCGAAATTCAGCACGGTATCGTAGGAAAAGAAGGTTTCGCGCTTTCTGCGCCGATACATCAAAAACAGATAGACGCCCGCAAACAGAAAGAATGCCGCCAAAGCGCCGCACAGGATATAGAACCCATTGAAATCCAGATCGGCCGGTTCCAGTATCGTGCCGAACCGGGTCACGTAAAGGAAGGAATAATGCCTGTCTTTGAGTGTGCCGTAATCTTCGCTTGTGTGCGGAAACACAGCTGCCACTTCGGTTCCGCCGGGCTGCTTTGCCCGAAAGGTGACGGCCCAGACCTCGTCCTTCTTTTCCACCGAGATCATTTCCACAACATCGGGATTCCCGATTTCGGCCGTCACGTTCTGATAGCCGTCCTTGCTCTCGGGCATATAGATGCTGTAGGTCCGCGCGGAGAACAGCAGCAGCACAAATGTGACGGCGCCGATACAGACGCCCGCAAGGGCGATCACAAGCAGATTCTTTTTCAGGTCTGTTCGCTTCATGGGGGCGGTCTCTCCTCAGATTGGTCTGGTTCTGCAGATAAGCGTGACACAGCCGGAGCTGTGCTGCAGCCCCGGCACCGCATGTTTTGGTTTGTTCAGGAAGCGGATTTGGCAAGATATTCTTCCAGCGTCAGTCCGTTATCCATGATCTCTTCGGCGATCGCCGGGCTGTCGATATAGCGGAAGTGCCACGGCTCATAGGCATAGCCGGTAACGGCGTCCTTGCCTTCGGGGAAGCGCAGGATGAAGCCGTAATCGGCAAGCCGCTTGTGGATCTCGGCAAAGATTTCTTTTTCGGCGATCATCCGGTCATTGTCGTTGATGATCACGCCGTCCTTGATGATGCAGACGTCGATCGCAAGCGCGGTGTGGTGCTCGGAATAGCCGGGCACGGCAACATACTTCTGCGTATAGTCAAGGCCGTATTCTTCCTCGAACTCCTTCCAGAGCTCCTCCTGACGCGCCACCGAACGGTAGGTGCTGTCGAGCAGGATCACGATGCCGTCCTTTTCCAAGTCCGCCTGCAGCGCGCGGAACGCCTGCAGCGCTTTCTTTTCTACCTTGAACACGTCGGTCGACAGATAGTCATTGCTTTCGTCCAGCGCCACGCCGTCCGGAACGGTGTTCTGCGCGTCTTCCAGCTCGATCACGGCTTCCCAGTTGTCGGGCAGCTTGTTTTCTTTGTTGACCAGTACGAGATAGTCATACTTCGGCGCTTCCGGCTGTTTGTCGCAGGCGGCCAGCACGCCGCAAAGACACACGGCGAACAGCAGCAGCGCCAGTGCGCGTTTCATTTGGATCTTCACGGAACAGCCTCCTTTGTTTTTTGTGCGTTCAGCGTTCTTCATCAAACGCAACAACTGTGTCGGTTGCTGCCGATTCGAAGATCGCTTCGATCAGCTTGAGGCACCGGCGCATCTGGCGGTGGGTCACCGTCTGCGCCGCGCCGTTGCGGATCACGTCATAGATATTGTCATAATAGGCCGTCCATTCGCCATGCACCTTTTCCAGCGGGGCGTCGTGGATGGTCTCGTCCGTGCGGGGCGCCATGGTCTTGGTGATGCCCATGCCCGCCTTGATCGGCACGGCGTCGATCTTGTCCCAGTTGTGCACCAGCGTCATTTTGCCGGAAAGATCCCAGTCTTCGATCACGGCGGTGCCGTTTTCGCCGAGGATGTACCAGCGCGGCAGGGAGATGAAGTTGTTCGTGGTCACTTCCACGTAATAGCTCAGCCCGTTTTCAAACCGCAGCTCACAATAGAATCCGTCGTCGCATTCGTCGTTGGTGATCTGCGTGATCTGGGCCCAGACGCTTTTGAGCTTCACGCCGTCGTTCATCGTCAGCGCCTGATCGAGCAGATGGACGCCCCAGTCAAGCACCATGCCGCCGCCGTGGATCTTCTCTCTGCGCCAGTCGCCGGGAATTCCGCGGGAGCCCTGCACGCGCGATTCGATGCGGAACACCTTGCCCAGCAGGTTCTTGTCGGCAATGTTCCGCATGGTCAGATAGTCTTCGTCCCAGCGGCGGTTCTGGTGCACGGTGAAGAGCCTGCCCGTCTCTTTCGATACGGCAATCATCTCGTCGAGCTCCCGAAGGTTCATGGCCACCGGCTTTTCCGAAATCACGTTTTTGCCCGCCCGCATTGCTTCGATGCAAAGCGGCTTATGCACATCGTTCCAGGTGGCGACCACCACCAGCTCCACGCTGTCGTCCGCCAGCAGATCTGCAAACGAGGTGTAGGTGTGAATGCCGCAGTTTCTTGCGTTCACAAGCTGATCGGGGTTGATATCCCACACGCCGGTCAGCTCAAATTTTTCCATTTCGGCAATGCGTTCGGTGTGCCAGCCGCCCATGCCGCCGTAACCGACAACGGCCACTTTGATCGGTTTCATCTGTTTTGCCTCACTTTGCTCTGAATCAGACCCACCACATGCTGCCGGGCTGCTCGCCCATGATGCAGCGCTTGAGCATGGAGACGGCCCGTTCCAGACCCTCCCGCTGGCTCATGATGGAGTCTTCGTGTTCAATCGAGATCGCGTGGTCATAGCCGACCATGCGCAGGTTGCTGATGATCTCTTTCCAATAAAGCTCGTCGTGGCCGTAGCCGACCGCGCGGAAGACCCACGAGCGGTGAATCTCGTCGCCGTAGGGCTTGTTGTCGAGCACGCCGTTGACGGCGGTGTTGTATTTGTCCACCTTGGTGTCCTTGGCGTGGAAATGGAAGATCACGTCGCCCAGCGCGCGGATGACCGCCACGGGCTCCATGCCCTGCCAGATCAGATGGCTCGGGTCAAGGTTGGCGCCCAGCGCGGGGCCGATCTCCCTGCGGATGCGCAGCATGGATTCGGTGTTGTAGACGCAGAAGCCGGGATGCAGCTCAAAGCCGATCTTGTCTACGCCGTGGTCCGCCGCGAACTGCACGAAATCGGACCAATAGGGCAGCAGCACATCGTTCCACTGATAGTTCAGAATATCGCCGAACTCGTTGGGCCACGGACAGGTGACCCAGTTCGGGTTCTCCGAATTCGGGCAGTCGCCCGGGCAGCCGGAAAAGGTGTTGATCTGGTGCACGCCGAGCTTTTCGGCAAGCAATATCGCCTGCTTCATCTCATCATCGAACCGCTTTGCAACGTCCTTGTTCGGATGCACGGGGTTGCCGTGGCAGCTGATGGCGCTGATGCCGACGTTGTATTTCGCAATCAGGTCCCTGAACTTCTGCAGCTCGGTCTCGCTGTGCAGCAGAACGGCGGGGTCCGCGTGCTGTTTGCCGGGGTAGCCGCCCGCGCCGATCTCCACCATCTCGATGCCGAGCGAGGTGAAATAGTCGAGCGCCTTTTCCAGCGGCCAGCTGCCGAGCATGTTTGTCAATACGCCGAGTTTCATGATTGTTTCTCCTTTATCCAAAGTGCTTTTTCAAATACGCCATGCTTCTTGTCACGTCCGAGATGCCGTCCGGCACCGGGTCGTCGTTTTCCACAATGACCCACTCCATGCCGATCTTTTCGGCCGCGTCCAGAATGGCGGCAATGTCGTTTTCCCCTTCCCCGATGGCGCACGGGGTGCCGTCCACGCCGTCTTTCAGGTGGATCAGGCAGATGCGGTCTTTGTTTTCACGCAAAAAGGTTTTGTTGTCCACGCCCGCGCGAAAGCTCCAGTAGGTGTCGATTTCCAGCCACATCCGTTCGCCGAGCCGTTCCAGAATCGTTCTGTCGTCCGCGCTGTCTTCCGGCGGCTGAAACTCGCCGGTGTGATTGTGGAAATAGACCTTGACGCCCTGCGGTTCAAACGCGTCGTTTGCGCCGCCGAGGATCTCGATCACACGGCAAAGATCCTGTTCCGTGCCGGTGGGCCCGCCGCCGACGCCGACGCAGGCGCAGCCGAGCGTTTGATAAAACGCCAGCGTTTTGTCTCTGTTTTCCGGGGTGAAATCATCCACGCCCAGATGGGTGCCGACACAGACGAGGCCGAGTTCGTCAAGCTTTGCTTTGATCGTTTCCGCAGGAAGACCCTGGGTCCCCGCGAATTCCACGCCCTCATAGCCGGCCTGCTTCACGTGTTCCAGCGCTTTGAGCAGATCGTCGCCGTTGTCAATGCCGTCACGCACGGAATACATCTGTACCGCGAATTTCACGCCGCATCACTCCTTTACATGATGGCTTTCAGATAATCGACGCTTTCTTTGATGCACTGCATCGGCGTCTTGCCCTTGCTCGGGCTGTCGATCTCAACGATGCCCCATTCGGTGCCGGATTCTTCGGCAGCCCTGACAAGCGCGGGAATATTCTGCAGACCCTGGCCGAGCGGACGGAATTCAAAGTCGCCGACCGTCTCTTCCTTTTGGCCGTCGTTCACGCCGATCAGGGCATACATGTTCTCGCTCTTTTTGCCCGCAAAATCCTTGAAGTGGATAATGTCCACGCGGCCCGCGTATTTGCGGATGTATTCCACGGGGTCCGCGCCGCCGACGTTGACCCAGCAGGTGTCGAGCTCGGCCAGCAGCAGATCGGCCGGAATGGTCTCATAGATCACGTCGAGCGCATATTTTCCGTCGATCTTTTCAAATTCAAAATCATGGTTGTGATACGCCAGACGCATGCCGTTCTTTTTGGCAAAGGCGCCGAGGATCGCCGCGTCGCCGATCATCTTTTCAAAGCCCGGCTTACCCGGACGGTCGCTTTCGCCGAGCCACGGGATGGCCACAAATTTGCAGCCGATGGCGGCATAGGATTCCAGCACGAACGGGTTGTCGCGCATCTCGTCGAGCGGCACGTGCGCCGAAACGGGCACAAGGCCGTATTTGCCGCAAAGCGCCTTCACCTCTTCGGCCGATTTGCCGAACAGGCCGGCGAACTCCACGCCTTCATAGCCCATGGCGGCCACTTCTTTGAGCGTGCCTTCAAAATCTTTTTCCATTTCGTCGCGAACGGAATAAAGCTGTACACCGATTTTCATCATGATCATCCTTTATAAAGCAGTTTGGAAATATAGTCGATGGTGAAATCCACGCCCCAGTCGCCCATGGCGCCTTTCCAGGTGTCCGAATGCGGTTCAATGGAGAGCATGCCGTCGTAGCCGACTGCATAGAGCAGGCCGAGCACGGCGTTCCAGTTTGTGCCGTCCAGCCCGGCGGGCGGGTCGTCCACGTGTTCGCCGGCAACGTTCAGCGTGCCCTTGACGTGGAAGTGGAAGATTTTGCTGCCGAATTCCCGGATCTCCGCCAGGCAGTCGCCGTGGTGGACGTTGATGCAGTGCGAGGGGTCAAATTTGATTCCGAGCCCCGGCACGGCCTCCAGCACGATGCGCCAGACGGACGGCTCCCGGATCCAGTTGTTCCAGTCGCAGTTATAGACCGCAACCTTCACGCCCTTCGTTTCGCCGTAGGCCACCGCTTCACGCAGGAACCGCACGGCGGCGTTGAGGTTGTCGAGATAGGTCAGCTCCCGCACATAGTTGACGCCGGTGTTGAACACGGGCGCGCCGAGCGCGGCGGCAATGTCGATCAGGCGTCGGGTGTTGCAGCGTCCCTCTTCCAGCAGTTCCCCGTCGGGGCCGACCTTGTCTTCGCCCCAGCGGCCGAGCGCGCCGAGGTGCAGATCATGGTCTGCATAAACCCTTTTCAGTTCCGGAATGCGCGCCTCCAGCAGATCGAGATCCGCGCCGACGTTGTAGCAGTATTCGAGATAGTGCAGACCCTTGCCGGCAGCCCATTCTGCGCTTTGAACGTCGGGGTCCGCAATGATGCCGAGTTTCATCGTCATAGTCTTACCTTACACTTCCGGAATCTCAATGGCGATTTCATGGCCGGCCGCCGCGGAGCGGACGATGCCGTCGATGATCGCCTGATTGATGACGATTTCGCTGGAGGGCACGCTCGGCTTGCCGCCCTGCTGAATCGCGTCCACAAAGGAGCGGATCTTTTCATAGAACAGATCCTTCGTCGGCTTCAGCGGCACCTTGTATTCGATCTCTTCGCCGCAGACGGTCTTATAGATGGTCAGCGGCTCGTCGAATTCGCCGTTCCAGCAGTCGGTGGAGGGAATGCGCAGACCGCCTCTGGTGCCGAGGATGATCGCGTCGCCCGGGGTGTCCATGTTCATGGCCCAGGAGATACGGAAGTCGAGGATGATGTCGCCCTCCAGACGGATGAAGCCCGCGGCAAAATCGTCCACGCCGAATTTCTCGGCATAGTCGGGATGGCCGGGATAATAGTTCGGGTCCTTGCCGAAATAGCTGGAGGTATAGCCGGTCACGGTCAGCGGCTTCGGATAGCCCACCGCGCCGAGCAGCATGTCGAGCGAATAGGTGCCGATGTCGCCCACGGCGCCGATGCCGCCGGTTCCCTTTTCAATGAAGGACGTGCCGAACGGGGTCGGAATGCCGCGCCGTCTGCCGCCGCCGGACTGGATGTAATAGACCTTGCCCAGCTCGCCGGACTGCACGATCTTCTTGATCATCTGCATGTTCGCGCTCATGCGCGGCTGGAAGCCGATGGTGAGAATCTTGCCGCTGCGCTTTTCGGCGCGCATGACCTCGATCGCCTCGTCCAGCGTGACGGTGAACGGCTTTTCCAGCATGACGTTGATGCCGGCGTCCAGCGCGTGGATGGCGCAGGGCGCGTGCTGGCAGTTGTAGGTGCAGATGCTCACGCCGTCCAGGTCGGGCTCCGCGGCGATCATGGCCTCGTCGCTCTCATAGATGCGCGCGCCGGTGATGCCGAACCGTTCGGCGAAGGCCGCCGCCTTGCCGGGGATCAGATCCGCCAGCGCGACGATCTCCACGTCGTCCATTTTCAGATAGTTTTCCGCGTGGCATTCGGCGATCCAGCCGGTGCCGATGATGCCGATCTTCAGTTTTCTGCCGGTCGTTTTGGTTTCGGTTTCATGGATCTCTTTGAAAGCGTCCAAGCCTGCTGCGTTTGCCATAGTGTTTCCTCCTTGGTCTTTGATTGCTTTTATCATAGCACAGATTGTCCAACAAATGTCCAACAAAAATCAGACTTTCCGGTGCTTTTTCCCTGTTTTTCCGATTTTTTACAGTTTGTTCACATTTTCGGCGCGGCGCGGCAACCGTCTGAAGACAACAAAAAAACGGCCCGACGTCTGCCGGGCACAGACGTCAAGCCGTTTTGCGCAGCTCTTGCAAAGCCGCCTTTTCATTATAATATAGTCCGCTCTTTTTCGGGGGGCGGTTCGGGGCGCCAGAGCGGGTTTTGCGCGGTTACCCCTGTTCCACAATCTCCTGCGCGACCGCGCGGCGGGTCACGCAGCGGTCCATCGCCTGCTTTTCGATATAGCGGTGCGCCTGCGGCTCGTCCATCCCGCGGTGCTCGATCAAAATCCACTTGGCGCGGTTGACCAGACGGATTTCCTCCATCTTCTCCTGCAGGGTGAGCGTCTTTTTTTCGGTTTTGCGCAGCCGTTCGCGGGCGGTCGCCATCCACTGCAGCGCCGTTGCCATCCGCCCCGCGGAGGTCGGCTTCAAAAGCGTGAATACGCCGTAGGGCGTCAGCCGTTCGGTCACTTCCGCATAGAACGCCTCGCGCAGCAGCAAAAGCGCAACCGTCTCGTTGCCGCCGCAGACGTCCACGGCAAAGCGCAGGCCCATGTCGTCGGGCAGCGGCGCGTTGATGATGACGAAATCAAAGGCGTGTTCGGCAACCGCGCGCTTAGCGGTGCTCACATCGCCCACCACGCGCACCGGGTCGTAGCCGGAGGAAGGCAGAAGCGGCAGCAGCGCGGCGTTGAACTGTTCCGCCGCGGAGACGACAAGAACACTGTAGACGCGTTCCTTCAGATCCATATCTGCTTCCTCCTTCCTTTTGTTTCGGACTTCCCCGGGTTATCTGTTGCAGTAGATATCCAGCACGCGCGCCGGCACGTGGGCGCGGATGAATTCGCTGGTCGCCGCCGCGGTACAGGCGGACGCGAGCGACGCCGGCAGCTTCTGATACTGCGCGAGCGTCTGGGCGTTTTCCTTGAACAGATTGACGTCAGACGGCGCCGGCAGAGGCAGGTTCTTTTCCAGACCGTTCAGCGCGGCGTAGATTATCAGCGCGAACGCGAGATAGGGGTTCGCCGTGGGGTCGGCGGAGCGCAGCTCCATGCGGCGGTATTCGTCGGCGGCCGCAGGCACGCGGATCAGCTGCGAGCGGTTTTCACCCGACCAGGAGATATAGGCCGGGGCCTTGTTCTTGCCCAGCCGCTGATAGGAGCTTTCGGTCGGGTTCAAAAACGCCGTCATGTCCTGCGCGTGCGCCAGCACGCCAGCCATCACGTTCTGCAGCACGGAATCGTCCGCGCACGGCTGCACGGAAAGGTTGATGTGGAACCCGTTGCCCGGCGCGTGCGGCAAAGGCTTTGCGGAAAAATCGGCAAACAGACCGTTGCGGTGCGCCACGGTCTTGACCACGGTCTGGAAGGTCATGGCCTGATCGGCGGCGGTCAGCGCGTCGGCGTAGCGGAAATCGATCTCGTTCTGGCCGGGACCCTGTTCGTGGTGGGAGCTTTCGGGGCGGATGCCCATCTGCTCCAGCGTCAGGCAGATCTCGCGGCGCACGTTTTCGCCCTTGTCCTCGGGCGCGATGTCCATGTAGCCCGCGTCGTCATAGGGCTCCTTCGTCGGCCTGCCGTTTTCGTCCAGACGGAACAGATAGAATTCCTGCTCGGCGCCGAAGAAGAACGAATACCCCTGCCGCGCGGCGTCCGCCATCGCCTGCTTGAGCAGACTGCGCGTGTCGCATTCAAAGGGCGTACCGTCGGGATAGGTGATGCGCGTGAACATGCGCACCACGCGGCCCTGCTCGGGCCGCCACGGCAGCAGCGTCAGAGTGTCCGGCTCCGGCCAGAGCAGCAGGTCGGAGCGCGCCTCGTCGCCGAACCCGGCAATGGCCGACGCGTCAAACGCGATCCCGTAGCGGAACGCGCGCTCCAGCTCGTCGGAAAGAATCGAGATATTCTTCTGCTTGCCGAGCACGTCGCAGAACGCCAGACGGATAAACTTGATATCCTCCTCCTGCACAAACTGCAGAACCTCGTCTTTGGAAAATTGCAAAGGAAGCACCTCCTGATTGTCTGAAAAAGAAATCGCCCATTCAGGCTCAGCTTGGCTGAGCCTGAATGAACGCCGTTGCTCATTGATTTTATTATACGCACGAAAGACCACCGCGTCAAGAGAAAACGGCAAAAAAACACATTCCACAAAAACGGTGCGCGCCGTCCGCCGCTTTTTGGATTGTTTGCAACATTTTAAAAAAAGATGACCGTTTTTTGTTGACAAAACCGCTTTTCCGGGTGTAAAATGGCGCTTGTAAAGGCAAAGGGGTCTTTGAACGGTGTGTTCGGGGACCCTTTCTCTTTTTACAAAACAATACAGCAAAAAGGCAAAGACGTCTTTTCCGCGGCAGCACAGCTGCCGGAACGGGCGTCTTTTTCATTTGCAAGGAGGATGTTTATGTCATACGTCAACGAAGTCATCGACCGTGTCATCCGGGAAAATCCGAACGAACCGGAGTTTCACCAGGCGGTCAAGGAAGTGCTGCTCTCACTGGAACCCGTGGTCGCGGAGCACGAAGAACAGTTCCGCCGCGACGCGCTGCTGGAACGGCTGGTCAACCCCGAACGTCAGGTCAAATTCCGCGTGCCGTGGATTGACGACAAGGGGCAGGTCCGCGTCAACACCGGCTACCGCGTGCAGTTCAACAGCGCCATCGGCCCCTACAAGGGCGGCCTGCGTCTGCACCCGAGCGTGAACCTCGGCATCATCAAGTTCCTCGGATTCGAGCAGATCTTCAAGAATTCGTTGACGGGTCTTCCCATCGGCGGCGGCAAGGGCGGCTCCGACTTTGACCCCAAGGGCAAGAGCGACCGCGAGATCATGGCGTTCTGCCAGAGCTTCATGACCGAGCTTTCCAAGCATATCGGCGCGGACACCGACGTCCCGGCCGGCGACATCGGCACCGGCGCGCGGGAGATCGGCTACATGTTCGGCCAATACAAGCGCCTTTGCAACCAGTTCACCGGCGTGCTGACCGGCAAGGGTCTGCCGTTCGGCGGCTCGCTGGCGCGCACCGAGGCCACCGGCTACGGCCTTCTGTATATCACGCAGGAGATGCTGCGGTGCCACGGCATCGACATTGCGGGCAAGACCGTCTGCGTGTCCGGCGCGGGCAACGTGGCGATCTATGCCATTGAAAAAGCGCAGCAGCTCGGCGCGAAGGTCGTCACCTGCTCCGATTCCACCGGCTGGATCTATGATCCCGACGGCATCGACGTGGCGCTGCTGAAGGAGATCAAGGAAGTCAAACGCGCCCGCCTGACGGAATACCTCGCCGGCAGACCCGACGCGCAGTATCACGAGGGCAAGGGCGTGTGGAGCGTTCCGTGCGACATCGCGCTGCCCTGCGCCACCCAGAACGAGCTGCACCTTGCCGACGCAAAGCAGCTGGTAGCCAACGGCGTGGTCGCCGTTTCCGAGGGCGCCAACATGCCCACCACCGAAGACGCCACGGCCTATCTGCAGGCCCAGGGCATCCTCTTCCTGCCCGCCAAGGCGGCGAACGCCGGCGGCGTGGCCACCTCCGCGCTGGAAATGAGCCAGAACAGCGAGCGTCTGCACTGGACGTTCGAAGAGGTGGACGCCATGCTGAAGGGCATCATGGTCAATCTCTATCACAACGTTGACGATGCGGCAAAGAAATACGGCTTTGACGGCAACTACGTCGTCGGCGCGAACATCGCGGGCTTTGAAAAGGTCATGGAAGCGATGATGGCGCAGGGCATCGTCTGATTATTACAAAAGTATCCGGCTGTGCGGGCCTCTTTCTCTGTGTAATGCTGCAAAATGTCTGACACCATTTTTGCGAATCCCGACCGCGTGCATGCCGGTACTCCAAAGGGCAAAGGCGTCTTTTCGAAAGAGAAGCGTCTTTGCCTCTTTTTTGAAAAAGCGGCAGGGGGACAACACGGCTTTGGCTGATAAACGCTCCGCTTCCCTGCGCGCGAAAGCAAAGCTGTTTCCCATCTTTTTGTTTCATTACTTTCCGGTAAAGGAGTGCTTTTTATGAAACCGGCAACCGACAGACAGACAACCGAACTCTTTTTCATGGAACCGACCGAACAGCCCGAGTTCAACGTCACCCTGGTGGACGTCCGCGAACTGCAGACGGACTGGAACTGCGCCGCGGCGCAAAACGGCTGGTCGCAGAATACGACTTCGCAGGATTGAGGTGATTCCATGTGCTCCGTAATGGGCTACTGCAGCGACCTGCCGCTGCCAGAGCAATTTGACGCCTGCTTTGCCGAAACGGTTTCGCGCGGGCCGGATATGGACCGTGTGATCGACACCGGCAAGGGCGTGCTCGCCTTCCACCGGCTTTCCATCATGGGATTGACCGAAGAGGGCATGCAGCCGTTCCTGCGCGACGGCAGCGCCGTGGTCTGCAACGGCGAGCTCTACGGCTTTGCCGAAATGAAGCGCGCGCTGGAAGAGAAGGGCTACGCCTTTCAAAGCGATTCCGACTGTGAGATTCTGCTGCCGCTCTATTTCGAATACGGCACGGAGATGTTCTCCATGCTCGACGCGGAATTCGCGCTGATTCTCTTTGACGGCAGAACGCAGGAGTTCCTTGCCGCCCGCGACCCGATCGGCATCCGCCCGCTGTATTACGGCTATGACGCGCGGGGCGTGATCGTCTTTGCCAGCGAGCCGAAGAATCTTGTCGGCCTGTGCAAAGAGATCCTCCCCTTCCCGCCCGGCCACTATTGGAAAAACGGACGGTTCTTCCCCTACTGCGACATCGCCGCGGTCGACACGGTCGTTCACGACGACCTTGACGCCGCGTGCGGCCATATCCGCGAAAAGCTGACCGCGGGCGTCAAAAAGCGCCTAGTGGCCGACGCGAAGGTGGGCTTTCTGCTGTCCGGCGGCCTTGATTCCTCGCTCGTCTGCGCCATTGCGGCAAAAGAGAGCGAAACGCCGATCCGCACCTTTGCCATCGGCATGGACACCGATGCGATCGACCTGAAATACGCCCGGCAGGTTGCGGACTTTATCGGCAGCAACCACACCGAAATCATCATGACGAAGCAGGACGTGCTCGACAACCTGGAAACGGTCATCCGTCTGCTCGGCACCTTCGACATCACGACGATCCGCGCCTCCATGGGCATGTATCTGCTTTGCAAAGCCATCCACGAACAAACCGACATCCGCGTGCTGCTGACGGGCGAAATCTCCGACGAGCTGTTCGGCTATAAATACACCGACTTTGCGCCGTCGGCCGAGGCGTTTCAGCTGGAGGCGCAGAAGCGCATCCGCGAGCTGCACATGTACGACGTGCTGCGCGCCGACCGGTGCATCTCGGTCAACTCGCTGGAGGCGCGCGTGCCCTTCGGCGACCTCGACTTCGTGCGCTACGTCATGGCCCTCGATCCCGAAATGAAGCTGAACACCTACGGCAAGGGCAAGTATCTGCTGCGCCGCGCCTTCGAGGGACGGCAGCTTTTGCCGGATTCCATCCTCTGGCGCGAAAAGGCGGCCTTCTCCGACGCAGTGGGTCATTCGATGGTGGACGATCTGAAGGAATATGCCGAAGGGTATTACACCGACGCCGCGTTTGAAGCAAAGCGCACACAGTACGCCCACGCGCAGCCGTTCACCAAGGAATCGCTCCTGTACCGCGAAATCTTTGAAAAGTACTATCCCGGCCAGAGCCGGATGATCGCGGACTTCTGGATGCCGAACAGGGACTGGGAAGGCTGCAACGTCAACGACCCGTCGGCGCGCGTGCTTTCCAACTACGGCGCAAGCGGAACGTAAAGAATGGAGAATGAGGGATTGATGGATAAGATTCTCGTGCTCAATTTCGGCGGGCAGTACGATCAGCTGATCGCCCGCCGGATCCGCGCGCTGCACGTGTTCGCGGAGATCAAGAATTACAACAAAATCACGCCCGACGAGATCCGCCAAGCGGGCTATCGCGGCGTCGTCTTCACCGGCGGGCCCCACAGCGTCTATGCGGACGACGCCCCGCGCTGCAGCGCGGCGGTGCTTTCGATCGGCATTCCCGTGCTCGGCATCTGCTACGGCCACCAGCTGCTCGCGTTCCTCGCGGGCGGCGCCGTTATGCCTGCGGAAAGCGGCAGCGAATACGGCAGAACACAGCTCACCGTCAAAGAAAACGTGCTGTTCTCCGGCGTGCCGCAAACAAGCGTCTGCTGGATGAGCCATACCGACGCCGTGCAGACGCTGCCGCCCGGGTTTTCCGCGATTGCCCGTACGGAGCACTGCGCCTGCGCCGCCATGGCCGACGACGAACGGAAGCTTTACGGCGTGCAGTTCCACCCCGAGGTCACCCACACGGCGTACGGCACGCGCGTTCTGGAAAACTTCGTTTTTCGCGTCTGCGGCTGCAAAGGCGACTGGCAGATGGACGACGTGGCCGAAACGACCATCCGGCACTACCGTGAAGTCCTGCGCGGCAAGCGGGTGCTGCTTGGGCTCTCCGGCGGCGTGGATTCCTCCGTGGCGGCGGCGCTGCTGCACCGGGCGATCGGCGACAACCTCGTCTGCGTCTTTGTGGACCACGGCCTGCTGCGCAAGGGCGAGGGCGACTTTGTGGAACGGACCTTCCGCGAAAAGTTCGGCCTGCAGCTGGTGCGCGTCAACGCCGAAGCCCGTTTTCTGGCGGCGCTGCGCGGCGTGACCGACCCCGAAGCAAAAAGAAAGATCATCGGCGCGGAATTCGTCCGCGTGTTTGAAGAAGAAGCCAAAAAACTCGGGCAGATCGACGTGCTCGCGCAGGGCACGATCTACCCGGACGTGATTGAAAGCGGCAAGGGCGACGCGGCCACGATCAAAAGCCACCACAACGTCGGCGGCCTGCCGGAGCAGATGGCGTTTTCCGGCGTTGCCGAACCGCTGCGCGACCTGTTCAAGGACGAGGTGCGCGCCATCGGCGAAGCCCTCGGTCTGCCGCGCGCGCTCGTCTGGCGTCAGCCGTTCCCCGGCCCCGGGCTCGGCGTGCGCGTGCTGGGCGAAATCACCGGGGAAAAGCTCGGGCTGCTGCGGGAAGCCGACGCAATCTTCCGCGAGGTGCTGGAACAAGCTGCGCCGGAGGGGCTGCCGAACCAGTATTTCGCCGTGCTGACCGACAGCCGCAGCGTGGGCGTCATGGGCGACGAACGGACCTACGGCTATACGGTGGCCCTGCGCGCCGTGACGACCGACGATTTTATGACGGCAACGTGGACAAGACTGCCCTATGACGCGCTGGAGCTGGCAAGCAGCCGCATCACCAATGAGGTAAAAGGCATCAGCCGCGTGGTCTATGACATCACGTCCAAGCCGCCCGCCACAGTGGAATGGGAATAAGGAGGACAGCATCATGACAAAATACATCTTCGTCACCGGCGGCGTGGTTTCCGGCCTCGGCAAGGGCATCACCGCCGCGTCGCTCGGCCGTCTGCTCAAGGCCAGAGGGCTCAAGGTCGCCGCGCAGAAGCTCGACCCCTATATCAACGTGGACCCCGGCACGATGAGCCCCTATCAGCACGGCGAGGTCTACGTGACCGAGGACGGCGCCGAAACCGACCTCGACCTCGGCCACTATGAGCGGTTCATCAACGAAAACCTGAACAAATACTCGAACCTGACGACCGGCAAGGTCTATTGGAACGTGCTCAACAAGGAGCGGCGGGGCGAATACCTCGGCTCCACGGTGCAGGTCATTCCGCACATCACCAACGAGATCAAGGATTTCATCTACCGCGCGGCAAAAAAGACGGAAGCCGACGTGCTGATTACCGAGATCGGCGGCACCATCGGCGACATCGAAAGCCAGCCGTTCATCGAAGCGGTGCGCCAGATCTCGCTGGAGGTCGGGCGCGAAAACAGCCTGTTCATCCACGTCACCCTTGTGCCGTATCTCCGCGGCTCGGAGGAGCACAAGAGCAAGCCCACCCAGCACTCGGTGAAGGAGCTGCAGGGCATGGGCATCCACCCGAACCTGATCGTGCTGCGCTGCGACCGCCCGCTGGAAAAGTCCATCTTCCAGAAGATCTCGCTGTTCTGCAACGTAAAGCCGGACTGCGTGATCGAAAATCTCACCGTGCCGTGCCTCTATGAAGCGCCGCTGATGCTGGAAAAGGCGAACTTTTCCGGCGTGGTCTGCCGCGAGCTCGGCCTCGACGCGCCGCCGCCCGCGCTCGCAAAGTGGACGGCGATGGTGGAGCGGATCAAAAGCGCCGACCGTCATGTGACGATCGGTCTTGTCGGCAAATACGTGCAGCTGCACGACGCCTATCTTTCCGTGGCGGAAGCCCTGCGCCACGCGGGCTTTGCCCAGAACGCGCAGGTGAATATTCAATGGATTGACTCTGAAACCATTACGCCGCAGAACACGGCGGAAGTACTCGGCGGACTCGACGGCATTCTGGTGCCCGGCGGCTTCGGCAGCCGCGGCATCGAGGGCATGATTCTCGCCGCACAGTTTGCGCGCGAACAGGGGCTCCCCTATTTCGGCATCTGCCTCGGCATGCAGATTGCCGTCATCGAAGCCGCCCGGCATCTGGCAGGGCTCCCGGACGCAAACTCCGGCGAATTCGACGAGCTGTGCAGACATAAGGTGATCGACTTCATGCCCGGCCAGAGCGATTCCATCGACAAGGGCGGCACGCTGCGCCTCGGCGCCTACCCGTGCGAGATCACGCCGGAAACGACGATGGCGCGCTGCTACAAAAAGCAAAGCATCTGCGAACGGCACCGCCACCGCTACGAGTTCAACAACGATTACCGCGCCGTGCTGCAGCAGGCGGGGCTGACGCTTTCGGGCCTGTCGCCGGACGGCAGACTGGTGGAAACCGTCGAGCTGACCGACCGCAGCTTTTACGTCGGCGTGCAGTACCACCCCGAATTCAAGAGCCGCCCGAACAAGCCGCATCCGCTGTTCTTCGGTTTCATTGAAGCGGCGCTGAAAAGGAGAGAGCAGGCATGAAGTTCACCAAAATGCACGGCCTCGGCAACGACTATCTCTACGTCTTCGGCGAGGTGCCGGAGAAGATCGCCGCGCTTTCCGTCAGGCTGTCGGACCGCCATTTCGGCGCGGGCTCGGACGGCATGATCTATATCGGACCTTCGAAGATCGCCGACTTTTCCATGCGCATTTTCAACGCGGACGGCAGCGAGGCGATGATGTGCGGCAACGGCATCCGCTGCGTGGGCAAATACGTCTATGACAAGGGCTACACCGACAAAACGCGCCTGACGGTTGAAACACTTTCCGGCGTCAAAACGCTGCGGCTGCACTTGCAAAACGGCAAGGTCGACCGCGTCACGGTCTCGATGGGCAAAGCCGAAACCGCGTCGCCGCAGACGCTGGAGGTTGACGGCGAGGCGGTTGAATACAGCCCGGTTTCCGTCGGCAATCCGCACGCGGTGATCTTTTGCGCAGATGCCGAAGCCGCCCCCGTGACGGTTCTCGGCCCGCAGCTGGAGCACCACCCCGCCTTCCCGGGCGGCGTCAACGTGGAATTCGTGCAGGTGCTTTCTGCGCGTGAGCTGCGCATGCGCGTGTGGGAGCGCGGCAGCGGCGTCACCATGGCCTGCGGCACCGGGGCGTGCGCCAGCACGGCGGCGGCCGTCAGCCGGGGCTATTGCATGCCGGACACGCCGATCACGGTGCGGCTGGACGGCGGCGCGCTGGAAATCACGGTTTCGCCGGACGGCGAAGCAACCATGACCGGACCCGCGGCATTTGTTTATGAAGGAGAGACGATCGGATGCTGAAACCGAACGCACACTACAAGGAACTGAAGGACTCTTATCTGTTCTATCACATTGCGCAAAAGACAAAGGGATATCTCGACGCGCACCCCGACACGCATCTGCTTCGGCTGGGCATCGGCGACGTGTCGCAACCGCTTTGCAAAGCCGCCATTGACGCGCTGCACCGGGCGGTGGACGATCAGGCGGACGCCGCCACGTTTCACGGCTACATGCCGGAATGCGGCGCGCCGTTTCTGCGCGAAACGATTGCCGCCCACTACGCGAAGCGGGGCGTCGCGCTCCGCCCGGACGAGGTGTTCGTATCGAGCGGCGCCAGCGACGAGCTCGGCGATATCCTCGACCTGTTTGACCGCGGCAGCACGGTTCTGATTCCGGAGCCGGCCTATCCGGCCTATGTGGACGCCAACGTGATGGCCGGCCACAAGATCGTGCATCTCCCGACGGGCAAAGAGAACGGCTTTCTGCCGCGGCCGGAAGCCGCCGCACAGGCGGACGTGATCTATCTCTGTTCGCCGAACAACCCGACCGGCGCTGTGCTTTCCGGGGCGCAGCTGCAAACGTGGGTGGACTTTGCCAACGACTGCGGCGCGGTGATTCTCTTTGACGCGGCGTATGAAGCCTTCATTGAAGACGACAATCTGCCCCACAGTATTTTTGAACTGCCGGGCGCGCGCACCTGCGCGATTGAGATCTGCTCGCTTTCCAAAACGGCGGGCTTCACCGGCACGCGGCTCGGCTACACCGTGATTTCGCAGACGCTGGAGCGCTGCGGGCAAGCCCTCAACGCCATGTGGGTGCGCAACCGCACCACCAAAACCAACGGCATCTCCTACATCCTGCAGCGCGGCGGCGCGGCCGTCTTTTCCGAAGAGGGACAGGCGCAGACCCGGGCGCAGATTGCCGTTTACAAGAGCAACGCACGGCTTCTGACGGACGCGCTGGACGAGCTCGGCCTTTGGTACACCGGCGGCAAAAACGCGCCCTACATCTGGCTGCAGTGCCCGCACGGTCTTTCAAGCTGGGAATTCTTCGACCTGCTGCTGCAGCAGGCGCAGATCGTCGGCACGCCCGGCGCGGGCTTCGGCGCCTGCGGCGAGGGATACTTCCGCTTTTCCTGCTTCGGCAGTCCGGCGGACACGGCGGAAGCGGCGAAAAGGCTGCGGAGCGTCTGCGGAAAGTAAGCCGCCGAAGGGGCAAGGAAGAATGCCCCCTGAAGCGTTTTTTCAAGCAATAAAGGAAAAAGCACTGCAGAAGCAGTGCTTTTTTCCTGGCGGAGATGAGGCCAACGAACCCCTTCCCTCTTGCATGCCGGAGAGAACTCTCCCGGTACACACGGAAACGCGCCCCACCCCCGGTCCATGCATGGCTTTTGACAGTATTTGAAGCATTCATTTCGACAAGCAGCAGCCGCAGTTTGTACAATAAAGGTTTGAACGGCTGTTTAATGCGGCGCATTGCGGACAGTTAACGCAACCGATCACAAGCTCCCCTTCAATCAGGATCTCAAATGATTCTTCCGGAAAGTCGTCCCGTGGATTTGGGCAATCTATCGTGCCCATGCAGCCAAATGTCGTGCAACCGCTGTTCGCAATCCAGCACTCCTTGTGATGCGGCATTCGGCAGGCGCTGCACAGCACAATTTCATCTGTCACTTTCAGCTCTGTTTTGCAATAGGGACAGAGCTTCCCGACATAACTATTCATGATCCGTTTGTTCGGAAGAATCGGTTTGAACCGACGTTGCGGGAGCAGCTTTGTCTGTTGGTGAAGCATTGTCTGCAACCGGTGTGGAAGACGGAACAGTGAGCGCCGGTTCAGAAGCGCCTTCATCCGCCGGATCTGTTTCTGTATCGACGCCGGGTTGCACCTGATAATAGGAAAAATTCTGCCGGGAAAGCAGGAAGGCAATGCTTTGCCGCAACATTTCATGCTGTGATTTCAGCGCCTTGAACTGGCCGAAAAGAACAGCGTAAAGCAACAGCACCACGGCAATCAACGCATAGAGTATCCAAATCTGCCAATCTTTTGCGGCGGAATGCGGCGCCGGCGCCGTCTGTTGTACGGGTTGATTTGTTTCATCTTCCTGAGAAACATCAATTGTCACATCGACATCGTCAAAATGAAAAAGCCCTTGCTGCGTTCAATCTCTTCGTTTTTCCAAAAGAAGAAGCCTTGCCTTTATCATTTTTTATTTTTAAAAAAGAAAACATTACGCATCAAAAGCCTGCGTTTTTTCACAGAAAGAAGCCTGCGCGTCAACGCAGAAAAGAATGGGAGAGAATTGTATGGAAAAGCCCCGTTCCTTCATGCACAAACAAGGATTCCCCTCTCGACATTTTTCAAAAACTATAGTATAATAAATCCAGACCATCCTGCGCCGCGCGCAGGCCGACAATACGGAGAGGGAGCAAAGCACATGGAAAAAGAGTATAGCGGCTTACCGATGCGGTTTGCCCACACGGGGGTAACCCAGTTTGCCCCGGAAAACACGCTGGAAGCGTTTCAAAAAGCCGCCGAGCTGGGCTTGGAAGGCATCGAACTGGATATTCAGATCAGCGGCGACGGCGAGATCATTGTTACCCACAACGGGAACATGGGCTACATGACCTTTGAAGAACACCGCGACGTCCTGCGGGAGATGACCGCGGCGCAGATCAAGCGGTTCGACATCCCCTACCGCAACGCGCTGAAGCTCAAGTATCCGCCCTATCCCTGGACGGAGCACGCGGGCGGACGGCGCATGATCGTGCCCCCGGACTATCACGAAGACCGCGTGACGCACCTGATCACCTTCCCGGAATTCGACGCGTGGCTGGCAACGGTTGATTACGATCTCACCGTTGAGGTGGAGTTCAAGACGACGGGGATGTGCCCGCGTATGGACGAGATTCTGGCGTCTTCACCCAATGTTTCGCGCTATATCTTCTTTTCCGGCGACCGGAACGTGCTGGAGGAAATGCAGGCGCATTACCGCGAAAACGGCAAGCCCGAAGGGCTGCGTCTCGGCGCGAACATCCGCTTCATCAACGATCAGACGATGGACTTTGTCCGCCGCTCCGATCTCTGGGAGGTCGGGCTCAACGACGGCGCCTTCACGAAGGCGGACGTCGACAGGTTCGCGGAGATGGGTATCCGGGTCTTTTCCAACCTCGGCGACTATCCCGAATGGTGGGCGCAAATCTGCGAAATGGGCGTGACGGGCTTCAAAACGAACTACCCCGACGCCTATACCGAATGGTGGCGCAGCACCCGGAAATAAAACCCAAGGGGCTTTTCCCGATGAAACCCCGGCAAAAAGTCCCGTTTATCCTGATCCTCGTGATCTTTGTTGCCGTGTCGGTCACGACCTCGCTGATTTCCATTTCCAGCGCGCCGTATAAGTTTGAGGAAGAAACGGCCATCGGCGGCGACGAAACGCTGCTGTTCCCCGCGCAGTGCGGCAAGGAAGCCCATGCCGTGCCGGAGGGCGTGGAACGCATCGGCTCCGATGTGAAAATCACCTTCGCGCAGGCGCTGCCGCTGAAGGCGGCAGAACAAAAAGATAAAAGGCACCTGTATTTCTGCAGATGCCTTTTTTCCTGGCGGAGATGAGGCCAGCGAACCCCTTTGTTTTTTTACCGATGCGTTCAGATCTCCGCTTCCGCCAACGGCTCCTGCGAAAAATCGACCGCTTCGTTTGAAATGTCCGGGTAGACGTAGCCGGGCTTCGGCGGCGCGCAGTTATAGACCTTGTCGATCTCCACATAACCGAGACCGAGCTTGCCCTTGTGATAGTTGCCCTTGGTCAGCACCACTTCCATGTCGAGGCTCATGCCGTAAACATTGACGCGGGCGCCTTCCTTCAGGTCAGAAAGCAGGTCGGTATAGGGCGCCTTTGTGAAGACGATCCGGCTGGACGACGCGGTCTGCGCCTGAATGATCGGCACGATCTTCGGGTAGCCGTCTGCGCCCACATAGGCAATGAATTTCAGCGTGATGAGCCCGGAAAGGAACTTCCTGGCCCAGGGGCGCAGCACCTGCTTTTGTCTGTCGCCCGCGTTCGCACCCTTGAGCGCCATCACGCGCACGGCGTTGGCGATCACGCCCGGCATGTTCAGCGCCCTGCGTTCGGAAATGTCGTGCAGATCAGCATAGTGGACCTCCGACACGCCGAAATAGGTGTTGAACCGGAACAGCGGATATTCGTTCATGCGCACATAGTCTTCACCCTCGGTGACGAAATGGGTGAAATCCATGGAACCCGTCCAGAAATCCCGGCTGACCGACATGATCAGAAAGCCGGTCTTCGGGTCGTCATAAATCAGCTTTTTGCTGATGCCGCGGACGAATTCGCCGAACATCATTTTGTCGTCGCCCTTGTTGCAAAGAGAGGAGACCAGACACATGTGCAGGTCGTCGGGCCCGTCCTTCATGGCGATCAGTGCAATTTTATAGGGATTGTCAAAATCCTTCATATCCTTCGGATTGACTTTGTTCATGATCTTTCCTCCTTTTCAGAATCTTCCAGTGCCGTGCTGCCGCTCCAGACCGCGCACGGCGCGCCGCTTTCTCTGGCCAGCGCCGTGAGCGCTTCCATCCGGGCCTTCGGCATCAGCTTTGCGTCTTTGAACGCCCAGGTTTTGCCGAGCCGTTCATACTTGTCGCGGCAAAGATTGTTGAACGCGCACAGCTCCCATTTTTCCGCGCGGTCGCGGACCACGCCGGCCAGCGCGCGGATGTTGTCGTCGGTGTCGGTCGCGCCGGGAATGATCGGGGTGCGCACCCAGATGCGCTTGCCGGTTTCCCTGCACGCCGCGGTCAGCCGGTCGAAATTATCCAGAATCTGCGCGTTGCTCTGCCCGGTAAAGTGTTTGTGCAGATCATCCTCAAACAGCTTGAGGTCATAGAGAAAAACGTCCGTGACCGGCAAAAGCTGCTGCAGCGTTTCCCATTGGGTAAAGCCGCAGGTATCCACGGCGGTGTTGACGCCGGCCGCTTTCAGCTTTTGAAGCAGCTGCAGCGCTTCTTTCCACTGCAGCGTCACTTCGCCGCCGGAAAGGGTCACGCCGCCTTCGCCGCCCCAATAGGCGCGGTCTTTCATCAGCGTGTCAAACAGCGCGTCAACCGTATCGTCGATACCCTTCATTTCCAGCGCCTGCGTGGGACAGGCGGCCGTGCAGGCGCCGCAGGCCGTGCAGCGTTCGGACGTATGCACGCCCGTTTCGTCGAGCCGGATGCCCTTTTGCGGACAGACGCTTTCGCAGGTGCGGCAGCCGATACAGCGCACCGGGAGCCATTCCACGTGGGACTTCGGCGAAAGGCTTTCGGGGTTGTGGCACCAGGTACAGGCAAGCGGACAGCCCTTGAAAAAGACCGTTGTCCGCAGCCCGGGCCCGTCCTCGGTGGACATGCGCTGAATGTTCAATATCTTCACGTCAATACCCCTTATGGCTTTCGCGGGCGATGATCTCGTCCTGCAGCTCTTTGCCGACCGAAACGAAATAGGCGTTGTAGCCGGTGATGCGAACCAGCAGATGGCGGTAATCCTGCGGGTGCGCCTGCGCGTCGCGCAGCACGTCCGGGTCAAGGATATTGATCTGCAGCGCGGTGCCGCCGTTTTCGATGTAGCCCTTGATGAAGGATTTGAACTTTTCTTTGTGGGCCGGGTCGCGGATCAGCGAGGTGTTGAACGTGATCGTGTGGCTCGCCCCGTTGGGCAGATAGTTCACATACTCGCCCCAGTCGCCGTCCGCCGCCTTGCCGCCCAGGGCAATCCCCACGGAGTTGGCGTTGGAGGTCGGGCCGTTGATGTCCGCACCGTTGGACGGGCAGATCGCGTTGGAAAGGAACTGCGGATTCTTGCGGCCGTTCGCGCTCGCCTTGAGGATATAGGACGAGCCGATCCAGTAGTTCCACGACAGCATGCCGGGGCGGAACTGGCGGCCGGTGCTTTTGGTCTTGTGCGTCCAGACCTCATCGGACCACATCTTCATCACCTGCTGCGCCATGGCGTCGGCCTCATCATCGTCGCGGCCGTATTTCGGCGCGCGGAACTGCGCCTTTGCCTGCAGCACTTCATAGCCCTCCCAGTTGGCGCGCAGGGCTTTGACCAGCTCTTCAAGCGTGCATTCCTTGTTGTCATAAACCAGATACTTCACCGCGAGCAGGCTGTCCACGGTTGTGGCAAAGGTGACGCCCTCCATCGTGACGAACGAGATCTCGGCGCCGCCCTGGGTGACGTCGATCCCCTTTTCTGCGCACCCGGTCACCAGCGTGGACAGATAGGGCGTCGGGTTGAACTGTGCGCGGATGGACTCGGACATTTCGTAGTTGTCCACCATCTTCTGAATGATATACTTGGTCTGGGTCACGTAGGCGTTCCAGAACTTTTCCCAGGTGTCGAGGTCTTTGAGCTCGCCGGTCTGCGGGCCGTCCTGCGTCAGCTTGGTCGGCTTGCCGCCCATTTTGTCTTCATAGGGCTCCATGTCCCTGCCGTTGGCATAGACCAGCTCCAGCGCCTTCAGCAGATTCAGGTTGTTGTCCACGGTGCCGCTGCGGTCGTTGCCGACCATGGTGTTCTCGAGGCAGCCGACCGGCGCATACTCACAGACGTTGTCGAGATTGATCTTGTCGCCGTAATACTTCGCCTCGCGCATCATGCCCGCCATGGAGCGCTCGTCAAAGTTGAGCAAAAACGGCGCGCCCTGCGAGGTGGAGATCATATCCACGACTTTGTTGAGCAGCTTTTCGGGCGAGCCCTTGTGCAGCCGGACGTTGGGTTTCGGCTCCAGAATCGGGCTCATGTCGTCGATGACGTCAAGGAACAGATAGGTCAGATCGTTGGTCATGTCCTCGCCGTTCTTGCCCATGCCGGAGAGCGTCAGCAGCTGGCCGAAGCCGGCGGTGATGCCCTGATTGCCGCCCACGCGGATCTGCGCGTCATAGGCGGTGTTGCAATGGAACCAGAAGCAGCCGAGGATCTCTTTCATAAAGTCTTCGCTCATGCCGTCGGCGATGGACTTTTTGTAATAGGGATAGAGATACTGGTCGATCCGGCCGAACGAGACGCCCGGGCCGGGATACTTTTCGTCCGACATAATCAGCATGTGGGTCAGCCACAGCGACTGCACCGCTTCATAAAAGTTTTCGGCGCCGTTCCAGGGCACCTTTGCGGTGTTGGCCGCCATCACAAGCAGTTCTTCTTTGCGTTTCGGATCCTTGCAGGTTTCCGCCTTTGCCTTGCAGAAGGCGGAATACTTTTCGGCCAGTTCCTTCGGCATGGTGCAGGCGGTCATCATCGCCCGCAGCTGGGCGCCCTTGCCGCCGTCTTTGTCGCTTTGCGGCAGCGCGTCATACAGGCCCTGCAGGTATTCATACTCCGCCTTGAAGCCCTTGTCGATGATCTTTTTGTAATCGGGGATCAGGTGGCCGCTGGTCGCGCCGCTGTTGCCGTAGCCGTGGTCGAACAGCCAGAGCATGCTTTTGCGCGCTTCCAGCACCAGCTTGTCGCGCTCCTTTTGCTGCGCTTCGGTCAGGCACATGGAATACATCATGTTGAACCGCGCGCCGCACAGCAGATCGCCGGGCAGAATTTCCATCGGCAGATAGTCCACCACGCACTTTTTGGTGAAGTCCGCCTTGCGCTCCACCAGCGATTTCTTCCAGAACGCGTCGTCCACGGGGACGACCTGCGAGATCTGCTTGAACGACTGGGTGAATGTCGGCAAGAAGGTGTAGGTTTCCGGCACGATGTAATAGGTCAGTTCATCGAACTGGGTGTCCCAGGGCGTGCCGGTCGTGTAGGGGTTATACTCGTTGTTCCATTTGCGTCTGGTGCCCGCGAAATAATAGTCGCGCAGCCACTTGACGCGGGGGCTCAGCTTGCCGGGTTGTTTCACGGCGTTTTCATATTTTGCTGCCAAGTTCAGGACCTCCTTTGCAACAGCTTTTTTAAAATGCTTTCTCCGTGCTCCAATAAAAGCCGCATTTGAGTTTCGGCTTCGGTTGCCTTTTTGTCTTTGATCGCCTGCGCAATCTGTTTGTGCTTTTCCAAAACGAACCCGGATACCGCGGGGTCGTGATAGAACAATTCGATCAGCGGAAAAGAACTGTCTTCAAACGCGTTCATGATAATGCCGTAGACCATGTTGCCGCTCATACTGCAGATCATATAGTGAAACCGCAGATCATAGCGGCTGCGCGTTTTCGGGTCGGTTTCCGTCTCCTCTTCCAGAATCAGGGCAAACAGTCTGCCGATTGCCTCCGGTGAAGCGTGGGCGCACGCCTGTCTGACGCATTCCAGCTCCAGAAAGCGGCGCGCCTGCAGCAGATCGTCGAGCTGCTTTTTGTCCAGCAAACCGAACCGGACCAGATCCGACAGAATCGACAGGTTGCCCTCGGCTTTCCAGTCGGCCACCTCAATCCATTTGGTCGGCACGATTTTGATGTAGCCGTTGCTTTCCAGCTCGACCACCGCCGCGTTGACAACAGAACGGCTGACTTCATACAGTTCGGTCATATCGCGCAGCGTCGGCAGCCTGTCGCCCGGCGCGTAGGCACCGGAAAGAATGGAAAACTTGAGCTTTTCAACGACCTGCTCGGTCAGACTTTGCTTCATAAGGGTTCCTCCTCGGTGGTCATACCACCAAGGCAATTGTAGCATAACAAGCGCCGGATGTACAGCAGCATTTTCCACAAAAAAGAATGAACGCATTGTACGTTTCGTCCAAAGGCACCGGAACGGTTGGCAGGCAAAAACACCGTCCGAAATCGCGCAGGAACGGAAGGTCCTGTCCGTCCAAGGTCTCCGGACAGCGCAAGCGTTTATTGTACCTGTTTTTATGTAATAATCTATCCCCTTCTGTTTACACGGAAAGCTGCGTTTCACAAAGCCAACGTCATGCCGGTGCCGCAGGGACGGTTGACGCAAAAAAGCCAGGAATCATATGCGCCTTTGCGAGTTGAAAAATCATTGAAAGCGGTGTATAATTATAAAAACAAACAGGAAAGGGATTTGCGCATGATACAAAGGTTACATAGCCTAAGAAAGAACAAATCGGCGACCCTGCGTTCCTTAAAAAAGCTGGACGACAACATCTGTCTGCTGGATTACCGGAACGATTATCATCTGCCGGAGCTTCTGAACAGGGGCGTGTCTTCCATCGGCGAATTGACGGCCTTTGCGGCGGATGCTCTGACGCTCGGGCTGCGCCTGTTCAAGCCCGGCACGGATCAGGGCGCGGGCTGCACAACGTTTGAAGCGTATACGCCGGAAGGGAACCATCTGCTGGCGAGGAACTTTGATTTCAAAACCGCGCCCTGCTTTGTTGTCTGGACGCATCCCGACCGCGGATACGCTTCCGTTTCCGTCGTCGACACCAATTTTATGGCTTACGGCAACGCCCTGCGGCTTCACCGCCTCAACAGGTACCGGGCGCTTCTGGCCCCCTACTGCTGTGTGGACGGCATGAATGAGAAGGGACTTGCGATTGCGGTTTCGCAGCTGAGAGCAAAAGCCACCAACCAGAAGGAACCCGGCAAAAAGGACATCACAACGACCGCGATGATCCGGGCCGTGCTTGACACCTGCGCCGATGTGGACGAAGCCGTGGCGCTGTTTCAAAAGTACAACATGCATGATTCTCTGTGGACGAATTATCATTATCAGATCATTGACGCAAGCGGCAGAAGCGTCGTCATCGAATATATCGACAATACGATGCACGTTTATGAGCGCGGCAGCTCCGCCCATCCCGTTTCCGGTTCTGTTTTTGAAGACGACGGCCTCCGGCTGCAGTATGCCGCGAACTTCAGCCTGACAAAGGACGTCGGCGCTTTCAAAATTGAACAGCACGGCGAAGACCGCGTTGAAGCGGTCAAAACCGTGCTGCGCGCAAAAGACGGCATTCTTTCCGAACCGGAAGCCATGGACTTGCTTTCATATGTGAAACTGAATTACAAGCACGACAAATATCCCTGGAGCGTAAACGCTTTGTGGAGCGCGGTTTACAACACCGACGCAGGCACCATGAAACTGGTCGGCAATATGGATTACAAGCATATCTATACATTCAGCATCCATGAACCGTGCAAAGTGCTCGATCACGAATCAATCGATCATACTGCGTATCCCGACACCAAATGGTCTCACTGAACGGCGACCACGGATCAAACCCGAAAGGCAGGCTTGTATGATGAAAAAGGCAGTGAAGTATTCCATCCTCGGCGCTTCCGGCGCGCTTGCCGCAATCAACGCGGTCCGGGCTGCCGCGTTCAAACCGGAAAAGAAAGACCTGTGCGCGTTGCCCGCCGAAACCGTTGACGTTGAAAAAGCGTGCGCACATTTAAGCGAAGCAATTTCCATCCCCACCGTCAGCTATCCCGAAAAAGAAAAAGTGGATTTTTCCCAGTTTGACAGATTTCACGCTTTCCTTGACGAAGCGTTTCCGCTGGTGCATGAACGGCTGGAGAAGGAAATCATCGAGGAAGCAAACCTGATTTATCGCTGGAAGGGCAAACGAAGCGACCTGGACCCGATCGCGCTGCTTTCGCATCAGGATGTGGTGCCGATCTCGGAAGGCACCGAAAACGACTGGACACACGCACCCTTCAGCGGGTTCAATGACGGCGAGTTCATCTGGGGCCGCGGCGCCGTTGATATGAAAAACCATCTGATCGCTGTGATGGAAGCGGTTGAAGCGCTGCTTGCCGAAGGCTTTGCACCGGAACGGGACGTTTATCTGCTTTTCGGTCAGGACGAAGAAGTCTCCATGAGCGAAACCGGCGGCGCAAAAGCGATCATGGAAACGCTGAAGGCAAGGGGGATCCATCTGGATTCCATCATAGATGAAGGCGGCGCCATGCTCCCCGTAAACATGAAAGGGGTCATCCGTCAGAAATGTCTGTGCGGCGTCGGCGTTGCCGAAAAAGGCTACGCTGATATTGAAATCAGCCTCAGCGCAAAGGGCGGTCATTCTTCCCAGCCGCCGAAGCACTCTGCAGTCGTCATGCTTGCAGACGTCATCAAGGATCTTGACCGCCATCAGTTCAAGGCGGAAATCAGGCCCCACCTGATGGATATGCTTCAGAACGTCGGCCGGAACGCCACCTATCCCGTTCGGCTTCTCGCCTGCAACCTTCCGGCACTGAAGCCGCTGATGAAGGCCGCCATGAAGCAGATCCCGCTCGCGGCAAGCATGATGCGAACAACCACAGGCATCACCATGGTGTCGGGCAGCCCGGCGGCAAACGTGCTTCCGCAGAAAGCGTCCGTCACAGTCAATTTCCGTATGATGCCGGGTGTGTCAACCGAAGATGTGGTCCGTCATATCCGAACGTGTGTGAAAAACAAGGAGATTGAAATCAACTGCCTGAAGAAAAAAGAGGCGTCCGCCGTCTCTCCCACGGATGCAAAGGCCTATCGGATCATTGAAGAGCTCTGTCGGCAGGAAAGCGGCGACAATATCGTTGCGCCGATGCTTGTGATCGCCGGAACCGACGCCTGCACCTATGAGCCCGTTTGTGAAAACATCTACAGGTTCTCTCCGTTCCGGAT
>JAEEGI010001671.1_pt1 | contig 55010 bp, 48 predicted proteins | sample 8958751 | NCBI WGS metagenome assembly JAEEGI01 (sample SAMN16246545, study PRJNA631951) | gut metagenome | biome: gut microbiome; feature: rumen; material: KS-attached | host: Bos | place: Iran: Karaj | collected 2018-10
CCTTCAACACTTCTTCGTCGCTCGTGTCCGTGAAGGGATTTACCGCTATGGGCTCCGCCTTCGCGCCGGAAAGCGCCTCGTATACCTTCACGCTCACCGCCGCGAACTCCGCGCGGGTGATGGGCTGAGTGAGGTCCGCGCCCTGCAGGCACTCGGGTATAAGGCCGAGAGCCGCGGCCTCCTCCAGCTCTCCCGCCGCCCAGTCGTGGGCCTGGAAGGAGGGCTTGCTGCCTATTATATTGGACCAGTCGGAAACGAGGCCGAGCTCCTCGCAGACGAGGCGGGCGCGGATCTCCACGCTGTCGTTTTCCGTGAGCACTCCCGTATCGGGCGCGGCTCCGCGCTCGGAGCTGAATATCCAGGTCTCGTTGGCGGTATATACGCTCTTCCACTCCCCGCCGTTCACTCTCATCTGCGCGTCTATCCGGTAGGGGTCGTACATGCCCTCCTGGGCGCAGCAGTACAGTATGCCGTCATATACGCTGTCGGGTATGTTCAGGTAGTAATCGGCGCCGGTGAACTGATATCCCGTTTCATCGTCCTCGTCCACTTCGAACCTGAAATTCTCCAGCTTCGGCGCGGCGATGGACGTGGGCGCGGCAAGCTTTTTCTGCGTGCCGTTTTTGCCTATGCTCGTCTCCGGAGACCAGTCGGAGCATACTGCCTGCCATTCGTCTCCGGACTCTTCCTGATACGCCAGCATCATGCGGCAGCGGAAGGCAAAATTGTGATTTGCCAGATCGAAGTGATAACAGAGCTTGCCGTATTCGTCCTCCTCGGAGGTCAGGCCCGGATCCAGAAAGCCGGTATCTCCGTTTTCGATATAGGTCAGCCAGCTGAGAGTAAACTCGTCATAGGCCTTGGCCAGATCCTTATTGAGGGAATTCATGGCGCAGAAGACCAGATAATGCGGCATGTTCTCCTGATTGTCGGGCAAAAACTTCGGATCGTCCCAGGCGGAGGTATACTGCCACGGGCCGCCGTCCACTCTGCAGTCCGTCTGTATCCATATCTCGAAATTCTCGACGCCGAAGCGGTCGTTGAAAACGCCGTCTGCCGAGCTGTCCTCGGTCTCCTCCCACAGGCCGTAGGCCTTCTGCAGCTCAAGTATATCGTGGGGGGTATTGTACCAGATGTATAAAAGATCCCCGCCGATCCATTCCTCATAGGTCATAAACGGCGCTCTCGGCGTTTCGAGCTTCCCCGCGGGGAAGAATTCCGTGAAAATCTTCGGCTCCGCGGCCGATACGGACGCGGGCAGCAGCGCCGCCAGCATCAGCGCGGCGATCAGCGCGGATATAATGCGTTTTTTCATTTTCATTACCTCCGAAATATTATTTCAGCAAAAACTCGGTCATCGCCGCCCAGTCCTCGTCGTTGCAGCCGTGAGTGCCGTTTCTCATGAAATAGCCTATGCTGCCGTCCATGATGTACTCTCCGGGCTTTGCGTAGCGCGGGCCGGGGGACTTGTCGCCGTCGGGATAGATGAAGCCCGGCAGCCCCAGCGCCTCATAGGCGGGGCTCGCCGCTATGCAGGCAAGGTAGCAGTTGAAGGGATCGCTCCAGAAATCCTCATACGCGTCGGTTATCAGCACCTTGCGCGGCGCTATGGCGGCGATGAGGAAATGCGCGTCGAAGGGCAGCTCGTCCTCCCGGTCGCCGTACTCGGCGAACTTCTCGCAGAACCAATAGGGGAATACCGTACTGATGCGCCTGAGGGACTCGCCTATCTTGCCGCGGTGTATCGAGGCGCCCGCGCAGCCGGACTCTATGGCCGCGACGTGGGTAAAGCCCTCGTCGAATATGCCGGCGGCCAGCGCGGTCTTGCCGAAGCGGGAACAGCCCGCGGCGCATACCCGCGTCATGTCGAAATCGCCGCGCTGCTCGAGATATTTCCGCACGTAGCCCATGGCGCGGCCCCAGAGCATGAACTTGGCCGCGTCGCCGGGCTTTCTTCCCTCGGGCCAGAGCAGCGCCGGCAGGCCCTTGTCGAAGCCCGGGCCGTCGAGGCTGATATCGTTGCAGCCCAGGCCCACCACCGCAACGCCCTTCGCGAGCACCTGCGGCGGGGCCTGCACGGCAAAGAAGCCCTCCAGGGCGAGGTTGAGCATAACTATCACCGGCGGCTTTTCCGCGCCGGCGGGGCGGTAGACCTTCACGGGGAACTTATATGTGCCCTGCGGATAGCCCAGCTCCAGCGTGACCACTTCCACCGACGTGCGGGGAACGCCGTCCATATCGTAGTCGGCGCTGTATTCCACCTTTTCCGCCTCGCGGATGAACTCCGGCTCGGGCGGCAGAGCGCCGAACTCGTATTCCTGCAGCAGCTCCAGTATCTCCGCACGGCGCTTTTTCCAGTTCTTCGCCGTGACCGGAGCGCCGTTTTTCATCTTCATCAGCTCGGGGAGCCCGAGATATTTTATCTTCTGTATCATGGCTTTCCTCCGAATAATATTCGTCGGCAAAGGCTTTCAGCCTTTGCCGACGAATTTGATATCAGCACTTTTCCCAGATGGTGGCTACGCCCATGCCGCCGCCTATGCACAGCGTGGCAAGTCCGCGCTTGGCTTCGGGCCGCTTGAGCATCTCGTGCACCAGCGTTACGATTATCCTCGCGCCGGAAGCGCCCACGGGGTGGCCCAGAGCCACGGCGCCGCCGTTTACGTTGATCACGTCCATCCTGTCGGTCAGGCCCAGCTCGCGGATGCAGGCGATGCTCTGGGAGGCGAAGGCCTCGTTGAGCTCGAACAGATCCATGTCCTTGACGCTCAGGCCGCACTTTTCCATGGCGTTTTTGGTGGCGTAGACCGGGCCGAGACCCATGATCTTCGGATCGAGTCCGCCCTGGCCCCAGCTGACGAGCTTCATGATGGGCTTAAGGCCGTATTTCTTCACGGCCTCGCCGGAGGCGAGCAGTATGGCCGCGGCGCCGTCGTTGATGCCGGAGGCGTTGCCCGCGGTCACCTTTCCGTCGCCCTTGAAGGCGGGGCGCAGCTTGGCGAGAGCCTCGGCGCTGGTATCGCGGGGATGCTCGTCCACCTTGAATTCCACGACCTGCTTTTTCACCTTTACGGGAACGGGGATTATCTCGTCCTCAAAGCGGCCGGAGGCGATGGCCGCGGCGGCCTTCTGCTGGGTCTTCAGGGAGAAATCGTCCAGCTCCTCGCGGGTGATGCCCCACTGCTCGGCCACGTTCTCCGCGGTGATGCCCATGTGGTAGTTGTTGAACACGTCGTACAGGCCGTCGTTGACCATGGAGTCGACCATGACGGTGTTGTTCATCCTCGCGCCGAAGCGGGCGGAGTTGACCAGATAGGGAGCGGCAGACATGTTCTCACAGCCGCCGGCCATTATCACGTCGGCGTCTCCGGCGCGGATGGCGCGGGCGGCCTCGATAACGCTCTTCATGCCGGAGCCGCAGACCATGCCGATGGTGTAGGCGGGCACCTCAACGGGTATGCCGGCCTTGATGGATACCTGGCGGGCGACGTTCTGGCCCAGGCCTGCCGTCAGCACGCAGCCGAACATGAGCTCGTCCAGCTTGTCGGGGGCGAGTCCGGCTCTTTCAAGAGCGGCCTTCACGACTATCGCGCCGAGCTCGGGAGCGGGGGTGTCCTTGAGACTGCCGCCGAAAGTGCCCACGGCGGTCCTGCAGCAGCTTACGAGATATACGTCTTTCATATCGGAAACCTTCCTTAAATAAATTTTTGAGGCGTTTACTGTAGGACATTATATATCACCGCCGCGGGATAATCAATTCTTTTTGTGCTCCTCGATCGGATTGACAAGCGTTCGGCGCGGAATTATAATCATAATGTTGAATTCCCACAAACTTACGCGCCGAAACGGCGCAATAATGCTGCATTTTGATGAGAGGATACATATATGGCACGCGACAGCAGGTTTTCACCCTCGGAGCTGACCGTCGTCGGACAGGTCCCGGCGATGTTCGGCCCGCCCGTCGACGTATTCGACACGCCCATCACGCCCCGCGAGAACACTCTGCTCCTGTACCGGGGGAAAACGCCCATGTGGGCTCCCTTCGCCTCGGGAGACGTCACCTCCCTCATGCTCGACTGCGATCCCGAAAACCGCGCCCGCAATCCCCGCAGCGACGGCAGCGCCATAAAGGACGGCTACGGAGTGGAGTGGATCTACGTCGAGATCGCCGGCGGCGCCATGGTGCGGCCCGGCAGTCCGATATGCCCGGATATCTGCCGCTGGGAGGATTACGTTTCCATCCCCGATCCCGATACCTGGGACTGGGAGGACTGCTATGAACGGAACAAGGACAGGCTCAGCCCCGACCGCGCCACCTATATCGCCGTTCCCGGCTGCCTTTTCGAGCGGCTCATCGCCATACTCGATTTTGAAAACGCCGCCCTCGCCCTGATAGACGACGACGCGAAAGAGAGCGTACACCGCTTCTTCCGCGCCGTTACCGACGTACACAAGAAATTTTATACCAACTGCAAAAAGTGGTTCAACGCCGACATAGTCAACTTCAACGACGACTGGGGCTCCCAGCGGGCCGAGTTTTTCTCCGTGGACACGGCGCGGGAAATGCTCCTGCCCTACGTAAAGGAGCTGACGGATCACGTCCATTCTCTCGGCATGTACTGGGACCTGCACTGCTGCGGCTTCGTGGAGCATTTCGTGCCCCTGTTCATCGAGGCGGGCGAGGACTCCTGGGGCGGCCAGCCCCTCAACGACAAGCCTAAGCTCAAAAAGCAGTACGGCGACCGCTTCATTTTCACCGACTCGCCGAAAATACGCCCGGACATGACCGACGCGGAAAAGGACGCCGCTCTCGCCGCCTTCATGGCCGGACCCTGCGCCGACAACCGCCTGCTGATAGAGAATTCCGTCTCTCCCGAAATGCGCAGACGCATATACGAGGCCAGCCGCCGCAATTACGACCGCCTCGTGGACGAGGGCAAAGCGATACTCTGACGGCGCCGCCCCGGGCGGCGGCTGCCGGCTATATGCTTTTGCCCAGCTCGTATTCCGCCCGGTCCTTGCTCAGATCGCGTATGCTGCCGTCTCCCCGCTCCATGGCTATCAGTCCTGTGCGGGCTATCTCTATAAGTCCGAAATCGCTCATGAGCCTTATGAACGCCTCGGTCTTCTCCTCGTCGCCGGTCACGGCTATCATCAGCGAGGAGCGGCTTATGTCCACGACGGCGGCTCTGAACACGTTGACGATCTGCATTATCTCGTCTCTCGCGTCCTTGCCGTCGGCTTTGACCTTGAGCATCACGAACTCCCGGTAAATGGCCTTTTTGCCGGTCAGGATCTGCACGCTGATGACCGGCATCAGCTTATTGAGCTGCGCCGCTATCTGCTCGGCCATACGGTCCGTGCCCTGAAGGATCACGGTAATGCGGGATACTCTCGCGTCGTCTGTGGTGCCCACGGCGAGGCTTTCGATGTTGTAGCCCTTGCGGGAAAACAGTCTCGTCACCTGGGACAGCACGCCCGCGCTGTTTTCCACCAGCACGGAAAGGGTCTGTCTCGTCATTTTTGCGCTGCTGCTCATATCATCTCATCCTTATCCGTAATACAGTCTATTATTCCGCCCTTTCCCGATCTCAGCATATCGGAAAGCAGGCTTTCGAACTCGCTTTCGTTTTCCGCTCTCTCGCCTCTGAGCCCGTAGGCCCGGGCGAGCAGGACGAAGTCCGGGCCCCCGGCAAGCTCCGTCTGATAAAAGCGTCCGCCGAACTCGGCCGCCTGCTTCTGCCGGACGAGACCGAGGGAAGAATTATCCATTATCACGCTGATTATATCCAGCCCGTATCTTGCCTCCGTGGCGAGCTCCGGGCAGTTCATGCGGAAGCTGCCGTCGCCCGTTATGTGTATCACCGCCGCGTCCCTCACGCCCGCCTTGGCGCCTATCGCCGCCCCGAGTCCGAAGCCCATGGCTCCGAAGCCGCCGCTGGTGAGCAGCTGCCCCGGGCGGCTGAAGCCGAAGGTGCGGCAGGCCCAGAGCTGATGCTGGCCCACGTCCGTGACTATCACGGCGCCGGGAGCAAGCTTTTCGACCGTCTTTATTATCCGCTCCGGCGCGCAGAGCTTTCTTTCGCCGCTTTTTTTCATCCAGGGCGCGGCCCTGTACCCCTCCAGCTCCGCCGAAAGCATACCGAGCACCGTCCCGGCGTCGCCTACGATATGGTGCGCCGTCAATACGTTTTTGTCTATCTCCGCGCGGTCGATATCCACGTGGGCTATCCTCGCTCCCGGCGCAAAGCCGCCGATATCGCCGGTCACCCTGTCGGAAAAGCGCACGCCCACCGCGATGAGCAGATCGCATTCCCTCACGGCGCGGTTTGCGTCCGGGGAGCCGTACATGCCGGCCATGCCGAAAAACATGCCGTCGTCGGAGGGCATGGCGCCGAGGCCCATCATGGTGGATACCGCCGGTATGCCGTGCCCGCGGCATATGCGCCGCAGCTCTTCCGCCGCTCCGGCGGAGCGTATCACGCCGCCTCCGGCCATGATCAGCGGCCTTTCGGAGCTTCTGAGCATATCGGCAAGCGTTTTTACGTCCCTTTCGTCCGTCCCGGGCTGCGTGAGCGCCATTTCCCCGCGCCGCGTCAGACGTTCGGAGCGTCCCTGCCTGAAATGCTCTTCCTTCGGAAGGAATTCATACTCCGCTCTTTCCGCCGTGGCGTTGTACGTCACGTCCACCAGCACCGGGCCGGGCCGCCCCCGGGAAGCCAGCGCGAACGCTTCTCTTATCGTCCCGGCAAGCTCCCCCGCCGAGCGCACGAGATAGCTGCATTTCGTTATGGGCATCGAAATGCCGGTGATATCCACCTCCTGAAAGGCGTCGCGCCCCAGAAGCGCTTCGTCCACGTTGCAGGTGATGAAGACCACGGGAGAAGAGTCCATGAACGCGGCCGCTATCCCGGTGATCAGATTTGTCGCCCCGGGGCCGGACGTGGCAAGACACACGCCCACCCTGCCCGTAGCCCTGGCGTATCCGTCCGCGGCGTGCGCCGCTCCCTGCTCGTGAGCGGTCAGTATATGCCTTATCTTTCCGCGCTTTTTATACAGCTCGTCGTAAACGCGGATTATGCTCACTCCGGGGTAGCCGAAGACCGTGTCCACTCCCTGCTCGAGAAGACACTCCGCGATTATCCTCGCTCCGCTGATTTTCATTTATGACCATTCCCCGTTCCGCGGCCCCGCCTCGGGCCGCATTGATTGAAATATTTTATCACATGATCAATAAACCGTAATTTACATGTAGACAAATACTATTTTAATATGTTATAGTTAAACAGTCAATAATCCGGTTGAACACCTGCCGGTTTTTACGTTCGGATCTTGCGTCCGCGCGGAGCGTCCTTTCCGGATATCCGGGGATCTCGGCGAGATCCGGGCGATGATCGGCCCGTCAAAGCCGTGTTCGTATATGTTCTTAAGTGAGGTGTACATATTGGCTCGCAGATTTTACGGCGGCATACATCCCGACGACGGCAAGCGTCTCGCCTCCGGCTCGGCGATAGAGACTCTTCCCGCTCCCGGGCAGGTGATAATACCCATGTCGATGCACATAGGCGCGGAGTGCTCTCCCACGGTCGCTCCGGGCGACCGGGTGCTGCTGGGCCAGGTCATAGGCGAATCGTCCGCCTTCGTATCCGCCCCCATACACGCCACCGTCTCCGGCACCGTCGCGGCAGTCGAGCCCCGGCTGCATCCCAATGGGCGCAAGGTCATGTCGGTCGTGATAGACAACGACGGTCAGGACACGCTCCATGAAAGCGTCGTTTCCCATACCGCCGAGGTCGAGGCCGATCCCTCGGCCCTGCTCGACATAGTCAAAAACGCGGGCATAGTCGGCATGGGCGGCGCGGCCTTCCCCACGCACGTGAAAATATCCAGCGGTCTGGGCAAGGTGGACACCATGATAGTCAACGCGGCCGAGTGCGAGCCCTATATCACGGCGGACCACCGGGTGCTCCTCGAAAACCCGGAGGAGGTCCTCTCCGGCATACACCTTCTCAGACGTCTGCTCGGCCTTGAAAAGGCGTATCTCGCCGTGGAGGCCAACAAGCAGGACGCGATAAAGCTGCTGAGCAGTCTCATTGCTCCCGGCTCGGGAATAGAGATACGCGTTCTGAAGACCCGCTACCCCCAGGGCGCGGAGAAGCAGCTGATACAGACCGTCACCGGCAGGCAGGTGCCCCCGGGCGGTCTGCCCGCGGACGTGGGCTGCATCGTCTTCAACGATTTCAGCTGCTGGAGCGTGAACCGCGCCGTAAAAACGGGGCTGCCCGCCATAGAGCGCGTGGTCACCGTGTCCGGCCCGAGCATATCGAAGCCGTCCAATTTCCGCTGCCGCGTGGGCACACCGATCTCCTGCCTGATAGAGGCGGCCGGCGGCTTCAGCGGCAGCGCGGACAAGCTGCTCATGGGCGGGCCGATGATGGGCAACGCCGTTTACTCCGACGAGGTGCCCGTAATAAAAGGCACCAACGCCGTTACGGTCCTTCCCGAGGCGATGAACCTCAGCCGGGAGGAGCCCGGGTGCATACGCTGCGGACGCTGCGTGGCCGCCTGTCCGATGCATCTGCAGCCGCTGTACCTTTACGCCTATTCCGTCAAGGGCGAAGCGAGGGAGCTCGACCGGCTGCACGTGACCGACTGCATAGAATGCGGCTGCTGCGCCTACGCCTGCCCCGGCAGGCTGCAGTTAGTCCAGGCGATCAAGAACGCCAAGGTCCTCGTCAAGAACAAAAAGTAACATCCGTTAGGCTCGGCCTACCGAAGAAAGGATGTAAGCATTGGATAAGGAAAGCATGTTTTCGATATCGACCTCGCCCCATATACGCAGCCGCGAGGATACGCGCTCGATAATGCTCGACGTGATCATCGCCCTGATACCGGCCCTGGCCGTCGCGGCGTACATGTTCGGCTTCCGGGCGATACTCATGACGGCGGTCAGCGTATGCGCCTGCGTATTTTTCGAGTGGGGCTGGCGCAGGCTCATGAAAAAGAGCAATACCGTCGGGGACCTCTCGGCGGTGGTCACGGGAATGCTGCTGGCCTACTGTCTGCCCCCCACCATGCCCGTATGGGCCGTCGTCATAGGCGACCTGTTCGCGATCGTGCTGGTAAAGCAGCTCTTCGGCGGCATAGGAAAGAATTTCGTCAATCCCGCTCTGGCGGCGAGGGCGTTCATGGCCTCATGGCCCGTGGCGATCACCACCTGGGAGCAGCCCTTCAGCTATAAGGGCTTTTTCTCCCTGTCCTCGGCGGATATAATCACCTCCGCCACCCCTCTCGCGTCCATGAAAAGCGGCGCGCTGCCCGAAACGTCCACGCTGCTGCAGGTCTTCATCGGTCAGACTCCCGGCTCGCTGGGCGAGGTCTCGGCCTTCGCGCTGCTGCTGGGCGGCATATATCTCGTCGTAAGACGCGTCATCACGCCGCGCATACCGCTCTCCTTCATGCTGACCGTGGCGGCGCTGTCGCTGCTTTTCCCCGGCGACTGCGGACGGATCGAATGGACCCTTTGGCAGCTGTGCAGCGGCGGGCTCATGCTCGGCGCGATCTTCATGGCCACCGACTATGCCACCTCTCCGGTCAATCCGAGAGCTCAGACGGTATACGGCATAGGCTGCGGTCTGCTGACCGTGTTCATACGCCGCTTCGGCTCCTACGCCGAGGGCGTGTCCTTCTCGATACTCATAATGAACACCGCCGTCTGGCTGCTTGACAGGGCTCTGCCCTCTCCGCGCTTCGGCGTGACCGCCGAAATGCGCCGCAGCGCGAGGCGCGAAGCGAGAGCCGCCAAACGCGGCACGGCGTCCGAGGAGGTGGAAGCGAAATGAGCAGCGCAAAAAAAACGGGCCCCGTAAAGCTTGCAGTGACTCTTGTTATCATCTGCGCCGCGGTATCGCTCGTTCTCGGCCTTGTGAACCATATCACCGAGGACTCCATAGAGGCCTCGCGCGCCGCGCGCACGGCCGACGCCATGGCGGAGGTCTTCGAGGCGGAGTACTATGAGCCCGTCGAAGACTTCCGTCCGGACGGAACGGTAAAGGCGCTTTACCGCGCTTATTCCGGCGGCGTGCTCCGGGGCTGGATAGCCGAAACGTCTCCCTCCGGCTTCGGCGGCGTCATCGACATGGTCGTGGGCGCCGACGGCGAGGGTACGGTCACGGGAGTGTCGATAGTTTCCATGAGCGAGACCTCCGGCCTCGGCGCGAACGCCCGCAAGGAAAGCTTCCGCTCTCAGTTCGTCGGCAAAAGCGGCCCTCTCGCGCTCCGCAAAAAGGGCGGCGAGATAGACGCGCTTACCGGCGCCACAGTTACCTCCACGGCCGTCACCTCCGGAGTGAACGACGCTCTCAGGGTCATCGGCGAATATATCGGCCGCGAAGCGAACGCCGGGGAAGAGCCCCGTACTTCCCCGGACGCCGTCAGCTCCGCTACGGATTAAGGAGATGAAGCATGAACTTTAAAAAACATCTCAGAGACGGACTGATAGACAACAACCCCGTGCTGATACAGCTGCTGGGCATGTGCTCCACTCTCGCGATAAGCACCTCGCTCTTCAACGGCATAGGCATGGGCGTTTCGGTCACGGTGATACTTATCTGCTCCAACGTGGTCATATCCCTTTTGAGGAAATTCATTCCCGCCAAGATACGCATAGCCGGCTACATAGTCGTCATAGCGGGCTTCGTCACGGTGGTCGATCTGCTGCTGCAGGCCTACCTTCCGGCGCTGTCGGCCTCGCTGGGCGTATTCATCCCGCTCATAGTCGTAAACTGCATCATACTCGCGCGGGCGGAGGCCTTTGCCTCCAAGCACTCCGTCGCCGCCTCCGCTCTTGACGGGCTCACCCAGGGCATAGGCTATACGGCGGTGCTGATCGTGATAAGCGTAGTGCGTGAGCTTCTGGGCAACGGCACCTTCGGCGGCGGCATACTCGGGCCGGACGGCGCGGGCATACGCATAATCCCCGAGGGTTACCCCGCCCTGCTCATCATCCTCCCCTTCGGCGGTTTCATCACTCTCGGCCTTCTTATCGCGCTCATACAGCGGCTCAGCCGCCGCAGCGCGGAGAAAGCGGAAACGGAGGAAGCGGCATGAGCCTGACAGGGATAGTATCCATCGCGCTCGGCGCGATACTGATAGAAAATTTCATTTTCTCGCAGTTTCTCGGCATCTGCCCGTTCATGGGCGTATCCAGGAAAATGGATACCGCTCTCGGCATGGGCATAGCCGTCATATTCGTAATGAGCATAGCCTCCATGGTATGCTGGATAGTCAACCGGCTGCTGCTCGTGCCCATCGGGCTGGAATACATGCAGACCGTCGTTTATATCCTCGTCATCGCGGCTCTGGTGCAGCTCGTGGAAATGTTCCTGCAGAAGTCGGTGCCCTCTCTTTACAAGGCCCTCGGCATTTATCTGCCGCTTATCACCACCAACTGCGCCGTGCTCGGCGTTGCCCTGCTGAACACGCAGAAGGGCTACAACTTCATTGAGAGCCTCGTTTACGGCCTCACGGGCGGCATAGGCTTCCTTATCGCCATCGTCCTTTTCGCCAGCGTCCGGGAGCGGCTGGAGCTTACCGCCGATTATCCCGAGTCCTTTGAGGGCTTCCCCATCGCGCTGATTTCCGCCGGCCTTATCGCCCTCGCCTTTATGGGCTTCTCCGGGCTGAAGATATGGTAAGGAGACTGATACCATGAGTAATGTTTTGTTCGCCGTACTTGTTCTGGGCGGTCTGGGCCTGCTGCTCGGCGCGCTGCTCGCCGTCGCCTCAAAGGTCTTCCACGTGGACGTGGACGAGCGCGTGCTCGCGGTGGAGGACTGCCTCAGCGGCGCCAACTGCGGCGCCTGCGGCTACGCCGGCTGCGCCGCCTACGCCGCCGCCGTCGTTTCCTCCGGCGCTCCGGTAAACAAGTGCGCCCCGGGCGGAAAAGAGGCCGCCGAAAAAATAGCCGCCATAATGGGCGTTGAACACGACGGGGACTCGGAGCGTTTCGTCGCCTTCGTGCGCTGCAGCGGCGGCGACAAGGCGCTTATAAAGTATAATTACAACGGCATACGCGACTGCGCCATGGCGGCCGCCTCCATAAGCGGCGGGCCGAGAAGCTGCTCCGCGGGCTGCATAGGCTACGGCAGCTGCGTCGCCGCCTGCCCGTTCGACGCCATACATATCGTCGACGGCGTTGCGAAGGTGGACCACGACAAATGCTGCGGCTGCATGCGCTGCGCCGAGGCCTGTCCGAAAAAGCTGATAGTGAAGATCCCATTCCATGCCGTCGGCACCATCGCCTGCAACAATACCGACAAGGGCGGCATAACCCGCAAGGTATGCGAGTCCGGCTGCCTGGGCTGCAAGCTCTGCGAAAAGAACTGCCCCAACAACGCCGTGCACGTGGAGAACAACATCTCCGTCAAGGACTTCTCCAAATGCCAGAAATGCGGAATCTGCGCGGAGAAATGCCCCCGCAAGCTGATATTCTTCCCCACGGACATCGCGTAAAAAAGCATACTGAAAGCTGCGCCGCTTTAACAAAGATTGTAATTCTGTTTTTTTCATGGGTGAGGCAAGAGTAATATTCCGGCATTTCGACGCAGACGGAATATGGCAGGATGAACCTTATGAAATTCCGTTTTCAAGAATTACGTCGGTTACCTTCGACAGCCGATATGTAACTGTTTTCTCAAAATACGTTTGATTTGATCAGATGACGTCGCTGATGATTTCAGCGAGCGCGCTTCCTTTCACGCGCCGAACTCAGGGCCACCGTCCGTTTCAAACGGCTTTGCCGTGTCAGCACCCGCGGAGGTGGACCGAGTTCACAAATCGCCGCGGGCGGCGCGACGGTGGGCTGCGCAAAGAAAAGCTGTTATTTCCCTCTCTGATGTGCTATACTGTCTTCAAAGGATTTAATGCGGAAAGGGGAGATGATGCGATGAGTTCCATGGAAGCGACGATATCCATGCTGGAAGCCATGCCGGAGGAGGCGCGGCTGAAGGTGCTGGAGTTTACCAAAAAACTGTTTACCTCGGAGCGTCCCGCCAATCCGTACCGGGAGTTGACGTCGGCTCGGATCCTCGGCGATCTGGAGGAGTCCCGCAAACAGATCGCGCGCGGCGAAGGACTTGATATGGAGGACGCGCTCGACGAGTTGGGAAGAAAACATGGTCTCGTATAGAGTCATCGTTTCGCCCAGGGCGCTCGCACAGTTGGACGACTATATCGCCTATGTGCATTACACGCTGCTCAACCCAATAGCTGCGAAGAGCATCCTGAACGATGCGAAAAAGACGCGAGAGACGCTTTCAAAGGTCGCGGGCAGCCTGAAGCTCTGTGACCACCCGACGCTTCATAAGCTGGGCTACCGCGCAATCAAGTTTGAGAAACACGATTACGCGATGCTCTATCGCACAGAGGGCAAGACGGCGTATGTGGACGGCATCTACCACTTAATGCAGGACTACGAAAACCTGTTTGCCGCAGAGCTTTAGATTTCCTCACATCATCAACAAAGCATCGATCCACCTTGCCCGATCCCCGTATCCTCGGACAAACGGGTAAACCTCCGCGCGGCGCCGGCGTTTTAACAGCCCCTCCGAAACCGCGTGTCGAGTGTTTGAATCATTCTGACCCCGTCATCGTCGTCGCAGACTTCATATCGTTCGCGACGACTATTCTTTTCTGAATCATCGTCTCTCGCCCCCTCCGTCGCTCCTCCTCCCGAAACCGTACCCGCTGCGTCGGGCTCCGGTTTTGACAAACCCGGAACGCGAGCAGAGAGGGATACCGACTGCTACGCAAAAACGCCTGAAATCTTACGATCTCAGGCGTTTTTCATATCTCCTCGGCACGGCTACACCATTGATGAATATAAAGTTGCCGGCGCATATGCCCGCGAGCACAAGAATATTCCGAGTACTCAGGCTATGCATAATCTTATAGATACCAGTGAAATACTGTACATAGACCCGAACAAAAAAAGAACCCAAAACTGGCTTGGGCTTACTAAGCTACAATTGCCTTTCGTGCCCAACCAGTACGAGTTCATAAGTAAAATATCACTTATCCCGAAAGATGTCAAGGGCAATTTTGCATTTGAAAGTCAGAATAAGCAAGAAACAGAGTGACAAACCGCGCTGAAAGCAATGCTCAATTCTTTTAACGACCAAGATGTCAAAAAAACAGCTGAGGCAGTACGCGGTTTGGCGATTTCACAGCTCCGCCGCGCGAAGCTTCAAATCGTCTATTGCGTGACACCATTTTACGACCGTTCCGCTTGGTACGGCATCAAAAGAACATCACGGAAAAGGACAGAAGTTATTTCTATTCCCGCTTCTAACCGTTGCCTGAACAGTAAATCTTAACGATTCCACGGCATTTTGGATAATTTGAGCATCCGAAAAATTCCTTTCCCGCGTTTTCACCCTTTGTGGCCTTTCTTTTCACCATAGGCGCGCCACATCTGGGACATTTGACCACATCGGGGTTTGCTTGGATTTGAGGCTGTGGTTCCGTTTTTTCAGGGATATCACCAGAAAGTATCTCCCGGAATCGTTCAGCGTAATCGACCTTGCATTCCTTGTGTGCGGCAGCAAAAAACTGTGCGAGGCTCTTCATATCTTTTTCACTGCAGGAGACCAGTCCGGGTGCCGAATCTTTTGAACGGATGAATTCCGCGAGTTGGTCAGCACGAATCACTTGCTCTTTGACTTCCTTTTTGGCAAATCTTGCATTCAGCACAGTCTTGGGGTTGGAAAGGACGACCACAGATCGATAGCTTTCATAGAAATTCTTATCAAACAGGACTTTGGCCAAGATGTTTTTTTCCGAACCTCGCAATTCTTTAATCAACTCGAGGTGACGACGGTTCTGCGTAATCGGGGAGTATATGCCTTCCTTCTTCTTATACTTCCCATATGTCATCGTCCGAGTAAAGTCACCGTTGCTGCTGATCTCTATGTCGCCGAACAAGTTTTTGCACTCAACGATATATTGATGATAATGCGTGATAATCAGGAAATCGATTTGCGCGGTTAAACCTTTGTACTCCAAATACAAATCGTGCAGAACATACATTGGAATATGGCTGTTTTCCAACTCGAAGCGAACCTGCTGCTCACCCGCGATCCCGGCCTTGACAAGATAGATTTCTCTTGCAATTGCGTCGGCGGTAGTGCCTGTAGCTTTAGACATCAGGTTTTCCAACGCATGGAGCTGCTGCTCTGCATTGCTGTCGTCTTTGTAGAATACCGGGCCCTTCAACTTGTCAAACAGTCCCATGCTTGTCCTCACTTTTTTGATAGTAATGAGATTAATCCGTGAATATAATCGAAAATATTATTCTGCTTAACTGCTTTGTCGAGTATAGCACGCCGCACTGCGGAAGTCCATCTTCTTTGTCTCTGACAGCGCGATTTTACGGCGTGTCCTCACCGAAGTAACGGTCCTCGCGCAGGTCGAGGATAGCGTCGATCGCCGCCTGATTGAGCGGCACATCGCGTTTGCCGGACGCGCTCTTGAGCTTGCCGGTCTTCACTTCCCTGCCACTGGTAAACTCCGTGCCGCGGCGCAGCTTATTCCACCGTTTCCCCGATGACGCCCGGTCTGCGCCCCCTCGTTACGGCTGTTCGGCGAACCAGTGCTCCTTCGCGTACGCGAAGTGCCTGTTGAAGGCCTCCCTTGCCAGCTTTGCGCTTTTGCTCATCGGCAGGAGCAGATCGAAGCCGTGGACGTCCGTATGGAACACGTCCGCTTCGGCCTCGGCGCCCGCCCTGCGCAGCTTTTCCGCGTATTCGAGGGTTTCGCAGTAAAACGGCTCTCCGTCGCCCACGAAGGTATACGCCGGGGGCATCCCCGTCATGTCCTCCCTCAGCGCGGGAGAAGCGTACTGCGGAACGGGCTCGCCCTTTTTCAGCGAGCGCAGATATTTTTTCCAGGCCGCGTGATTTTTGCGGGTGTTCCACATGTGCCCGTGATTGTCCCGCGAGGACGGAGTATCGCCGAAGTACAGCATCGGGTAAAGGGGAAAGTGCCCCGCCACGGCCGGACCGCCGCTGTCCAGCGCAAGCATGCACAGCGCCGCGGCAAGCCCGCCCCCGGCGCTCTCCCCGCCCACGAATAGCTGATCGTCCCTTATCCCGAGTCTTTCCGCGTTATCCTTCATGTATCTCAGGGCGGACATGCAGTCCTCCAGCGCCGCGGGATAGGGAGCCCTGCCCGAAAGACGGTAGCCCGGCGAGATAACGACAGCTCCGTATTTTTCCGCCGCCTCCCTCGCCCTGCTCACCAGCGCCATGGCGGGCATACCGCTGCTGTATCCGCCGCCGTGTATCCAGAGCAGTCCCGGCAGCTTTTCGGAGGCGCGCTTCGGTCTGAGTATGAGCAGCGGCACCGCGCCGACGCTCGTCTTTTCCCTTATCAGCCTGAGCTTCATCTGCCCGCCGTCATTTCGGCGCCCATGGCGAAAGCCTTTTTCATGTCCTCGGGGAATACCTTTTCGTGTCTTTCCTTTCTGGCCTCGGGGTCGAACATCGTCCAGTCGTATAAGCCGTAATCGTTCACCTGCAGCGTCTCGCTCGACAGCAGGATACGGGTCGGGCCTATCATGCCCAGGACGTTTTTGTAATTCTCGAGCATCCTGCCGTAGGCGCTTCCCTCGGCGTACATCGCCTCGGGCGCGTTGCAGGTCATTATCATGAGCACCGGTATGCTGCGCGTATTATAGCTTTGCGGTTTTTTCTTATACGTGATATACTGGAATATAAGCCTTTCGTAAAGCGCGCGGAAGCCCGCGGAGACGTCCCCGAGATAATTGGGCGTGCCTATTATCAGTCCGTCCGAGCTTCTTATCGACTCCAGCACCGGGCTGAGTCCGTCGCGGCAGACGCACCTTCCCTCATTGGGCTTCAGCTTGCAGCCGAAGCAGGATATGCAGCCGGTGTATTTTTCCAGCCTGTACAGGTCGAAGCGTTCCGCGGAAGCTCCGGCGCTCTCCGCGCCTCTCGCGGCCTCGGCGACAAGGCTCGCGGTGTTCCGTCCCGTCCTCGGGCTTGCGTTGATCGCCGTAATTTTCATTTTTCTGCCTCTCCTTTATTCAATACGCTTATTTTTCCCACGGAAAAGGACTCGAGACCATGAAAGAATATGAGATACTCATAGAATACATCAATCCCTGCGGCGGCGAGGAACACAGCCGCAGGGAATTCGTCGAGGCCTTCGCCGAAAGCCCCGGGCAGTACGTAAAGGATCACTCAGGCATGCCGGTAACGGATATCTCGCCGCTGCCCGACGGCGGCACGGTCATCACCACCGGCGACGGGAACGGGTATATCACCAGGTTTACTTTTTCCGAATAGTCGCTCCGCCGCTCCCTTACTGCCGTTTCCCGCGCGTCCGGGGCTGCAGTCTTTCCGCGCGCGGTTTTTCCCGCTCGTCCCTCGACCGCGACAGTACAACGGCAAACGCGGCGGTGAGCGCGGTCATCAGGTAATAGGCCGCGGCGCAGAGGGCGTAGCCTCCGCCCCCGCTCTGATACAGCGCCATGGGCAGCTCCGCCGCGGCGCGGAAAAGGAACGCCGCGCCCGCGAGCCTGACGTCGGGCGGTCTGCGGCCGCCTTCTATCGAATACCATATTATCCTCACGACGGCGGCCGAGAGGATGAACATGCAGGCGTAATCCACCGCGCTCATTATAAATACGTACGGCTTCGTGTCCGCCAGCGAACGCAGCAGCTGCTCCATCTGCGGCACGTATTCCTCATCCACGGACTGAAGTATGTACTCCTTGCCCCGGGCGCGGGTAAGCACGGCGTTCGCGAGGCGCAAAAGACTGTTGAATGCTCCGAGATACAGCAGGTCGAACAGTCTGAAGCCGAGGGCGAAGCCCGTCGGCACGCGCACGGACGAATGAGTACGGCTCATCAGCTTCAGGCCCAGCCATATCCCCGCCGTCTCCGCCGCGGCGACCGTGAGCGTCCTCAGCGCGGCGGCGCCCCACGCCCCCATGCCTTCGGAGCCTTCGATCAGCTTCAGAATACCCCCGGACAGGTAGTATTCGAAAACGAAAAACACAGCCAGGCCGCAGAGTATCGCGACGTGGTTTATTTTTTTCTTTATCGCGAACCAGATATAATAAAAGACCGGGACGAAGATGCATACGATAAAGATCACGTAGAGAGACGCCATCAAAGCGTCGGAAAAAACAATGTCTTCCAAAAAAGCCTCCGTTTGACAGTCCGTGATGATCCCGGGAAAGCGCGGAGCCGACCGGCAAGAGCGGTTGGCGGCAGATTTTTTGTCGGATCGAAGTCCGGAAAGCGCGGGAATACTTTGTGTATTTCAAGCTTTTCGGACAAAGAGCCGGCGGAAAAGATGCGTCAAACGCCGAAGTCGGGTCTGCTTCGCGTTTTCCCCTACACAAAGGGAGCGTCACAGACAATCTGCGGCGCTCCCGTCAATCATCGCTCGGGATTTAATTTTTTTCGAATATCTTCAGTATATCCTCGAGGGGATCCTTATCGTCTTCCGCGGCCGCTTCCGTACGCTCTTCGGCCTTGTCGTCCGAGGGCGCCTTGCCCGGCCTGCCGTTGTCAAAGCCGGTGGCGATGACTATTACTCTGATCTCGTCCTCGAGAGAGTCGTCCAGAGACGCGCCGAAGATAATGTTGGCGTCGGGATGCGCGGCCGCCTCCACCAGGCCCACCGCGATATCCACTTCCTCCAGGCCCATGTCGCTGGAGCCGGTAATGCTGACGAGCACGCCTCTCGCGCCGTCTATCGAGGTCTCCATGAGCGGGCTGGCAATGGCCGCTCTCGAGGCCTCCTCCGCCTTGTTCTTGCCCGTCGCGCGGCCCACGCCCATGTGAGCGTAGCCGGCGTCCTTCATAATGGTGGTGACGTCGGCAAAGTCAAGGTTGATAAGGCCGGTGTTCTTTATAAGGTCGGATATGCTCGTGACCGCCTGGAAGAGCACGTCGTCGGCCACGGAGAAGGCGTTGAGCATCGTTATCTTCTGCTCGGTGACGTATCTCAGCCTGTCGTTGGGTATAACGAGCAGCGCGTCCACCTTGCCGAGCAGCTCCTTGATGCCGGCCTCGGCCTGCTGCATGCGGCGCTTGCCCTCGAAATTGAAGGGCTTGGTCACCACGCCGACGGTCAGCACGCCCTGCTCGCGGGCGATATCGGCGATCACCGGAGCGGCTCCGGTGCCGGTGCCGCCGCCCATGCCGGCGGTGATGAACATCATGTCGGTATCCTCAAAGGCCTTGACTATGTTGTTCCTGTCCTCCTCGGCGGATTTTCTGCCCACCTCGGGATCGGAGCCGGCGCCCTGACCGTGGGTAAGCTTTTCGCCTATCTGGAGCTTCTGATCGGCCATCGAAACGGAGAGCACCTGCCTGTCCGTGTTTATGGCAACGAACTCCACACCCTTGGTGCCCTGTTCTATCATGTTGTTGACGACGTTGTTTCCGGCGCCGCCGACGCCGACGACTTTTATATTAACTATGTTATCGGGTCCGGACTCAAGAGTGTATGGCATAGCTTCTTCCTCCATTTTCTATCATATCTTTCTTATGATTTTATATCGAAAACAGGGGCAGGTCAATAGGATTTTAATAAAAAAAACAAAGACGCCCCGGGAAAGCGGCGCCTCCGCGCAGACAAAGCGTCGGCAAAGTCCCGAAGACTTTGCCGACGAGGTCAAAACAGACAGTCTGCCGCTTATTTGCCGAAGGTCTCCTCAAGGAAACGCTGCCATTTGCCGTCCTCATCGTCCTCCTCCGAGGCGTCGGAGCCGGAAGAAGCGGAGCCTTCGTCATCGTCCCCGAAATCGGTGGCAATGACGATCACGCGCATGGCGTCGGTAAGGTTCTCGTCGAAATTCACGCCGAAGATTATGTTGGCGTCGGGATGCGCGGCCTCCTCTATCTTGCCTACGACGGCGTCCACGTCGTCCATCGTAAGATCCATCGAGCCCGTAACGCTGATTATCACGCGCTTTGCCCCGTTTACGGAGGTCTCGGTAAGCTCGCTGTATATCGTCTTCTCCGCTACTTCATTCACCTTTTCCTTGCCGCTGGCCTCTCCCACGCCGAGGTGCGCGAGGCCGGAGCGCTTGAGCGTATTGGTGAGGTCGGCGAAATCGAGGTTGATGAAGCCGGTCTGTCTCAGTATCTCGGCTATGCCGGACACCGCTCTGTTGAGCACTCCGTCGGCCGTCTCGAAGGCGTTGGCGAAGGTGATCTTCTGTTCCGTGACTTTTTTGAGGTTTTCATTGGGGATAACGAACAGGGTGTCCACGTTTTCCAGAAGGCTGCTTATGCCCTCCTCGGCTTTTTCCATCTTTGCCCGGCCCTCGAATTTGAAGGGCTTTGTCACCACGGCGATCGTAAGCACGTCCGCGTCTCTGGCAAGGCCGGCCACCACGGGCGCCGCGCCCGTGCCGGTGCCGCCGCCCATGCCCGCGGTTATGAAGACCGCGTCGGTGTCGGCAAACACCTTTTCTATGGCGTTCCTGCTCTCCTCGGCGGCCATGCGTCCCACGGCGGGATTGGCTCCGGCGCCCTGACCGTGAGTCAGCTTTTCGCCTATCTGCACCAGCTCGTCCGCCGTTGAGGCGGCAAGAGCGGCTTTGTCGGTATTGATATTGGCGTAGCTGATCCCGCCTGTGCCCACTGCCGTCATGCGGCTGACCACGTTGTTGCCGGCGCCGCCCACGCCTATGACTTTGATCCTTATGAAGTCGCCCGTCATATCCATTACCCCCTGCTATCTCGGTATATAATGTCCTTCCGTGTCCGTTGAAAGGTCTATCGTGCCCTTTTCGCCCGGCCCGAGCTCGTCGATTATGTTCAAAGCGAAGTCCAGCCTGTAGCCGAGCCTGTCGGCGGTGCCGAGCTTGACGGTGTATCTGCCCTGATAATCAAAACGCACGTCGCCGCTGTTGGTAAGATCGATGCGTCCGACAGAGCCGAGCATGTCCCGCTCGCCGAGCTGAGCGAGCAGCTCGCGCAGCACGGACATTTTTCCGCTCTCTCCCTCGGCCGCGGTCAGTATCGACGCCGCCTCCGGCTTGTCCGGAGTCACGCCGATGACCTCGATGTTCTCGGGCACGTCGGAAAATCCCAGCACCTTGCAGCTGCGGCTGACCAGCACCCAGCCGCCGTCCTCGGTCCCGACGCTCGCGGCGACCCCCGCCTCTTCAACGGCGATCACCAGCGTATCGGGCGCCCGCGTCCTGATTTTTACCTTGTCCACGTACGGCAGCTTCGCGTATATGCGCCTGCCCGCGCCGCGTCTGCCGGCGAAGAAAAGCATCGAACCCGTATCCAGGCCGGACGCGGAAATGATCTCTTCGTCCGAGTATATCACATTTCCTTCGACCTGTATATCGGAAATTTTAAAAAAGGTGCTTACTGCCGCGATGACCGCTATCAGCGCGGCAGCATATCTTATCCTGCGCCATATCGGGCCGGAGCCCCTCTTTTTCCCGCGGCTTGCCGCTCTGCGCTCGTCCATCGTATCTTCCCTCTCTTCGCCCGCCGTACGGAGGTATCTTCAGCCGTCCTCCAGTCTTACGGCCTCCGCCCCAAGCTCCTCCAGCGAGCGTTCAATGCATTCGTAGCCTCGGTCTATGTGCTTCAGACCCGATATTTCGCTGACGCCCTCGGCGCTCAGCGCCGCCACGGCCAGGGCGGCCCCGCCTCTGAGGTCCGCCGCCCGGACCTTCGCGGCGGTCAGCTTTTTCACTCCGCATATTATCGCGGTCTTTCCCTCCGTCTTTATATCCGCTCCCATGAGTCTGAGCTCATCCGCGTGACGGTAACGGTTCTGAAATATGTTCTCAACGAAAACGGCCGTGCCCTCCGCCCTGAGCAGCGCCGCCGTCAGCGGAGGCTGCGCGTCGGTGGGAAAGCCGGGATATGGCTTCGTCGTCACCGGCCGGGGCGCCTTCAGGCGTCCCGTGCTTTTTATCCTTACCGTGCCCTCTCCCGTCTCCAGCTCGCAGCCCGTTTCCCTGAGGCTGCGCAGAACGGCGGTATAATGGCCCGGCTCGGTATCGTACAGGGTGATCTCCCCGCCCGCTCCCGCGCAGGCCGAAAGGAACGTGGCCGCCGCTATGCGGTCGGATATCACTCTGTGCTCCGCGCCGTGTATCCGCCCTTTTTCGGCTCCGCAAACGTGTATCACCGAGCTCCCCGCTCCCGCGGCTCTCACTCCGGAGGCGATCAGATAGTTCTGCAGATCCTCTATTTCCGGCTCTCTGGCGGCGTTGGTGATCACCGTCATCCCGTCGGCCCTTCCCGCCGCCAGCATCGCGTTCTCCGTCGCGCCGACGCTCGGGAACGGCAGGTCTATCCGTCCTCCGGCCAGTCTGCGGGCACGGCATATAAGTCTGCCGCCGCTGTCCTCGATCTCCGCGCCGAGGGCGCGGAGGGCGGCGAGATGCAGGTCTATCGGCCTGGGCCCCAGCTCGCAGCCTCCGGGGTGCGATATCCAGGCTTCTCCGGAGCGCGCCAGGAGCGCGCCGAGAAATATCACCGACGAGCGAAGCTCGCTCATCAGCGAGTCCGGGATCTCCGGGCGTATGGGCCTTGAGGAGTCTATGTACAGCGCTCCTCCGTCCTTCCATACCTCGCAGCCGATATGCCGCAGTATCCTTATCGTCGTTTCCACGTCCGTCAGCTCGGGACAGTTGCGTATCACGCTGACGCCTTCCGCCGTGACCGAGGCGGCGAGTATGGGCAGGGCGCTGTTCTTCGCGCCCTGTATCCTGATCGTTCCCTTCAGCGGTCTGCCGCCGGTTATTTCCAGAACACTCACTGCTATTCCTCCGCACATCCTTTTTCAGGCCATATTATGCGGAGCGCCGGGTAAAGTGAGAAACGCGGATTTCAGCCCGTTCCGGGCGCGTTTCCCCGCGTACGCGGCTGTCGGACCGCGTCGAGTATCTCGCCGACGATCGCGTCCACCGCGTCCGTCCGCGCCATGGAGAGCATCGCCGCGCTCATCTCCGCGCGTCTGCCGGAGTCGGAGCAGAGCTCCGTGACCGTATCGTACAGCTTTTGCGGCGTGCAGTCCTCCTCGCGTATGAGCACCGCGCCTCCCCTGTCGGAAAGCACCCTTGCGTTTTTCTCCTGATGATTGTTGGTCACGTTTACCGACGGCACCAGCACCGCCGGCTTGCCCATGGCCGTCAGCTCGCAGAGGGTGGAGGCGCCGGAGCGGCATATCACCACGTCCGCCGCTGCCATCACCTTGGGCATATCGTAGATATAGCGGCGTATCTCCGTGTTTTTCAGCTCCACGCCTCCGAGCAGGGCCGTCATTTTTTCCGGTCCGTTCTCCCCGCCGCTCGCGTGGATGTGCCTGAACGCGCCGTCCCTTTCGTTCATTATCATCATGCGCGCCGTCACCTCGTTCATGTGCGAGGCGCCCAGCGAGCCCCAGAAGGACAGTACCAGCGGCGTCTTTTCTACGCCGAGCTCCTTTTTCGCCTCTTCGCTGCTCCAGCTGCCGAAGCCGCTGCGGGCGGGAGTGCCGGTGAAGACCACTTTTTCGGGATCCTTATAAAAGCTCCTGCTCTCCTCAAAGCCGACCATGAGCCTGTCGGCGTACTTTTCGAGCATCCTCGTGGTAAGGCCGGGGAAAGCGTTGGACTCGTGTATCAGCGTCGGGATACCCAGCTCCGAAGCCGCCTTTATCACCGGGTAGCAGACGTAGCCCCCGGTGCCGAGAACGGCGTCGGGCCTGAAAGCGCGCATTATTTTCTTTGCCTTGCGTGTGGAGATGCAGATGTAATATACCGATCTTACGTTCTTGATAAGCTCGTCGGGGCGAAGGCTGCGGTGAAGGCTCCCCGCCTTGATCGCCTTTATTTCATAGCCTTCTCTGGGCACGAGCTCCATTTCCATATTGCCCTCGGCGCCTATAAACAGGAAATTCGAGTCCGGCATGAGGCTGCCCAGCCTCTGGGCAAGGGCGACGGCGGGATTTATATGACCCGCGGTGCCTCCGCAGGCAAAAAGGAAATTCATTTCTTTCCTCCGATCGGATCCGCGGGCATCGTGCCCGCGGACTTATTTATCCGCTATGTCCCGCGAGGCAGACAGGACTATGCCCATTTCGGCCAGCTGTATGTCCAGAGCCGTGCCTCCGTAGCTGAAAAACGGCAGCGATATGCCCGTCGCGGGCAGCAGGTTCGTCCCGACGGCGACGTTGAGGAACACCTGCAGGGAAAGCAGTATCATCATCCCCGTCACCACCAGTGAGCTGAATTTGTCCCGGCAATGCATGGCCAGCCAGAAGCCGCGGATTATCAGCAGGGCGAACAGCAGCAGTATCAGCACTCCGCCCACAAAGCCGAGCTCCTCGCATACTATGGAAAAGATATAGTCGTTATGCTCGAAGGGCAGGTACAGGTATTTCTGCCGGCTCTGTCCCAGCCCCAGGCCGAGCAGTCCGCCCGAGCCTATCGCGTAAAGCGACTGTATTATCTGCCAGCCTCCCGAGAGCAGCACCGACTCCGGGTCCTTCCAGGCGGTGATGCGCTCGACGGCGTATCTGAAAAAGCTGACCTTCTCTATTATCGGGCTTTCGATCTTGATGAGATACATCAGCAGGGCGTAGCCCAGAACGGCCGCCAGCACTGCCGCGCCGAGATATCTCAGTCTCGTTCCGCCTGCGAACATCATCATGAAGCCCAGCAGAAGTATTATTATCGTCGCGGACAGATGCGGCTGCAGCAGCAGCGGCACGGCGATGCACAGCAGCGCTATCAGAAACGGGAGCACGCCGTATTTGAACGTTTTCATTTTGTCGCTGAGCTTGCACATCCAGTCCGCGAAGGCGATCACGACCGCCGTTTTCGCTATTTCGGAGGGCTGGAAGGTGACGTTGCCCGGCAGCTCCAGCCAGCGCACGGCGCCGTTGGTCGAAAGGCCCTTCATAAGCACCGCGAGCAGCAGCAGGAACGAACCGATGATGGCGGGGAACGACAGCTTCCGTATAAAGCTCAGTCTTATCCGCGAAATGAAAAGCATGGCGGCGACGCCCAGAACGGAAAATATCAGCTGGCGTCGGAAATAATACGTCGCGTCCGGTCCGCGCGAGCTGCCGTACGTTTCATAGTAGGACCGTATGTAGCTTGCCGACAGCAGCATCACGAGGCCCACCAGCAGTATCAGCAGCGTAAGCATGCAGAACGGCACGTCCATGCGCCCGCGTCTTTTCTTCTTTTTTTTCGCGCCGTCCGCGCTCAGGCGTTCGCCCGTTACTCTTTCCGGAAAATCATACAGCTCTGCCATAGTAGGTTCCTTCCCGCCCCGGGGCGTGCGTCATATCCCGTATCTGCTCTTTACGCCCAGCCAGGTAAGCAGGGCGAAAACTGCGCTCACCGCGGTGAATACCGCAAACACTTTTTTCTCGCTCCAGCCGCATTTTTCGAAATGGTGGTGCAGCGGGGCCATTTTGAAAATGCGCTTTCCGTGCGTCAGCTTGAAATATAACACCTGGATTATATCGGACATCGCCTCGGCTATATATATCACGCCCAGCGGCACGAGTATCAGCGGCATATCCGCCGCAAAGGCAAGAGCGCATACCGCCCCGCCTATGAACAGCGAGCCCGTATCGCCCATGAACACCTTCGCGGGGTTGAAATTGAATATCAAAAACGCGGCTATGCCCGCCGTCAGCGCCGCGGCGAACACGGCCTGCGGCTTTTCGCCCCAATAGATCGCCAGAGCGGTGAAGCATACCGCGGTCGGCAGCGTGACGCCGCTGAGCAGTCCGTCCACCCCGTCGGTAAGGTTCACCGCGTTGACGGTGCCTACGATGACGAACGCGGCAAATATGAAGTACACCGGCTCGCTCAGATGCAGCCTCGTTCCGATGAAGGGAAGATATAAATCCGGGCTGAGGTAGCCGCTGTGCCTCAAAAGCAGAATGAAGGCCACCGCCGTCGCCAGCTGCAGGAAAAATTTCTGGATGCCGCTCAGTCCCTTATTGCCGTGGCGGCGCACCTTCCGAAGATCGTCCGCGAAGCCGATGAGCCCCTGCACCAGGGCAAAGCACAGCATCGCCGGGGCCACGGCGTCTCCGCGCAGGAAGGCGAAAACGGCGATGAGCACCGCGGCCAGCATGCCCGCTATGAACATCAGCCCGCCCATGGTGGGCGTGCCCTCCTTGGACATGTGCCATACCGGCCCGTCGCGCTTTATGCTCTGCCCCGCCTTGAGGCGGCGCAGCATCGGTATCAGTATCAGTCCCGACAGCGCCGTGACGGCGAAGGAAATTATGAATGATGCCGCGTACGTCATTTGTGTTTACCGGTCAGCCGCCGAGTATCTCGGCGACTATCTCCCTTTCATCCATGTGATGCTTGGTCCTGCCGATTATCTGATACGTCTCGTGTCCCTTGCCGGTCAGCACGATCGTATCATCCTTCCGGGCGTGCTCTATCGCCCAGCGTATGGCGCTGCGCCTGTCGGGTATGACCACATAGGGCGTGTCCTCGCCCTCGAAGCCGGGCAGTATGTCGTCGATGATGGCCTGCGGATCCTCGGTACGGGGATTATCCGAGGTGACTACGGCGAAATCGCTCAGCTGCGCGACCACCTTTCCCATCTTCGGCCGCTTGGTCCTGTCCCGGTCCCCGCCGCAGCCGAACAGCACCACCACCCGTCCCGGAGCGGCGGCGCGGACGGTGCGTATCATGTTGTCCAGCGCGTCGGGAGTGACGGCATAGTCTATCAGTATGGTGAAGTCCCTGCCGCAGGGCACGACCTCCATCCTTCCCTTCACGCTGCCGCAGCCGCTCAGGGCGCGCATCGCCTCCGCGGGATCGACGCCCGCGGCAATGCAGCAGCCCACGGCCGCGAGAGCGTTGTATACCGAAAAGCGCCCCGGTATGCCGAGGCTCGCCGCCGTCCTCACGTCTCCGTATACGGCCGTGAACTCCACCCTGTCGGGCAGCAGCTTTATGTCCTCGGCCCTGAGCTCGGCGGCGGGGCTGTCTATGCCGTAGAGCAGCAAAGCGCCCTTCGCCCTCGCCTTCAGCTTCTCCGCGGCGGGATCGTCCGCGTTGATCACGGCGTTTTCGCTGATATCGAACAGCTTTGCCTTGGCGTCGAGATACGCCTCCATGGTCCCGTGAAAATCGAGATGATCCTGGCTGAGATTGGTGAAGCAGCCCGCCGTGAAGCGGATGCCCGCCACGCGGCCGAGCATGAGCGAATGGGAGGATACCTCCATTACCGCGTACCCGCAGCCCGCCTCGACCATTTCTCCCAGCAGCTGCTGCAGGTCTCTCGACTCCGGCGTGGTATGCTCCGCGTCGTACTCGTTTTTCCCGGTTATATTGCGGTTGGTGCCCATAAGACCGCAGAGGCGGCCCGTGCAGCTCTCTATTATGTTCCTCGTAAGGTTGGTGACCGTGGTCTTGCCGTTGGTCCCGGTGACGCCGATGAGCTTCAGCTTTTCCGCCGGTCTGCCGAAAAGGTTTGCCGAGGCGAGAGCCAGCGCGAGGCGGCTGTCGCGGACGAGGACGTACGGCACGCCGCAGTCCGGCGCCTGCTCGCAAAGCACGACCGCCGCGCCCTTTTCCGCCGCCGAAGCCATATATCTGTGCCCGTCGGTCTCATAACCTTTCACGGCCGCGAACATCGCCCCCGGCGCCGCCCTGCGGCTGTCGTAGCATATGTCCGTTATCTCGCACCCGGGATCGGCCTCGACGCGGACGGTCTCTATTCCCTTCAAAATGTCCCTGAGCTTCATCAGCCTCTCGTCTCCATTATGCTGGTATCGTTGTCTATGATCGACACTTCTATCACGGTCCCGTACTTCACCTTGCTGCCGGGCTCCGTGTTCTGGCGCTGAACGATTATGGTGTTGGACTCCGACGGCGCCACGCCCGTGGTCCGTATGAACATTCCGAAGGCCTCGAAGTAAGCCTTGGCCGCCTTGTAGGTCTTGCCGACCATGTCGGGCACGTCCACGGTGCCCTCCGGCTTATCCTCGCCCGCGTACAGCACCACCGTGCTGCCGTAGGACAGCTTCATATTCGAGATGGGCGCCTGATCGGTGACCGTGCCGCCGCTGCCCACCGTTTTCACGGAGAAGCCCCTGCTCTCCAGCTCGGCGCTCGCGTCGGACACCGACAGGCCCTTTACGTTGGGCATGAGCACGTTGCTTACCCTGCCGTCGGTGCTGCTTTCGGCCTCCACGCCGAGGTAGGGGAGCACGTCCGCGAGGATATTGCCGACTACCGGCGCGGCCATGACGCCGCCGCTTATGTATATCCCCGAGTCCTTGCTGGGATTGTCGAGTATCACCAGCACGGCGACCTTCGGATCGTCCGCGGGGGCGAAGCCCACGAAGGAGACCATGTAGTCGTCCGAGGCCTGGCCTACCTTTTCGGAGGTGCCCGTTTTGCCGCCCACGCGGTAGCCCGCGACGAAGGCGTTCTTGCCCGTGCCGTCCGGCGCGCTCACGACGCTTTCGAGTATCGCGCAGACGTCGGCGGAGGTCTTCTCGCTTATTACCTGTCTTACGACCGTGGGCTCGAAGCTCTTTTCCACCGTGCCGTCCGGAGCCAGTATCTGCTTTATCATGTGGGGCTGCATGAGATATCCGCCGTTGGCCACGCAGCTTACCGCGGTGACCATCTGTATGGGCGTGATATTGAAGGTCTGTCCGAAGGAGGCGGCCGCGAGCTGCGAATAGTTGTACGGATCCTCAAACACCTTCCTCGGCCACCATATGCCGCCGGACTCCGCCGCGTTGTTCAGCCCCGTGGGCTCGAAAAAGCCGAAGGCCTGGATATAGTCGTAAAAGCGCCTGGCGCCGAGCCTTATGCCTATGTTGGTGAAGGCCACGTTGCAGGAGTGCTGCGCCGCCTCGGCCAGGCTCTGATCCTTGTGCCCCGACAGCTTCCAGCAGTGCAGCGGCAGGTCGCGCCCCGGCACCTCCATGCTGCCTCCGCAGTAGAACCTGTCGTTGAGGGTTATCGCACCCTCCTCGAGGGCGGAGGCGAGGGTGATTATCTTGAAGGTCGAGCCGGGCTCGTAGGTATCGGACAGTATGCGGTTGCGCCACTGGGTGCGCTGCAGCTCGGCGTAGCGCGCGTCGTATTCCTCGCCGCTCAGCCCCTCGCTGTCCAGCTTTGCGCGGTAATCCTCGTTCAGCGCGAGGAAATCGTTCAGATCGTAGTTCGGCAGCGAGCACATGCCGAGCACCGCGCCGGTATCCACCTCCATGACCACGCCCATGGCGCCGTCCCGTATCTCGTAATCCTCGATGGCCTGCTGCAGGTGCTTTTCCAGATAGTACTCCACCGTGGTGTCGATGGTGGTGACTATGCTCCTGCCGTCCGTCGCGTCGAGGTAATCCTCATAGCCGGTATAGAGCATATCCATGCCCTCGGAGGTGGTGGCGCGGACTATGCGCCCGTTCTCCCCCTGCAGATAGCTGTTGTACTCCGCCTCAAGGCCCTCGAGACCGTAGTTGTCCGTGCCGACGAAGCCGATTATCTGGGAGGCGAGGCTGCCGTAGGGATAATAGCGCTTGCTGTCCTCGACGATATACACGCTGCGGAGGTTGTTGTCGTTTTTATATTTTCTGACCTGCTCGGACAGCTCCGGCTCCACCTTCACGGCGACGGTCTTGTACCACGACTCGGTGTCTTCCCACTTTTTCATGATCCCGTCGTAGTCCACGCCGAGTATCTCGCTGAGCGCGGCGGCTATGTCGTACTTGTTTTCGCCGTACTTTATCATCTCGGCGGGGCTGATGAAGATGGTGTCCACGGTCGCGCTCTGGGCGATGATCTTCATGTTGGTATCGTATATCGTGCCCCTCGAAGCGGTGACCGTGGTCTCCCTCATCTGCTGCTCCACGGCCTGCGACTCATACAGCTCGTGGTCAACTATCATTATGCGGTACAGCTGCCCGATAAGAACTATAAATGCAACTATGCCGCACACAGTCATCAGGACCAGTGTGCGGCGAATGAACGTTCCGTCCGGCCTTTTCAGCCAATTTTTCAGTTTTTTCTCCGCCATTTCCTATCCTCCGGAGGGTGTTTTCGTATCCCGCGGTCCTGCCGGGAAGGCAGCGCGCGTACACATCAACGATATGCCCGCGCTTATCTCAAATATTCCGTCAGCCTTCGGAAAAAGCGCGCTATGCCTGCCGCAGGTCCGCCCGCGTCCGTGTCGCCGAGGATCGCCGCTCTGTCCGCCTGGCTGTTGTTTATGTACATTACCTGTCCGGTCTCCGCCTTGACCATGCCCAGCTCGCTTACGGCGTATTTTTCCACTTCCTCGAGCTTGAACGCGCTTTCATAGCTTATCCGGAGCCTTTTGTTCTCCTCCTGCAGCTGTTCTATCTCCCGCTGCAGCCGTACCGACTCATGGGAGACCGCGTTGAGGCGGATATATGAAAACAGTACCATCACCAGCGCCGCCGCCGTGCACAGCGACCCTATCACGGCCAGAACGGAAACGTACTGCCGTCTGGCGGGCGCCCTTTCGGGCCGGACGCGGACCTTTTCGGCGGGCCGCTCGACCGCGGGCCGCTCCGCGGCGGGTTCTTCCCGGGGCTTCGGCGGAGCATACTCGGGTACGGGCTCGCGCACCGCGGTGCCGTTAAAGGGATCGTATGCAAGATTTCCGAAAAGTACGTCTGCGCGTTCCGCCATTGTCTGTCTGCTCCCTTTATATTCTCTCTGCCGTCCTCAGCCTCGCGCTGCGGGAACGGGGGTTTCTTTCAAGCTCTTCCGTGCCGGGCGTCACCGCTCCGCCCACCTGCCTCAGCGTCTGTCTGAAGCCGCATACGCATACGGGAAAGTCCTTGGGACAGGTGCAGCCGTTTTCTCTTTTTCTGATCGCCTGCTTTACCAGCCTGTCCTCAAGCGAATGAAAGCTTATCACGCACAGCCGCCCTCCGACGGAGAGCCTGTCCGGCGCGGTATCGAGCATGCGCTCTATGCTGCCGAGCTCATCGTTCACGGCTATCCTCAGCGCCTGAAAGCTGCGTTTCGCCGGGTGCTGCTTTTCTCTCAGCGCGGATGCGGGCATGGCGCTTTTTATTATTTCGGCAAGCTCGGTCGTCGTCTCGATCGGCTTTTTTTCTCTCCGCCTGACTATGGCGGAGGCTATGCGGGCCGACCAGCGCTCCTCGCCGTAACGGAAGAGGACGTCCTTTATCCTCCCGCCGTCCCACTCGTTGACTATCTCCCGCGCCGTCAGAGGCTCGCTGCGGTCCATGCGCATATCCAGCGGCGCGTCGGAGGAGTATGAAAAGCCTCTCTCCGCCTCGTCCAGCTGCGGCGAGGACACGCCCAGATCGAACAGCATCCCGTCCGCCGCTTCTATGCCGAGCCCGTCCAGCACGGAGGCAAGAGCGTCGAAATTGCTTTTTACGAGGATCACTCTGCAGCCGAAGCCCTTCAGGCTTTCCTCTGCCGCTTCTATCGCGCTTTCGTCCCTGTCTATGCCTATGAGCGTCCCCGAGGTCAGCCGCCGCGCTATCTCGCGGGAATGACCCGCCCGGCCCAGCGTTCCGTCAACGTATATCCCGTCCGGCCTGATAGCGAGCGCGTCTATGCACTCCTTCAGCAGGACCGGCTCATGAGCTGCTCCGCTCAAATCCCGAGGCCTTCGATGGCTGCCGAGATATTCTCAAGGGTAAGCTCCTCGGCCTCCAGTTTTTCATATTCTTCGCTGTCCCAGATCTCGGCGTGATTTGAAAAGCCGATGACCGTGACGTCCTTTTTTATGCCGGCGAAGTCCCGCAGCTTCTGCGGGATGAGTATCCTGCCCTGGGCGTCGGGCTCGCAGGCAGCCGTGTTCGCGAAGACCACGCGCATGCTGCGCGACTGGCTCATGGGCAGCGCGTCGACCCTGGCGCGGAACTGATCCCAGCTCTCCGCCGAGTAAACGTAAAGGCACTTGTCCATCGAGAGGGTGACGTAGCACAGCTCGCCCAGCTCCCTGCGCAGCTGCGAGGGAACGATGAGCCGCCCTTTGGCGTCTATGCTGTGCCTGTACTCTCCTGTCATGATTATCCTCCACAACGTGGCATAACGTGCCCTTTGTCTCCACATTTGCCATTATATATGTATCCTTTTTCATTTGCAAGGACATTTTTAATTATTTTGATATTTTTTTGTAATCTTATTTCGAGCTTTTCCGTTTACATAAGTGTTCAAGCGGTATTTTTATGTCTATTATCTGTAACCTTATCGAAACCTCCCGTCCGAGGTGCGGATATAGAGGCGGATGCCGTCGTTATGTCAACTCATTTGAATATTATTCGCGCTTTTTTGTGAATAAAAATTGTTGACAACTCTGTTGACAATGTTCAAAACTCGCTTGAAAACGGCCTTTTTGCGCTTCCTTTTTGCCTCCGCCGCGCCTGAATATTCATAATTTGCCGGTTTACATTCGCTTTTATTGACACCTCCCTCCCTTTATGTTACATTTTTCTTGTTTTTCGAAAGGACGGGCTTTGAAAAGGATGAAAACAGGCATAGGGATCGACACCGGCGGTACGTATACCGACGCCGTGATATATGATTTCGACTCGGGGAAGGTGCTCTCCTCCGCCAAGTCTCTCACCACCAAGGAGGACCTTTCTCTCGGTATTTCCGCCGCGCTGGACCTGCTCGACGCCGGGCTTTTAAGGCAGGCCGATTTCGCTTCTCTTTCCACCACGCTCGCGACGAACGCCTGCGTCGAGGGAAAGGGGGGCCGCGCCAAGCTGCTTTTCATAGGTCAGGACGGCGACACGCTCGGCCGCGTCGGCGCCGACTTCGGGCTGCGCTCTCCGGACGAGGTATTCGTATTCGGGCGCAGCGGCAGCTTCGACGGAAAGGTGCTCCCCGAGGTCGACTGGGACGAGCTTGCCGAAAGCTCCTCCGAGTGGCTCAGCGACGCCGAGAGCCTCGGCATAGTGGAGACCTACGCGGTCAATAACGGCGCCGCGGCGGAAAGAGAGGCGAAGGAGCGTTTCTCCGCTCTCCGTCCCGGCATGCCCATAGTCTGCTCCAGCGAGCTTTTTTCCGGCCTGAACAGCGTCCGCCGCGGAGCCGGCACGCTGCTCAACGCCCGTCTCATCCCCGTGATAAACGCCTTTCTCGCCGCCATAGAGCGTTCCTTCGGGCGGCTCGGGATAAGCTGCCCGGTGATGATAGTCCGCAGCGACGGCAGCCTGATGAGCCGGGCTTTTTCGCGCACGCATCCCGTTGAGACCATACTGTGCGGCCCGGCCTCCAGCGTGCTGGGCGGCATGGCTCTCGCCGGAAGGCCGGACAGCATAATCGTGGACATGGGCGGCACCACCACGGACATATCCCTTGTAAAGGGCGGCCGGGCGGTACGCGCCGAGGAGGGCATCAGCATAGGCGGCTGGCGGACCTTCGTGAAGGGCGTTTTCATAGACACCTTCGCCCTCGGCGGGGACAGCGCCGTGCGCTGCCTCGGCGAAGGCTTCGAGATATGCGCGGACAGGGCCGTGCCCCTTTCGCTGCTTGCCTCGCGCTATCCTTATATAAAGGATAAGCTGCGCGAGCTTCTGGACAGCCGCGTCACGCATACCCGCCCCCTGCACGAGTTTTTCACCCTTGTAAGGGATATAGAAAACGACCCGGGCTGGAGCGAGGACGAAAAGGCGCTTTGCCGCGCTCTCAAAAACGGCCCGCTCATCCTCCGCGACGCCGCCGAGGCCGTCGGGCGGGAGATATATACCATGAGATCCGAAAGGCTCGAGGCGGAAGGCGTGATCCTCCGCTCGGGGCTGACGCCCACGGACATCATGCAGCTGACCGGCGATTTCGCGAAATACGACGCCGATGCCGCCGCGCTGGCGGCGCGCTTCCTGCTGCGCTGCATGGGCAGGGACGACGGCGAGGAAGAGCTGCGCGCCTTCTGCGGCGAGGTCTACGAGCGCATCAAAAAGACGCTTTACTGCGCCATAGTGCGTATACTGCTTCAGAACAAATATCCCGCGCTGGCGAGAAACGGCCTGAGCAGGGAGCTCAGGGACATGATAGCCTCGCGCTGGGATGAGCTGAGACGCGGGGAGGAGGGATATTTCGACCTGGGCTTCACCTCCGCGGCCGCCCTTGTCGGCATCGGCGCTCCCACGCATATCTTCCTGCCGGACGTGGCAAAGGCGCTGTCGGCCGAATGCGTCATCCCCCCCAACGCCGGCGTTGCCAACGCGGTGGGCGCGGTATCGGGCAGCGTTTCCGCCTTTGCGGAGGTCGAGGTCAGGCCGGACCACAACGCGAGCGGCGTAGACGGCTACTTCGTCTGCTCCCGGAGCGAAACGCTGTATTTCAAGCAGCGCGGCGAAGCCGTGCTCCGGGCAAGAGAGCTTGCCCGCCGCCTTGCCGTCGAGACCGCCCGGGAGCGCGGCATCAGCGCCGTGGCAGCGGTGGACATATCCGAAAAGGACAGGGAAAGCTTCACGGCGACGGGCATAAGAGTGGATCTCGGCACGGTCGTAACGGCCTCCGCCATAGGGGGCGCGCTTTTGTAAGCCGCCGGGACCGACTAAATGCACAAAATATAAAACTGCCGAAAATGAAATTTCGTCATTTGAAATATTCATTTTCGGCCTTTTTTTTCATATTTTGCTTGCTATTCTGCAAGTTTGCATTTATAATCTTGAAATATAATTCCATTCAAGCGATCGGAGGTCATCAGCATGAGATCATATTCCGACAGAGCCGCGGCGGTGCATGAGTCGAGCACTCTTGCGGTGAGCGCCCTTGCGAACAAGCTCAGGGCCGAGGGCAAGGACGTCATCAACTTCGGCACCGGCGAGCCGGATTTCGACACGCCCGAAAACATCAAGGCCGCCGCCGTTGCGGCGATAAAAAACGGACAGACCAAGTACACCCCCGCCTCCGGTCTTCCGGCACTGAAGAAAGCGATATGCTCCCGCCTGCTTGCCGACACCGGCGTAAGCTACGAGCCGGGACAGATAGTAGTCGCCAGCGGCGCCAAGCACAGCATATATATAACCCTGGTCTGCCTTCTCAACAAGGGCGACGAGGCGATCATCCCCGCGCCGTATTGGGTCACCTACGCCGAGGCGGTCGCCATGGCGGGCGGCGTCCCCGTTACGGTAAGCACCACCGCGGAGGAGAACTTCCTTCTCACTCCCGAGAAGCTTGAGGCCGCCGTCACTCCCGCGACCAAACTGCTTATACTCAACAACCCCTCCAACCCCACCGGCATGTTCTATACCGGCGAGCAGCTGAAGGCGCTGTGCGACGTTTGCGCAAAGCACGATATCTGGATAATATCCGACGAGATATACTGCAAGCTGCTTTACGACGGCCGCAGCTTCACCTCCGTCGCCTCTCTCGGCGAGGATATCAAGGAGCGCACGGTCATAGTCAACGGCGTGAGCAAGTCCTACGCCATGACGGGCTGGAGGATAGGCTATACCGCCTGCGAGCCGCGCCTGGCCAAGATCATGTCCAACTATCTCAGCCACTCCACCAGCGCCCCGAGCACCATATCCCAGTACGCCGCGATAGAGGCCCTCGAAGGCGACCAGAGCTCCGTGGAGGAGATGCGCAGGGTGTTCCAGCAGCGCCGCGACCTCATGGTGGAACGCATGAACCGCATAGACGGCGTGAGCTGTCTCAAGCCCGAGGGCGCCTTTTATGTGATGATGAACATCGACCGCGTGGTGGGCCGCACGATAGGCGGGGTGAAGATCAACAACGAAAACGACTTTGCCATGGCGTTTCTCGAGCAGCAGAACGTCGCCCTCGTCCCCTGCGGAGGCTTCGGCATATCCAACTATCTGCGCTGGACCTACGCCACCTCCACCGAAAACATAGAAAAGGGCCTTGACAGGCTCGAGGCGTTTCTGAAGAAATGATCCCGGCGCAGCCGATAAAACAAGCCGCCGCAGAGCGAAAGCTCTGCGGCGGCTGATTCTATGCCTTTATCGCCGCGGTTTTCAATCCGACAGCATTTCGTCGAGTATATCGCAGGCGGCCTCCACGAAGCCGGGGCAGCGCAGGGGTATGACCTCTCCGGCCTTCATTTTGCCCTCGTCGGTGCCCACGTCAACTCCGAGAAGCTCGCGGCAGTTCAGCGCGCCGCAGCGTTCGCGGAACAAAGCCATATATTTCTGCGCCTTTTCGTTCATTATGCTTTTGCCGATCCCGTCGTTGCCGTCGGCAAAGCCGTATTTCAGCCCGAGCGCCATGAGTCCGCCGGTAACGCAGCCGCAGGCTCCGCCGTGGTGCATTCCTCCGCCGAAGCCGGAGGCCGTTTTCAGGGCGGTCTCCTCGTCGAGGTCGAGCTCCTCGGCGAAGTGCGCGAACACGGTCTGCGCGCAGTCGAGATTTTGCACGAACAGTCTTTCCTTCGCGTATTCCCTCGTCATTTTTTCCATGATAACAGCTCCTTATCAGTTGAGTACTATTACAAGCCCGTATTCGCCGAGAAGGTCGTCGAAGTATATTTCCGAGAACGCTCCCTCGCTGCCGAGGCTCTGCATGAGCTCCTTCGGCACGCGGTAGTCCGTCTGCTCTCCCTCGCTCAGCAGTATCTCGCAGTCCGCGAGTTCTTCCGGGGCTTCTCCGTATATCACGGCTATTTCGAAAAACTTTTCGTCATAGTCCGCCGCCGCATATTTTTTATAGCCCCTCGAGGTATCGAATTCGGAAAGCGCGTCGCCGGGTTCCGCCTGTGCGGGCTGCCCGTCGGCCTCATAGTCCTCTTCGGCGTTTTCCGCCGTGTCCGCCGCATACGCATATACCGCTTCCGGATCCGCGGCTTCGTTCACCGCCTGCATGGGTCCGTCCGCGCCGTCGGCGAGGTCATCGTACGTCTCCTCATCCGCATAGCCGTAGGCGCTCCCCGTGTCGCCGACCTCGGACTTTTCCGCGGAGACGCTCATCGGCGCGGCGTCGGGCGAGGCCGACTTCATCGCGTTTTTCCCGGCGGCGAGCCGCGGTCTCAGCGCAGCGGCGCCGAGAATGACCAGGCACAGCACGGCAGCCAGGGCGGTATAGCGCCCGTAGGCTCCGAATATGCGGCGGGTATTATGCAGCTTCACGTCCGCCATGATCCACTCGCTGAGCTTCTCCGGCGGCTCCTCGGCGGAGTCCCGCAGGGCCGCGCTCATTTTCCGCATCATTTCGAGGTAGGAACGGCACTGCCCGCAGCTGCGAAGATGCTCTTCAAGCTGCACTTTTTCGTCTATTCCGAGCTCGCCGTCCGCTGCCGCGCTGATCAGAGTATTGTATTTGGCACAATCGGACACGCCGTTCACCCCCCTTTCCTCTTGTTTGACGAATACGTCTCAAAAAAGTTTCCCTTTTTGAGCAAACAATCCGCGAGGCGCGCCCTTGCGCGGTACAGTCTCGATTTCACCGTGCTCAGCTCTATTTTCAGAGTCTCCGCGATCTCGGTATAGCTCAGGCCGTTCACCTCTCTCAGCACCAGTATGAGCTTCTGCTCCTCCGGCAGCATGTCGAGACCTTCGCAGACCGCTCTGCGCATTTCCTTTCTTTCCAGCTCCCCGTAGGGCTCGCCGCTCATGTCCGGTATCTCGGCGGGTCTTTCTCCCTCGCGGCTGTCGTCAAGATATACCGTTTCCGCGGCGTGCTGCCGCTTGCGGCGGCGAAGATGATCTATGCTCATGTTGGAAGCCACGCGGTATATCCAGCTTCCGAAGGAGGCGCTGCCTCTGAAATGCTTCAGCGACCTGTATGCCTTGAAAAACACGTCCTGGGTAATGTCGCAGGCGTCCTCGGGACTGCCCGTCATCCTCAGAGCGATGTTGTATACGCTTTTGTGATACTCCAGCACCAGCTTCTCGTATGCGTCCTTATCCCCGCTCAGAACGGCGCCGATCACTTCCTTTTCCTCTTCTCTTGTCAATTCATCACCCCAGTTCCCTTTTTATCAGGTCTGCGATCCTGTATATGTCGTCCATGGAGGCTATTTTCGATATCTCGGCCTTGACGTGGCCCGCGTAGGGCACGCCGCGGCAATACCACGCGAAATGCTTTCTCGCCTCCAGGCAGGTTATTTTCTCTCCCTTGATCTTCAAAGCCCGCTCAAACTGCCTCAGGGCGGTCTCCGCCCTCTCTCCCGCCGGAGGCATGGGAGGCGGCTCTCTGCCCTCCAGCGCGGCGGCGCACCTTGAAAAGATCCACGGGTCGCCCATGGCGCCGCGGCCTATGAAAACAAGGTCCGCCCCCGTCACCTTCAGTATCCTCACGGCGTCATGGGGCTCGAACACGTCGCCGTTGGCGATAACGGGTATGTCGACCGCCTGCTTGACCTCGCGTATCGCGTCCCAGTCGGCCTTGCCGGAATACTGCTGAGAGCCCGTCCTGCCGTGCACCGCCACCGCGGCGGCGCCCTCGCGCTGAGCTATCCGGGCGAGCTCAACGGCGTTCACGCTGCCCCGGTCCCAGCCCTTTCTCATCTTCACGGTCACGGGCACGTCGGAGGCCTTCACCACCTCGCGTATTATCTCCTCCGCCAGCGGCAGATCGCGCATGAGCGCGCAGCCCTCGCCGTTGCGGACTATCTTCCCGGTGGGACAGCCCATGTTTATGTCGATGATCTCGCAGCCGGATATGTCTCTCGCCTTTTTCACCGCGTCGGCCATTATCTTCGGCTCCCGTCCGAAAAGCTGTACGGCAAGGGGCAGGTCGTTATCGCAGCGGGCAAGCAGCGTGAGCGTTCTGGAGTCCTGATACATCAGGGCCCTGGCGCTGATCATCTCCGTGACCGCGTATGCCGCGCCCTGCTCCCGGCATACCGAACGGAAGGCCGCGTCGGCCACGCCGGCCATGGGCGCGAGGGCAAGCAGTCCGTCTATACGGACGTTCCCTATCACCATAGCAGCTCCAGACCTACCGGGCAGTGATCGGAGCCGTAGATCTCGCTGCATATGAAGGCCTTGGAGATATTGTCCCTGAGCCTGTCGGAGACGAGAAAATAGTCTATCCTCCAGCCCACGCCTCTTTCCCTTGCCCTCATGCGGTAGCTCCACCAGGAGTACGCGCCCTCGAGCTCGGGGTAAAGATATCTGAAGCTGTCGGTGAAGCCGCTTTCGAGCAGGCGGGAAAAGCAGCCTCTTTCCTCGTCGGTGAAGCCGGGATTGTTATGATTTGTCGACGGGTTTTTCAGGTCTATCTCCCTGTGGGCCACGTTCAGGTCGCCGCATACCACCACCGGCTTGGTCTCGTCCAGGCGCATAAGATACCGTCTGAAGCTCTCTTCCCAGTCCATGCGGTATTCCAGCCTTTTCAGGCCGTCCTGAGAATTCGGCGTGTATACGTTCACCAGCCGGAAGCCTTCGTACTCCGCCGTGATCACTCTGCCCTCACGGTCGTGCCTTTCCTCGCCTATGCCGAAGGTCACGCTCAGCGGCTCGGTCTTCGAAAATACGGCGGTGCCGGAATAGCCCTTCTTCTCGGCGTAGTTCCAGTACTGCGAGTATCCCGGGGTGTCCAGCTCTATCTGCCCCGCCTGCAGCTTGGTCTCCTGCAGGCAGACCGCGTCCGCGTCCACGCCCAGGAAAAAGTCCTCAAAGCCCTTTTCGCGGCAGGCTCTGAGACCGTTGACGTTCCAGGATATGAGCTTCATGTCTTTGTTCCCACAAGCCTGCAGATAGGCTTGCCCTCCGCGTAAAACTTCTTTTCGTAATCCGTCATCACCCCGACGGGGCCGTCGGCGTGCAGGTCCCGGGTAAGCTCGCTCAGCGCAAAGCCCGCTCCCTCCACCGTCGACACGGACCAGTCGAAAAGGGGCAGGTTGTCCGTCTTGAAATGCAGCTCTCCGCCGCTTTTGAGTATCTTTTTGTAGCTCTCTAAAAAGGGCGGGGCCGTAAGGCGGCGCTTAAACTGCTTCTTTTTCGGCCAGGGATCGCAGAAATTTATGTATATCCGGTCCGCCTCGCCCTCGGCGAACACCTCGCACAGCGCGGCGGCGTCCATGCTGATGAAGCGCACGTTCTTCAGCTCCGCGGCGCAGACCTTCTCCATGGCCATCACGAGGGCGTCCTCCACTCTCTCTATGGCGACCATGAGGGTATCCGGCGCCGTGCGGGCGGTCTCGCAGGTAAAGCTCCCCTTGCCGCAGCCCAGCTCCACCCAGAGCCTTTCAAAGCCGGGGTATCTTTCGAGCCAGCGTCCCCTGAGGGCGGCGGGATCCGTTTCAAGAACGGAAGAAGCCCTCTCCATCCGAGGGCCGAGGTTGGGTTTTTTTCGCATTCTCATGGCGTTGATCCTGCTCCTGTAGATATGGGATATGCCATACGTACTTTATCATTCCTCTTTAAAGCTGTCAACTCGGGTTGCTATTTTGCCGGGCTTATGGTAGTCTGTTAAATTGGTAAAATATTTTACCGCTGATATCTTCCATTACGCATCGACGGGAGAAAAACATGAATTGGCTTGAAATAACCCTTGTCCCCGACGACGGCGATACCGACGCGCTCTGCGGGCGTCTCGACGCGCTGGGCGTGACCGAACTCGTGATAGACGACGAGCGCGACCTTGACGATTTCATCGCCAACGGCACGCGCTACTGGGACTATATCGACGAGGAGCTCATCGCCGAAAAACGCGGCCGCCGCAGCGTCCGCTTCTATCTGCCCGACGACGAGGAGGGCAGACTGCGCCTTGACGCGCTCCGTCCCCGCCTCGGCGGCTGCGGCATGACCGTCGCGGCGGTAAAGGACGAGGACTGGGAAAACAGCTGGAAGGAATATTACAAGCCCATCGAGACCGGCTCGAGGCTGATAACGGTGCCCGAATGGGAAGCCGTGCCGGAGAACTGCGGGCGCGTGCCGCTGCGGCTGGACCCCGGCCTCATTTTCGGCACGGGCGCCCATGCCAGCACGCGCATGTGCCTCGAGGCGCTTGAGGACGTTCCGGCAAAGCGCGTGCTCGACCTCGGCTGCGGCAGCGGCATACTCGGCATAGCGGCGCTGCTGCTCGGGGCGGAAAGCTGCCTCGGCTGCGACATCGACGACAAGGCCCCCTCCGTCGCGGCGGCCAACGCCGCCCTCAACGGCATAGGCGAAGACCGCTTCCGGGTGCTGGCGGGAGACGTTCTGCACGACGCCCGCCTGCGCGGCGAGATAGGCGGGAGCGAATACGATCTCGTGCTTGCCAACATCGTCGCCGACGTGATAATCGCCCTGTGCGCCGACGCCGCCGCGTGGCTTGCCCCCGGGGGCAGCTTCATCTGCTCGGGCATAATAGACGGGCGGGAGGACGAGGTGCTCGCCGCGATCGAAGGGGCGGGCCTGTGCGTTTCCGCGCGGCGGAATATAGACAACTGGCACTCCTTCACCGCGGTGAAGAGCGCCCGGATATGAAAGCTGGTGTATTGACGTGACGCTTTGCGCGCCGTGCCTTTTCGGGCTCGAGGGCCTCGTTGCCGACGAGCTGCGCCGGATGGGCTGCGAAAACGTACGCTCCGAAACGGGGCGGGTGCTCTTTGACGGGGACGAACGCGCCCTCGTCCGCGCGAACCTTCTTCTGAGAACGGCCGAGCGCGTTTACATACTTGTCGGAGAATTTCACGCCGGCAGCTTCGACGAGCTGTTCGAGGGCGTGAAGGCTCTGCCCTGGGAAAAATACGTAGACAGGTCCGGACAGTTTCCCGTCCGCGGCAGCACGCTGGACAGCGCCCTGCATTCCCTGCCAGACTGTCAGCGGATCATAAAAAAGGCCGCGGCGGTGCGCCTTGCCTCAAAATACGGCCTGCAGCGCCTGCCGGAGAGCGGAGAGGTGTTTCAGATACGCTTTTCCCTGCTCAGGGACAGAGCCTCGATATATCTCGACACCAGCGGCGCGAGCCTGCACAAGCGCGGCTGGCGGCCCAACTCCAACCTTGCCCCGCTGCGGGAGACTCTCGCCGCCGCGATAGTCAAGCTCAGCCGCTACAAGGGCCGCGAGCTTTTCATGGACCCCTTCTGCGGCTCCGGCACGATAGCCATAGAGGCTGCCCTTGCCGCTCTCAACCGCGCTCCGGGGCTCTCGCGCGGCTTTGCCGCCGAAAAATGGCCCTTCGTCCCCGCCGCGCTCTGGAAGGAGGAGCGGGAAGCGGCGCGCGCCGCGGAATACAGAGGAGAATACCGCATCATCGCGGGAGATATCGACCCCGCCGCCATAGAAACGGCAAGGGACAACGCCAGGCGGGCGGGAGTGGACAAATACGTCACCTTCTCCGTCGCCGACGCTCTGAAGACCCCCCTGCCCCCCGTCCGCGGCATCCTGGCCACCAATCCGCCCTACGGCGAAAGGCTGCTCGACGCCGCCTCGGCCGACGCGCTTTACCGCGCCATGGGCCGGCTGTGGAAAAACGCCGGCGGCTGGAACATATACGTGCTCACCTCGAGCCTCGATTTCGAAAAGAGCTTCGGACGGCGCGCGGTAAAGCGCCGCAAGCTGTACAACGGCATGATACAGTGCCAGCTGTATCAGTACTTTTCACCCCCGGAGAAAAACCGCGGGAGCAAGGACGGAGCGGAATGAAGCACCTGTTTGTGATAAATCCCGCCGCGGGGCGAAAGGCCGATCCCGCGGCGCTGAGCGAAAAGATACGCGCCCTGTGTCTCTCCGGGGGGCTGGAACACGAGATATACGTCACCCGCGCGCCCATGGACGCCGCCGAAAGGGTGCGCTCCTGCGGCGATGAGGAAACGCGGGTATACGCCTGCGGCGGCGACGGCACGCTCAACGAGGTCGTGTGCGGCGCGGCGGGAATGAAAAACGTAAGCGTGACCCACTATCCCACCGGCACCGGCAACGATTTCATCCGCTGCTTCGGCCAAAGCGACGCAGCGCTGTTTTCCGATCTTGAAAGACTCGTGCACGGCAGCGCGCTGCCGCTGGATCTCATACGCTGCAATGACAGATACGGCATAAACATCTGCTCCGTCGGCATAGACGCCCGCGTCGCCCGCGACGTGCACCGCATCGGCAGCCGTCTGCGCGTCGGGGGCAGGCTCGCTTACGATCTGTCGCTCGTCGGCAATCTGCTGCGCGGCATAAACAGCCGCCTCACCGTCCGCGTCGGCGGGCGGGAGCTGAGCGGCAGCTTCGCTCTGGTCTGCGTATGCAGCGGACGCTTTTACGGCGGCGGCTACAATCCCATGCCGGACGCCGAGCCGGACGACGGCGTGCTCGACATGCTGGTGATAAAGGGCGTTTCCCTTTTCAGGGCGGCGGGGCTCATAGGCCGCTACGCCTCGGGGCGTTATAAGGAGATGGGCGAGCGGGCGGAGTACTTCGCCGGGGACTCCATCGAGCTGGAAAGCGATAGCCCCATGTGCGTGAATATCGACGGAGAGATCATGGAGACCCTTCGCGCGTCTTTCTCCGTGATCGCCGGAGGCGTCGATTTCGTTTTCCCGAAGGGCAGCGCGTTTTATGCTTCAAGGCTCGAGAAAAGCCGAGCAAAATGAGCTAATACCGTTTTGCGTCAAGATATCGGCGTATAATTTCATTTTGACGGTAATTTTCCGTGAATTCACCATGTTTTTGTGCAAAATTATGCTTGCACAATGGGAATTCATGGATTATTATTATAGCATGTTTAGCACTCATGTGCTTTGAGTGCTAACAGGGAAAAATAAAATGCTTACGGCATATGGGAGGTATATGAAAATGAAACTCAATCCTTTGGCCGACAGGGTCATAGTCAAGCAGATCGAAGCCGAGGAGACCACGAAATCCGGCATAATCCTCACCAGCGCAGCTCAGGAGAAGCCGCAGATCTTCGAAGTGATCGCCGTTGGTCCCGGCGGCGTCGTCGACGGTCACGACGTGGAAATGACCGTTGAGGTCGGCGACCGCGTGATCACCGGCAAATACAGCGGAACTCAGGTAAAGGTAGACGACGTGGAGTATACCATCGTCCGTCAGAGCGATATTCTCGCCATAGTGGAAGACTGAAGGAGGTAAATTACAATGTCCAAACTGCTGCTTTATAAGGAAGACGCCAGAAGCGCGCTCGAGCGCGGCGTGGATCATCTTGCCAACACCGTCAAGATCACCCTCGGCCCCAAGGGCCGCAACGTGGTCCTCGACAAGAAATACGGCACTCCCCTCATCACCAACGACGGCGTCACCATAGCCAAGGAAATAGAGCTGGAGGACCCGTTTGAGAACATGGGCGCCTCTCTGGTGCGCGAAGTCGCCACCAAGACCAACGACGTCGCCGGCGACGGCACCACCACCGCCACCCTGCTCGCTCAGGCGATAGTCCACGAGGGTCTGAAGAACCTGGCCGCCGGCGCCAATCCCATGGTCATGAGACGCGGCATCCAGAAGGCCGTCGACGCCGCCGTGGAAGAGATCAAGAAGATCTCCCAGCCCGTAAAGGGTACCGCCGACATCACCAGAGTCGGCACCGTTTCCAGCGGCGACGAATTCATAGGCAGCCTCATCGCCGAGGCCATGGAAAAGGTCTCTCAGAACGGCGTCATCACCATCGAAGAGTCCAAGACCGCCGAGACCTACAGCGAGGTCGTCGAGGGCATGCAGTTCGACCGCGGCTATATCGCCCCCTACATGGTCACCGACGCCGACAAGATGGAGGCCGTGCTCGACGATCCCTATATCCTCATCACCGACAAGAAGATAAGCAACATCCAGGATATGCTGCCCCTGCTCGAGCAGGTGGTAAAGCAGGGCCGCAAGCTGCTGGTCATAGCCGAGGACGTGGAGGGCGAGGCTCTCGCCACGATCGTGCTCAACAAGCTGCGCGGCACCTTCACCTGCGTGTGCGTCAAGGCCCCCGGCTTCGGCGACAGGCGCAAGGAAATGCTCATTGATATCGCCACCCTCACCGGCGGCCAGGTCGTATCCAGCGACATCGGCATGGAGCTCAAGGACGCCGGCGTCGAGGTGCTCGGCTGCGCCCGCCAGGTCAAGGTCACCAAGGAGAACACCATCATCGTCGACGGCGCAGGCCGCAGCGAGGACATCAAGGCCCGCGTGCACCAGATCGAGGCGCAGATGGCCGTCACCACCTCCGATTATGACAAGGAAAAGCTTCAGGAGCGTCTTGCCAAGCTGTCCGGCGGCGTAGCCGTCATCAAGGTCGGCGCCGCTACCGAGGCCGAAATGAAGGAGAAGAAGCTCCGCATAGAGGACGCTCTCAACGCCACCCGCGCGGCCGTTGAGGAAGGCATCGTTGCCGGCGGCGGCACCGCTTATGTGGTCGCCTCCAAGGCGATATCCAAAGTGGCCGCCAAGCTCACCGGCGACGAGAAGACCGGCGCTCAGATCGTTGCCACCGCCCTGCAGGAGCCTATCAGACAGATAGCCGCCAACGCCGGGCTCGAGGGCTCCGTTATCCTCAACAACATCATGTCCTCCAAGGATATCCACTACGGCTTCGACGCCGCGAAGGAAGAGTACTGCGACATGCTCAAGGCCGGCATAGTCGACCCCGTCAAGGTCTGCCGCAGCGCCGTGCAGAACTCCGCCTCCGTCGCCTCCATGCTGCTGACCACCGAGGCCATAGTCGCCGACAAGCCCGAGCCTCCCGCTCCCGCGGCTGCCTCCGGCGGCGACATGGGCGGAATGTACTGATAAGCCCGCCCGAAAAAAACGTATCTTTGACGACCAAAACGGCAGCCGACGCTTTCCGCGTCGGCTGCCGCTTCATGTTTCGGCGCATTTCGCTTGACCGGCTCCGATCAAAGCGTTATACTTATTCCGGTTTCAAAAAATGAAAATTTTTTAAGTTTTGAAAGTGAGTGTCGATAATGAAGCTTATTGAACGCAGAGACCTGCTTCACCGCCTGATAGATCTGCGCGGCACGCCTGATATAAAGATCATCACCGGGATCCGCCGCTCCGGAAAATCTCAGCTCATGAGCTCCTTTATCGAGCACGTCCGCACGTCGGAACCGAAAGCCAACATAATCGCCATAGATTTTGTCGATCTTGCCTTTGAGGATATAAAGGAATATCACGCGCTTAACCGTTACGTGGAGGAACACACGGTCGCAGGCACGGAAAACCTTCTGTTTATTGATGAAGTTCAGCTTTGTCCGGGATTTGAGCTGGCCGTAAACAGTCTTCACGCGAAAAGGAAGTACGATATCTATATCACCGGCTCCAATGCGTTTCTGCTCAGCGCCGATCTTGCCACTCTGTTTACCGGAAGGTTTTTGGAGATACAGGTCTTCCCCTTCAGTTTCCGTGAGTTCACTGCATATTTCGGCGAGGGCGACCGCGACGACCAATTCGACGAGTACGTAAAAAAGGGCGGTCTTGCCGGGTCATATCCTTACAAAAACGAACGCGACCGCGTCGGATATATCAGAGACGTATATGAAACCATCGTCAACCGCGACTTGATGCAGAAATACCGTCTGAACGATTCTCAGGCTATGGGACATTTAGCCTCGTATCTGATGGACAATGTCAGCAATCTCAGTTCTCCGAGCCGTATCAGCGGCGCTCTCGGAGTTTCCGACACATCGACAAGCCACGTTACCGTAGGCAAGTATATAAGATATCTTTGCAGCGCCTTTGTCTTCTACGACGTCAAGCGCTACGATATCCGCGGGAAAAAATATCTGGAGACGTCGGAAAAATATTATCTCTGCGATACCGGCATACGTTTCGCGCTGCTCGGGACGAGGAACATGGATTACGGCCGCATGTATGAAAACATAGTCGCCATTGAGCTTCTGCGCCGGGGCTATGAGCTCTACGTCGGCAAGCTCTACGAAAAGGAAGTCGATTTTGTTGCGCTGCGCGGCAGCGAAAAGCTGTATATACAGGTAAGCGACGATATCCAAAACAGCGAGACCTTCCGCCGGGAGGTCGACCCCCTGCTGAAGATCAGCGACGCCTATCCAAAGATCGTTCTCGCGCGGACGCGCCATGAGGAAACCGATTACGAGGGCGTCCGGATCATCGACCTTCCGTCCTGGCTGCTGCAATGAATTCAAGCGGATAAATCACGTCCCTTTATAATTGGGGCACGACCGCCTTGCCGCGGAGCGGCAGCCGGCGCGTTCGGCGCGATCCCGGCGTCCCCACGCCGACGGAGAAGAACTGTCTATATTCAGCGGCATAAAAACCGCAGATTCCGGTCGGATGCCTCAGCAGCCGACCGGAATCTGCGCGTGCCGCAGCGCCGTGAGCTTTTCTTTATTTATTTCGCTGTCTGCCTGACAGGGAGCAGTCCATTTCAAAAAATGAAAATATTTTAAGTTTTGAAAACGAAGATACTTCCGCGCAAAAAAGCAGGCGCCGTTTTTATCGCATTTGCGTCAGAACCGTGCCTGCTTCTCTTCTATCCCAGCTTTTCGAGTATCTCTCCTATGTCCCCGTTGATGCAGACGGACTTTTCTGCGATCTCCTCCGGAGCGAACGCCTGACCGCGGTTGAGGCAGGCGTACACGGCGTTCGGCCGCTCCTCCGTCATTGTCCAGAACGGTATTTTGAAAACTCCCGGGGTGTTGAAGCCGGTCCCGATATCGAGGAAAAGCGTTTTCGCGCTTTCGTGCGCGTCGAGATATTCCGAGTAGCGCCGGGAAGCGGCGTGCCAGCCCCCGTCCTCTACGAAGGTATCGTCTACGCGGAGATTCATCGTCATGGGGCCTCCGCAGACCGGGCAGCGGGGGATAAGCTCCGTCGGGACGGTCATTTTCGCGCTCACGCCCCGGGGCAGCTCCGGCGTTCCGTCTTCCGCGATCACGAAGCCCTGCGCCTCCGTCATGGCGCGCACGGTCTTTTCATTGTCATAGGTCCTGTCGTGGCAGGGCTTCGCGCACTGCCACAGTCCGTAGTCGCCCTGGGTATAAAACAGCCGTTTTTTATCGAAGCCCGCCTTCTGAAAGCAGTGGTCCACGTTGGTGGTGATCACGAAATGGTCCCGGCTCCTTACAAGCTCCGAAAGCCGCTCGTACACCGGCTTCGGAGCCTTCATATATCTGTTGATCCAGATATTCCTGCTCCAGAACGCCCATTTTTCCTCCCCGGAGGCATAGGGATAAAAGCCCCCGGAGTACATATCGTCAAAGCCGAACTTCTCCGAAAAGTCTCTGAAATAACGTTCAAATCGCTCCCCGGCGTATTCAAAGCCCGCCGAGGCCGACAGCCCCGCTCCCGCTCCGATGACGACGGCTTCCGCTTTGTCCAGGGCGGAGCGGAGCTTTTCAATACCGTCCGGCGTGTCGCAGGGACGGATATACAGCTGACTGCGCATCAGATTTCTCCTTTTTAGACGAAGGGGCCGCTGCACGTTCCGGCAGCGGCCCCATGTTTCCTTTTACAGTCCCAGACTGTCCATGAAGCAGATCAGTATCTTTACCGCCTGGGCGCGGGTAGCGCCCTCGGCGGGACGGAGGGTGCCGTCGTCAAAGCCGTTTATGATGCCCGACGCCGCCGCCCAGCTCATCGCGTCTCTCGCGTATCCGTCCACGCTGCCGCCGTCCGAAAAGGCGTCGAGCCCGCCCGAGGCCGAAACGTCGTATCCGTTGGCCGAGGCATAGCGGTACAACATGGTAACGAGCTGCTGCCTGGGTATCTCCCGCGAGGCGTTGAATACGCCTCCGGCCTCGCCTTCGGTCACGCCCATGTCGGCCGCCCACCTCGCCGCGGGGGCGTACCACTCTTCTCCGAGCATATCCGAAAAGCTCTTGTCGCCGTTTATGACCGCGCTGCCGTCCGCGCAGAGGTGCATGCGCGATATCATTACCAGGAATTCCGCTCTCGTCACGGGCCTGGACGGGGAGAACATTCCTTCGCCGGTGCCCGTTATCATGCCTCTGAGATCCGCCTGCTCCACGTATCCCGCCCAGAAGCTTCCGCGCGGAACGTCGGAATATATCCCTCTTTCCGTTTCAACGGCAAGCACGCTCTCGCCCGTCAGGTCGGCGACGTATACGGCCCCGCCCGAAACAAGCAGGCCTCTCGGCTTTATCGGCGCGGCGCTGCCGTCCGCCGCGGGAGCGAGGGTATATACTCTTCCGTCCTTTATCAGTCTTACCGCGCCGTTATTGGTATCGGCGACGTATATGTTCCCGTCCGCGTCCGCCGCCACGCCCTGGGGCGCGTCGAAGCGGGCCTTTTCCGCCGGTCCGTCGACGAAGCCGCCGAGATAAACGCCGTCGTCCTCCGCGGGCTCGGCGACGCCGGATATCACTTCCGTTTTCCCGTCCGCTATGCGGACTATGCGGTTTTTGCCCGTTTCGGCGGCGTACAGCGCTCCGCCGAACCAGCACAGGCCGGTGGGCTCGGTAAGGCCGGAGGCGTATACCGACACGCTGCCCTCGTCGGTCATTTTTCTCACGCAGCCGTTGCCGGTATCCGCGATATAAAGGTTTTCGCCGTCGCAGGCAAGCCCCGTGGGTCTGTTGAAGCGCGCTTTCACGCTCTTTCCGTCCGTCAGGCCGCTCTTGCCGTCCCCGGCGAGAGTATACACTCCGTTTTCGTCTATATAGCGTATCACGTTTGCCTCGGCGTCGCTGACGGCCCAGCCCTGCATAAACGGAACTATGGCCCAGGGCTCGACGAAGCCGGCCTCATCCTTTCCGCCGTCTGAGTATACCGCCGCGGGGGCGCCGTCGGGACCGGCGGGCATTATCCTGCCGGCAAAGCGGGAGGCCGTTCCGCCGTCCAGGCGCCATATCACACGGCTGAAAAGGTCGGTGAACAGCAGTCCGTCCCCGTCCGCGGCTATCCCCGAGGGCGTCTTTCCCGCCAGGGCAGCGCCGTCCGCCGCCGAAGCGGCAGAGCACAGCAGGAGCGTGAGAGCTGCGGCCGCCGCCAGCGCGGCAATTCTTTTTTTCTTCATTTTTCCTTATCCCCCTTATCGCGGCGGAGGCTGTTCAGCTTAAGCACCTCAAAGCCCTCCGTCTTGCCTTTGAGGCGTATCGTATCGCCGAGCGAGCTGACCGAAGCCCTGTCGCCCAGGACGTCGGCGACGGCCCTCGAAATGAGCACCGTGCCTCCGGGAGCGTTGGACTCCAGCCGCGAAGCCGTGTTCACCGTATCGCCTATGGCGGTATAATCCATGCGCTGAGGCGCGCCTATATTTCCGACTACCGCGGGGCCGAAATGCACGCCCACGCCGAAATCGACCGTTCGCCCGAACTGCCGCTGCAGCTCCTCGCCCAGCTCCTTTGAGCCCTCCACCATATCCATGGCGGCGCAGCAGGCGAGATATACCGGGTCCTCCTGAGGCAGCGGCGCGTTCCAGAAGGCCATGGTGCAGTCGCCGACGAATTTATCGAGCGTGCCGTGATAGCGCATGACGCAGGCCGTGGTCAGGCTCAGATAACGGTTGAGTATCTGTACCACCGTGGCCGGAGGCAGAGTTTCGCTCATGCTCGTAAAGCCGCGTATATCCACGAACAGCACGGCTATCTCAAAGCTCTTTCCGCCGAGATCGTCCCCTCCGCCGCCCTGGGCGAGCAGCTCCTTGAGTATGGCCGGGTCGACGTAGCGCCCGAAGGTGGCCGTGACGCGCCGTTTTTCCTTCTGCGCTCTGAAATAGTGCGCCGCCACGGTGATGATGAACAGCAGCGTGACGAGCAGCGGCGTCCACACAACTCTCATTATCACGCCCGCCCTGTAAAGCAGCAGGCAGAGAGCTGTCCAGCCCGCGCTCGCCGCCAGCCAGCCCGCGAGCGCCCAGATCAGCTTTCTTTCGAGGAAGAACAGGAACATCGCCGCGCCTATGCAGAACAGCAGTATAAGCTGCGGCGTTTTTTTCATCTCCCTCGGGAAAAAGCCGCCGCGGTAGGCGTCGATCTGGTTTGCCTGTATCTCAATGCCGTACATGTGCCCCGAGCGGTGCACGGCGGTGGTGTACTCGTCCTGCATCCCCGCGGCGTAAGGGCCGATCAGGACTATCTTTCCGGCGTAATAGCCCGGCGATACCCCGCCCTCGAGCACTTCCGCGGCGGATACTCCGTCATAGTAGCCTCCCGGGCCCGCCGTGAACGGCAGATAGAAAAATCCGTCCCTGCTGAGCGGAGGCTCCTCCGAGGGCTCGATACCCTTATAGGCGCACCAATGCTCATATAACACCCGCGCGAAGGACTTTACCCGTCCCCCGTCCGGAACGTCCACGGCGTAGAGCGCGCGCCTTATTATCCCGTCGGAGTCCTCCATGGTATTGATGTGGCCCGTATCCACCGCCCGGGCGAGCTCCTCAAACGGTCCGTCCCAGGCAAGCACCGCGGAGGTGTCCATATAGAAGCTGTCCCCCTCGGTCACGAGTTTGCTGCCGAAGGCTGCGGCGGAAGCGGTCACCACGTTCCCGCCCTCCGCGCAGGCTCTGACGAGCTCGTCGTCCGCGGCGGCGTCGGCTCCCTCCCCGGCGAAAAGCACGTCAATGCCTATCACCGCGGGAGCCTTGTCGGGGTCGGCGTTCAGCGCGGATATGAGCCCGGCGTATACGCTCCGGCTCCAGGGCAGCGGCCCGAGAACGTCGAGGGCATACTGATCCATGCCCACGACGACGATCTCCCCGTCCGTGGCGGAGGGGCCCTGGTAAAGCCTGTCCGCCGCGGCATAGTCCACGGCGTCAAGCACGCCCGCCCCTGCCGCGGCCGTGAATATCCCGGCCGCGGCGAGCGCCGCGGAATACTTGATGAGTTTTTCCTTTACCCTGCTTTTCATATCCTTCGCTTATCCCGCGGCAACGATGCCGCTCAGGGTCATGACCATGTGTTCGTCGTTTACTCCGACCACGGCAGCGACGCTGCAGTAATTTCCGTCAAGCATATACGTATTTTCTTCGTATTCGCCGCTTTCGGAGCGCGTTATCGCGGCGCCGTTGAAGCTTATCGCGAAATCGTCGCCCGGCCGGAAGTTCGGATCTATTTCAAAGTAGATGAAGCACATTTCGTCTCCGCGCTCAAATCCGACCTGCGGCATGATGTTTTCGCCTATCACGACCACGCCGCTGTCCTCGACCATATCGGGCAGCGCGGCGGCTATGATCGCGCCTCCGTTCTGCAGCGAGCAGGTTTCGCTTATCTCGCCCTCGTTGACGAGGGTGCCGGAGTTGATCACGGACCCGATCCCGGTCACCGTGCCGTAGTTTTTCAGCAGACCGCCGTCCGCGTCTATGCAGCCGCTCTCGCCGAGCACGACCGTCCCGCGGTTTTCGACGTATCCGCTCGATTCGATTATCAGCGAGCCGTCGGCATAGACTGTGCCTCCCGTCATCAGGCCGCATACGCTCCAGTCCTCGGCGCCGGAGACGCGAACTATGCCGTCCGACGTAATTTCAAGCTCCGCTCCTTCGGCGATGAGCAGGCCGGAGCGCTCGAATATATTCAGCTCTCCGCCTGCCACGACTATGCGTCTTTGCGGATTGAGCTCCATCATGCTTTCGGCTTCGCCGAAGTTCACCGCGCAGTTTATCATGATAAGCCCGACGTTCTTATTGAGCAGGGCCGCCGTGAAATCTCCGTCGGCGGTCTCCGGGTCGGTCAGCTCGACCGCGCCGGTAATGATCACCTGCGCGTCGTCGACAACGTTCCGCATGGTATATACGCCGTCCACGGGCATGAGCCTGACCGCTTCATCGCCGGACAGCCATACCTCCGCGCCGGACCAGCCGCTGTCCTGATCGGGCGTCACGGTGAAGGAGAAGTCCGCTCCGGCCGCCACCGTCACGGCGCCGTCGACTATCTGCTCGTTTCCTTCGGGCGATACCGTCAGCCCGTCTACGGCGTCGAGGGTCACCGTGAACGAGGTGCGTCTGAGCACCAGGGAATTCGTTTTGGAGTCGAGCTCGATCTCGCGGCCGTCCGAAGCGGTGAAGCGGGTCGCATCGCTCTCGCCGAGCACGTAATTGCCTCCCGAGGCAAGTATATCGAATTTTCCACAGCTTACGCTGTACGGCCCGCCGGACAGCTCTCCGCTTATTATCATCGCGGCGCCGTTCGTCTGTTCCTCAAAGGACGTCAGTATGATGTCCGCCTCGGTCCTTTCGTCCTCGCCGGTGTAGTTCATCACGGGAGCGCCCTCCAGGGTCAGCAGCGAGTTTTCATCGCCGGCGAAGAAAATGCCGCCCGCGTCCGCCTGCGCGAAGTTGAATACCGGCTCTCCGCTCACCGAAACGAAGCCGCGGCTCACATCTACCGTGTTCTTGTCCGCCGAGAAGGTGCCTCCGCTTATCTCGACAGCGCCGCCGTCTGCGAACACTGCGTTTCCGTTTGCGCTTTCCAGCTCGCCGCCGCTTATGTTCAGCGTTCCTCCCGTACTGTTGACGGCGCAGTAAGCGCCGGAAACGCTTCCGCCGACGATATACATCACTCCGGGCTCTTCACCCTCGGATAACAGCTCTACTGCCGTGTCATCGGAGGTTATTTCGCCGCCGTGCATCATGAACGCGCCGTTTATCCGCAGAGCCGCGGACGGAGAGGAAAGGCTGCCGCCGATCATTTCCGCTGTGCCTGTCGGAGCCACGCTGAGCGCCGGCGCTTCGACGCCGGATTCGGAGACGGTCACGGCTGCGCCGAATATCCTCAGCGAGCCGTATACCTCCGTCACGCCGGCGCCGCCTGTCCCGTCGCTGCTTCCGTTGCCGGACGGGGTCCCGATTATCGCTCCGCTGCCGCAGTCATGTATGCAGAGGCTCGCTTCTTCGTTTACTATGATCCGGTATGCGCCCATATCAAGCACATGTCCGTTAAGATCAAGGTCCACACTGCCGTTTATCACTATATCGCCGGCTGCCTGCACGTCGGAGGTCATATAATACGCTCCGTCATCCGGCTCGATTTCCTCGGCGGTCCAAACAAGGTCAAATTCCGTGCACGGCTCGAATTCTTCGTAGTCTCCGGCGGAATGAACGTGCGTAAAGCGCGTGACGGGCGAGAGGGTAAGGTCGGACACAAGGCCGGATACCGTGATCGTTTCTCCTTCTTCGTCCTCGCGCCAGCTCACTATGGAATAGCCTTCCTCCAGAACGGCCCCGATAACGGCGCTCTGCGCTTTTGTAAGGCCTATCGGTGAGCTGTAGGTGAGCGCGTCCCCGCCGTCCACCGAGACCTCGTATCTGACGACGCCCTCCGCGGACTCTATCGTAAGCATATATACCGCGGGCACTATCGTTCCGTTTTCATCGACCGTATATGCGCCGCTGTCGTCGCTGAAGCTTCCGGTCTCGCCGTTTACCGCGCTGCCCGTTATTTCGAGCTCGCCCGTGTCGACCGTGGCGAAGCTGCCGCCGTTCACCGCGCTGCCGCTTATGTGAAGCTCGCCGCGGTTTACAAGCGAAGCGCCTTCGGATATCTCAAGGCCGCCTTCTATAATCAGCACTGCGCCTTCTTCTATCATAAGGGTATATCCGCTGCCGACCGTGAGGGTCTGGTACTCCGGTATCTCTTCCGTCATGCTTTCGGAAACGGTGATGTCGGCCGCGAGCTCGATCCGCTCAACGATTTCGCTTTCGAAGCTCAGCAGGCTCCCGCCGACGTCCTCTTTCACGCCCGTGACGGTGACCTTGCCTCCGCCGACCGCGATAACCTGATCGCCGTCAACGCTTTCTATGGTATACACTCCGTCTTCGTCCATGCTCAGCTCGACGCCGTTTGCCGTTACCGTTTCGGAGAATTCATATTCGCTGCCCGAGTCCGCCAACGGGACGGCGGGCGTTACCGTGAAGCTCCAGCTTGTTCCGTACGCCGCCTCGGTCGTTCCGTCGACGCTCTCGCAGATATATCCGCTCTCTTCGGCGTCCGGCAGAGTAATGCCGAACGTTTTGGGCGTCCAGGCCGCGTAATATGTCTTGTTCCCGGTCTCGGAAGCGCCGATAGCGCTTACCGCTTCGCCCTCGAGATCGGAGTTGTCGTACCAGCCGCCGAAATCGTGGCCGGTAAGCCTTACGTCCGTAGGCAGCTCCGCTCCCACGCCGTAGGTGTAGCCCGTGACATTTCCGCTCGCTACGGTGCCGCCGTTGGTCACGAAGGAAACCGTGTAGCTCTGTGCCGTCCAGGCGGCG
>JAEEGI010001672.1_pt1 | contig 55004 bp, 39 predicted proteins | sample 8958751 | NCBI WGS metagenome assembly JAEEGI01 (sample SAMN16246545, study PRJNA631951) | gut metagenome | biome: gut microbiome; feature: rumen; material: KS-attached | host: Bos | place: Iran: Karaj | collected 2018-10
CACGCAGGCGGAATGCCTTGTCCAACTCGACATTCATGCCCTCTTGGGTGCCGGGGATAAACAGGTTGGTCTCGAACTCCTTGCGCAGCTCTTTGAGCTTCTTGAGAGCGGTCTCGAGACTCTCCTTGGTGCGGGCCATGCCCACATAGTCCCACATCACGTTACCCAGCTCCTTGTGGATGCTGTCCACCGAGCGCTTGCCGTGGATGCTCATCAGGTTGTCGAGATTGGCCTGTACCTTCTTCTCGGCAGCGTCAAACTCGGGGCTGTCGGTCGTGAAGTGAGGCACGGTAATCTGGTCGCTCAGGTAGTTCTGGATGGTGTAAGGCAACACGAAGTAGCCGTCGGCCAGACCCTGCATCAGCGCCGAAGCACCGAGGCGGTTAGCGCCGTGGTCACTGAAGTTGCACTCACCGATTGCGAACAGACCCTTGATGCTGGTCTGCAACTCATAGTCAACCCAGATGCCGCCCATGGTGTAGTGAATGGCGGGATAAATCATCATGGGATTGTAGTACTTCACGCCGTTGATCTCGTTGGCGAGCTCGCCGGGATTCACGTCGGTGATTTCCTCATACATGTCGAAGAGGTTGCCGTAGCGCTGACGAATCACGTCGATGCCCAGGCGGTTGATGGCCTCGCTGAAGTCGAGGAATACGGCCTTGCCGGTGTTGTTTACACCGAAGCCCTTGTCGCAGCGCTCCTTGGCGGCGCGGCTGGCCACGTCACGGGGCACGAGGTTACCGAAGGCCGGATAGCGGCGCTCCAGATAGTAGTCGCGCTCCTCCTCGGGGATGTCGCTGCCCTTGATTTGTCCTGCCTGCAGCTTCTTGGCGTCCTCGATGCTCTTGGGCACCCAGATGCGGCCGTCGTTACGCAACGACTCACTCATCAGCGTCAGCTTGGACTGCTTGTCACCGTGCACGGGGATGCATGTGGGGTGAATCTGCACGTAGGCGGGGTTGGCGAAGTAAGCGCCGTGGCGATAGCAAGCCATAGCAGCCGAGCAGTTACAGCCCATGGCGTTGGTGCTCAGGAAGTAGGTGTTACCATAACCACCGGTGGCGATAACCACAGCGTGGGCGGCAAAGCGCTCGAGCTTGCCGGTCACCAGGTTCTTGGCGATGATACCGCGGGCACGGCCGTCGATGATGACCACGTCGTGCATCTCATAGCGGTTGTAGCTCTTTACCTTACCGGCATGGATCATGCGGTTCAGGCTCGAGTAGGCACCGAGCAGCAGCTGCTGGCCGGTCTGACCCTTGGCGTAGAACGTGCGGCTTACCTGAGCGCCACCAAACGAGCGGTTGGCCAGCAGGCCGCCATACTCGCGGGCGAAGGGAACACCCTGTGCCACGCACTGGTCGATGATATTGTTCGACACCTCGGCCAGGCGGTAAACGTTGGCCTCGCGGGCACGGTAGTCACCACCCTTGACGGTGTCATAGAACAAGCGGTAAACCGAGTCACCGTCGTTCTGGTAGTTCTTGGCTGCGTTGATACCACCCTGTGCAGCAATCGAGTGAGCGCGGCGGGGTGAATCCTGGATGCAGAAGTTCAATACGTTGAATCCCATCTCGCCCAGCGTGGCTGCTGCCGACGCACCTGCCAGACCGGTACCCACGACGATGATGTCGAGGCGGCGCTTGTTGGCGGGGTTGACGAGTTTCTGGTGAGCCTTATAGTTTGTCCACTTCTCAGCGATGGGTCCCTCGGGAATCTTGGAATCGATGGGCTGAGCGTTGATCTTGGTTTCTTCCATTTGTGTTACAAATTTAATAGGTTAATACTCAGCGATTAGCAATTGATAACGCCGGTGAAGTGAAGCGTGAAATAGATAGCCTCTACAGCAAAGAGGATAAACACGATGCTTGCCCACCACTTGGAGATGCACTGCCAGCGGGGAATCCACTTGTCGTTGGCGGTACCCAGGGTCTGGAAAGCGCTCCAGAAACCGTGGCTGATGTGGAACCACAGGGCGGCAAAACCGATGAGGTAAACGGGAAGTACCCACCACTGGCTGAAGGTAGCCTGCAGGTAATCCTGGCCCCTCATGATGTGCTCACCCATGAGTTCGGGCAGCTGCATCTTGGCCCAGAACTGCACGAGGTGCAGAATCAGGAAGCAGCAAACGATGAGGCCGAGGACGAGCATGTTTTGTGATGCCCACTCGACATCCTTGGGCTTGGTAGTCACAGCATAGCGGTTGTTACCGCGAGCCTTACGGTTCTGCAGAGTGAGCCAGAAGGCATAAATGATGTGAATCGCAAAGCCACCAGCGAGCACGAGCGTGCCCAGCACAGCATACCAGTTGGCGCCAAGGAACTCGCAGATGGCATCATAAGCCTCGAAGGAAATGATAGCCACTGCATTCATCAGCGCATGGAATGTCACGAATAGGACAAGGAAGAGGCCGGTTACCGACATCACCACCTTGCGTCCTACAGATGAATTAGTTAACCACATAAAATTGTTGATTTTTTAGTTATTAATTGATTGTTATTTTATAGATATCACAATTATCCTGCAAAGATACGAAAAAAATTTCAGTATTCCTGTTAACAAAGGCAATATTTCCTGAGCAAGCGCATCAAAAAGCACTTCAAAGGGTCAATTTCGCATTTTTACAGCAGTATTCAGGGCATTCAACAGGCACCAGTTAAAGGATTCAATCCTTGAACAGACTATCCATTGTCACAACCCGTTGAAACACTCCACTGTGGATTCCATATTTTAGCCCGTAGGTTGTAACAAGTGTCATTTGCACATTGTGGCGACGGCTTACATGTTCACTAATCCAGTTCAAACGATAACGAAGCTTTTGCTCATAGTCTTTTTTCACCTCAAACTCAGTATTAACGAACTTCATCTCACACAAGTTCACCACCCGGTCGCTGCGATTAATAATCAAATCTATTTGCATACCCTCGTTAATTTCGGTTCCCCTCATCGCCCATGGAGCATTATTGGAGCTTACGCCTTTGATACTTAACGCATCTTTTATTTGCTCAATGTGTTTGAGACAAACCATCTCAAAGGCTCGACCACGCCACGAGGCCAATTTAGGCTGGTTTTCATTGTCTCTCCAATAGTTTTCGCCCAGGTCCTTGCCCTCTACCTCATTCAGGTAGAACAGACAGAATGGGTCTATCAAACGATAGCACTTGTCACGTTTGCCCTCACCGAACGGCACATACTGCTCAATAAAGTCGCAGGCTTCCAATGAACGCAAAGTTACTGTCAAACCTTTACCTGACTGCAGATTGGTCATCTTGCTGATTTCGGCACGTGTGAATCCGCCTTGACGCTTGGAGAGCAATCGGATTATTTCTTTATAATTATCTGGATGCCTGAATATTGAGTTAAACAGACGGTTGAACTCATCCTTCAATTTGGCCTTGCGGTTAAAGAATAACAAATCCATAATCTGGCTAAGGCTGTAGCCTGGCTGAACATAGCTCAGGTACATGGGAATGCCTCCTACAGCCATGTATAATTGCAAGATATCGTATCGAGAAAGCATCACTTGCTGTTGATGAAGGAGTTGTTCGGTCTCGTTAAGCGAGAACGGAGCAAGCTGAATTTCGGCATTCACACGATTATACATGCCACCATAGGAGTTAATCAGATTATCTTGTATCCACGAGGTAGCTGATCCACACACGATTACCATCAGATTGTCCTGACCTGAAGCCCATCCATTCCAAAAGTGCTCGAACGCGGTAACAAAGCCCGAACGAGGTGTATCCATCCATGGCATTTCATCAAGGAAAACGACATTCCGCTTAGAAGAGCCCTTCTCGGTGAGCAATGTCCTCAAGCGATCAAATGCCTCCATCCACGTGGCAGGACGAGTCTGAGCGTCATCACCATATTGATGCAAACTGTAACTGAATGCCGATAATTGAGATTCAAGCAGATTGGTATTCTGCAACTCAACAGGTGACACTCCAGTATGATAAAAAGCGAAATCATCTTTAAATAATTCTCGAATAAGGAATGTCTTACCCACACGCCTACGGCCATATACAGCCACTAGTTGGGCCTGATTGCGATGATATATATTCATCAGCTCCTCTTTCTCCCGTTCTCGCCCAATAATCTTTGCCATGATGATTTAATTAACTGGTTAACCGTGCAAAGTAACACAATATTTATAAAAAAACCAAGAAAAAGTGCCCGCTATTTATCCAGAATCATGATTATTCTCTAATTCTGGACAAATAGTAGGTACATATTCGTCCAAAATTAATGATTTTTTTCAATTTCGGACGATTTAATACCGATTTGGCTCTAATAATCTCTGTTCATTCTAACGAACATAAACAACAAGGCCGCCCAAACACCAAAAAGTGACTTGAGCGGCCTTGAGGTTGGAATCTTCTTAGTCGTTGAGGATGAGCATGGCGTCGCCGTAGGCACCGAAGCGGTATTTCTCCTCGATGGCCACCTGGTAGGCGTTCATCGTCTGCTCGTAGCCGCCAAAGGCTGCCTGGGCCATCAGCATGATGGAATAAGGCATGTGGAAGTTGGTCACCAGGGCGTCGCAGGTGGTGCATTCATAGGGCGGGAACAAGAACTTGTTGCTCCAGCCGCCGTAGGGCTTGATGTGGCCGTTCATGCCCACACAAGTCTCGAAGGCGCGCAGTACCGACGTGCCGATGGCACACACCTTGTTGCCGTTATCACGCAGGGTGTTGACCTTCTCGGCCAACTCGACGCTGACGTCCATCTCCTCGCTGTCCATGCGGTGCTTGGACAGGTCCTCGACATCGATGTCGCGGTAGCTGCCCAGGCTGATGTGCATCGTGATGAAGTCGCGGTCGATGTCGAGGATCTCCATGCGGCGCATCAGCTCGCGCGAGAAGTGCAAACCGGCGGCGGGAGCCACTACAGCACCCTCTTTGGCCGAGAATATGGTCTGATAACGCTCGGCATCTTCGGGCTCGGCATCACGCTGGATGTAATAGGGCAGCGGCGTGTTGCCCAGGTTGTACAGGTCCTTCTTGAACTGGTCATGGTCGCCGTCATAAAGGAAACGCAGCGTGCGGCCACGCGAGGTGGTGTTGTCGATGACCTCGGCCACCATCGAGTCGTCCAGACCAAAGTAGAGCTTGTTGCCGATACGGATCTTGCGGGCGGGTTCGACGAGCACATCCCACAGCTTGTTATTGGGGTTCAATTCACGCAGCAGGAACACTTCGATGCGGGCACCGGTTTTCTCCTTGTTGCCGAAGAGCTTGGCGGGAAACACCTGGGTGTCGTTGAAGACGAACAAGTCGTGCGGATTGAAGTATTCAAGGATTTCCTTGAATATCTTGTGCTCGATCTGGTTGCTGCGCTTGTGCAGAACCATCAATCGGGACTCGTCACGCACGGGTACGGGATGGGAGGCAATGAGCTCCTCGGGCATCTTGGTGTTAAATTCTGAGAGTTTCATATAATTTTGTTTTTAGTTCTTAGTCTTTAGTTGTTAGTCCTTAGTTACTAAGTACTTGGTTGTTTACTTGATTTGCGATGTGCGTTTGGGAGGCGCTGAGCATTTTTGAGCCTGTTGCTTGCGGGCCTGGCGCTCGGCCTTCTGGCGGGCAGCACGCTCACGGTTCTCGATGCGTTCACGCTCCAGGCGCTCGGCGGCTGCCTGTTCGGGCGAGACGTAGGTCTCGTTGTCGAGTTTCTCGACCAGTTGCTCCAGGGTGAGGCACTTGTCGACGGTGACATCACCCACGCGGGTGCGGCGCAATGCCGTCAAGTGGGCACCGCTGTCCAATGCCACGCCGATGTCGCGTGCCAGGGCGCGGATATAGGTCCCCTTGCTGCACACCACGCGAATCTGGAGCGTGGGTTCCTGGGGCAGGCCGCATTGCAGCACCTCGATCTCGTCGATGACAAGGGTCTTGGGACGGATTTCCACGTCCTGACCCTTGCGCGCCAGCTTATAGGCGGGCTTGCCGTCAATCTTGCAGGCCGAGAACGAGGGCGGCACCTGCTCGATGCTGCCCGTGAACTGCTCCTGCAGCACGCGGTCGATGAGGGCGCGGTCGATGTGCTGCCACTCGTAGGTGGCATCCACCTCGGTCTCCAGGTCATAGCTGGGAGTGGTGGCCCCCAACCTGAGGTCGGCGATATACTCCTTGACGCCTGCCTGCAGCTCGTCGATGCGCTTGGTGGCGTGGCCGGTGCACAGCAGCAGCACGCCAGTGGCCAGCGGGTCGAGGGTGCCGGCATGGCCCACCTTGACCTGTCGGGTCTTCAAGTGGGTGCGCAGCACGGCACGCACTTTCTTAACCGCGGCAAAGGAGGTCATCCTCAGCGGCTTGTCGATGCAGAATATTTCGCCTTCTATCGGGTTTAGCATATCAGACAATCGGTTTGAAAGGATTGTAGCTCATGAATGGTTCTTTCTAGTCCACCATCTGCAGCGATTGACCGCTCAGCAGCAAGGCCAGAATGACTACACCCACAACTATGCGGTACCAGCCAAAGGCCTTAAAGCCGTATTTGGTCAGGAAATTCACGAACCACTTCATAGCCAACAGTGCCACGATAAATGCGACAACACAGCCCACAATCAAAACGATGATATTGTGGGAAGTCGCCCATTCGGCATTGTCCTTGAACAAGTCCACGAGGTCCAGCAGGGTGGCGCCAGCCATGGTGGGCACAGCCAGGAAGAACGAGAATTCGGCGGCCTTGCGGCGGCTGAGTTTCTGAGACATACCGCCCACGATGGTCGCCATGCTGCGGCTCACGCCCGGAATCACCGAGATACACTGGAACAGACCTATCTTGAAGGCCTTGCGCTCGTCCAGTTCAACGGTTTCACTGCCCTTGTTGAAGATGCGGTCGCAGAACAGCATGAACACACCTCCCACCACCAGCATGATGGCCACCACCATGACGCTGTCGAGCAGCCAGTCGAGCAGACCCGACTTCTTTGCGGCCAGACCGATGATGACTGCCGGCAGCACACCCACCAGCAAGAGCCAGTAGAAATACCACTTGTGTTTAAACTTCTGGCATGACGAGGCCCCAAGAGGTGCCGGCGTGCGGTCGAGACGGAAAAAGCGTTTCCAGTACAACACCACTACCGACAGGATTGCTCCAAACTGGATGATGAAAGTAAACGCATGAACAAAAGGGTCACCCTGAGCAACACCCAGCAGGTTCTGGGCGATAATCATGTGGCCTGTTGACGAAACGGGAAGGAACTCGGTGAGTCCTTCCACAATGGCAATGATGATTGCTTGCAGCAGATCCATGCTGATAAGGGCTTATTCTTCAACGTCAATAGTATCGTCGTCTTGAGCCGTCTTGTCCTTCTTGCGGTAGATGATGGCAAAGGCCATGAGCACAAAGCCCAAGAAAGCGATAATGGGGCCCGTAGAGACACGACTGCTCTCAAAAATGTTCTTATTGAACGTCTCTCCCACGTTGGCATCACCCGTCATCAGCCAGAAGCCAATGATAATCAGCAACAGGCAGATACCCATGAGAATGAAGTTGATTTTGGTCAGCGGATAGCTGATTTTGCCGTTAGTCTTGTTCTCGACGGCTTGAGTTTTCTTTTCTTCTTTTGCCATATTTCAAATTTAGTTTCTAGTCTCCAAATTGCAGTATGCACAAGCGCATATCTTTGCAATTTGGTGCAAAAATACAACATCAAGAGGCCTTTGTCAATAGTTTTAACCCATTTTTTGATTTTAGAGCCATTACCTGGCCAAACAAAATTATTCAAATTAAATAATTTGATTTGCATAATTCAAATTGAATAATTATCTTTGCGGCTAAAAATAAGGACATTATTATGGAAAATCCGTTTATCGTTACAGGCAAGATCAAGCCTGAATACTTTTGTGACCGCGTTGACGAGGCTCAGCGTCTCACTCGCTGCATCCTGTCGGGTGGAGAGAATATGGTTGTCATTTCTCCGCGCCGTTTGGGAAAAACAGGGTTGATTTATCATTGTTTTGACAAGCCCGAGGTCCAAGAGCAAGTCACTACCCTATTCATTGATATCCTACACACCACCAGTCTGCAAGAGTTTACCTATCTGCTGGGGCGCGCAGTATTCAAAACATTGGGAAGTCGCAGCCAACAGATGATGAAAAACATCATCGATACACTGCGTTCGCTGCGTGGCAGTTTCGGGTACGATCCGATACAGGGAACTCCGACTTTTGATATTAAGCTGGGTGAAATCACCAATCCTTCTTATACGTTGGAAGAAATTTTCGCTTGCCTCGAGAAGGCAGAACAGCGCTGTATAGTCGCCATTGACGAGTTCCAGCAAATTGTCAACTATCCCGACAAAAATGTGGAAGCACTCCTTCGAACCCACATCCAGCAGTCAGCCAACGCTAATTACATCTTTGCTGGCAGCGAGCGTCATATCATGGGTGAAATGTTTCTTGATCATGCGCGCCCGTTCTACCAAAGTGCGTCTATTATGTCCCTGTCTCCCATCAGCTTCGATAAATACAGCGAGTTTATCCAACACCATTTCAAGGCGAACCATCTCACTGCTACTCCCGAAGCCATCAACAAAGTATATCAACAATTCCAGGGCAACACTTATTATATACAAAAGACTTTCCGCGAGGCCTTCTCATCCTCTGTCGAGACTGGCAAAACGTGCGACGTCGCCATGGTGCATAACATCATCGATGACATGATGAGAGAAAGCGGACACAAATACAGCGAAACATTGTCGCGTCTCACCCTGCCACAGAAGGAATTGCTCTATGCCATTGCCGACGAGGGACACGCACAACGGATTACCTCAGGGCAGTTCATCAAACGTCACTACCTACAGTCAGCCAGCAGTGTACAATCCGCCATACGCAAGCTCATGGAGTATGGACTTGTAACCGCCAGTGACGGAAGCTATTATATTGAGGATCAACTATTTAACTACTGGCTACTAAATAATTGACATCAAGACTGCTCGAAGGCTTGGGCAACGAGTTTGAGGTTGTCGATGATGTCGATGTGCTGGGGGCATTGGGCCTCGCACTGGGCGCACTCGATGCACTCATTGGCAAGACCGTGGCTCTTAGCAATCAGGTCATGATAGAGCTTGCTGTTATTCTTCAGTTCAGGGAACTGCTGCATGGTGTTGTACAGACTGAAGTATTCGGGGATGGCTATGTGTTGTGGGCAGCCGTCGGTGCAGTAATGGCAAGCTGTGCACGGGATGGCGATAGCATCGCGGATGACCTCGGTCGCCCGGGTGATGATGCCCTGCTCCTCGTCGTTGAGGGGCTGGAAATCCTGCATGTAAGACGTATTGTCCTCCAGTTGCTCGATGTTGCTCATGCCGCTCAATACCATCATTACGTTAGGTAATGAGGCGCAGTAGCGGATTGCCCAAGAGGCAGGGCTGGCGTCGGGGTTGTAGCCCTTGAACAACTTGTCAATGGCCTCGGGGACACGAGCCAGCGAGCCGCCCTTGACGGGTTCCATGACAATCACGGGCTTGCCGTGCTTGACACACAGGTCATAGCAGGTCTTGCTTTCGATGGCGGGGCTGTCCCAATCCAGGTAGTTGATTTGCAGCTGGACAAACTCGACCTCGGGGTGCTTTTCCAGGATTTCGGCCAGCAATGCCGAGTCATCATGGAACGAGAACCCGATGTGACGAATCTTGCCCTCGGCCTTCTTGCGGGCGATAAATCCCCAGCCGTCCAGGCGTTCCATCACCTCGACGCGCTCGCGGTTGAGGGCATGCAGCCAGTAGTAGTCGAAGTAGTCCACACCGCATTTCTCGAGCTGCTTGTTGAAGATGCGCTCCAGGTCACCTTCCTCCTTGATGGCCCAAATGGGCATCTTGCTGGTCACAGTGAACGCCTCACGCGGGTAGCGCTTGACGACGACTTCTCGCAGGGCTATCTCGCTCTTGCCGCCATGATAGGGATAGGCGGTGTCGAAGTAGGTGAAGCCTCGCTCGATGAACCTGTCGGCCATCTCCTTGAATTTCTCGATGTCGATGCTCGTTTGGTCATCGGGGTTGACCAGCGGCAGACGCATGAGTCCAAAACCAAGCTTTTTCATACTATTAAGTTCTTAGTTGTTAGTTGTTTATTTTCAGGTCGGTGAACAACTTCACGCCGCGCAGGTAGTGGCCGGTGATGATGTTGACACGCTCCTCGGGCAGCTGCTTGAGCAGATTGACGGTGGGCTGTGAAGTATAGTTTCCCCGCATTTTGCGGAAATCGCGATGGGCACGGATGATGGCCCTCGCGTCGCCAAAGTGACCTTTGGCGACGGCCATGCCAAATGCCAGCGTGTCCATCAGCCGCCGAGTAAACAACAGGCGCTTCCCGTCGCCATGCGGCAGGTTCTTGTGCAACAGCAACAGGTTGTTGCGGAAGTTGAGATAGGTCTTGCGGGGATTGCCCTGAGGCAGGCTACCGCCACCCAAGTGATAGACATGGCTCGACGGCACCATCAGCAGTTCATTTCCCGCGAGACGGATGCGCCAGCACAGGTCTATCTCCTCCATGTGGGCAAAAAAGTCCTTGTCCAGTCCACCCACATCCTTATAAAGCTGGCTGCGCACCATCAGGCATGCTCCTGTCGCCCAAAAGACGCTCTTGGGGCCGTCGTCATACTGGCCATGGTCATCCTCGACATACTCAAAGATGCGGCCACGGCAATAGGGGTAGCCGTGACAATCGATGTAACCGCCCGCTGCACCGGCATACTCAAACATCTGCTTGCCGTCGTCACGGTCATGCAGCAGTTTGGGCATCACGGCACCCACCTGCGGATCCCTCTCCATGCAGTCAAGCAGCGGGTTGAGCCATCCGCGAGGGGTGCGCACATCACTGTTGAGCAGCACCGTGTAGGGGTACATCGTCTGCTCAATAGCCCGGTTGTAGCCTTCGGCAAAACCGTAGTTCTTGTCAAATTTCAATACTTTCACCTCGGGGAACTCCTGCTGGAGCACCTGCAGACTGTCGTCGGTGCTGCCGTTGTCGGCAACAATGACGTCGGCAAGCGCGGCATCGGTCCCCTCAATGACAGTAGGGAGATAACGTTGCAACAACTTTGCACCGTTCCAGTTCAATATAATGACAGCGACTCGTTTCATCTTATATCATGTCATGACTTGGGCATCGACGCTCAGGTCATCGTTAAGGGTCAATAATTTCACGTTTACAATCTGGTTGGCAAGGCTCATGTCAGGCTCGACGTTGACACGGATGTAGTTATCGGTAAAACCGTGCATCTTGCCCTTGCCGCGTCCATGTTCGAGCAGTACAGGGCGCACGGTGCCCAGGTAGCGGCGGGTGAAGTCGGCCTGTTTCTCGTCGCTCAGGGCAATCATGCGGGCAGCACGCTGCTGCTTGTCCTGCTGGGTGACGATGTAAGGGATGCGCAGGGCCATCGTGCCGGGCCGCTCACTGTAGGGGAACACGTGCAGGTGCTGCACGTCCAGCAACTTGATAAAGTTGTAGCTGTCCTCGAACAACTCGGGCGTCTCGCCACGGGTACCCACCATCACATCCACACCGATGAAGCAATCGGACATCAGCTCACGGCAGCGTGCTACCTTGTCGGCAAAAAGCTGTCGCTCATAGTGGCGGCGCATCAGTTTCAGGATGGGGTCGCTACCACTCTGCAACGGGATGTGGAAATGAGGCATAAAAGCCCTTGAGCCGGCGCACCAGTCAATGATGTCGTCGGTCAACAGGTCGGGCTCGATCGACGAGATGCGGTAACGCTCAATTCCCTCGATATCATCGAGCGCTTTGAGCAAATCCAGGAATTGCTCGCCCGTGTTCTTGCCAAAGTCACCGATGTTCACACCCGTGATGACGATTTCCTTGCCACCCTCGGCAGCTACCTCGCGCGCCTGGGCGGTGAGTTGGGCAATGGTGCCGCTGCGGCTGCGTCCTCGTGCGGCAGGAATGGTGCAATAGCTGCACCAGTAGTCACATCCGTCCTGCACCTTGAGCCAGTAGCGGGTGCGGTCACCGCGGTCACACGAGGGCGAGAACGTGCGGATATCGGTCGACGGCGTCACCGCCAACTGTTGCTGCCTGTCCTCGAACCACTGTAGCACATACTGGGCAATTTCGGCCTTGTGCTCACTGCCCAGCACGATATCCACGCCAGGAATCTCGGCAATTTCCTTGCCCTTGAGCTGGGCATAGCAGCCCGTGACCACCATCAAAGCATCGGGGTACTGGCGGATGAGGTGACGGATGTGCTGGCGGCACTTGCTGTCGGCCAGGGCCGTCACGCTGCACGTGTTCACGATGCAAACGTCGGGCACCTCGCCTTTGGCAACAGGCGTGAAGCCATGCTCGGCAAGGAGTGACTGCATGGTGGCGGTCTCCGAGAAGTTGAGTTTGCAACCCAGTGTCTCGAGTTTTACCCTATGTTGCGGGGTTGGGGTCATTATCTCTAGTTAGACGGATTTAACGGATGGAACAGATTTAACGGGTTAGACAGATAAATCTAAAACAATATTTATCTCTTGCGGCCACGGGGTTTGCCCGAGCGGCCGGATTTGCGTCCGGGTCTGCCGACTTTGTTGTCATGAACCTCACGAGCCTGGCGGCGGGTGCTATTGCCACGCTGACCGCGCTGCTGGCGGCGTGATGCACTACCGCCCTCATACTGCATGCGCTGGCGCTCGTCACGCGAGAGGCGGCCAGAGGTGCTGCGGCTATTCTGCTCGGTGATGGGTTCACGGTCGATGCGGTGGGTGTTGGCGGGATTCTCCTTGTCAACGAGGACGAAGTCGAGCTGTTTCTTGATGAGGTCGGCACGGGCCACTTGAATCGTGATGGGGTCACCCAAGCGATAGACCTTGCCGCGGCGACGACCGCGAATGCAGTAATTCTTCTCATCGAACTCGTAGAAGTCGTCATCCAGGCCACGTATGCCCACCAGACCCTCGCAATGGGTCTCGTCGATTTCCACATACAAGCCCCACTCGGTCACGCCCGAGATGTGTCCGTTGAACACTCCACCCAAGCGCTGTCCCATGAACTCGACCTCCTTGTACTTGATGGAGGCTCGCTCGGCATTGGCAGCCAACTGTTCCTGGGCGCTCATGTGCTTGCACTGGTCCTCGAGCTTGACGGGATCCACACTCTTGCCGCCAGCAGCATACAGGTCGAGCAGGCGGTGTACCGTCAAGTCGGGATAACGGCGAATGGGTGAGGTGAAATGGGTATAGTAGTCAAATGCCAGGCCATAGTGGCCGATGTTGGTCGCGCTATAGATAGCCTTGGCCATCGAGCGGATGGCGAGGATGGAGAGCATCTCCTCCTCGGGTTTGCCCTTTGCTTCCTCGAGCATCTTGTTGATGGACTTGTTGATGTCGCGTCCAGAACCCTTGGTGCGCACCTTGTAGCCGAAGTGTGCGGCAATGTCGGCAAAGTTCTGCAACTTGTCGAGGTCGGGCTGGTCATGCACACGATAGACAAATGCCTTGGCAGTCCTGTTCTTGGCCACCTTGCCGATGTGCTCAGCCACCTTGCAGTTGGCCAGCAGCATGAACTCCTCGATGAGCTTGTTGGCTTCCTTCGACTCGTGTACATGGACACCGATGGGCTTACCGTTCTCATCGATGTCAAACTTGATTTCCTCACGGTTGAACGACACCGAACCGCCTTCCTCAAAGCGGCGTTTCCTCAACTGCTTGGCCATCTCGTTGAGCACGGCAAGTTCTTCGGCAAGGTCGCCTTTACCTGTCTCCAGTATCTGCTGCGCCTCCTCATAGGAGAAACGCCTGTTGCTGCGGGTTACCGTATGGCAGATCTTGTATTTCTTCACCTTGGCCTCGGCATCCATTTCCAGGATGACCGAGTGGGTGAGTTTATCCTCGTCGGGACGCAACGAACAGATGAAATTACACAGTTTCTCGGGCAGCATGGGCACCGTGCGGTCCACCAGATAGACCGATGTGGCGCGCTCATAGGCCTCCTTGTCGATGATGGAGCCTGGGGTGACGTAATGGCTCACGTCGGCGATGTGTACACCGATTTCCCAGTTGCCGTTCTTGAGTTTCTCGATAGACAGGGCATCGTCAAAGTCCTTGGCATCGGCGGGGTCGATGGTGAAAGTGGTCACATCGCGCATGTCACGGCGCTTGGCTATCTCCTCGGGGGTGATGCCGGGCTCCAGGGCCTCGGCTGCTTCGGTCACGTTCTCGGGGTACTTGTAGGGCAAGCCGAACTCGGCCAGGATGGCATGAATCTCGGCATTGTTCTCACCGGCCATACCCAGCACGTCGATCACCTCGCCGATGGGCGTGTTGGCTTCCTCGGGCCAATCCACAATCTTTGCCACCACCTTGTCACCCGTCCTGCCGCCGGCCAGCTTGTCGAGGGGGATAAAGATGTCCGTTGCCAGGAACTTGCTGTCGATAGCCAGCTGGGCGAAGTATTTCATTACCTGCAGGGTGCCCACAAACACCTGCTCCTTACGCTCGAGAATCTTGATGACCTCGGCTTCGGGCTCCATGCCGTGCCGTGCCGCACTGATGTGCACCAGCACGCGGTCGCCGTTCAGGGCGTGCATCGAGTTGCGCTCGGCCACCATGATGGGCAGTCCGTCGTCGCTGGCGGTATCCACGCTGTTCTTGCCGTTGCCGCGACGGATAAAGATACCCTCGGCCACCGACGAGCGGTTCACCGCCTTGTAACTGCCGGGGCCCACCTGTGTCAGGAAGCCGTCAACGGCCAGCTGGTCAAGGATCTCGACGATGAGCATACGGCGCTTGGGCGTGTTGGCCCCTACGGCCGCCGACACCTGCTTGTAGTTGAACGGAGCCTCGCCCTGCTCATTAAAGAAGTTGATCACCCTGTCGTGGTATTCACGACGTTCCTGCTTCAACGTTTGCAATCCGCTTTTTTTTGCCATATCTAGTCCTGTATTTAGCTATTGAAAAATGTTTAATCTACAAAGATAATAAAAAATGGCAACAGACACAGTACAACAGCCACACTTTTCGCAAAAATTAAAGAATTGGCAAACGTCAGCTCGAACCAATCAAGAGCGTGTGTCATAAAAAATGTCAAAGATGTTGAATCCAACTAAAGATTTCAAGTTATTTTTCTTACCTTTGCGGTCAACTTTACTCTGAACACATCGATAGCAATGAATTATAGGATACCCAAACGCATAGCGACATTATACACCATACTACTGACAACGGCATTATTACTGCTGCCGCTGGCGGGAGTTGCTGCCCCACAGCACAACGACATCAACAAGCCTACCCGCGAGCGCGTCCAGAAGGACAAGAAGCAAGAGAACAAGAAGGGTAACGACAAGGCCAACGCCACCAACAAGAAAGACGTCAAGACAAACGACAAGAAAGCTGACGCCAAGCCCGTTGCACCCAAAAAGGAAGAAGCGGTAAAGCCTGCACCCACCCCCAAGAAGGAAGAGGTCAAAACCGACGACAAAACCCAGAAAGCAGACCCTGCCAAGCCGTCGACCACCGACACGGCCAAGGCTGCCGCACCTCCCAAGCCCAAGCCCCCGACGACGTTGAACCCCGACAACGTTCAGTTTGACGGCATCGACATTTCCAAGCATCAGGGAAGCATCAACTGGGAAGAACTCAAGAAGAATCAGAAGATCAAATTTATCTATATCAAGGCTACCGAAGGCTCGGATTATGTCGATCCCCGCTACCACGAGAACATCCGCAACGCCCGCAAGCACGGATTCAAAGTGGGCAGCTACCACTTCCTGTCCACCCGCTCGGCAGCGACGACCCAGTTCTACAACTTCATCCGCACCGCCAAGCGTGAGGACCAGGACCTGCTGCCCGTCATCGACGTCGAGAAAATCGGCTCATGGTCGTCACAGCAGCTGCGTGACAGCGTCAAGGTGTTTGCCGACCTGCTCGAGGACTACTATGGCTGCAAGCCTCTGATCTACACTTCAGAAAAATTCTTCACCAAGCATCTGGGCCGCGTCTTTGCCAACTACCCGCTGTTCATCGCCAAGTACAGCAACAGCCAGCCCAACATCGGTTACAAGTGGATACTGTGGCAGTTTGCCGACAACGGCCTGTTCAAGCCCGTCAAGGGAAACGGCGGCAAGGTGGACATGAGCCGCTTTGCCAAGGGTTGCACCCTGAACGACATCATCTATGTGCCCAGCAAGCACAAACCCAAGAACATCAGTGTCAAGGATGCTGTGGACCACAAGGAGAAGCCCGACAAGGTGAACATGACCGAGCAAAAGCCCAAGGAAACGCCCCAACCCTCCAAAAAGCAACAGGAGGAAGCCAAAAAACAGGCCGAAAAAGAGAAAAAAGCCAAGGAGCGCAACAAGAAGCTAGCCGAGGAAGAGGCAAAGCGTAAAGCCGAAGCCGACAAGAAAGCCCAGCAGAAGGCTGAGCAGAAAAAACGCGAGAAAGCCCACCAGCAGGCCCGCGAGGCCGAGGCCAAACGTGAGGCCGAAGCCAAGGCCAAGCGCAAAGCCGAGGCACAACGCGAAGCCGAGGCCAAAGCCAAGAAAGAAGCCGAGGCCAAGGCTAAACGCAAAGCCGAAGCCCAAAAGGCCCGCGAACAAAAGGCCCAACGCGACGCCAGCAACAAGTCGAAGAAGAGTGCCAACCTGATCAACTCCTCTTCTTCGTCCAAGCTTACCCAATCGCAGCGCAACGACAGCATCCGCAATGCTAAACTCAAAGGCCGCAAAACCAACAAGAGTTCGGCCGACAATGATTAAACCGGTACATAGAGCCGCCTCATGGTCATTGCTGGCACTGCTGATGCTGGCCACAGCGGCATTCCCCTCGTGCACAGGGCCAAAAGCCCGGCACGCGGGCTCACAGCGCGAGGTGCCGCCCCGCAACGAACAAGCCAAGTATGATGGCATCGACATTTCGAGCTATCAGGGCTATATCGACTGGGCCAAAGTGAGCAGCGACAAGGATATCCGCTTCGTTTACATCAAGGCCACCGAGGGCGCGACCTACCACTCGCCGCACTATGCCCACAACATCACCCAGGCCCGCCGCTACGGTTTATTCGTGGGCAGTTACCACTACCTCACCTCCACCTCGTCGGTCGACGAGCAATTCAATAATTTTTCCACCTTAGCTTTGAGCGACGTCCAGGACCTCATCCCCATGCTGGATGTGGAAGTGCGCGGCGACTGGTCACGCAGCGAACTCATCGACAGCGTGGACAAGTTCTGCCAACTCGTCGAGGACCACTATGGCGTCCAGCCCATGATTTACAGCACCATGGGTTTCTACAACAAGAACCTGACGCCGCATTTCAACAAGCACCATCTGTACATTGGCCGCTATTCCAACAGCGAGCCCGAAATCAACTGGGAAGGCGAATACACCATCTGGCAATACAGCGAGACCGGCATCATCCCGGGCATTGACGCCTATGTGGACCTGTGCCGTTATCGCAAAGACGGATGGATAGATGAGATACTTCTTCCAAAGGACTGAAAATCAATCAACAGACTTGACAGGAACAGGCTCGATGAGGTCACGGTACAGCTTCAGCGAGTCGCTGGGCATTTTGTCGCTGCCCAAGATGGCCGGCATCAGGTCCAGCGTCAGCTCATAGGGCTTGTTGTTCAACATGTGCTTGGTGCCGAATGTGTCCATATCGGGATTGATGGCATATAGCAAATTGAGCACGATGCTCAAGATGAAGGCATACTTGAACATGAACAGCAGCGAGCCGCCCAGGCGGTCGACAAATCCCAGGTTGACAGCCTTTAACGCACCCTTGAACAAGCGCATCAGCAACCTGATGACCAGCATGACAATCAGGAAGGCAAAAGCCAGCGATACCGTCTTGACCGTGATGCTCGACAGCGGCCACTCGGCGGCGCTGGGAACGATAGAGAGGAAAATGCTCTGGACCAGGTCACCGCACTTGTAGCACAGCACAATGGCTATAATCCACGATACTATCGACGACAACTGGCCGATAAACCCCTTGCGGTAGCCCAGCACGACAGCGCCCACCACAATCAAAATCAACAAAGCGTCAACTAATGTCATAATCCCTAATAATGATAACTTAACGCGCAAAATTACAATAAATCCCATGAATTTACTATCTTTGTAGCACAATAATCAAAAACCTCTAACCTTATGGACCTGCAACTCACCGCACCAGCCAGGGCCAACGCGACGATAGCGTTGCCCATGTCGAAGAGCATCAGCAACCGCGCCCTGCTGATTGCCGCCCTGTGTGACGGCGAACCACAGGTGCTGCACCCGGCATGGTGCGACGACACGGCAGTGATGGTCGAGGCCCTGTCGCACGATGGCGGGGACATCAACGTGGGTGCCGCGGGCACAGCCATGCGGTTCTTGACCGCCTATTTTGCCTGCCGCCCCGGTGCCGTTGTCACGCTCGATGGCGTGGAGCGCATGCGCCAGCGCCCCATCGGCGCTTTGGTTGACGCACTGCGCGGACTGGGGGCAAACATCGACTACCTGGATAAGGACGGCTATCCCCCGTTGCGCATCACCGGCACGGCGATGCACGGCGGGGACATTACTATGCCCGGTGGGGTAAGTTCACAATTCACCTCGGCCGTGATGATGATTCTGCCCGCCATCGGGGGCGGGAGCATCCGGCTAACGGGCGATATCGTCTCGGCACCCTACATCCACATGACGGCAGCCGTCATGCGCGCCATGGGAGCCGATATGGAAATCACCGGCGATCACATCGTTGTGGGCAACGGGTACACAGCCCAAGACTACATCGTTGAGACCGACTGGAGCGCAGCAGCCCCATGGTATGCCCTGGCAGCCCTGCTGCCTCAATCCGGCATCACCCTTGAGGGGCTTGTTGCCGACAGCATACAGGGCGACGCCCGCCTGGTTGAACTGGGGAAGAAGTTGGGCATCGCATCACGCTTTGACGCCCATGGTGTGAGCCTGGACACCAGCCACTTCATCGGCTGTTGCTGTTCGGCCTTTGCCGACATGAGCTCCACCCCCGACCTGGTGCCTTCGTGGGCTGTGCTGATGTGCCTGCTGGAACGGTCGTTCCGCATGACAGGCGTGCGCACGCTGCGCCTCAAGGAGAGCAATCGCCTGGAAGCGCTGCGCGAGGAATTATCCAAGCTGGGTTACGTCTTGAAGATAGAGGGCGAGGACGCCATCTCGTGGTATGGCGAGAAGGTCCCCGTATCGCAAGAGACGCCCGTCATCGACACGCATGGCGACCACCGTCTGGCGTTGGCGTTTGCCCCGGCTGCAGTGCGATTCCCGGGTCTGGTCATCAGTGATGCCGATGTGGTGAGCAAGTCCTACCCCGGCTACTGGCGGCACCTTGAACAATGCGGGTTCACGGTCACTGCCCTCGACTAGCATTTGGCTACAACTTCATCATGAATCAAACAGCAATAAATAACAACTAAACCGAAAAGAACATGGAAAAGATGACCTATTTATCCAAGATGATGTGTGTGCTGGCCATACTGATGACCAGCAGCTTGTGGACAAATGCCCAGGATCCGGCCCAAGACGGCATGAACGATGATTTCATGTATCTCATGCTTGACCATTATGAGAGCGACTTTGTGGCAGCAGAGGAACTCAACTACTACCGCAACTTCCTGACGTTGTCCAACCCCGACCCGGCAAACGGCCTGACCGTTGAACGGGTTGCTAACGGCGAGAATGGGTTCACCCTGTACCGCTACGACGCCGACATGCCTGAAATCCTGATTGCCGTGGCCGAATTGTCGCTCGCCACTACGGCGCAAGATCGTGTAATGTATGTGATTAATTATGTGGATGACACCCAAATGTATCTTCCCACCGACAACATCAACATACCGGCCCAAGGCTACCTTGCCGTTAATGACGGCATCATTGACATGGAGGGCATCATGTTTATAGACCGGTTCACTGCCAGTGTTTCGACAAATCAGCACCCCAACCGTTACGGCTATGTCATCAAGCCCAATGACGATGAGAGAAGCTCTAATGCTGTCATAGTACCCGTCATGAAGGTCAATGCCACCATCGACGGCTTCTATACCCATGAGCAGGTTATGGAGGACGTTGATGCCAGTCTTGTCGCAAGTGTCAAGAACGCCAACGTGGAAATGGCACTTGAGTCTGTGCCACAAATCTACTACTACACGCTGGAACGCGGCAACAACTGTGCTCCCAACGAACTCATTTCCCGATTGCAGCGCATGACCGATGGTACTTTTATGGAGATGTACGACTTCTCATATGATTACGGTCTTGTCTATGAGCCAGGTGTCATTAACCGTTATGACAAAGATGCCATCATTGGGCAATATGGTGATTATATGAGTTACCTGGCAACGGCTTGGACCTTTGGCTATGACCGTACAGATTATGACTCCAATCATATCCATAACAGCTATGGAAGCCCACTCCTCAAGACGGGTGTAGCCAACCTCTACATGACGGTGGACGGCAGTGCTGGCGAAGGCCCCAGATGGCGCGACGAGGATGGCAACCAGTGCATGATCTACAACCCGATTATCTATATGCAAGCCGAGATGCCCGATTATGCCAGCGTGGAATATGAGCCCTATATGTACCGCGTATGGAGGTTATGTGCGAACATTCGCAACTACCAAATCGACCCCAACGGTTTTCCTGTCAACGATGAGACTGCACTCCGCGAGAGCTTTAAACTCGTTGCCGAGGTACAGGACAACAGTTCAGAAATCGTGGTGGGCAGTGAAGATGGCCAGGAATTGGCATTTGGCGCCTTAGCCGACAGCGATAATGGCCAGATTCTGTTCCTTGTCCGTGTCTATAACAAGAAGGTGACCGAGGAAATAGAGGAAGAAGACATCCCCATGTACTATGTAGTTGAAAGAACAGTTCCTTGGAGTGCCATCTATTATCACACAGTCTATGGCGATGCCAATGGCGATGGAAATGTCGATATTCAGGATGTGACGGCAGTGATTGACTATCTGTTGGGCAATTCTTACTTTATCAACATATCAAGTGCCGATATGAACGGTGATCACACCATCAACGTGACCGACCTGACGATGCTGATTGACTGGATCTTGATGATGAACTAATTCTTGTATCCAAGAGCACTGGAAGGGTTATTGAAGCATCGGGTAACCCGGTCGTGGTATTGGCACAATAAATGCAACAGAACCGTTTGACAATGAAAACAAGACTATTCATACTGATGATTTTATCCACCCTGCTTGCTATAGAAGCCACCGCCAGCACGGCGCTCGACCGCATCGTCATCATCAGCGACATGCATCTGCTGGCACCAGAGCTGGTGACCCCAGGCACTGCCATCGACCGCGCTGACGCCGGCGATACCAAGATGATGGCTCAGAGCGATGACATCATGAGCGCCCTCACCGACAGCATCATCGCGCTCAAGCCGGCCATCGTCCTGCTTGCGGGTGACCTGACCCATAACGGTGAACGTGCCAGCCACGAGCGCATGGTGCAGTATCTGAGCCGCATGGCCAGCCACGGCATCCAGCCCCTCGTCATTCCCGGCAACCACGACTGCAACAATCCCTATGCCCGTCGATTTGACGGTGACAAGACCCTGCCCACCGCCACCATCAGCCGCGAGGAGTTTGCGCAACTCTACCGCGACTACGGGTACAGTGCGAAATCGCAGCGCGACCCGGCCTCGTTGAGTTACTGCTGCGAGCCCGTCAAGGGCGTGGTCATCATCGGCATCGACAGCAACATGGACGAGAGAAACACCCTCAAGAGCCGCGGCGACAGTGCCGACACCTATTATAATGGTGGGCGCATCAAGCCCGAGACACTGCAGTGGGTCATTGAACAGGCCCAAAAGGCCCGTGACAAGGGGAAACGCGTCATCGCCATGATGCATCACCACCTGGTACCGCACTTCGACCAGGAGGAACGTCTGCTGGCCAACTATATCGTGCAGGGGCACGACAACATCGCCAGCCAGTTGATGGCTGCAGGCATCCACACCCTGTTCACGGGACACCTGCATGTGACCGATGCCGCCACATTCTATAATAAGGAACGTACCGACAGCCTGGTGGAGATTGCCACGGGGTCGTCCATCTGCTATCCGTTTGCATTGCGTGTCGCCACGCTCGACAAGAAGCACCGCTCGCTCGATATCGACACCCGATGGCTCACCGCTACCGCCAACTGCCCCACCCTGCGCGAACAGGGCCGGCAACGCATTCTCATGGCCACCCCAGGAATCGCGGCCATGATGTCGGACAAGATGTGGAGCCGCTATGGGACCCAAATGAACCAGCTCAAGAGGATGATCGAGGCCGGCAATGTCAAGGCGAACTTTCCCGAGACGCCCCAACAGGCGACACAACTCGCCCTGCGGCACCTGAGCGAGGTGCTCTCACGCGTCATGCTTGCCGTGGTCGAGGGCAACGAGCAGGAAAAAGACACCCAGGACATCATCGCCCAGGGCAAGCAAGGCGTGCGCACCATGATTGAAGAAGTCATTCCCGGTCAGGCCGACGCCATGTGGGAATTCTTTGAGAACGATGTATATCCCCGTCTCGAGCCCATGGTGTGCAGCATTCTCGAGGACCGCAACGCCGTGGGCACTCCTAACGAGTCCCATACCAACGACCTGCAGCTGACCGTCACTTTATAGTTTTTTGGCACTGCAAGTTCCAGGTTCTCAAAATAATTGCTATATTTGTGGTCACTAAATCATCGAAGTTGACCTCAAACAAGGCGACAATGTCATCAGCCTGTGGAATGACAGCGTCTTCCTGCCCGACATCGACATGATGGAACCCAACTAACTCCCTAATCACGTTACCGGCCATGAGCGATATGAATAGAAAAGTCATTAAGATGGCTGTCATCAGCGACCTGCATGTGATGGCACCGCAGTTACTCGTCAGCGAGGGTAAGGCATTTGAAGATTACCTGATCAAGGACCGGAAAATGCTGCGTGAAAGCGCCGAAATCCTGGAAACCCTGGTGACCGACATCCTGGACATCAAGCCCCACCTGGTGCTGGTGACCGGTGACCTGACCAAGGATGGTGAGCGCCTGAGCCACCAGCTGGTGGTGAAACAGCTGCAACGGCTGGTGGATGCCGGCATCCAAGTGCTTGTCGTCCCCGGCAATCACGACATCAACAACCCCGATGCCAGGATTTATGACGGAGAGACCGCTACGCCCGCCGATACCGTCACGCGCAGCGAGTTTGCCGAGTTATACAAGGGAATGGGCTATGACGGGCAGTCACGCCGCGACCCCGACACACTGAGCTATTGCCGTGATGTGACCGACGACCTCACAATCCTGGCAGTAGATGCCTGCATGGACCGCCTCAACACTTTTGTATCGCGTGGCGATGCCCGTGACCACTGCAAGACCAGCGGCAGCCTCGAGCCATCCAGCCAACAGTGGCTCGTCGAGCAGGCCGCTGCAGCAACCGCTGCGGGCAAGCGCGTCATTGCCATGATGCACCATCACCTGGTGCCTCACTTCCACATGGAGGACACCCTGGCAGCCCCCTATATGGTCGATGATGCCAGCCAGCTGTGCCAGCGCCTTGTCCAGGCCGGCGTCCATGTCGTTTTCACGGGTCATCTGCACATCAGCGACATCAGCCAGACGAACTTGCGCGACGGGCAGATGGTCGAAGTGGCGACGGCTGCTGCCGTGGGTTATCCCTGCCAGTGGCGCCTCGCTACCTGCAACACCACGACGGGCAAAATCCAGCTGCGCACCATCACCCTGCACAGCCTGCCGTCCGACCCCGACTTTGCCGAGCGTGCCCAGGATGTGTTCAGGAACTGCATCCCCAGCATGACACGAGGCGTCCTCACCCGCTACTGGCCCGAAATCAGCCATGCCATCGACAATTACCGCAGCAAGCACAACTTTATGATGCGCTATGTCGATTTGCCCGGCACGCCCGACGCCATTGCCGACCTGTTGCTCAAGCATCTGCAGCAGCCTGTCACCGAGACCTACATCGCCTTTGCCGAGGGTAATGAGGGCAGCCGTGACAATCTCGCACTGGTCGAGCAGCTCATCGACGGAGTAAACCGTGTGGTCAACGAGACCACACGCGGTATCCTGCGCCCCCTGGCCAAAGCGGCGATGCGGCTACGGGTGTATGGCATCGCGCGCCTTGTCCTGCGCAGCATCCTGGAGGACCGTAACGACATCGGCACCAAACATGAAGCCGTCATCAACGATCACACGGCAATCATCAGTTTTTGACAGCACAGGGTCCTTGAGGAGGTTGCCGGGGCGGTTATTCGCCCGCAGAACCTTTCCCCATATCCAGCATCAGCGGTTAAGGCTCAAACCAAACGGCCAAAACTGCGTAAATATTAAAGATAACGGGGTTAATTACGGAAATAGTTAATGGTTTATAATAATATTTGAAAACATTTAATTAATTATAAAATTGGGATAATTTGCGCCATTTTGGCAGTTTAAACTAAACAAATGCCCAATTTTTCTACTGAAATAAATAGTTTTGATATCATTTTGTCCAAATTATTGCTAATTTGTTTGGTCTGCTGAGTTTTACTATTTATTTTTGCAAATATGTTATAATTAGCATTTTATCAAAAAACATTATATTTATGAGTGCCCCCAAAACCGAACTCACTTCCCGAGAGAAGGAAGTACTGGAGCTGCTGTCATCAGGGTATAACAGCAAAGAAATAGGTGAGAAGATTTTCATCTCTTCAAACACTGTAGAATATCACCGCAAGCAATTATTGCGCAAGACCGGTTCTCGCAATGTTGCAGAACTAATCGGCAAAGCATATCGCACAGGCCTATTGAAAATCAACGACTGACAAAAATCATCAAGTATTCAACGATTTAAAGGCTATGCCGCCGAGGTGGCGTAGCCTTATTTTTTGCACCAACCGGCAATAAACATCACACGCCCGCTGCCAATCGTCGTGCAGCGGGCGTGCTTGGTTTGGTGTCACGCAAGGGAGACCCTTACGGGTACAAGCCTTGCTGTGTAAAGAAGTTTAGTTCTTCTTGAGCAGGTCACGAATCTCGGTGAGGAGTTCTTCCTGGGTGGGACCAGCGGGAGCCTCGGGCTCAGGCTTCGGAGCTCTGAGCTTGTTCATGAACTTAATCATCAAGAAGATACACAGAGCGATGATGAGGAAGTCGATGACGTTCTGGATAAACAGACCGTACTTGATAACGGCACCAGTTGCCTCGGTTGCAACGCCAGCGGCTGCAGCGGCATTGCTAGCAGCATTGGTCACAGTCTCGACGGCGCCATCGGCACCAACAGTGCTAGCGGCATCCTCAACAAGCTCGGTAACAGGCTTGATCTTGTACTCCAGGCTGGAGAAATCAATGTTGCCGGTAAAGAGACCAATAACAGGCATCAGCACATCGTCAACCAGCGAGGTGACAATCTTGCCAAACGCACCGCCGACGATAACACCGACAGCCATGTCCATCACGTTGCCCTTCATGGCAAACTCCTTAAATTCTTTTACGAAACCCATAATTCTATTAAGATTAAAAAATTAATATATAACGTTATCTATCACATCTATAGGTGTTAGCGCGACGGTGAAATCAACTATTAAACATTCTTAATTGAGATAAAAAATAGACTTTTTATGGCTCAATATCAAGATTATAAAATTTTTTTCGTTAATTTTGCAGTCGCAAAGACTTCCTTTCATAAAGTCAATGCAAAGATAACAAAAATTCTAAAGAAGACTAAAATATCTACATTATTTATTAAAATATTATTAGTATTATGGAGAAAATTAAAATCGGTATTAATGGATTCGGACGTATTGGCCGTTTTGTATTCCGTTCAGCTTTTGAACCCGAGAACGTTAACGACATCGAGGTAGTAGGTATCAACGACCTGCTCGACGTTGACTACATGGCCTATATGCTCAAGTATGACACCATGCATGGCCGCTTCGACGGTACTGTGGACTATGACCTGGAGAAGAAAGAACTCATCGTTAATGGTCAGCACATCCACATCTATGCCGAGAAGGAAGCACAGAACATCCCCTGGGGTGAGATTGGTGCAGAGTACATCGTTGAATCCACCGGTTTCTATCTGACCATGGACCGCGCCGAGCAGCACTTGAAGGCTGGCGCCAAGTACGTGGTTCTGTCTGCTCCCAGCAAGAAGGGTGATGACGGCCGTCAGGCTGACATGTTTGTTTGCGGCGTGAACACCGACAAGTATGCCGGTCAGACCATCGTGAGCAACGCCAGCTGCACCACCAACTGTTTGGCTCCCATCGCTAAGGTGCTGAACGACAGCTTCGGCATCGAGAGCGGTCTGATGACCACCGTTCACTCGGTAACCGCTACCCAGCGCACCGTTGACGGTCCCAGCGCTAAGGACTGGCGTGGTGGCCGTGCCGCCTGTGGCAACATCATCCCGAGCTCGACCGGCGCCGCTAAGGCCGTTGGCAAGGTTATCCCCGAGCTGGATGGCAAGCTGACCGGTATCTCGATGCGCGTCCCCACCCTGGACGTATCGGTAGTTGACCTGACCGTTAACCTGAAGAATCCCGCCACCAAGGAGGACATCTGCGCTGCCATGAAGAAGGCCAGCGAGGGTGAGCTGAAGGGTATTCTGGGTTACACCGAGGACAAGGTCGTTTCGAGCGACTTCCTGGGTTGCGCACTCACCTCCATCTTTGACGCCGACGCAGGTGTATACCTGACCGACAAGTTCGTCAAGGTGGTATCGTGGTATGACAATGAGATTGGCTACAGCCACAAGATGCTTGACCTGATCAAGGTGATGAAGAAGCACAACGGCTAATCCCAGTGTACATCCACTGATTAAGGAAATGTCCCCGCAATGCTCTGATGCATTGTGGGGATTTTTTTCATAAAAAAACATTAAAATATTTGGAATATAGGCATTCGAGGCTGTAACTTTGTAATCAGTAAGTCAAATTTTATTAACCATCTAAAACAATTCACGACAATGAAGAAATGGAAATGCAACGTGTGTGGTTACATCCATGAGGGTGACACACCTCCCGAAGAATGCCCGCTGTGCGGCGTTGGACCCGAGGACTTTGAGGAAGTGACCGAATAAGTTCTCCCTGTTCCCCAAGCGATTAACAATAACTACCTGTTTAACTTACTAATCACAGAAGTAACAACTGAATAACTATTATGGCTAAAAAATGGATCTGCACCGTGTGCGGTTATGTACACGAGGGTGACACACCTCCCGAGAAATGTCCGCAGTGTAAACAACCCGCCGAGAAGTTCAAAGAACTCAAGGAGGACGAAGAAGTAACCTATGCCGCCGAGCACGTTATCGGCGTTGCTAAGGGCGTTGACCCCGAAATTCTCGCTGGCCTGAAGGCACACTTCGAGGGCGAATGCTCTGAGGTGGGCATGTACCTGGCCATGTCGCGCCAGGCCGACCGTGAGGGCTATCCCGAGGTAGCCGAGGCCTTCAAGCGCTACGCCTTTGAGGAGGCTGAGCACGCTGCCAAGTTTGCCGAGCTGCTGGGTGAGGTCGTTTGGGACACCAAGACCAATCTGGAGAAGCGCATGGCTGCCGAAGCCGGCGCCTGCGAGGATAAGTTCCGCATCGCCAAGCTGGCCAAGGCCCAGAACCTCGACGCCATCCATGACACCGTTCACGAGATGGCACGTGACGAGGCCCGCCACGGCCAAGGCTTCACCGGCCTTTACAACCGCTTCTTCAAGAAGTAATCTATTCAAGCTCCTGAACGTTTCAGGAACTTGAAGTTTAAAGTCTAGGGTTTAGAGTTTAAGGGGAGAATACCCCCGACAGATTCTAAACCCTGTTTTTTTACACTGGTATCAGTTAAGTGGTCAATTACTTCGTAATCATCAGCAGTAAAGACGAATGTCGAATCGCCATTAACATCAATATTTTATATAATTGGTGTCCGAGAAAAAACCACTAAGAGAGCATAAACACTAAATCACCTTATTCAGATGCTATTGGCCCTCTACGAGGCCCGCATCTGTTCTAGCCTACTTTCCCCAGGCCACACGAGGTCTTCGACCTGTGCGCCCTGGGGTTAATGATAGTCAAGGCCGCTGGCCTTGTGCAGGCCTTTAGCCTGCTAAACTTTGCGGGGACACCACTAGTATTAGATTGGGCACTCATGAAACAAAATCGCCTGGGCGCTATTGCGCTCAGGCGATTTGTACTCCCGCTGGGAATCGAACCCAAATCTAAGGTTTAGGAAACCTCCATTCTATCCATTGAACTACAGGAGCAACATGTAAAAACCGGCTAGCTCATCGGCAGGGCGCCAAGCGCCAGCCGGTTTGTATTGAAACTGTTCCAGAAGGAATTACTGCTTGTTGGCAAGAGCTGCTTCCTTCTTGTCGCTGCGACGTGCAATCCAGTAGGCCACGGGCGAAGCGATGAACAGCGATGAGCAGGTACCGATGATGACACCGAGGATCATAGCGAAGATGAAGCTGCGGATTGACTCACCACCGAAGAACAGCATGATGAAGAGCACGAGCAGAGTCGTGATAGAGGTCATCATGGTTCGTGACAGCGTGCTGCACAGTGCCTTGTTGAAGGTGGTGTACAGGTTCTGCTTGGGATAGAGCTTGCGGTACTCACGCACACGGTCGAATACAACCACGGTATCGTTCACCTGATAACCGATAACGGTCAGGATAGCGGCGATGAACGTCTGGTCAATCTCCATAGAGAAGGGCAGCAAGCCGTGCAGGTTGTAGAAGCCGATAACCACAAACGAGGTGAACGCTACGGCAGCCAGAGCGCCGATAGAGAACGCGATGTTGCGGAAACGGAACAGGATGTAGAGTGCCATTGCCAGCAGTGAGAACAGCACAGCCCAAACGGCCTGGCGGGTCATATCGCTAGCGATGCTCGGGCCGACGGTTTCACTCGAAACAACGCCGACGCTCTCGTTAGACATGCTGAAGTCGTCCTTGGACATGCTGCCAAGTTCGCTCTTCATGCCCTCATAGAGCTTACCCATGATTTCGTCGTCAACACCCTCGCTGTTGTCGTTGATCTTGTAGTTGGTCGATACGCGAACCTTCTTGTCGTTATCGATGGTGATAACCGAAGTGTTGGCACCGGGGAACTGCTCCTCCAACTGAGACTCGAGAGTCTGGGTCGATACGGGATGGTCAAATTGAACAACGAAGTTGCGACCACCCGAGAAGTCGATACCACGGTTGAGACCACGCAGGCCGAACAGAGCGCCCATGATGACGATGAGAGCCAGCACGATGATCGAGGTCTTCTTGGCAGCGCCCATGAAGTCGAAGTTGACGTTCTCCATCAGGTGACGGGTCAGGCTGGTGTTGAAGGTCATCTTGTCGAAGGTGCCCTTGTTCACGAAGTGCTCCATCACGAGGCGTGTTGCAAACACGGCGGTGAAGAACGAGCAGCAGATACCGATTACCAGGGTAACGGCAAAACCGCGGATGGGACCCGAACCGAGCAGAATCAGGATGATACCGGTGATGATGGTGGTCAAGTTGGAGTCGAAGATGGCCGAGAATGCATTCTTGTAACCATCGCTGACGGCAGCCTTGAGGCCCTTACCGGCACGCAATTCCTCCTTACAACGCTCGAAGATAAGCACGTTGGCGTCCACCGCCATACCCAGCGTCAGCACGATACCGGCGATACCCGGCAGGGTGAGCACGCTCTGGAACGAGGCGAGGATACCGATGGTGAAGAACAGGTTCATCAACAGACCCAGGTTGGCGATGCTGCCAGCGTGGATACCGTAGGTGCAAACCATGAAGATCATCAGCAGCACGAGGGCCACGATGAACGAGATGAGACCCTTGCGGATGGATTCCTTACCCAGCGACGGACCAATCACACTCTCACTGGCCACGTTGACGCGTGCTACCATCTTACCAGACTCGAGCACGTTAGCAAGGTCACCAGCCTCCTCAACGGTGAAGCGACCGCTAATCTGCGAGCGACCACCGTCGATCTGACTGTTCACATTGGGGAAGGAGTAAACCTGGTCGTCGAGGACGATGGCGATAGCCTTGCCGATGTTCTGACCGGTGATGCGGCTCCACTGACGTGCGCCCTCATCGTTCATGGTCATCGACACGACCTGACCCTGCAGGTTGTCAAATTCACTGGTTGCGCGGGTAACGACGTCACCGTTCAGAACGGGCTGGCCGTTTACCGTGCGCAGTGCGACGAGCTGGAATACCTCGTGGCCACCCTGCATCTTCTCGGGCTTTACAGTCCAAGCGAGCTTCAGGTCGGCGGGAAGGATAGTCTTAGCGATCGGCGATTTGATGATGGCATTGACAGCAGCAGTGTCACCGGTAGCCACATAACCCACAACGGGAGAGCCGGCCTGTCCGCTCATCAGAGCCTCAAAGCCCGTGAGCTGAGCCAGGGTGAGCTCACCTTCCTTAGCGGCGGGAGCCTTCTCCTGAGCCTTGGCAGCAGTGTCGGCAGCAGCCTTAGCCTCGGCGGTCTCGGCGGGAGCCTCGGCTTTAGTCGTGGTGTCGGCAGCAGCGGTCTCGGCCTCGCTGACGGTCTTGTTGGCCTTGGCCTGGTCGCTCAACTGACGCAGAGCGCCAGCAACGTCGGCGAGAGTATAGGTCTCGTAGAACTCCAGGTTAGCAGCACCCTGTAACAGTTTGCGCACGCGCTCGGGTTCTTTCACACCCGGGAGCTCGAGCAGGATGCGGCCAGTGCTCTGCAGCTTCTGGATATTGGGTTGCACCACGCCAAAGCGGTCGATACGGTTGCGCAACACCTTGTAGGAGTTGTCGACCATAGCGTTGACCTCGTCGTTGAGGATGCTCTGCACCTCAGCGTCGGTGGCGTTGGGCTTAGCCTTCACGTTCTCGATGTTGCGGAAGATCTGAGCTAAGCTGCCCTCGGGAGCCAGCTTCTTGTACTCCTTGCAGAAGGAGCCCACGAAGTCGTCTTGAGCGGTCTGGTTATTGGCCACGTTGTCGATAGCCTGGTTAAACTTCTTGTCCGGATTGTTGTTCGCGAGAGCGCGCAAAATGTCGGGCACCGAAATCTGCAGTGTCACGTTCATACCACCTTTCAAGTCAAGGCCGAGGCCTAACTCTTTCTCACGAACCTGCTGGAAGGTGTAGTAACCAAGGTACACCTTCTCATTGGCGAGGGAGTCCAGATACTCATTGAGTGCAGTCTTGTACTTCTCGTTGCTGGTGTCGGCGCTAGTGATGCCGGCAGCAGCGAGAGCCTTCTGCTCTGCCTTGTTCTGGTAGTGATTGCTCACAAACGTGAACGACAGATAGAAAGCGCAAATCAACAAAAGTGCAATGGTAAGGACTCGAATAAAACCTTTAGTTTGCATTTGATTTGTTAATTATTTAATTAAATTTTGTTAAATTTCACTTCAAACGTCTTTTTCAGCCTGCAAATATACATCATTTTCTGAAAGTGGGACATAAAAAAATCAAGTTTTTGCTTTTCACCTTATTAAAATCAAGGATAAACCTCCCTTTCCGGCCCCTTTTGGCCCCCCTTTTGGCGCTTTATCGGGCAAAAAAGGGCCACAGAGCCTAAGAGGCTGTTTCATGCGACTTTACTTGATTTGTCCAATAATTTGACAACATGAAGGGGAAAAACAGCCCTATAGCAATTATCGGCAGGAAAAACTTGGCATGAACCCGTTTCACATTATATATTTGTACTGCAATAATTTTCATGCCTGACCAGCCCCGTGTGAGCAAAAATGCCGGCTAAACCCATTTTGTGGCCATCGCGTGAAGCTTTTTGGCGGTTTGGCGCGTCTAATAGATGTAGAACAGAACAAAACAACATAAATACATGACACAACTCATGAGACCTATCGGTAAATTGATATTGGCTGGATGCCTGGCACTGGTGGCCGTTGGCGCGTCGGCCCAAGCGAGTACCTCGACCGACGAGAAGCCTTACACCTGGACGCTGCAGGAATGCATCGACTGGGCCAAGCAGCAGAACATCACCGTTCAGCGCAACAAGGTGAATGTGCGCACATCACAAGTCGCATTACAGGACGCCAAGGCAAACCGCTTGCCCACTGTCAACTTTTCTACCAGCCAGTATGTGAGCAACCGCCCCTTCCAGGAGAGCTATAGCGGCGTGATCGGCACCGAGGTGGTTTCGTTCAGCAACAAGAACAGCTACAGCGGCAACTACAGCGTGGATGCGTCGATGAATCTCTATAATGGAGGGCAGACCAAGAATAACATCAGGCTGGCCGAAATCAATTCCCAGATTGCCGAATTGCAGGTGCTGGCGAGCGAATTGGGCATCGAGGAGCAGATCACACAGCTTTACATACAGATCCTTTACTCGCAGGATGCCGTGAAGCATGACGATGAACTCATCGCCCTGGGCGAGGCGCAACTCGAACAAGCCCGCGCCCGGAAGCAGGCTGGACTGCTCAACAAGGCCGATGTGTCACAGTTCGAGTCACAACTGGCCCAGGACAAGTACCAGAAAGTCGCCGACGAGACCACCCTCGACGGCTTCCGCCTGCAGCTCAAGCAACTCATGGAACTTGACGGGGACGAGAACCTGTTGCTTGCCGACCCGGAATTGTCGGCCAACGTGCTGGCCGACCTGCCCGACAAGCAGACCGTGTTCCAGAATGCAGTCGCCTCGCGTCCCGAACTTAAGGCGCGACAACTGGCGATGGACAAGACCTATATCGACGAGGAGATTGCCAAGGCAGGCAGGAGGCCCGTGATTAATGCCAGTGCAGGCATCAGCACCACCAACTCCTCGGGCAACGGCAACATGTTCACCCAGTTGAAGAACCAGTGGAGCAACGGCATCGGCGTGTCGATGATTATCCCGATCTGGGATCATGGCAAGACCAAGAACGCCGTGGCCCGTGCCCGCCTAGAACGGGAAAACACCTATCTGGACATGGTCGAGACCCAGAAGAACCTGTGGAAGACCATCGAGAACTACTGGCTGCAGGCCCGCAACAGCCAGCAACGCTATATCGCTGCCCAGGAGAAAGTGGACTACTGCCGCCAGAGCTATGATCTGACCAGCGAGCAGTTCCGCCTGGGGCTAAAGAATATCGTCGAACTGACGCAGGACAAGACAAACCTGAGCACCGCTATCCAGCAGATGCTGCGAGCCAAGTATGAAGCCCTGCTCAATATGGCCCTGCTCAAGTACTACAACGGCGAGAGCATCAACTTCTGAATCCGACAACAAAACGATACATCATCATGAAGAAGAGAACAAAAATCATCCTGGCCCTGCTTGCCCTGCTCATTGTAGCAGGCATCATCGCAACGGTGGCCAACAAGGGCAAGAACGAGGTCATCAATTTCCAGACCACTCAAGTGGAGCCCGGCGACATCTCGACAACCATCACCGCCACAGGCACCATCGAGCCGGTCAAGACCGTCGATGTGGGTACACAGGTGTCGGGTATCGTCAAGCGCCTGTATGTGGACTATAACAGCGTGGTCAAGCGCGGACAGGTCATTGCCGAACTGGACCGCACCAACCTGTTGAGCGACCTCTCGTCGATGCAGGCCCACTTGCGCTCGGCACAAATTGAACTGGACTACCAGAAGAAGAACTACGCCCGTTATGCCGAGTTGAAGCAAAAGGACCTGGTGAGCCTGCAGGAGTATGACGTGGCACTGGAGAATTACCGCAAGGCGCAGGAAAGCGTCAGGATAGCGCAGCAGGATGTCGCCCGTGCAAAGACCAACTTGAGCTATGCCACCGTCTATTCGCCCATCGACGGCGTGGTCATCGGCAAGTCGGTCGAGGAGGGCCAGACCGTGGCATCGTCGTTCAGCACCCCGTCCATCTGCCGCATTGCCAAGGACCTGACCGACATGCAGTGCATTGCCAAGGTCGATGAGGCCGACATCGGCGAGGTGCGCGAGGGCCAGCGCGTGACGTTCACGGTCGATGCCTACCCCGACGACGTGTTCTCGGGCAGCGTCAAGCAGGTGCGCCAGAATCCCGTCACGACCAACAACGTGGTGACCTATGAGGTGGTCATCAGCGCTCCCAACGCCGACCTTAAGCTCAAACCCGGCCTCACCGCCAATATCACTATTTACACCCTGGAACGTAGCGGTGTCATGAGCGTTCCCGCAGCAGCCTTGCGCTTCACGCCCGAGCCCACCGTCTTTGGCAACAAGTATGACATCAAGGACACGACGGCCGAACACAAACTGTGGACGCTCGACGGCAACGTCCTCACGGCCCACAAGGTGGAGATCGGGGTAAGTGACGGTACTCGCACCGAGATCACCAGCGGACTTAAAGAAGGTACAACCGTTATCCAGAGCTTTGAAATAGGCGCTGCCACACAGCCCGACAAAAAAGACGCTGCCAAGAAAGGCAAAGAAAACAAGAAGTAAACAATGGCACAAAAACCAGTCATAGAACTTGATGGCATCAGGCGCGACTTTGTGGTGGGCGAGGAGACGGTACACGCCCTGCGCGGAGTCTCGTTCACCATCCATGAGGGCGAGTTCGTCACCATCATGGGCACCTCGGGCTCGGGCAAATCGACGCTGCTCAATATCCTGGGCTGTCTGGACACGCCCACGAGCGGCGAGTACCGCCTGGACGGTACCCCTGTGCGCTCGATGAGCAAGAACCAGCGGGCCGTGCTCAGGAACCGCAAGATCGGCTTCGTGTTCCAGAGCTATAACCTGCTGGCCAAGACCACCGCTGTCGAGAACGTGGAACTGCCGCTGATGTATAACAGCGCCATCGGTGCCCGCGAGCGCCGTGAACGTGCCGTCACCGCCCTGCAACGCGTGGGCCTGGGCGACCGCCTGAACCACAAGAGCAACCAGATGTCGGGCGGACAGATGCAGCGCGTGGCCATCGCCCGTGCCCTGGTCAACGACCCTGCCGTTATCCTGGCCGACGAGGCAACGGGTAACCTGGATACCCGCACGTCGTTTGAAATCCTGGTGCTGTTCCAGAAACTTCATGCCGAGGGGCGCACCATCATCTTCGTGACCCACAATCCCGAAATCGCGCAATACTCGACGCGCACCATCACCCTGAGCGACGGCAAGCTGCGCGAGGACCGTGTGAATGACCATATCCTGGATGCGGCCGAGAAACTCGCCTCGCTTCCCGTCGAGGAAGACTAAGTAGTTAGGAGTTAGGAGTTAGAAGTTAGAAGTTTTGAACGACTATGAATATCCTTAGTTTATTTAGAATAGCTCTCAAGGCCATCGGTGCCAACAAGATGCGCAGCTTCCTCACCATGCTGGGCATCATCATCGGCGTGTCGTCGGTCATTATCATGCTGGCCCTGGGCACCGGTTCCAAGGCAACCATCATGCAGGAGATTGCCGATGTGGACCCCGGCACATTCATGATTATCCCGGGACCTGACTATGAAGAAGTGGGCGGTAACTGGCTCCCCGAGTATAACCAAGCCATCACCCAGGCCGACTATCAGAGCATTCTCGAGAAGAACAAATACCTGAAGGCCGTCTGCCCCATGGTTTACTCGTCAGGGCAGTACATCAATGGCAAGAAAAACCATAGCTGCACCTTGCAGGGTGTGAACAATGAATTCCTGGTCATCAACGGACTCTCGATTACCGAGGGGGACATGTTCACCGAGAACGAGATCAAAGGTTCGGCCAAGGTGTGCATCCTGGGAAAAACGGTTGTGGACAAACTTTTCACCAAGGACGCCGACCCCATCGGGACCGTCATCCGCATCAACAATATCCCCGTGAGGGTCATCGGTGTGCTCAAGAGCAAGGGACGCACCGCCTTTGGCCAGGACCAGGACGACATCGTGCTCATGCCTTACACCACGGTGATGAAGCGCATGACATCACAGAATTACTTTGACATGATTTATGCTGCGGCAACCAGCAAGGCCATGACTCAGCTGGCCGTGGACGATGTGACCGAAATCCTGCGCACCAACCACAAACTCAAGGATACCGACATCCAGGACTTCAGGATCAATTCGCTCGAGGAAGCCACTTCGATGGTCGATAAGGTCATGAACATCCTCACCCTGCTGCTCTCGTGCATCGCCGGCATCTCACTGCTGGTGGGCGGCATCGGCATCATGAACATCATGTATGTGAGCGTGACCGAGCGCACCCGCGAGATCGGCCTGCGCATGAGCGTGGGTGCACGCACCGTCGATATCATGAGCCAGTTCCTCATCGAGGCCATCATGATCAGTGTCACGGGTGGCCTTATCGGTGTGCTCATCGGGGGCGGCATTGCCTATCTGGCCAGGTTCATCATGATGAACTATACCGAGTACCACATCCTCATCTCGGTAGAGCCGTGGTCGGTGCTCCTGGCCTTTATGGTGTGCACCGTCACGGGCATCTTCTTCGGGTGGTATCCCGCCAAGAAGGCCGCCAACCTCGACCCCATCGAGGCCCTGCGCTACGAGTAAGCCAAGCACCTGTACAGGTTATAAAAAGCGGTCGCCCGGATAATTCCAGGCGACCGTTTTTTTGTGATGAGTCCTGTTGAGGGTGTTATGCCTCCAGACCGCGGTCGATGCCCTGCTTGAGGGCCTCGACGTAGTTGTTGACGCGCTGCATCTCCTTGGGTATATCGATGCGCTGGGGACAATGCTCGACACACTTTCCGCAGCCGATGCAGTGGTCGGCCTGGCGCAGGCGCGGCACACTGCGGTCATAGCCCACGAGGAAGGCCTTGCGGGCACGGGCGTAGTCGGGATCGTTACGGTCGCGGGTGAGGTCACCCTCGGCAATGCACTTGTTGTAGTGGGTGAGCACACTGGGGATGTCGATGCCATAGGGGCAGGGCATGCAGTACTTGCAGTCGTTGCAGGGGATGGTGTTATAGCCCACGATTTCGTCGGCGATGTCGTAGAGGAAATTCTTTTCTTCCTCGGTCAGCTCCTCGAGGGGGCAATAGGTACACAGGTTCTCCTTCAAGTGCTCCATGTAGGTCATGCCGCTCAACACGGTCAACACGCCGGGGAATGAGCCGGCAAAGCGGAAGGCCCACGAGGCCAGCGTGCGCTCGGGGTCACGTTCCAGGATCTCGCGCGCCAGCGGCTTGGGCAACGAGGCCAGACGGCCGCCCAGCAGAGGCTCCATGATGACAGCCGGGATGTTGCGCTTGCTCAACTCGGCATACAGGTACTCGGCGTTGGTATTCTCCTCGTTGAAGTCCTTGGCGTGCCTCCAGTCCAGGTAGTTGAGCTCAATCTGTACGAAGTCCCATTTGTACTTGTCGTGGTTGGCCAGCAGGTAGTCAAATACTGCAATCTCGCCATGATAGGAGAAGCCCAGGTTGCGGATAACGCCCTTCTCGCGCTGCTCCATCAGGTAGTCGAGGATGCCGTTATAGATATAGCGTTTCCTGAAGAGTTCCATGGCCTCCTCGCCAGTGCCGCCGCCGATGGAGTGCAGCAGCAGGTAGTCGATGTAATCGACCTGCAGCTCCTTGAGGGAGTTCTGGAACATCTCGATGCTGGCGGCGCGGGTCTGCGTCTCGGGGGCGAAGTTGGAGAGCTTGGTGGCGATGAAATACTCGTCGCGTTTGTGGCGGCTCAGGGCAATGCCCGTGGCGTGCTCGCTCAGGCCGCGGCTATAGGCGGGCGATGTGTCGAAGTAGTTCACGCCGTGCTCGATGGCATAGTCAATCTGCTTGTTGACCATTTCCTGGTCGATTTCGGCATCGTTGTCACGGCCGAAGGGTTTGCCGTTGGTGGCAGGTAGGCGCATCATGCCATAGCCCAGGATGGAGACCTTCTCCTTGGTCTTGGGGTTCACACGATAGGTCATTTTGCCCACGGGCGGTTCCTTGGCATTTGCCTTGGGGCTATCACCGCTGGCACAGCTCACGATGGCAGGCGCGGCGGCTGTTGCTGTTCCCAATCCCAGCGCCTTGAGGAAGGTGCGGCGGCTAAAGGTCTTTCCGCCCTGCTGATTGTCGTTATGATGTTGATTGTTCATAATGATAATTTCTTGATAAGGAGTTGGTTATGGGTTAAAGCTCGCTATGGACCTCGTGTCCCTCGACATAGATGGCACTGAAGGGCCTGGACGGACAAACATACTCGCAGGTACCGCAGCCAATGCACATGGCCGTGTTCACGGCAGGCACCATGGGCGAGGTATCATCGTCGGGGTTGCTGGCCACCATCATGATGGCGCCAGCGGGACAGTGGCGGGCACAATTACCGCACGACACACCGTCGGTGAGCACGACACAGTTGGCCTTGACCCACACGGCATGGCCAATCATTGTCGAAGACTTGCGCGCCACGGTGATGGGCTTGATGGCTCCAGTGGGGCACACCGTGGAGCACTCGACACACTCGGGACGGCAGGCTCCGCGCTCAAAGCTCAATTCGGGCTGCATGAGGCGCATCGGGTCGGTCGAGGGACGCAACACGCCATTGGGGCACTTGGCCACACACAACTGGCAAGCGGTGCAATGCTGGGCGAATTGCTTGGCACTGACCGAACCCGGAGGCGTGATGGGCGTTGACCGCTTGGCAGGCTCTTTGTCCTGGATGACAGCGAGACCGCCATCCACCTTCTTGGCGGCCTGGGCCAGAGCAACGTCGGCACCCACGATAGCCGTTCCCACGAGGAAGGCGCGGCGGGCCTTGTCGGTGGTAGCGGGATCATCGCCATCGGCCTTGACGGGCTGTGCTACAGCCTTGGGGTGCCCGTAATGCAGGGCACCAAAGTTACATTTCTCCAGGCAGTTGCCACAGGCTACACAGCGGGTGTAGTCCACTTGATGCGTCTTGAAGTCGATACAGGAAGCCTTGCAGTTCTTGGTGCACAGGCTGCAGGACTTGCACTTGTCGACATCAAAGTATACCTTGAGCCATGAGAACCGCGCCAGCTGGGCGAGAATGGTTCCCACGGGACAGATGGTGTTGCAATAGGTGCGTCCTCCCCGCCATGCCAGCACCACAACGATGATGAATGTGGCCAGGGCAATGAGGAAGGTGGGCAGACTCTTCATCCACACGTCCACGCCATAGAATGCATAGCTATCGACCCGCTCGGCAATCGATGCCAGCAGGTTATTGCCCCACTGATAGACGGGCAACAACAGGTTGGTCACCATGCGACCATAGCTGCTGTAGGGTGCCAGCAAGGCCACCAGCGAGTGCACGCCGGCGATAAAGGCGATGACAAACACGGCCAGCACACCGTAGCGCAGCCAGCGCTTCTCGGGACTAGCGGTAAAACGGTTTTTCTTGCTCTTGCCGTGAATCCACGAGACAATGTCCTGGAAAATGCCCAACGGGCAGATGACCGAGCAGTAGATGCGTCCGAAAATTAGGGTGAGCAGCACCAGTGCCACGATGACCACCACATTGAGGGCCAACAGGGCGGGCAGGAACTGGATGCGCGCCGTCCATCCCAAATAATGGTGCAGCACCCCGCTCACATCAAGAAACAGCAGCGTGACCAAGACCATCATGATGGCGGCCAACGTAATGCGAATTTTCCTTAGCATAACGATATAGAATGTGAAAGATTATTAGTTGAATGGGGCAAAGATAATTAAATTAATTGAAAGAGCCACGGGCTTCAACCGTTTTTTTACATTTCACAGGCAATAACATACGCATCTAAAAAAGACCGTGCCGGGTGCAAGCTGCCCTGGCACGGCCATTATCAATCAAAATGTCTTATAATCGACGTACTATCGTGAGTCGGCCGATTAGTCCTCGGGATTGGAAATCATCATATCGATGAGTAAGGTAACATCCGAGATGTTTACCTCGCCATCCTCGTTGAGGTCAGCAGCATCAAAGTTGATGGTGCTGGCATCCTGGCTCAGCATGTAATCGATGATAGCGGTAACATCCGAGATGTTTACCTGACCGTCATTATTGACATCACCGGGGATGAACTGGGGATCGGGAGGAGTTACCCAGTCACCGATGGTGAAGGGCACGGGATCATCCAGGAACCACATCCAGTTGGTCTCGGTAGCATAGGTGAAGTAAGGAGTGTAAACCACTGCATAATAGGTCTTACCCTGAGACATGTAGTAAGCAGAATAGTCACCGGTCAGGTCGAGGTTAACGATACCGCCGTCCTCGATCTCAACGTTGCTGGCCGTCTTGGTAACGATGGGGCTGTAAGTGCCATCAGAGTTCTTGCTAACGATACCATACTTCAAGGTGCCATTCCAAACACCGCTCAGCGACTGAACGTCGATGCTGAGGCGCAGGTCATTGGCGGGCATGATCTCGGCCACCTTGTTCACGTTCTTAACAACAACGCCACCAACGCCGGTCGTATCGGGGCAGATGCCGATGATGGCAGCCTGGTTGGTGTTGAAACCTGACTTATAGGGGTCGTAGTCATAGTTGGGCCTGGGTGAGAGCAGCTCCCAATCAAAGTAGGTATTGTACTCCTCGGGCTGGAAACCCCAGTTGATGTGTACCTTACCGTTGCTGTCGTAACCATCGAGAACGAAGGCGTGGCCGATGTTGCAGGCGTTACCGCTGTTGTCGATAGTCCTGTAGCCCATGTAATAGATGGGACGACCGTTGTCGATCTCGTTGTACATCATGTTATACCATACGCTGTCGTTGTACTCGTAGCTGGACTTCTGAACATACTGGATGTTGGAGTTGAAGTCAAAGAAAGCGATCATACCGCGGATCACATTCCTCAACAGAGCGTCACTGCTCTCGCCCGAATAGATGGTGTGGAAAGCAACACCTACTTCATAAACCAGCTCAGAAACAGCCTGAGCGTTATAAGCGGTCTCGCCATAACCATTCCTCATCTGAGAGTAGTTGTAGGAATAGTCATCGAACTTGGCATAAGCGGTCATCTCATTGCCATCGAGCATGTAGTTGTAACCGAACTCGCCGAAGCCACGTGACGGGTACCTCAGACCCTTCATGATGGTCGAGAAAGCCACAGGCACACAACCGGCATAGCAGCGGCCATTGCTGGTCAGGGCATGGGGCGAAGCGGGGCAGTTGTTGTTGTAGGGAGGGAACTGGTGCCAGTGAACCTCACCGCAGAGGGGATAAACACCGTAAGGCTGCAGATCATAGGTCAGCTTGGGCATCTGGGCTGCATCGGGATGAACACGCATCCACTCCATGCGGTCCTGATAAGCCTGGAGCATCTCGCGCAGGGGTGCGGGAGCCTCGTTCATGTCAAACGAACCCTTGTCGCTGTAACCCAGAATCGGGGTCGACATGTCATCACCGGCAACAATCACGAAACCCTGGTTGCCGTCACGGTTAAACACGTAGTAGTCATTCATGCCCTTGGTATTCCTACCAACATAGTTCAAACGCATGTTGGTAGCACCCGATGCATTGAAAGAGTGGGATTTAGCAGCAAACTGCTTGGCTGTTGCCATGGCCTGGTCAACAGTCACAACCTTAGCGTCAATGCCCTGTGCGCACAACGCGAGCACTGATAAAAACAGTAAAAACTTCTTCATAATAGTATTTAATATTAAATAACAATAGTGATTAGGACACAATAGTATTGATTAGAAGGTTAATTTCAACCTTTCAAATGAATGCCTAAAGAATAAGCCAGTAACATCAAAAGTCCTGCTGATTGCCTATTGGAACCAGCAATCAATGATAACTCCTCACAATTCTTATTATATTCACGGCCACAAATATAGACCAATCACTTGGATTGCCCAAATAATTTGCCCAAAATATTATAAAAATCCACATTATTATATATTAAATCAAGGTGAGTTAATTAGAATTCATGGGGCAATGAAGAGATTACCTCCTGACGTTAAATATACCAAATAAAAAACAAACACCCCGTTTCACAACGCGATGTTCATTTAGGATGAATAGTATTAATATTTCCAACTTTGCGGCAAAGTTACTGCTATTTTCAGATACCCGCAAAATTTCAAATGCAAAAAATTGTTATAATAGGTTAACTGATTTCGGTAGGGTGAAAATCAAACCGGGAACTCGCATGAGTCCCCGGTTCAATACTGTATTCCATGGGGCCTATCTAGGGATAGACCCGAATTCAATCAGCACAAACGTCTTAATTGTTAATCAGCATATCGATCAGCGAGGTGAGATCGGCAATATTGATCACGCCATCGCCCTCCAAGTCGGCTGCGTCGAAGTTGATGGTGACGGTGTCGCCATTGAGCATATAGTCAATCAACGTGGTCACATCCGAGATGTTCACAATACCATCCTCGTTCACATCACCGGGTGCAATCTCGGGCTCCTCGGGCTCCCAGGTCGCCTCGTAGCTGATCTCGACATCGTCGATGAAGCAGTATTCTGAGCTGCTACCCGCGGTCTTGATGCGCAACATGATGGGTGCATTGGTGGGCAGATTGGTAATTACAGCCTTACCCGTTTCTCCTGCCTTAACATAGAAGTCATAGGGATAAGAATCCAGTCCCCTCCAGCGTCCACCGTTATTGAGCGAATACTGCGGTGTGACGGTAACGCCAGCTGACGTGGGATTGTAGATCTTGATGGTCACGACCTTAGGAATCTTGTTCAGGTTCTCGACGGTGTTGAAGTAGCTGCCGTTCTTCATGGCAACAACATGGCCTCCACCCACTTGGGCTGTATCTACAACGGCACAGTTATAGAAATCCCAGTTGGCATAGACGCCGGCCACGCCACGCTCGTTGAGGCTAGCACCCACAGGCATCTTCTCAAAGTCCTCGATCGAGAACTTTGAATTGTCTTTCACCACATCAAAGGTGATGATGCTGTCGGCCTCGGTGATGTTGACAAAAGCATACTGGCTCAACTTGCCGTCCCAGGTGCGCAGGTTGGGCTGTGTAGCGTTGGTGATTGAGGTGACCTTGCCAACACCAGGGAAGGGATCGTTATAACTGTCGTTCAGTCCACTGAACTTGGCACGGAGCAACTCATAGTACATGTGGTTGGGATTGGAGTTGACCAGATTGTTTTCCCAAACCTCGACATTGGTCGAATCGACACGCCAGATGAGCATGCCAGGGCCAGCAAGGTTCTTGTCCCACTTAATGCGCTGGCGGTTCTCGATGATGAAGTATTCACCATCATTGGCAGTGTTCATGCGGTAACCCGTATTGCTCTTTTCAAGGGCAGGCACAGTGATGGTACCCTCGCCCTCGATGAGGACGGGCTGTGCAAAGCCCAGGGCATAGCGCTCAAACAGGCTGTAGCCTGCGGGGTTGCGGCCGTTGTTATTCTTGAAACCGCTGGCCATGATCGACCAGGTCATGGGATGCGTAAGGTTGGTACCACCGCTGCCAAGGCCATCGGCGTCATAGAAGTCGGGCAGACCCAAGCAATGGCTGAACTCGTGGCAGATGGTTCCAATGCCAGCCACGTTATTATAATTGATATAGTACTCATTCTCTTCGCCAATCATGTTGGTCGAGCAGGCATAGAGCTTGAAGTTCACACCATCAAGCACGGGAGACTCGGTGAAATCCTTCATGTGAGGCCACAGATAATCCCTGTTGTTGGAACTATAGTCCGAACCATGACCGGCAACGAGAAAGAACACCATATCGGCAGTGCCGTCCTCATCGGTGTCATACTGGCTGAAGTCCACTTCAGGGTCAAGTGCCTCGAGAGCGGCAAAGAAGATGGAGTCGCAGTTGAACTGGTGGGCATCGGTGCAAGCGAAGGGAACGTCCACGGGACCCAGGATGTCGAAGTGCGGGTCAAACTGCTGGAACGAATTGTCATAGTAATAGTCGCGCACACTGCCCATGCATTCAACCTTGGTGCCTGCGGGAAGCGTGAAACCCTGGTAGTCATGACCGTTGATCATCTGCTCATAGAAATCCTCAGGCGTGAAGTTCCAGGGAACATAGTCAGCAAACTTCCTGTCGGTGTAGTTGATGAGGATGATCAAGCCACGGAACTTGCTGTAGTCCATGTGGCCACCGTGACCGATGCCGCGAATCAACTCGTTGCGGTGCTTGAGCAGATTGGTGCCACGCTCTACCATAGCCTTGCTCTTCAGGCCCTTGGGCACTGCAGCGAGGAAGGCCTGGTCGGCAGTGGTGCGGTTGTCACGCGCGATGCGGTCACTGGCAACCAGCTGGTCGCCCACGACGCGGGCATAGGTGTAATAACCGGCCTCGTTCTTGACCACGGTGTAACCATCGATGGTGGTCAGGTAGTTCAGGAACTCGTCGCCATGCAGCGTTACGGTGAGGGTCGTGCCATCGGGCTGAGTCAGCTTCGACGGGGTGGGATCGGCGGGTGTAGCGTGTGCCATTGCAAACACCAATCCCATTGCAAACAGTAATAATAGTTTTTTCATGCCGTTAAGTTTTTAGAATATTAGACAAAAAATTTATTAGATACAAGTGCAAAAAGAGGCTGTGTCAATAATCCTGCTAAAGGATCGTGACACACCCTCTTCCTCGTTATGATGTCAATCTAATTAAAATCGATACAATAGTATTAATTAATAATCTTTTCTATAATCATGTTGACGTCGGCAATATTGACCTCGCCATCGTCATTGACATCGGCGGCCGACAGAGCGTCGGCAGTGGGAGCGCTAGACAATATCACGTCGATTACCGAATTGACGTCGGCAATATTTACCTCGCCGTCACCGTTCACATCGCCCTTGAGGCCCTCGAACTCCCAATACTCGTCATAGTACAACTGGAGGTCATCAAGGTAACATTTTGCCCTGGAGTTGCCTGATACCTGATTGATGCGCAGCATGACAGGTGCGGTGGTGGGAATTGAAATCGTCGTGGACTTAGTCGTTTTGCCACTAACCCTGAATGTGCCAACAGTGGGTTCTTCCCAAGTCTCACCTTTATCAAACGAGTAAGTGAGCTTGAAACCAGCTTCAGTAGAAGTGGGGTTAAAGATCGTGAAATGCACGGCGTAGGGCTTCGCCTTTAATGGAGCGGTCGTAGCCAACATGCTGGGCGTCTTCATGCCCACGGCACGCTGTCCATTGCACTTACCCGCACCAGGCTCACTGACTCCGCACTTCGAGAAGTCCCAACTGCAGAAAGCACCGGGAATGTTCTTGGAATAATCTTCGGTAAGAACAGGCATCGCCTCAAAATCCTCAACAAGGACTTGAGGATCGAACTTCTGCAACGTGAAGGAGATGGTCTGGCCGTTCTCGGCAATATCCTTAAAGATGAAATCGTTGTAATTCTGGTCCCAAGTGAGCACACTGGGATCGGTGAAGTTGGTGATCGAGGTTACACCTGCGGCACCAGGGAACGGGTCGGTGTCGCTGTCCCTGCCCGTGTAACTGGCCCTCAGCAGTTCATAATACATGTGCTTGGGATCGCAGTTCACCGTGTTCTGCCACCACACGCGCACATTGCTGGAGTCAACGCGGGCAACCATCATACCATGTCCGGGGAGGTTTCTGTCCCACTTGCCCGCCTGACGGTTTTCAATCAAGAAGAACTCATCCTGGTTGGGTGTATTCAAGCGATACCCAACATTGTCTATATCAAGCGGTTGCAGCTCATACTCACCTGCCTCATCGAGGAGTTGCGGCGTGGTAAAGCCCAACGAGTAGCGCTCATAAAGGCTGTAACCCACGGGGTTGCGGCCAAAGTCGTTGCCGCTGCCGCCGGCCATGATAGACCACTGCCCGGGGTTACGGCTCTCACCGCCGCTGCCCTCATAGTCGGTGTCATACAGGTCGGGCAGACCCAGCACATGACCGAACTCATGGCAGAAGGTACCGATACCGTTCACGCTGGAGTAATAGCCTTCCCAACCGGCAATCTCGGTCGAGCAGGCGTAAAGTCCGAACATCACGCCATCGTGGGCGGGTGCATTGTAGAGGTAGTACATGTGCGGCCACAGGTAGCTCTCATCGTTGCCGCCATAGTTGGCCGAGAAGCCTGCTACCAGGAAGAACACCATGTCCACATAGCCGTCGCCATCGGTATCATACTGGCTGAAGTCCACCTCACTGTCGATGGAATCCAATGCAGCGTAGAAAATGGCGTCACTCCTTGACGTGCTCTGGGGATACCTGCACGAGTAGGGCACATTAACGGGTCCCACCACATCAAAGTGGGGGTCGAAGATGTGATTGGAGTTGTCGTAATAGTAGTCACGCACACTACCCGTCATGTGGACACGCCTGTTGTTTAAGGTATAACCAGTGTAGTCGTGCGTGTTGACCATATCGTCATAGAAATCGCCGGGCTCGGCCATCGAGAATTTCTTATCGCTGTAGTTGATAAGGATAATCAGACCGCGAAAGTTATCGTAGTCCATCATGCCATCGGCACCCACACGGCGCATAGCGCTGTTGCGGCGGCCCAACATTTGCGTTCCGGCCGAGGCCTGCGTTCTGTCGGTCAGTCCTTTAGGAATCGATGCCAATGCAGCCATGTCGGCAGCGGTGCGTTGCGACAGGTCGCGGGCAATGCGGTTGCCGGCCACCAGGCGGTCACCGTCGAGACGGGCATAGGTATAGAAACCTGCCGCATTCTTCACGATCGTATAGCCATCGCTGGTGGTCGTGAAATGGAAGAATTCGTCACCATGCAATGTAATGGTGAGCGTTGAGCCGTCAGGTTGAGTCACCTGAACGGGCAGGGGGTCGGCTGGGATAGCTTGCCCAGCAAGGTACAATAGCCCCAAAGCAATAAACATGAATATTTTCTTCATAACTTTCCTTGAATAATTGGGTATGGTTACATTAGTTCAAAATTATGTCAAGCACCGCATTGACATCGGCAATATTGATTTCCTCGTCTTCGTTGACATCGGCCCTCTTGAGCGTCTCCTCGTCAACGGTCCTGCCGAGGATAATGTCGATGATAGCATTGACATCGGCGATATTGACCTCGCCATCACCATTCACGTCGCCCTTGATGTAGGGTTCGGGTCCGCCAGGTTCTCCATTGTAGTAGAACGTGAGGTTGTCAACATAGTTGGCCACATTCATGTTGCCGGCACGCTGATAGATGCGGAAACGAGCGGGCTGATGATTGTTGAGGTTGAGCAACCAATAAAGATTGGTCTCGGACTTGCCGGGAGCCTCGGCAGCGTCGGTGCCCTTGGACGACATGGCCGTCACCCAGATGGGATTGCCGGCGGCATCGTTCTCGACGGTGTATTCGAGCGAATACTTGGCTACGGTCGATGACATGTTGAACACAAGCATGCTAGCCATATAGAAATTGTAATAGACGGGGCTTGTGCTGTAGAACAGGCTGGGCGTCTTCATCATCACACTGTGCTCACCCCTGGCCTTTTCCTCGCCAGGTGCGCGCACACCAGCCTTGTTGAAGGTCCACGTGGCAAAGTTGCCCTGGACATTCTGGTCGGTTGTTCCGGTCGATGCGGGCATCGACTCGAAGTCCTCGACAATCGCCGGCACTTGTCCCTCTCTCATCACATTGAAAGTGATGACACCATCGTTCTCGGCAATGCCGACCAGGTTGAACTCGTTGGCGGTGCCGTTCCATGTGCGCAAGCTAGGGAAAGACTCATTGTTGAGCATGATATTGCCCGAGGTGCCAGGGAACGGGTCGCTGGGAGAGTCGCCCGAGCTTGAGTTGCCTGCCCTCAACAATTCATAATACATGTGATCGGGGTTGCAGTTCACCTTGTTCCTGTTCCAAATGTTGACATTTGAACTGTCAACACGCGTCACCAGCATGCCATGGCCAGGCAGATTGGCATCCCAACCGGTCCTCTGGCGGTTCTCGATGGTGAAGAACTCTCTGCTCAGAGGGGTGCGCAGGATGTAGCCCTCGCGCGAGGTATTCACCGGATTAAGGGTGTAAGCACCCGGCTCGGTGATGGTTTGAGGGTTAGCCCAGCCCAGGGTATAACGCTCATAGATGCTATATCCAATGGGTGCACGGCCATACTCATAGTCGCCGCCGTTAGCCATAATGTCCCAGCCGCCGGGATCGTGGCTGTTGCCACCAGTGTCGGCATAGTCGGTATCATAGAAGTCGGGCAGGCCGAGCACATGAGAGAACTCATGGGCAACCGTGCCGATACCCTCGACAGCTACCGTGTTGGGAGAAGCCTCAAAGCCGTACAGCTCGGTCGAGCTGGCATAGCGGTCAACCTTCTTGCCGTCCAGATAAATGTAAGAACCGCCCAGGTTAGAGGCATGAGGCCACAAGTAGCCAGCATTGTTGCCCGAGAAACTCGATGAATAGCCTGCAACCAGGAAGTAAACCATGTCAATCAGGCCGTCATTGTTGTTGTCATAGATCGTGTAATCGATGTCATCGTTAGCCTTCTTCAGGGCATTGACAAAAATCGTGGGCGCCATGCTGTTGCACTGATTGGAACGGGCGTCATAAACGACAGAGCCGCCATAGGTCGCACGATAGGGGCCATAGACGTCAAAGGGGGGCTGGAAAGCGCCATTGGACTGGTCGTTGAAATAGTCACGCACGCTGCCGGGACAAGACACGTCACGACCGGTCCACGGGTCATGGAAGCCCGTAAAGCCCTCGCTGCTGAACATATCGGTATAGAACTCAGCCGGCGAATCGGCGGTAAAATTCTTGTCGGAGAAATCAATCAGAATCACCAGACCACGGAAGGTGGAAAAGTCAAAGTCGGACAAATCCACATTACGTTTCACCCGGCGAACGTGACCCTGGGCCTCCATTTCCTCGTCCACCAGATGCTTGGGCAGACTGGCCAGGAACGATAACTCGGCGGCGTTGCGGTCCTCGGCATTGTGGGCCAGCACCTGGGTGGGTACCAGATTCATGCCGTCGCGCTGGGCATAAACATAGGCACCGGCGTCGTTGAGCAGGATGGTATAGCCATCGGCTGTAGTATTGAAGTGATAGAACTCGTCACCCACGAGGCTGACCGATACCATGGTACCGTCGGGCTGTGGCATCAAGACTGATCCGCGATGAGCGGGATTGGCAACAACCTGAAAGCATACCAGGGCAGCCAACAAGAGGAAAGATAATTTTCTCATTTTTATTATGTTTCGTTACGTTTTTGGTCTGTTTTTAAAGCTAAAGCTACAACATGAGCGAATGAACATCCAAGCATTTGGGACCATGGCACACAAACATGCAGCCTGCAAATATACTACTATTTTTCACAACTATGGCTTAAATAATGGTTAAATGTCGATTTATATGAGCATATCCCGACAAAACGGAATCTTTTTTTGCCAATAAATGAATGTTCCACGATTTATCAACATTTATGTTAAGTTTTGAACAATTCACCCATTTTAACGGAGTTTTTAGCCTTTTTTTAAGCAAAAATATGTTTCTTTGCATCCGTGAAACATCGCGCAAGCCAAAAAGCTTGATTTAAGGCACTGGCGAAGTTATCCAAACACCGTGTAAACCGGAAACCAATGGTTGAGGCAACATCGGTGTTATTTAGACATCATTTGACAACAATACCTACTCATGGGAAAAATCATAGCTATAGCTAACCAAAAAGGCGGAGTGGGCAAAACCACTACGTCTATAAACCTGTCGGCGGCCCTGGCCGCCAGCGGCAAACGTGTCCTCCTCATCGATGCCGACCCCCAGGCCAACGCGACCTCGGGACTGGGCATCGAGGCCAAGGACATGTCCTCGACCATCTATGAATGCCTGGTTGACGAGTACCCCATCCAGAGCGCCATCATCGGCACCTGCGTTGAGGGGCTCCAACTGCTGGGCTCACGCATCGACCTGGTGGGCGCCGAGCTCGAACTTGTTGAAAAACAAGGGCGTGAGCGCGTGCTGGCCAAGGCTCTGCAACAGGTTAAGGACGACTACGATTTCATCATTATCGACTGCAGCCCGTCGCTGGGTCTCATCACCGTCAATGCACTGACCGCGGCCAATAGTGTCATCATCCCTGTCCAGGCCGAGTATTTTGCCCTGGAGGGCATCAGCAAACTGCTGAACACCATCCGCATCATCAAGGCCAAGCTGAACGCCAGCCTGCGCATCGAGGGCTTCCTGCTCACGATGTATGATGCACGGCTCAGACTCGCCAACGAGATTTATGAGGAGCTGAAGGGCCACTTCGGCAACATGGTCTTCAACACGGTGATTCCGCGCAACATACGCATCAGCGAGGCACCGAGCCACGGCATACCGGTCACCCAGTATGACCCCACCTGCCGCGGTGCCACGAGCCACATGCAGCTGGCCGAAGAAATCATTGCCCGCAACAAATAACCCTGAATATCAACCCTACCAAATAGAAAAGAATAAATGAAAGGCAAAGCACTCAAACGCGGTCTCGACTCACTGATCACCGACTTGGATGTCATCCAGACCGAAGGTTCGTCGGCCATCAACCAGATACCCATCGACCAAATCACGCCCAACCCCGACCAGCCCCGTCAGGTCTTTGACGAGGAGGCGCTCGAGGAACTGGCGACAAGTATTCGCGAGCTGGGCATCATCCAGCCCCTGACGCTGCGCAGTATGGGCGACAACACCTACCAGATCATCTCGGGTGAACGTCGCTACCGCGCGTCACTGCTGGCTGGCCTGAACTCGGTGCCGGCCTACATCCGCACCGCCAACGATAGCGAGGTGACCGAGATGGCCCTGATCGAGAACATCCAGCGCGAGGACCTCAACGCCATCGAGATCGCGCTCACCTTCAGGAAACTCATCGACCAGTATCACCTCACCCAGGAACGCTTGAGCGAGCGCATCGGCAAGAAACGCGCCACGATCGCCAACTTCCTGCGCCTGCTCAAATTGCCCGCCGAGGTGCAACTGGGCCTGCACGACCACACCCTGGACATGGGTCACGCACGCGCCCTGCTCTCGCTCGATGACCCCAAACTGCAGTTGAAACTCTACAACGAGACCATCAGCAAGGGATTGTCGGTTCGCCAGGTGGAGCAACGCGCCAAGCAGATGCAGCAGGCCGCCAACAACGAGCGAGCCCAGCAGGAAGGTGCAGCCAAGCCCGTGAATGTCAAGGACTATGAAATTCTGCAGAAACACTTGGCATCGGCATTTGGCGTACCCGTGAAGTTCAGCTGCGACAAGTCGGGAAAAGGCAAAATCACCTTCCCGTTTGCCGACGAGGCCCAACTCGAGAAAATCATCAGCATCTTTGACAGTTTAAAGAACTCCTGAACCGAAATCCAGTGGTGAACACGTCCCAATCATATCGCTCGAGCTGGCATCGCCTGATTACCGTCATGGTGATGGTGCTGCTGTGGCAATGCCTTGTCGCCCAGACGACGGGGACGGCTGCACCCGGCGACACCACAACAACTGCAACAGGCAACACCGGCAGACTGCTCCAGCGACGCCCAGTCACGCTGAGCGATACGGCTCGGATCGACGACGGCCAGCGTGTGCGTGTGGTCAACGCATCGGGCGATACCATCACCTTTGCTTCGATTGACTCCATCAGGGGCATCGAGGGCGTGGAAATCCTTGCCGACACCACGGCGTCGCCGGTGCTGGGCAAGGTGCGCACCTTCAACCCCGACCCGCAGCGGGCCCTGTGGATGTCGGCCCTGTGTCCCGGACTCGGACAGATTTACAACCGCCGTTACTGGAAACTGCCCATCGTGGTAGGTGCCTTTGTGGGACTGAGCTATGGTGCCTCGTGGAACAACCGCATGTACAAGGACTATTCCAAGGGCTACCGCGACGTGATGGACGATGACCCCGACACACGCAGCTACATGGACTTCTTCCCGCCTACGGTCAAGGAGAGCGACCTGGATGTGGCCTGGCTGCAAAAGGTGATGAAGAACAAGCGCGACTACTACCGGCGTTACCGCGAGATTTGCGTCATCGCCATGCTGGGCGTGTACCTGATTAATATCGTGGATGCCTATGTGGACGCATCGCTGGCCCACTTCGACATCTCACCCGACCTCACGCTGGATGTTGCCCCCACGGCCATCGACAGCGGCGTGACCGGCGGACGGCTGCCCTCGTTGGGGCTGCAATGTGCCTTCAGCTTTTGAAGGTTTGAACCGATTATAACAAAAAAGACAATATGACAAGACAACGACTTCTCATTGGACTTCTCATGACGCTGCTGGCAGCATCGACAGTGCTGGCGGCAACGCGCGAGAAAAACAACATCCTCACGTTGAAGAACTCGATTACCGACGACGACATCGTCTTCCCCGAGAGTTTTGACACCGACGTGCACAAGATGATGACCAACTGGTATCTGCAGAACTACACGGTGCTGGATGCCGAAGTGGAAAACAAGTCATACGGCGAGGTAAACGAGGAAACCTACATCCGCAGGCTTGCTGCCATTCCCTCGGTCATCGAGATGCCTTACAACCAGATTGTGCGCAAACACATCGAGCGCTACGTCTATCGCAGCCGCACCCTCATCGAGGAAATGCTGGGCATGAGCCTCTATTACATGCCCATCTTTGAACAGGCCCTGGAAAAAGAAGGTTTGCCGCTCGAACTCAAGTACTTGCCTATCGTTGAAAGCGCGCTCGACCCCAATGCGGTGTCGCGTGTGGGAGCCGCCGGTCTGTGGCAGTTCATGATTGGCACGGGCAAGGGTCTGGGACTGGAAGTCAACTCGCTGGTTGACGAACGCCGCGACCCCTACCGCTCGAGCGCCATGGCCGCCAAATACCTCAAGAACCTGTACCAGATCTATAACGACTGGTCGCTGGCCATCGCCGCCTATAACTGCGGCCCCGGCAACGTCAACAAGGCGCTGCACCGCAATGGTGGCACGGGCGACTTTTGGGACATCTATGAGTACCTGCCCCGCGAGACCCGCGGCTATGTGCCCGCTTTCATCGCCGCCAACTATGCGATGACCTACTACAAGCAGCACAACATCAGCCCGTCGCTGGCGCGCAAGCCGCTCATCACCGACACCGTCAGCGTGAACCGCCGCATCCACTTTGCACAGATTGCCCAGGTGCTCAACATGCCCATCGAGGAAATCCGCACCTTCAATCCCCAGTACCGCGCCGATGTCATCCCCGGTGACAATCACCCCTACACGCTGGTGCTGCCGTCACAGCAGGTCTACAGCTTCATCATGAGCCAGGACAGCATCGACAACTACCGCGATGACCTGTATGCACATCGCGAGGTGGTTGAGCCCGGCGGTGAGACGGCCACGGCCGAGGAGTACCTCACGGGACGCACATCCCGGGGCGACATACGCACAATCACCCACAAGGTGGGCCGCAACGAGACCGTCTCATCGATTGCTGCAAAATACGGCATGACCACCGACGAGCTGATGACCCTGAACAACATGAGCAGCGAGCGTGTGCGCCGTGGCGACAACCTCAAGGTGAAAGCCCCCAGTCACAGCAACGCCAGCGCCGACAACGAGGAGACCGGCATCATGGAAGCCAGCAGCAGCACAACAACCAACGAGGACATGGCTGCCAATAGCCTGGTTGCCGAGAGCGAGCAAGAGCAATTTGACGAGGTGAAGGACATCGAGCGCAAAGCCGCCGAGAAAGAGCCCTACAAGCGTTCCTATACCGCCAAGGCCGACAGCGAGCCTGCCGTCAAGGCGACCACCAAGAAATCGTCGGCTAGGGACGATGACCAGGCTACTCGACGTCAGGCTTCGAAGACCAACTCAAGCAGCTGGCGCTCACGCAATGCCAAGTATAACGAGAGGGAGTCTAGCCGCAAGTCCAAGGACCGTAAAGAGACTGCCGAACGCAGCTCCAAGAGCTCCAAGAGCAAGGGCAAGAAGCACTCCAAGCCACAGCAGCCCTCCGAGGTGACCGTCCAGAAGGGCGAATCACTCACCAAGATTGCCGAGAAGACAGGTGTGTCGGTCAAGGACATCGAACGCGCCAACGGCATCGATGACGGCAACAAGATCAAAGCCGGTGAAAAGATCAAAATCCCCACCAAGGAAGAAGCCCGCAAGGCTGCTGCAGCCGAGAAGAAGGGCAGCAAGTCCTCGACAGGCAAGAAGTCGGGGAAGGGCTCAGCCGACAAGTCGTCGAGCAAGAAGTCGTCAAGCAGCAAGTCTTCGTCATCGTCAAGCAAATCTTCTTCCAGCAAGAAGAAATCCAAGAAGAAATAACACTTTTTCATCATTTATCATTCTATGCGACACGCGCCAGCAGCATCCTTGCCACTGGCGCGTGTTATTTCATTTTGGGGACGGGACGTCAGCTAATGCCCTCGGTCAAATCCACAATCACCTCACGGGCAATCAGCAGACCGGCCGCCGCAGGGACAAACGCGTTGCTGCCAGGCTGTTTCTTGCCATCGACATAGACGGGCACATCAGGGTTCCAGCGCGGCTCCTCCTCGCTATAGACGCACTTGAAGTGGTGGATGCCCTCGCGGTGCAGCAGCTTGCGCAGCATGCGCGCCAGCGGGTCGATGCGCGTCGCGTCAAAGTCCGCCACACGAAAGGCCATAGGGTCCATCTTGTAGGCCGCGCCCATCGAGCAGATGTGCGTCACACCCAGGCGCAGGCAGCGCCGTGCAATCTCCATCTTGGCCGTAATCGTGTCCAGGCTATCGACCACGTAATCGAAGGCCTTCATGTCGATTTCATCGGCATTTTCGGGCAAATAAAACATCTTGTGGGTCGTCACCTTGCACCGCGGATTGATGTCGCGCACACGTTCGGCAGCCACGTCCACCTTGGCCCGCCCGATCGTGCTGTGCAGGGCAAAAATCTGACGGTTGATGTTCGACACGCTCACCGTGTCATCATCAATCAGGTCCAGCGTCCCCACCCCACTACGGGCCAGCGCCTCGACCACGTAGCCGCCCACGCCGCCGATGCCAAACACCGCCACACGGCTCTGGGCCAGCCGCTCCATCGCCAGGGCGCCCAGCATCAACTCCGTCCGCGCGAACGGGTTCTCCATACCATTCTGGTCATTTTCCATCTCTGTCAACGTCAATTTTGACCGCAAAATTACTATAACCACCCTCAACAACAGCCTCAATCCAAGCAAAAAAACGCATTTTGACAAAAAATGTCCGTTTTTTTGCCACCAATTCAAAAAATTGACTTACCTTTGCACCCGCTCTGACGCCCAGATGGCGGAATCGGTAGACGCGTTGGTCTCAAACACCAATGGGGTAACACCCGTGCCGGTTCGACCCCGGCTCTGGGTACAGAAAACTAAC